>Ga0208080_1000536_pt1 | contig 18928 bp, 11 predicted proteins | sample NGESurdeep092012_3_FD_184476 | JGI IMG/M metagenome (GOLD analysis project Ga0208080, IMG submission 184476) | Arctic peat soil microbial communities from Barrow, Alaska - NGEE Surface sample 210-3 deep-092012 (SPAdes) | ecosystem: Environmental > Terrestrial > Soil > Wetlands > Peat ...
ACCAACTCGGACGCCACCATGACCCAGTGCGAGATGCACGGGGTGGAGGCGCTGGGGCTCCTCAAGTTCGACTTCCTGGGCCTCTCGAACCTGACGATCCTGCGCCAGGCAGTGGACCTGGTCCGCGCGCATCGCGGCGTCGAGATCGACCTGGACCGGATCCCGCTCGATGACAAGAGGACGTTCGACCTGCTGGCATCCGGCGAGACGACCGGGGTCTTCCAGCTGGAGTCGGCGGGGATGCGGCGCTACATCCGCGAGCTGCAGCCCACGTCGGTGTACGACCTCGCGGCGATGGTCGCGCTCTACCGGCCCGGTCCCATGGACAACATCCCGCACTACATCGCCCGCAAGCACGGGCGCGAGCCGGTGACCTACCTCCATCCGCTCCTGGAGCCGTACCTGGACCGGACGTACGGGGTCTTCGTCTACCAGGAGGACATCATGGCCGCGGCGGTCGGCCTGGCCGGCTTCACGGGGCCGGAAGCGGACACGCTGGGCTACGCGATCCGGAAGAAGAAGTCCTCGGTCCTTCACTCCCTCAAGGACAAGTTCGTCACGCAGGCGGCCGAGCGAGGCGTCCGGCCCGAGACGATCGACGCCGTCTTCAAGGCCTTCGAGCCGTTCGAGCGCTACGGCTTCAACAAGGCCCACGCCACCTGCTACGGCCTGGTCGCCTACCAGACGGCCTACCTCAAGGCCAACTACACCGTCGAGTACATGACCAGCGTCCTGACGGCGATCCGCGACAACGCCGAGAAGGTCGCCGCCGCGGTGGCCGAGTGCCGGCGCCTCGGGATCTCCGTCCTGCCGCCGGACGTGCACGCCAGCCACCTCGAGTTCACCGTCGAGGGCTCGGCGATCCGGTTCGGGCTGCTGGCCGTGAAGAACGTCGGCCAGGGCGCCATCGAGTCGATCATCGCGGCGCGCGAGTCGGGCGGGCCGTTCCGTTCGTTCGCCGACTTCTGCAACCGGATCGACCTGCGGCTGACGAACAAGCGCGTCCTCGAGTCCCTCGTGAAGGTCGGCGCGCTCAACGCGTTCGGCCACCCCGGCCGGCTTCTGGATGCGCTCGACGAGACGCTCGCCACGGCGCAGGCCGACCAGCGCGAGCGTGCCTCGGGCCAGATCAGCTTCTTCGACCTTGCCTCGGAGCCCGCGGCGCTCGAGGCGCCGCTGCCGGCCGCGCCCGAGGTCCCCACCCGCGAGCGCCTCCGCTGGGAGAAAGAGCTCCTGGGGCTCTACCTCTCGGACCATCCGCTCGGCGAGGTGGCGGAGCGGATCGGCCACTTCGTGACCGCGTACTCCGGCGACCTGAAGGACGAGACACTCGACGGGCAGCGGGTCGTGGTGGGCGGCGTGGTCACGGGCAGCCGCACGGTGGTCACGAAGGCAAAGGCGACGATGGCCGTCGTCACGCTGGAGGACCTGCAGGGCGCGATCGAGGTGGTCGTCTTCCCGCGGCTCCACGAGCAGACGATCGGGACGTGGACCGAGGGCGTGATCCTGCTGGTTGCCGGTCGCATCGATCACCGCGGCGAGGAGGTCTCGCTGCTGGCGGACGCGGCCTGGGAGTGGGACGCGGCGGCCGCGCGCGGCCAGGACGCGTTCGCGGCGGAAGTCGCGGCGGGCGAGCGAGGCTCGCGCGGCGGGCGCGGCCGGACGATTGGCTCCCGCGGGGCCGGCGCGAACGGCAACGGCGCGAACGGCAACGGCCAGGGCGCAGCCGCGAAGCGCGGGGCCGATGCCGGGGCGGCGTGGGCCAGCGGCGGGCAGGCTGCCCGAGATCAGGGCGAGCTGCGGTCCGGGGACCCGGGCGAGCAGCCGTCCGGCGCCCCGGGCGCGATGCCGCCGGAACCGCTCCCCGGGTCGTCGGAGCCGGCGGACCTGGAGGCCGCGGCCCCCGACTTCGAGGTGCCGGCGCTCCCGGAGGAAGCGCGCCCGCGCGCGATCGCGTCCGCCGCCGAGCCGACCGTGCCGATCGAGGCCGGACCGGCCGGTCGCCTCCACGTCCGGTTCGGGGCCGGCGTCGAGCCCGATGTCCTCGCGGGGGCCATGGCCACCGTCCGCGACCTCCTCCGATCACGGCCTGGCACGACCCGGGTCACGGTGCACCTCCCGCAGGGCCCCGGCCGGGCCGCCCTGCCCATGGAGCTGCGATCGGGCGTCGCCTACGACGCGGACCTGGTCGCGGACGTCGGCCGCCGGCTCCGCCCGGAGATCTGCGTGCTGGAGCTCGTGCTCTCCGACGACGCCCTGGGTGCCTCGGCCTGACTCGGCGTCAGCCGCGGGCGACCTCGGAATCCTGTGCCGCCCGCATCGCCTGGACCACGGACATCCGGTCGCCGAACTCGCTCCGGAGGGCGTGCAGCGCCGGGGCCTCGATGTCGAGCTCGCTCGCGATCTCGTCCAGCGTCGCGCTCTCGGCGGACGAGATCGACGCGTCCGCGGCCGCGGCGAGGAAGCACGCGCGGAGGAGCCGGAGGCGCTGGTCCGGGTCTGAGATCTGCTTGAACTCGCGGGTGACCAGGTAGTCCTCCGTGGAGCCGAACAGGCGGGCCTGCTGCTTCGCCGCCTCGACCACCAGGACCGCCTCGGCCTCGCCGATCCCGCTCTCTTCGACCAGGGTCCGCTCCATGAACGCGGTCTCGTCGGGGCTCATGACGAGGTCGGCATTCGCCACGCGGGCCAGCACGTACGAGGCGGCCGCGAGGTAACGGGCCCGTTCCGGCGGGAGCGCCTCAAGCTGGGACACGATGCGACGGACCGTGGCTGTGTCCGCGCCCGGCACGCCGGCCGGCCGCGGCTCGCCGTTCCCGGGTTCGGTCGCGCCGTGGATCATCCCGGGCGCTGCGTCGGCGCCGGGCTGGAGGCGCGGGTCCGGCTCGGCGCTGCCTCCGAGCAGGCGATGGAAGATGCTCATGGGATCTCCTCGGGGGACGGATCGGGGAATCGCCGACGTGCGGCGTTCGCGGTCGGAAGCGTACTCCAGCGTGCTCCGGGACCCGGTCGGGCCGGACACGAGTACGCCTCCACAGCCCTGGGGGGAAGGGCAGCAGAGGCGTTGCTGCAAGGATCGCTGGTCGCGGGCACCGCCGGAGAGGGCCGATTGTCCCGCGGTTGGGGGGCCATCTGGCAGGCTCTGCCCGCCGGTCGCGCCACGCTTCACGTCGCGGCGACGCGGTGGCGGTCCCGGCGCGTGCTAGTTGTCGAGCGGGATGAAGAGCGTTCGGAAGTCCCCGTCCTTCGGTCCGTAGATCAGCAGGACCACGGTCCGGTCGGCGATGGCCTTGACGGCGATGTTGCCGATCAGCGGGCTGTTGTCACAGGTCGGGAGGTCCGTCGCGTCGCTGGCGTAGGCGTGGATCGATCCGGTGTAGGAGCCGGGGTCGAGCTGGTACGTCCCGGTGCCGCCGGGCCCGGCCGCGGTGAGGGAGTTGGCGTCGTCACCGACCGTCTTGGTGCAGCCGTTCCCGGTGCTGAAGTACCAGGTCGAGTTGGCCGCCGCCGGCAGCACCTGGTCGAACCCGTTCGAGTCGACGACAAGCAGCGCCTTCCCGGGGGCCGGCGTCGTCTGGGCAAACGTGCCACCGCTGGATTGCTGGAAGAAGGGCTGGATCTCCGTGAACCTGCGCCCGGAATCCTGGGTCGTGTCCCCGGTCGTCAGGATGAACGTGATGACCTCGCCGCCCTTGAGCGTCTCGTCCTGCGAAGCCAGCTGGCTGCCGTTCCCGGTGGTGCCCCCCCAGTAGAAGGAGAGCGACATGTCGCCGGCGGCATCCGACACGGTCGGGTCGAAGAACGCGCTCGCCGTCCCGTACGGAACCGACAGCAGCGGCGTGTCACCGGGGGAAGCCAACGGCGCCGCGTACACGTCGATCGGGCCAGGATCGCCGTTCAGCGGCGCGTATGCATTGACGATCCGCACCTTCGCGCCGCTTGCCCGCTGGCCCGCCGACAGCCCGCCGCCTCCCGCGGGGACGCCGACGTTCGCGCTCGACGCCGCGCCGCCGGACGAGCCGGAGCTCGAGGCCCCCGCGGCTGGCCCGGACCCGCCCGACGAGCAGCCGACCACCAACACGACGGTCACGAGCAACGACATGGTGCGGCGCATCGCGAGGCCCCCTCCGGTTGTTCGCGCCCGGGCGCCCGACGGCCAGCCGGGTTGGAGGCAATCCTCCTGGTGCCGGAGCCGGGACTTGAACCCGGACGAGGTTGCCCTCAACGGTGTTTGAGACCGTCGCGTCTGCCTGTTCCGCCACTCCGGCACGGCCGCCATCGTAGCGCGCGGCGGGCAGTGCGACCCGAGGGCGGGCGGTCAGCGCCGGGCGCGGCCTCGCAGCACGCGGTTGGTGACGAGGAGCCCAACGCCGGCCACGAGCAGGGCCAGGGAGAGCACGAGCGGCAGCGTCCGGTCCGGCGTTGCCGGCCCCGATGCGGGCGGCAGTGACGCGTTCCGCTGCGCCGACGAAGCTTCGGGCGGGGCGACCTTCGAGCCCGAGTCTGCAGCGCCCGCGCCGGTCGCGAAGCCCGAGGTGCCCGCGGTCGCCCCCGCCGCCGGGCCGGTCAGCTCGGGCGAGGTTGCAGGCCCGCCGGGTGCCGGGAGGGCAACGGCGAGCGGGCTGGGTGGAGGTTCCACTGCGACCGGGCTGGGAGCCGGCCGCGCTGCCGCGTTGGGCGTGGTCACGGGGCCGCCCGGAGCCGAGGTGGCGAGCGGGGCGGAGACGGCTGCCGGCCCGGCGCTGGCGGTTGCCGCGGGCGCGACCGCGGTGCCCGGCGCGGGATTCAGCCCGGCGTTGCCCGGCGCCGCGCCATTCAGGCTACCCGCACCGACCGGCGCAGCGACGGGTGCCGCGATCGTCGGGACCGACGTGGTCGCCTGCCCGAGGAACCCGGGTGTGGCGGTCAGGAGCAGCCCGGCGATCCCGAGCGCGGCAAGGCCGCCGGCCAGCGGGCGAACCGTGGACCGCGGCGCCCCGAGCCACCCGATCACGCTTCTCCAGGCCGAGGGGCGCAGGCGCGCGGCGTCCGCGTCGGACAGGCGGTAGTCCCGGCGTCGAGGCGGGGCCGGCAGCGTCGCCGTCGCGGTTCGGATGATCGCGAGATCCCCGAGGAGGGCCGCGCATCCGGCGCACCTGTCCACGAGGCGTGCCGCGCGGTCCCGCTCGTCGCCGGCCAGGTCGCCGGCGTCGAGCGCGGCGATCATCGCGGCGTGCTCGACGGCCGCTGCGGCCGGGGTGTGGTCGGGAACGTGGCCCATGGCTCGGTGACGCCCTCAGCTGCGGAAGAGTTCCATCCGGTCGGCGAGCAGCGCACGGAGCGCCAGCCGACCGCGGTGGATGCGGGACTTCACGGTGCCCAGGCTGACCCCGGTCATCCCGGCGATCTCGGCATAGTCGTAGCCCTCCACGTCGAAGAGGACGATGGCGGTCCGCTGGTCCGGCGCGATCGCGCTCATCGCCTGGACCAGCGCGCGCTGGCGCTCGCCGGTGGTGGCGATCACCTCCGGGTCGCTCTCGCTCCCGGCGGGCGGCTGCCAGCTGTCGTCGTCGAGCTCGGGGTAGGGCGACACGGGACGCCGCTTCCTGGCTCGCTGGAGGTCCATCGCGGCGTTGATGGCGATCCGGGTCAGCCAGCCGCGAAAGGAGGGACCGTGGTACGAGCGCAGGTTGCGGTAGGCGGAGAAGAACGCCTCCTGGACCGCGTCGCTCGCCTGGTCCGGATCGGGGACCATCCGCGCGACGAGCGCGTGGCAGAGGTCCTGGTACGCCTCGACCAGCTGGTTGAACGCGCCAAGGTCGCCGTCGAGGGCGCGCTCGACCAGGACGTGATCGCGTCGGGCCGTCGCATCGTCCGGCCCGGCCGCCCGGGCGACAACCCCGGACGAGCGTGGGCGAGGATCGTCCAACTGGGCGCGGCTCCTTCCGGCGCAGGCGCCGGGAAACGTGGGGGCGGCGAGGCGGCGCGAGTCTAGCACGGGACCACCGACGCTCAGCCGATCCCGCGGGTTCCGGAGACCAGTCCGGCCGCGGAATGTGGCCGGCCGGGAAACGGCCGGCCACGACGCAGCATACGTCCGTGGGTCGGCCGGCCGCCCCGCGCTCCGCGGACCGGTACACTCGGCGGAGGCGCCCCGCGTCGCCGCAGGCGCATCCCGCGGGCCGCGCCGCCGGGAGGATGCCGTCGCCCATGGAACGCCTGATGCTGCTCGACGGCAACGGGCTGATCTACCGCGGCTACTTCGCGCTCATCAACGTCCCGCTCTCGACGTCGAAGGGCGAGCTGGTGAACGCGGTCTTCGGCTTCTCGAACATCGTCCTGCGGGGATTCCAGGACGTGCGGCCCGACTACGTCGCGATCGCCTTCGACCTGCCGGCCCCGACCTTCCGGCACGAGCAGTACGCCGAGTACAAGGCGACCCGCCGGCCGATGCCGGACGACCTTCGAGCCCAGTTCCCGAAGGTGCGCGAGGTGGTCGCCGCGCTCCGGCTGCCGGTCTACGAGATGGCCGGGTTCGAGGCGGACGACGTCATCGGCACGCTCACCCGGGAGGCCGAGGGGCGCGACCTCGAGACGACGATCGTCACCGGCGACCTTGACATGCTCCAGCTGGTGACCGAAAGGACGCGGCTGATGACGACGCGGATGGGCGTGGACGCGACGGTCATCTACGACCCGGCACGCATCCGGGAGCGCTACGGCCTCGAGGCGGGCCAGATGATCGACTTCAAGTCGCTCAAAGGAGACTCGACCGACAACATCCCGGGCGTCCCCGGGGTGGGGGACAAGACCGCCGCGAAGCTCGTGAGCCAGTTCGGCAGCCTGGACGCGCTCTACGCGCGCCTGGACGAGGTGATGCCGGAGAAGCTCCGCGAGAAGCTCCGCGAGCACCACGACCGGGTCCTCGCGAGCCGCGAGCTCGTCACGATCCACCGCGACCTTCCGGTGGCCCTCGACCTCGCGGCCGCGCGTTTCGGCGAGTACGACCGCGACGAGGTGGTCCGGCTCTTCCGGGAGTACGAGTTCCGCACGCTCATCGATCGGCTGCCGCCGCTGCGCGGTACGACCGGCGCGCAGGAAGAGGCCGCCGAGATGCCGCCCTCGGGCGGGCCGGACCCGACTGCGCCCGGCCTGGCACGTGTCCCGGCGCCCGGGCCGGCGCCCGCGGTTCGGCCGTCGTTCGGCAGCCCGGGCGCCCGCGTGTCTGCCGCTCTCCGGCCGGCAGGCGGCGACGGCCTGCAGCTCGCCCTCGACTTCGATTCGGTCGGCCAGATCGCCGACGCGGCGGGTACGGCCCGACGCGAGTCCGGCCCGCTCCCGGCCGGCGACCTCCGGGCGGCGCTCGCGGCGCTCATCGCGGAGCCGGACCGCATGGAGGCCGTGACCGAGGCCGAGATCCCGGCGCTCGCTGGGTGGCTGGCGAACCGCTCGGCCGTCGGCGTGGCGGTGATCCTCGACGACCCGCGGCCCCGGCAGGGGAACGCGCTCGCGCTCGCGGTCGCGGGCGAAGACGGCCGGCTTATCGTCGCGGACGGCACGGCGGCGTCGGACGCGCTCCGCCGCGCGCTCGAGACGGCGGGCGTCCCGCTCGTCGCCCACGAGGTGAAGCCGCTCCTGGTGGCCCGGCTCGCGGAGGCTCCTGACGCGGTGCCAACGCCGGTCGCGTTCGACACGCAGATCGCCGCCTATCTTCTGAACGCCTCGCTCCGCAGCCAGGCGATCGCCGACGTCGTGGCCGAGCGGATGGACCTGGTGCTGCCGCCGGCCGCGGCCGGCCTCGCGCCGGCCGCCCGGGCGGGGCTGGAGGCGCTCGCCGCGCTCGCCGTCCGCGTGCCTCTGGTCGCGGCCCTCGCGGAGGCCTCACTGGACCGGCTCTTCGCCGAGCTGGAGCTGCCGCTGATCCCGATCCTCGCCCGGATGGAGGCGACCGGCGTGGCCATCGACCTCCCGGCCCTGGGCCTGCTGGACGTGGAGTTCGCCGGCGAGCTGGCCCGCCTGGAGGCGGAGATCTTCGTCGACGTGGGCCACGAGTTCACGCTGGGAAGCCCCAAGCAGCTGGAGCAGGTCCTCTTCTACGAGCTGAACCTGCCGAAGGGCAAGCGCACCAAGACCGGCTTCTCCACCGACGCGTCCGTGCTGGAAGAGCTGCGGGCCGCCCACCCGGCCGTGGGGAAGCTGCTGGATTGGCGGCTCTACTCGAAGCTGCGGAGCACCTACATCGCCGCGCTGCCAGAGCTGCTCGCGGACGACGGCCGGCTCCACACGACGTTCCACCAGGCCGTGGCGGCCACCGGCCGGCTCTCCTCGTCGGATCCGAACCTCCAGAACATCCCGATCCGGACGCCGCTGGGCCGCCGCATCCGGCGGGCCATCGTGGCAGGCGCCCCGGGCGTGACGCTCGTGGCGGCCGACTACAGCCAGATCGAGCTGCGGATCCTGGCCCACGTCTCGGGCGACGCGCATCTCCGGGAGGCATTCCTGGCGGGCGCCGACATCCACCGCGACACGGCGGCCCTCGTGCTCCACAAGGAGCCTGCCGACATCACGCCGGACGAGCGCTCGATGGCCAAGATGGTCAACTTCGGGATCGCCTACGGGATGAGCGACTTCGGGCTCTCGAGCCGGGCGAACATCCCGCGCGCGGAGGCGAAGGCCTTCATCGAGCGGTACTTCGCGACCTACTCCGGGATCAGCTACTACATGCTCCACATCAAGGAGACCGCGCGCCAGCAGGGCTACGTCACGACGCTCTTGGGCCGGAAGCGCGAGATCCCGGAGCTTCGCGCGTCGAACCCGTCGCTGCGCGGGGCAGGGGAGCGGATGGCGATCAACATGCCGATCCAGGGGACCGCCGCCGACATCATGAAGATCGCCATGATCCGGGTGGACCGCCGCCTCCGAGCCGAAGGCTTCCGGTCGCGGCTCCTCCTCCAGGTCCACGACGAGCTCCTCCTCGAGGTGCCCCGCGAGGAGGTCGCCCGCCTGGTCCCGGTCCTGCGCGAGACCATGGAGGGCGCCTTGGCGCTGGACGTGCCGCTCACCGTGGACGTCAAGACCGGCGACGACTGGGAGTCGATGACGGTCGTCCCCCGCGAGCCGAAAGCCTGACCCGCCGGTGCCCGAGCTTCCCGAGGTGGAGACCGTCGCGCGCGACCTGCGGCGGCTCGTCGTGGGCGCCACGATCACCGGTGCCACCGGCGACTGGCCGCGCACGGTCGCCTCGCACGCGTCGATCGCCGCGCTTGCCGACGGCCTCGCGGGCCGCCGCATCGAGGCCGTCGGGCGGCGGGCGAAGCTGGTGGTCGTGGACCTGGCCGGCGGTGTTGCGCTCACGATCCACCTCAAGATGACCGGCCAGCTCTTCGTGGTGCCCGCCGGCGCCCCGTCCGACCGGCACGTCCACCTGAGCCTCACGCTGGACGACGGCCGCGAGCTCCGCTTCCGCGACATCCGCAAGTTCGGCCGGGTGGGGCTCTGGCCGCGGGACCCGCGCAGCGGAGCAATCCTGGTCGGGCAGGGGGGCGCCGAGCTGTTCGCGGGGCACGGACCCGAGCCCCTTGACGCCGCTTTCACGCTGCGGGCATTCCGTGCGCGGCTGCGCGTCCGTCGGAGCCGGCTCAAGCCGCTCCTGCTCGACCAGGCCTTCGTCGCCGGGATCGGCAACATCTACGCGGACGAAGCCCTCTGGCGCGCCCGGCTCCACCCGTTGCGCCGGGCCGGTTCGCTCCATCCGCCCGACGAGGCGCGCCTCTACCGCGAGGTGCGGGCCGTCCTCGCCGAGGCGATCGAGCGGCGCGGCTCGTCCATCGACGACTACACGGCGCCCGACGGCGACGGCGCGATGCAGGAACGCCTCGTCGTCTACCAGCGGGTCGGAGCGCCATGCCTGCGCTGCGGGCGGCCGATCCGGCGGATCGTGGTCGGGCAGCGGGCGACGCACTTCTGCTCGTGGTGCCAGCGACTTCCCGCCACGGATCGCGCGGGGGCAGCGGCCATCCTCGCCACCGGACGCCCGCCGCGCGGCCGGGGGCGACGCTGGGTCGAGCTGCCCGGGGAGGGCGTGCTGGGCCGGACGCCGGCCGAGAGCGCCCGGGCGGAGGCGCAGGTGCGCACCGATCGGACTCGCCGGGCGGCGGCGACGCGCCGCGCGGCGGCCCGGGCCGCGGTCGGGGGCGCCTGACGATGTCGCTCGTCCGGCTCTCCGGGGTTGTGCGCGAGATCGGGACCTTCGTGATCCTCGACCGGATCGACGCGGCGATCGCCGTCGGCGAGCGTGTCGGCATGGTGGGCCCGAACGGCGCCGGCAAGACCACCCTGCTCCGGATCATCGCCGGGATCGACGAGCCCGACGCGGGCGAGGTCCAGCGGCGCCGGAACCTCCGCATGGGGCTGCTGGCCCAGGAGGCCCATTTCGACGAGGCGTTCGCGTCCGCGCCGGACCTCCGCACCGCGGTCCGCCGCGGGGCCAGCGGGGTCGAGGCGATCGAGGCGGAGATGCGGGCCCTCGAGGAGTCGCACGGCGCGGCCAGCGCCCGCTACGAGGAGCTCACCACGCAGTTCTCCGCCGTCGACGGCTGGACGCTGGACCAGCGCGTGGACGAGGCGCTCTCGGGGCTGGGCTTCAGCGAGGCCGAGTGCGGGCGATCGCCGGAGGAGCTCTCGGGCGGCCAGCAGACCCGGGCCGCGCTGGCCCGGCTCCTGGTCGCGGATCCGGACCTGCTGATGCTGGACGAGCCCACCAACCACCTGGACCTCGGCGCGATCGAGTGGCTGGAGGAGGCGCTCCGGCGTCGCCGCGGCGCGCTGCTCGTCGCCTCCCACGACCGGGCCTTCCTGGACGCCACCGTGACACGCATCTGGGAGCTGCGTGACCGGCGCCTGACTGCCTTCCGCGGCGACTACGCCTCGTATGCGCGCCAGCGGGAGGCGCGCGACGCGCGGATGCGCAAGGACGCCGAGTCGCGGGACGCCGAGATCTCACGGGAGCAGGCGCTCGTGCAGACATACCGCAGCCAGCGCAAGCACGGGAAGATGCACGAGCACGAGGCCCGGCTCGCGCGGCTCGACCGGATCGACGTCGCCAAGACCGGCCCGTCGCTGCGCCTCGACCGCGCCCTGGGGACGGCGGCACCTCGATCGGCCGAGGTCGTGCTTCGGGCCGATGACCTGGTGGTCGGGCACCCCGGCGGGCCGGAGGTGGCACGCGGCGTCAGGCTCGAGGCGGCACGCGGCGAGCGGATCGGGATCGTCGGCCCCAACGGCGCCGGCAAGACGACCCTGCTCCGCACGATCGCCGGCGACCTGCCGCTGCGGGACGGCTCGCTTTCGTTCGGGTCCAACGTGGGCTTCGGCTACCTGGCCCAGGTCCGCGAGAACCCGATCCCCGGCGAGACCGTGCTGGACGCCTTGCTCGCCGAGATCCCGATGACGGCCGGCGAGGCGCGCGGCTACCTCGCCCGGTTCCTGTTCCGCGGCGACGACGCGTTCAAGGAGGTCCGCAGCCTCTCGGGCGGCGAGCGGTCCCGGCTGGAGCTGGCCCTCCTGGGCATCATGCCGGCGAACCTCCTGCTCCTCGACGAGCCCACGAACCACCTGGACATCCCGGCCCGCGAGGCGCTGGAGGCGTTCCTGCGCGAGACGACCGCAACGCTCCTCGTGGTCAGCCACGACCGCCGGCTCCTGGAGACCGTGTGCGACCGCCTGTGGGTGGTGGACGACGGCAGGATCGTCCCGTTCGAGGCCGGCTATCGATCGTGGCGCGCGGCCGTCGCCGACGGCTGGCGGGCCGGCGAGGCCTACCTGCGCGAAGAGGAGCGCTTCCACGGGCGTGGAATCGGCGCTCGGACTGCCGTCGGGGAGCGGTCGGTCGGCCGGAGCGTCTCGACGGCGGTCGCGGATCGGGATGTCGCCGGCTCGCCGGCCACGTCGGGGCCGGCCCCGACGTCGCCCGTCCGGCCCCCCCGCGGGCCGAAGCTCTCGAAGGATGCCTACCGGCGCCAAAAGGGCGCGATCGAGGACGACCTTGGCCGCCTGGGCCTCCGGAAGAGCCACCTGGAGCTGGCGCTGATGAACCCGATGACGTCGGCGAACTTCGTGGAGCTCCGTCGCGTCACGTCCGAGCTGGCGGACGTGGACCAGGCGCTCGCCGCCGCCGAGGAAGCCTGGCTGCTCCTCGAGGAGCGGGCGCCGTGACGAGGACGGTCCGGATCGGCCTCACCGGTCCCATCGGCTGCGGCAAGTCCACGGTCGCGGGGTGGCTCGCTGCCCGCGGCGCCGTCACCATCGACGCGGACGCAGAGGCGCGCGCAGTCACGGCGCCGGGCCTGCCCGCCCATGCGGCGATCCTCGCCCGCTTCGGGGACGCCGTCCGCGGCCCGGACGGGAGCCTGGACCGGGCGGAGCTCGCCCGCCTCGTCTTCGCGGATCCCGCGGCGCTGCGGGACCTCGAGGCGATCGTCCACCCGGCCGTCCGCCCGCGGATTCTGGCAGCGGTGGAGGCCGCCGACGCGGCAGGCACCCCGGCCGTCGTCATCGAGGCGATCAAGCTCGTCGAGGGCGGCCTCGCGGCACTCTGCGACGAGGTCTGGCTGGTGGCCTGCGCCCCGGAGGAGCAGCGCGCCCGACTGACAGGCCGCGGAGTCACCGCCGACGACGCCGTGCGCCGCATCGCGGCCCAGGGAGAGGTGGTATCCCGTCTCGCGCCGGCGGTCACGCGGATCATCGAGACGGGCGGCGACCTGGCCGCGGCCGAGAGGCGGACGGCAGCCGCCTACGCCGCCGTCCTTGCTGCAGCCGCCGACCCGGGAGGCCTCGGCTCGACGCCAGGCCGGGCCGAGCGTTCACCGGGATAGCCGGCCGAGCGCCGGCATGACCGGCCGCCCGGCCCGCGACGTGCGCGAACCGGGCGGCTCGGGAGGCGCGCCGGGTCAGCGGCGCAGGAAGGCCGGCGCGGGCGGGAAGGTCCGCGGGCCGGCGACCCGGCGACTCATGGCTTTGGGCTGGCGGACGGTGCCGGCGACGCGGACGCGGGCGAGCTGATCGGGATCGGGAAGGGGATCGTGGTGCCTCTGTAGACGTTCCCGGACTGGCCCGGGAAGGTCTGGGGCACCGGGAGCCCATATCGCTCGATGATCAGGTTCGTCGTCGCCCCGAGCTGGCTTGCATCCGCGATCCGCGAGTCCTGCGTCGGTCGGAGCGCAATGCTGAACTGCGCCGTTCCCGCCGCCTGGAGATGCTCGATCTCCTCCGCAACGCCGAGCGGCACCCGGATGATGTAGAAGGTCCCGGCCTTGGCGAGGACCTCGAGATCCTGGTACGCGAGCTTCGTCGACTTGTCCGTGTAGGCCTGACCCTGCGTGAGCGCGGTGACCGGCACGTTCACCGTGAGCGTCAGGAAGACGTCGATTGCCATGCCAGCCTGGACGACTCCGCCCACCGCTCGATCGTCCGGAACCGAGATTGCCACGGCGCGCCAGGCGGGCGAGCTGGCCGTCACGGTCTCCTCCGGCTTCAGGATCGAGAACTGACCACCGACCTGGTCCGACGCCAGCAGGTTCGAGGTCACCTGCTGCCCCTCGAGGATCGTCACCGCCGGCACCCGGTCCAGGACCTGGGCCGGGTCCGTGAAGGCGCCGCTCCCGACCGTGTCGGCCGGCACGTTCCTCACGGTCACGTCGGCGGCCTCGATCGCCTTTCGGCCCGGGATCGTCCGGGTTGCCACCACGACGGCGACCTGCGGCACGACCGTCGTTGCCGCCTGCTGCTGGGCCTGGGTGAGCAGGAAGAACGCGCCCCCGCCCGCCACGAGGGCCAAGATCACGCCGAAGACGACGATCCACTTCCCCCGCCGACCATGATCCTTGTACTCGAGCTCGTCCATCTGTGCCTCCCGCGGTGCGCGGTCCGGTCCGGCCGCCGCGCGAACGTTCGAAGTGCCGCGCCCGCCGGCTGGTCACCGGGCGCCCGGCCGACACGCCTGACCGCGTCGTGGACCGGGGGTGGGATCAGGGTCTGTCAGACGGCGTCACCACGGCTGCAATCGAGGCCGCAGCGCGATGGCGAGCTGCGGGTCCTCTGGGCTGGGCCGAACCGGCGAGACGGCCTGCCCCCAGACGGTGTTGGCGTCGATCTGCGTGATCTGGTACGCCGCGAACCCGATGATGTCGATGTAGTTCGTCGAGGTGGACGTGTCCGAGGCGAGCACCTTCAGCACGTCGGCGTGGCTCACGACCTGGCCGCCGCTGTTCGTCCCGGACATGAGGAGCGGGATCGAGTAGGTGCCCTGCAAGCCGAGGTCCGTCGTGCTGACCGTCAGCGTCGTCGTGCCCTGGTAGGTGGTCGTCGCGTTCCCGCCGTGACCGGCCGTGACGGCGGAGGACATCTGCACCACCGCCGTGGACCCACCGCCGGCGAACGAGTAGCTGCCGGCCGGGAAGGCCGGGAAGATCGCGCCGCTCCCGTCGAGCGAGACGGTGACTGCGTTGCCGCCGGTGAAGTCCGCAGGCCCCTGCGCGCTGAGCGTCAGGGTGAACGTCACCGGGTTGCCCCACTGCGAAGCCAGCCCCGGAGACGTCGGCGGCGGCGCGAGCGCCGGCGTCGTCGGCGACCACGTGAAGTCCTGGGCGACACTGCCGACCTGCACGTCCATCGGCAGGTAGAAGTCGGGCGCAAATTGCTGGGCGGGCTGGTTCGTGTCGGAGCCCTTCACCCACAGGGTATCGATGGTCGCCGGAGTCCCGGCCGCCGCGGACGCGTTCGTCAGGCTCACGGTTGTTCCCTGCGGCCAGTTCGGGGGCACCGAAGCGGGTTGGAGCCCGATCGTGAGCCAGGGCGGCTCCTTGGCGATCGTGACGGCAGCGATGTCGATGAACGCCTTGTTGTTCGTGATCGAGATGGCACCCGCGGCCGCAAGAGGCGACGCCCCGGCCGTCAGCGTGGGCACAGCCGACTTCTGGGCCAGGAGGAACGCCGGGATGGTCTTCACCGAGCCGTCGTACAGGGCGGCGAGGATGACGTCCCCGACCTGGTATCGCGACGTGATGTCCTTGACGATGAGCCCGGCCGAGGTCCCGTCCAGGATCCCGACCTGGTCGTACGGATCGGGCGGTGTCGTGACGCCGGGGAACGTCGGTCCGGGATACCCGGCGGCCACCCACCCGGCCTCGAGCGTCTTCTGCGACTCGGCGTTGGTGCCGGCCGTCAGGCCGTTGTAGTAGGCGCGCGAGGTCGTGTCCTCGAAGTTGCGGACATCGAGATTGATGAATCCGCGGAAGCTCACGCCGCCGGAGTTGGCGTCGGCACCCTTCCCAACGAGCTGGATCGCGGGGCCGGGGGAAGACGGCGAGGCTGGCGTCCGTCCTCCATAGCCGATCGGGCTGATCGTGTCGACGGCGCCCTGGCAGTCGGTTGCCGTCGTCGCGGCGAGGTCGAAGAAGGTGTTCGACACGCTCGCCGGATCCGGGCACAGGCCCGGGACGGGTGAGTTGGGCCCCACTCCGCCGACGTAGCGCCGGACCGCGATGGGCAGGAGGCTCCCCGCTGCCGTCAGCTCGACGTGCGAGCCGACCCAGGCCGTGACCCCCGCAACGCCGACCGCCTGCCCGAGGAGGAAGGCCACGTTCGTGCGAAGCGCGACTCGGACGGCGTGGATCCTCGTGATCGAGTCGGTGTCGCTGAGCAGCGTCGTCTCAGCGGTGTCCCCGAAGAACGCGATCCCGTCGGCGAGGGACGATCCTTGCGCCGTGCCGTTGAAGACCGCGGGTTCCGCGGCGGTGAAGATGGGGACGCCGACCGAGCTGCCCGCAAGGTCGATTGCGAGGATGTCCTTCGCCGCCTGTCGGGCGGTCGCCACGGTGCTGCCGGCGTTGCCGGCGTTGATCGAGATGCTCTTGGCGGCGGCGAGGGCGGCAGCGTCGGCGGCGTTCTGCATGAAGCGCCGCTGCGTCCAGAGCCGCCCGACGTCGATCGCGACTGATGCCATCCCGAGCAGCATCGCGATCGCGAGCGCAAACAGGACGAGCGTCTGGCCGCGACTCGCCGCCCATCGGTCGTGCCGATCCGGTCTCGCCACGATGGCACGCGGCCGCAGGCATCGCATCAGTTGATGACCATCGTGACCGTGGACCCCTGCGCGAGGCGGCCGTTGGAGTCGTGCGGGAGGAAGCTGGAGATGAGCGGGACGAAGAGGTCCTGGTGGTACGTGATCTGGACCGTGACCCGCTCGCCGGTCCGTGGGTCGCTGTCCACCACGTTCGCGGGAACGGTGTACGTGACGACGACATCACCGTTCGTATAGGTCGTCGTGCATGTCGAGCCCGACGTGCACCTCGAGCTCGGGTCGAACCCGGACTGTGTCCAGGTTCCCGTCACGAACTGCGGCGATGCGCCGCTGAGAGCCCCGAAGGCCTGTCGTGCGAAGTAGAGGGCGTAGGCATTGCGGCACGCGTCGTTTGTCGCCCTGGTCGTCGTGTTGCAGGCCGGGGGTCCGGGCTGCGCCCCGTCCAGCGAGTACGCGTAGATGGTTGCCGCGCGCGCCCCTTCTCGGGCCGCGTTCGTGATCGTGACCTGGGCGTTGAACACGAGCCCCATCTGGATGATCCCGAGCAGGAGGAGCAGGAGCGGGATCAGGACCAGCGAGAACTCGACCAGGCTCTGGCCGCGCGCGTCATCCCGGCGACGAAGGCTGGGGATGCGGCGCTGGGTGCGATCCATGGGCGGCGACGGTGCTCCGGGATGCTCTCGACGACGGCCGCCCTGACCGGCGGTCCGACCGCGAGCATGCGCCGGGGCAGCCGTGCCGGACCATGACCCCTTCGTCCTGCCCGATCCCGGCGCCCGTCATCCGGCGCACCTTTTCGGTAGAACGGGCGTTCTAACCGGGCGGCCTCGTGCTATCGTGTCCGCATGCCGGAGTTCGAGCTCGTCGCCCCGTTCCAGCCGACCGGGGACCAGCCGCAGGCGATCGAGAAGCTCGCCGACGGGCTGGCGCGCGGGCTGCGCCACCAGACGCTCCTGGGCGTGACCGGAAGCGGGAAAACCTACTCGATGGCAAAAGTCATCGAACGGATCCAGCGCCCGACGCTCGTGCTGGCCCACAACAAGACGCTGGCGGCCCAGCTCTACGCCGAGTTCCGCGACTTCTTCCCGAACAACGCGGTCGAGTACTTCGTGAGCTACTTCGACTACTACCAGCCGGAGGCGTACCTCCCGCGTTCGGACACCTACATCGAGAAGGATTCGAGTCGGAATGAGGAGATCGACAAGCTCCGCCATGCCGCCACGAAGGCGCTCTTCGAGCGGCGGGACGTGATCATCGTCGCGTCGGTGAGCTGCATCTACGGCCTGGGTGCCCCGGTCGACTACGGCGCGACCGTGCTCCGGCTCAAGGTGGGCGGGAGGTATCGGCGCGACGCAGTCCTGCGCCACCTCGTGGACCTCCAGTACCAGCGCAACGACCAGGCGCTCCAGCGGTCCCGGTTCCGGGTCCGGGGCGACACGCTGGAGCTCGTGCCGTCGTCGGAGGACCGCCTGGTCCGGGTCGAGTTCTTCGGGGACGAGATCGAGCGGATCACCGAGCTCGACCCGCTGACCGGCGAGCTGCTCGCCGAGCGCACCGAGGTCAACGTCTACCCCGCGACCCACTACGTGACGCCGGCCGACAAGCTCCAGCTCGCGATGGGGACGATCGCCGCCGAGCTGGAGGAACGGCTGGCCGGCCTGGAAGCGGAGGGGCGCGCCCTGGAGGCGGCGCGGCTCCGACAGCGGACCACCTTCGACCTGGAGATGATGCGGGAGCTGGGCTACTGCACCGGGATCGAGAACTACTCCCGCCACCTCTCGGCGCGCGAGCCCGGCAGCCGTCCGTGGACGCTCCTCGACTACTTCCCCCCGGACTGGCTCCTGGTCGTGGACGAGTCACACATGTCGATCCCGCAGGTTGTCGGCATGTACAAAAACGACCGCACGCGCAAGGAGATCCTCGTCGACTTCGGCTTCCGGCTCCCGTCGGCGCTCGACAACCGCCCGCTGACCTTCGAGGAGTTTGAGAAGACCATCAACCAGGCCGTCTACGTCTCGGCGACGCCGGGCCCGTATGAGCTCGAGAAGAGCCAGCGGATCGTCGAGCAGCTGATCCGGCCCACCGGCATCGTGGATCCCGGGATCACCATCCGCCCCAGCGAGGGCCAGATCGACGATCTCCTGGAACGGATCCGCGAGCGCGTGGAACGCGGCGAGCGGGCCATCGTGACCACGCTGACCAAGCGCCTGGCGGAGGACCTCACCGACTACCTCCGCGAGCTGGGCGTCAAGGTCGAGTACCTCCACAGCGAGGTGGACACGCTCGACCGGATCCAGATCCTGCGGGACCTCCGGCTGGGCGTCCACGACGTGATCGTCGGGATCAACCTGCTCCGCGAGGGGATCGACCTGCCTGAGGTCACCCTCGTGGCGATCCTCGACGCCGACAAGGAAGGCTTCCTGCGAAGCGCCTGGTCGCTGATCCAGATGATCGGCCGGGCTGCCCGCAACACCGGCGGCGAAGTGGTGATGTACGCGGACCGCATCACGGAGTCGATGCGCGCGGCGATCGAGGAGACCGACCGGCGGCGGGCCGTGCAGCAGCGCTACAACGTCGAGCACGGGATCACGCCGATCACGATCGTCCGCGAGATCCACGATCTCAACGACCGCCTGCGCGTGGCCGCCGAGGCGAGCGGGGAGTACGGGGCCGGCGGCCGCGGACACGAGCTCGAGGGCAGGACACGGCGCCAGGTAGAGGAATTGGTGGGTCGGCTGGACGCGGAGATGCGGAACGCCGCGAAGAACCTCGAGTTCGAGCGGGCGGCTACGATCCGCGACCAGGTGCAGGAGATCCGGCTGCGCGTCCTCGCCGAGGACGCCTCGATCAGCGTGGGGCGGGCGGCCGAGC
>Ga0208080_1000539_pt1 | contig 18865 bp, 14 predicted proteins | sample NGESurdeep092012_3_FD_184476 | JGI IMG/M metagenome (GOLD analysis project Ga0208080, IMG submission 184476) | Arctic peat soil microbial communities from Barrow, Alaska - NGEE Surface sample 210-3 deep-092012 (SPAdes) | ecosystem: Environmental > Terrestrial > Soil > Wetlands > Peat ...
TCGCAGAAACACCCTATCCGAAACGGTCGCCGATGCCTCGTTTACACCCTCGCAGGCAAAAAATTCAGCACGTCGCCGCAGTTTTGCAAGCAGCTCTACATTATCTCTTAATGCGCTGTACGACCAACTAAAAAATGAGAGTCCGAATTTAATTGGGGCTATTTCTTAGTTTCCGGTCGCAGCGGCCGAGGTGACCTTCGGCTTTCATATGGCCGATTACGGGCTCGATGGCGGAGCGGCGTCGCAGCTCGCGCTTGATGGCGCCGAACACGCCGCGCTTCTGCCCGGAGATGAAGACACGGTGTGGGTTTGGTGCGTCGTGGCTGCGGTATCCTTTGTCGACAAAAGCGCGCTCGATCTCGCGCCCGGTGAGCCTCTCGGTGTCCTCGATCGCGGACCGCAGTGTGTGCCCATCATACGGATTGCCCGGCAGTGCCTTGGCGTGCAGCACAAACTGGCCGCCCGGCGCGCGGGCGTTGGTGGTGGCGATCGAGGCCTTGACGCCGAACTCATAGGGCGCGCTGGCCTTGCCCTTGCCGATGCATTCGACCTCGGGAGCATGGAAGGAATACAGCTTCCAGCCGCGCTGGCGCTGCTGCTGCGAACGGATCTGGCTGGCGCGCGCAAGCGGCCATTCGAATGCCCCCTCCAAGGTCGGCTGGCCGGCGATCTTGCGGCGGATGTCGCGGATGATGCGGCCGAGCCGCGTGCGCAGAATGCGTAACTGCCTGCGATGGCGGTTGAACTGCTTGGCGTGGGCGTAGCGTCCCGCCATCATCGCCGCATGCTTGGCGATGCGCAGGTAGGACTGCCGCAGCCGAACACTGTGCTTCCTGGCCATGCGGTTGAGGCCCTTGATCGCCGCGTGCAGCAGCTTGGCATCGGTCGGGAAAGTGATGTTCTTGGGCTGCACCGTGGTGTCGACCGTGACCCGGGCCAGGTCCTTCGTCCGCAGTGCGCCGCTCGCATGCGCCACCCGCAGGCTCTCGGCCAGCAGCAGCTCCAGCTTGTCGCCCAGCCGCTTGCGCCAGTGGCTGAGATCCGAACCCTCGTGCGGAAACTCATGCTGGAAGAACTCTTCCCCAGTGAAATACTGGAAATACGGATCATGGACCCAGCGCTCGCATACGCCTTCGTCGGACAACCCATAAATGTGCTTGAGCAGCAGAAGTCCGATCACGAAGCGGGTCGCGATCCCGGGCCGGCCCTGGTCGCTGTAGAGCGGCGCGATCTCGCCGTCGATCCACTCCCAGTCGATCTTGCCTGCGAGCTGCACCAGTTCGTGCTTCAAGTTGATTATCTGATCGAGCCCCTCAGACCGCGAAATCCTGTAATCTCAAATCGCCCAAAGTCCCAAAAACAGACTCACGTTCAGGCACTTAGCCGTTGTTCACGGCCGACTGGTTAAAATCAGAAACGCGGCACGTCGCGCCTTCGGCTAACGCCGCCCTCGAGGGCTGGCGGCTCAGTCGTGCAGCTTGCTGTAGGGGTAGACGAGGTCGGCGGCGGATTTGAATTCGTCGGGAGCGAGCACGACGTAGGTGCCGGGCTTACGGAACTGGTCGAGCCCATTGCCGATGATGCCCTGGTACTGGACGGTGAGGACGCCGGATTTGGACCACTCGCCGTCCTGGTTGAATCTGATGTCGCCGACGATGGTGTGCACCACATTGGCATGCAGATAGGCGGCTAGCTTGTCGGCGTCGAGCGTGCCGGTGGCGGCGATCGCCTGGCCGATCACCTGCATGCGCGCATAGGCGTAAGGCGGCGCGTAGTAGCCGAGCGGATCGTCGCCGGAGGCGACGGCGCGGGCCTGATAGGTAGCGAGGAACGCCTCGATGCCGGAGAACATCAGCTTCGGATCGGGCACCCAGAAATCGTGATACACGAGGCCGTTGAGCAGCGGCCCGAGCCGCATACGCAGTGGGGTCGACTGCATGCCGACCATGCTGCCGCCGAACAGCTTGGTCTTTAGCCGCAACTCGTTGGCGGCGCGCACCAGGCCTGCGCCGTCGACCGGATAGGAGGCGACGTAGACGATGTCCGGTTTGGCGGCCTGCACGGCGCGGATGACGGGCGAGAAGTCGAGCAAGTTGGGCGGATAGGTGCGGTCGTAGACGATCTTGAAGCCGTGCGCCTTCAGGTTCTCGCGCGCGCCCTCGGCGGCGCCCTGCGCGAATTCCGCATCAGCCGACACCACCGCGACGGTCTGCGGTTTAGGTTCCTGCGCGGCCGCGATGTCGAAGAAGCCCTTCGACAGCGAGATCTTCGGCTGCGGCCCGAACGGCACCATGGAGAAGTAGCGCGGATAATGGAACAGGTCGTTGAGCGCCAGGCAGAAATAGCTGACCACCAGCAGTTTGCGCTCGATTGCTGTCGGCATAAAAGGAGCCGTCATGTTGGTCGAATAGCCCGGGATGGCAAGGTCGACCTTGTCGACATCGAGCATCTTGGAATAGATGCTGGGCACCAGCGCCGGATTGCTCTGGTCGTCGTAATAGATGAGCTGGACCTTGCGGCCGAGCAGCCCGCCCTCGGTGTTGACCTTCTCGGCCCAGATTTGCGTCGCCAGCAGCGCCGGCTTGCCGGTGACCGCAAGGGCGCCGGTGAGCGACATGCTGAATCCAATGCGCAACGCATCGGCCGCCCGCGCCGGGTGCATGGCCGCGAGCGCGAGACCGAGCAGCGCGGCCAGCAGCCGACCGGCGCGATAGTGGTGGCTACGATGCTTACTCATTTGGCCCCCCGCTCTTGTGGATGCTCCCTAGATCGGCATTCCCCATATAGCCGCCGGTTCCGGCCCAAATCTGCGATGATTTGGCGCTCCTGGCAAGCTCGAGCCGTCTCCGCATGTTGTCGACGGGTGTCGGGACGTGCCGAAGTCGAGCCGAGCGCCGAACAATTCCGAATTTGCTGTCATCGAGACGCACCTGTGTGTACCGAAACCTAAACTCGGACGTAGTCGTGATGAAGTCCGTCAAGGATCGCGTGTGAACTCATAATTCCGGTCTGCTGGACCGGGCGAGAGACCGGTGCATCTTTATCCAATGACCGGTGCGTTCTGATGTCGGAGCGCCGCGTTCTCTGCTTCAAGCCGGCTCTTCGACTTGAATGGCGAGGCCAAGAGAGCAAGGAATAAACACAGCAGCCCGATCATTGCGCCAGCTTAGGCGATTCTGTCACCTTATCAACGCGGACAAAGTTATCGGGACACACAAGGGAATTCTGGCGCAGGAATAGGGAATTTTGCCAAAAAGAGCCGACCACGATGCGTCATAGGAAATCCGCGCTGAATTAGCGCCAGCTCCAAACCGCATTCACATATGCTAATTAAGATAGTTCGAACGCGCCCTCCATGATCGACATCAGCGCCCGTCTCGCTTGGACGACTTGCGAGCGGCCTGCTACCAAAGTCAAATTCTCGATAAGCCCGCAGCACTCATGTTTGCCCCTCTCATCACTGAGTCGATGTTCTACGTCGCCGCGATTCCGGCGGTGATCTTCCTCGGCCTCGCTAAAGGCGGCTTTTCCGGTGTCGGCACAGCAGCGACCCCATTGCTGGCGCTGTATCTTCCGCTGCTGGAAGCCGCCGCGCTGCTGCTGCCGATCCTACTCAGCCATGACATGATCTCGATCTATGTTTATCGGCGCGAGTGGATGCCTGGAATCTGAAGGTCATGCTGCCGGGGGCGGTGCTCGGCATGGGTGCCGGCTGGCTGTTTGCAGCCCATGTGTCCGATGACGTGATTCGCATCCTGATCGGTGTGATTGCGCTCACCTTTGTCGCCAATGCCTGGCTGCGCACGGGGCACACGTCGCAGGTGCGCACGGTTCTGCGCGGCGTGTTCTGGGGCGCGATGTCGGGCTTCACGTCGTTCGCCAGCCAGGGCGGTGGGCCGCCTTTTCAGGTGCACATGCTTCCGCAGCGTCTGCCCAAGATGGTGTTCGTCGGCACGACGACGATCTTTTTTGCTGCCGTGAACGCGATGAAGATCGTGCCCTATTTCATGCTCGGGCAGTTTTCGGCGAAGAATTTCTCCACCTCGCTCGCTCTGCTGCCGCTCGCAGTGATGGTGCGGCGGGTCCCGACCGTGATCTTCTACCGTATCACCTACATCCTGCTTTTCCTGCTCGGGGTGCTGCTCCTGTGGCAGGGCCTGAGTCATGTGCTGCGCGGTTGATCGCAGGGCATGCGGTTCGCTAACGTGGGTTCTCCTTGGGGAAACACGTTGGCCAAAGATTTTGCGAAGACGCCTTACGACGCCGATCTCGACCGTATTCGGCGAACTTCCAGCCGCTGCCGCCGCTCGTTCATCGAAAGAAACGTGGCAACCCATCCCAAATCGTTGCAAAGCCGCCGGATGGATTCATCATCCTTTGCCTGCTTTTCCAGCACTACGGGCTCGTCGTCGATCCAGTCCCGAGCTTCTGGAACAGAAGTCATGAATTTGATGACTTCTGTCGAGTCCTTTGCATGTACCAAAAACCTAAACCTATACGCAGTGGTGATGAAGTCCGCCAAGAATCGCTTGCGAACTCATGATTCTGGTCTGCTGAACCGGGCGAGAGACCGGCGCATCCTTGTCCAATGACCAATGCGGCTACCGACGGACCTGGTACAGACCCGGTTCGGCGAGATATTGGCTTGCCGCGTCCAGTGGGCTGATGTCGGGCCTCGTTTGGCATAGGTAAATGAAGCAAAAGGTTCTATCCTGCGCGCCGAAGAGCCTTACCGAAGCAAAAAGGCCGCATTGGAAACGTCACAAGTCGGGGCTGGGCTATGCATTCGCGTCTGTTGCGTCATTTTCTCGCGGTCGTCGATCATAAGGGCATGAGCGCCGCCGCTGCCGAGCTGCACATCAGCCAGCCGGCGCTGACCAAGAGCATCCGCCAACTCGAAGACATTCTCGGCGTCGAGCTATTCGAACGGCTGCCGACCGGAGTCGTCCCGACCCGCTTCGGCGAAATCCTGGCGCGGCGCACGCGGTTGATGGACCTCGAATACCGGCATGCGGTCGCCGAGATTCAGGCGATCAAGGGCGGCACCGGTGGCACCGTCAATGTCGGTGCCGGCCCAGTCTGGGCGGTGCGTATTCTGCCGCCGATCATCGCCGCATTCCGTCGCCAGCAGCCGAAGGTGAAGATCAAGCTGCGCACCGGCGTCATCGACACGCTGGTCCCAGCGCTCCTCGGTGGCGAACTCGATGTGGTCTGCGCCTCGCTCGACTTCCCGGCGCATCCGGAATTCGTTAAGGAACAGCTCATCGACCTGCAGCACGTGCTGATCGCGCGCGCCGAACATCCGCTCGCCGGCCGCCGCGAGATCGAGGCGAAGAAACTGCTCAACTATCCCTGGCTCGCGCTGGTGAACGATTATGTCGGAACCAGCCGAGTCAATTCGTTCTTCGCCGCCAATGAACTGCAACCGCCGCGCATCGGGGTTGAGACGACCTCGATCTCAGCGGCGCTCAATCTGCTCCGGGAGGACGACTTCATCCTTAGTATCCCGACTATGATGCTGCCCTATGCGGAGCTGTTCGGACTGCGCAAGCTGGCCGTCCGCGGCACGCTATGGAACGCGCCCGCCGGGATTGCCTACCGTGCGACCATGTCGCCAGCTCCGGCCGTAAGCGCATTCTGCGCGCTGGTACGGGCACAGTTCGCCGGCGCCATGCAAAGCCAGCGCCGCATCGCCGACAACGTGCAGGGCTAGTCACGCCCGACGCAGACGCTATCACCAAAATTCATGTCGCCGATCGGATAAGGAATTGGACGAACGGCTCCGGACTCCGCACAGTCGAAGCCTTGGCGGTCGCGCGGATCGGTCGGTTTGCGCGCGCCACGACGATGCCGGGAGCATGCAATGACGCGAGTGGTCGATCCGGAGAGCGGGCTCGCCTTTGTCGAGCTCAGCCATCCATGGGGCATGTATACGCCGATCTTCCCCGGCTACGAGGAGATCAAGCTCGAGCGCATCACCCATCACGCCAAGCAGGGCGTGATGACGCACAAGATTACCACCATTTTCCACACCTCGACACATGTGAACGCGCCGATCCATTTGATCCCACAGGCGCCGGCCGTCGGCGACTTGGCGCTCGATCGTTTCTTTGGCACCGGCGTCGTGCTGTCGATCCCGAAAGGCAAGTGGCAGCTGATCGAGCCGAAGGATCTTGAAAAGGCGACACCGGCCGTCCTCGCCGGCGATATCGTACTCATCAATACCGGCTGGCATCGCAAGTATTCCGACAGCAAGGAGTATTTTGGCTATGCCCCGGGCCTGAGCGAAGCCGCGGCCCAATGGCTGGTCGAGAAGAAGGTAAAGCTCGTCGGCGTCGACACCGCGTGCGTCGATCATCCGCTCGCGACCTCGCTCGGCCCGCATCGCAACGGCCCACAGATCAAATATCTGCTGCCGGAGTACAAGGAAGCGACCGGACGCGAAGCCATCGCCGATTTCCCAAAATGGAATCCGGCGCATCGCGCGCTGCTCGCCGCCGGAATTCCAACAATTGAGAATGTCGGCGCCGACCTCGACGCTGTCACCGGCAAGCGCTGCACTTTTCAAGGTTTCCCTTGGAAGTGGCTCGAGGGCGACGCCTGCGTGATCCGGCTCACGGCAATTTTTGATCCGTCCGGAAACTACCGGCTGGAGTCAGGGCACGCGCACTGAGTGCCCGAGAAATGCGCGGCTAGCACTCAAACAATTGCTCTTTGCCACCGAAAACCGCCGAGATCAGGTGATCAAAATGACCCTCAACACCGACGATCTGCAATTCTACGACCTCAGTACGCGTTGGGGCCACGGCATGCCGCAGTGGCCCTCGCGCGCCAATCTCAACGTGCGGACCTTGGAGTTTCACGCCAAAGACGGCCTATTAGTCCAGCAATTCGAAGGCATCATGCATCGAGGCACGCACATGGATGCCCCCATCCATGTGCAGGAGAATCAGCCGACCATCACCGGCTACCCGCTCTGGCGCTTTTTCGGCACCGGTGTTGCCGTTTCTATCCCAAAAGGTAAATGGGGCGTCATCACGCCGCAGGATCTGGAGAAGGCCGAGCCGAAAATCCGCAAGAACGACATCGTGATGATCAACACTGGAAGTCACCGCAATTACGGCGACAATCCCGACTACTACGCTTATTCGCCGGGCCTCTACAAAGAAGCCGCGGAGTGGCTGGTCGAACGTCAGGTCAAGCTCGTCGGCGTCGACGTACAAGCACTCGATCATCCGCTCGGAACTTTTCTCGGGCCGCACGGTCCCGGCCCGGCGCAGCCGCATTTGCTGACCGAATACAAGGCCGAAACCGGGCGCGAGATCATCGACGATTTCCCGTACTGGGAGCCCGCACACAAGATCATGATGACCAACGGGATTCCGGGCATCGAGAACATCAGCGGCGATATCGACAAGATCACGGGCAAGCGCTGCACTTTCTTCGCGTTCCCGTGGCGCTGGCCGAACGGCGAGGGCTGCGTGCTGCGAGTCGTTGCCGTGCTCGATCCCAAGCAAACTTTCCGTTTTGCAACTGGACGCTGACGAATGATCTCAGAACCGCTGCGCAACCCGCTATCGTTGTTCGACGTCAAGGGTAAAGTCGCGCTGATTACCGGGGCGTCAGGAGCGTTCGGCCGCGGCTGTGCGCTGGCCCTTGGCGCACTCGGCGCCAAGCTGCTGCTGGTGTCGGGCAGCAAGGAAGAGCTCGAGGCCGTCACTGCCGAGCTCAAAGAGATTGGCGCCGAGGCGCGGACGCTGGTCGCACGGCCCGACAGCCTTGCCGACGCTCAAACTATGCTCAAAACCGCGCTCGACGCCTATGGCCGCGTCGACCAACTGGTGGTCGCCTCCGGCATGAACAAGGCCGGTTTCATCCAGGACCTCGCTTATGAAGACTGGCAGAGGGTAATGGACGCGAACGTTCGTGGTCCCTGGTTCATGGCCAAGGCTGTCGGCACTTATTGGATCGAGAACAAAGTGCGCGGCAAAATGCTGCTGATGTCCTCGGTACGCGGCCGGCACGGCAACTATTCCGGCTACACCGCCTATTGTACATCCAAGGGCGCCACGGATTCGCTCACCCGCGTGCTGGCGACCGAATGGGCGAAATACGGCATCACCGTCAATGCCATCGCACCGACCGTCTTCCGCTCCAAGCTGACGGCCTGGATGTATGGCGACGACGAGGTCGGCCAGGCGACCAAGGCCCGCTCACTCTCGCGCATCCCGCTCGGCCGGCTCGGCGAGGTCGAGGATCTGATCGGCATGGCGATTTATCTATTGTCCCCTGCCTCCGATTTTTGCACCGGGCAGGTGATGTACGTCGACGGCGGCTATACTGCCGGCTGAGTTTTAGCGTAGGGTCGGCCCGTGTCGAAAGAAACAATCGGCGTCATCGGCGCTGGCCTGATGGGCCACGGGATTGCCTATCGGTTTGCCGCTGCCGGTCATGAGGTCGGCGTGTTTGAACCTTCCGCAGAGTTGCGGGCGACTCTTCCAAAGCGGCTCCGCGCCATTGCCGATCTGTTGAGCGACGATCCCGCATGCCTCGATCGCGTCTCAGCGCATGACCAGCTCGCACCCGCTATGCGGAATGCGTCTTTTGTGGTCGAGGCTGCGCCGGAGAAGCTCGCACTCAAACAGCAAATCTTTGCCGACCTCGAAGCGAATGTGGCCGCCGACACGATCCTCGCCAGCAACAGCTCGGCTATCCGCTCGACCGAGATCGGCCATCATCTCAAACACCGCGAGCGTGTGCTCGGGACGCATTTCTGGAACCCGCCACATCTCGTACCTCTCGTCGAGGTCATCCAGACAGAACAGACGAGCGAAGCGGTGGTTGCGCGGGCCATGGCGTTGTTAGCCAGCGTCGGTCTAAAGCCTGTACATGTGCGTAAGGATATTCCCGGCTTCATCGGCAATCGGCTGCAGCACGCCCTGAAACGCGAGGCGATCGCACTGGTCGCCGATGGCGTATGCGATGCCGAGACGATTGACGATGTTGTTAAAAGCGGATTCGGCGCCCGAATGTCGGTCTTGGGACCAATGGAGCAGTCAGACCTTGTCGGCTTGAACCTCACGCTCGACATTCACGAAGCACTTATCCAACACCTTGATTGCACGGCAGGACCGCATCCCTATCTGCGCAACAAGGTAGCCGAAGGCAAGCTCGGGATGAAATCCGGCGAGGGCTTTCGCCACTGGACGCCGCAGCAAGCGGACGAGGTGCGCCAGCGATTGAGCCTATTTCTTGCTGATCAGGCAAAGGCGCGGAAGCAGACGAGCCAGCCTTCGTGATCGCCGTCGGTGTGTCCGTCGTCAGTGTGTGGATCGGCGTCCAAGCTAGACGCCGATCCACACGCCAGCCCCACTGCGGAGCGCCGCACGCGGATTCCGATGCCGATCGCACCTTCGAATTAGAACTCGACACCGAGTACAATGACAGTCTGTTCAATGTCGCGCAATGTGCGGTCATGAGGGATGGTTGCCCTCGCTCAAAATTAGCAATTGTCCTTTTGCCTAATTCAGCTGCCGTTGCGAGATCCTGCTGGGACGGGTTACGCCATGCCCCGGCCAAGCTATTCTCTCACATCGCTTGATCAAAAGGCCAAGCCAGATCACTCGTCAAACTCTGGCCGAAGGATCGCGCAGTGCGAGCAAGCGGCGGGCCTCGGCGGGTTTCGCGGGCTCACAGTCGAGTGCCTGCAAAATCCGCACGGCCTTCTCCACCAGCACCGCATTATTCTTCGCGAAGACGCCACGCTCAATATAGAGGTTGTCTTCGAGGCCGACGCGGACATGGCCACCGAGTAGAATCGCTTGCGCCACCATCGGAAATTGCTGGCTACCGATGCCGAAGCCGGTCCAAAAGCTGCTCTTCGGCAACATGTTGCGCATGAAAATCATGGCTTCGGTGGTTGCCGGCGCTCCCCAAGGCACACCGAGACAGATTTGGAACATGGCCGGTGCCTTGAGCACGCCTTCCTCGATCAGGTGGATCGCAAGTCGCAGATTACCGGCATCGAACAGTTCGAGCTCGGGCAGGACGCCGATCTCACTAACTGCTTTCGCCATCGTGCGGAGGTGCGCAGGGATGTTGACGAAGGCGAATTCGCCGAAATTCATCGTGGTGATGTCGAGCGTGCAGATTTCCGGCCGAAGCTCCTGGACGTGACGGACGCGTGCATCTGGTTTCATCAGGGTCGTGCCTGCGCCCCCGACGGCCGGATTTTCGTCGGACGGGATATAACGCGCACCGGCGCCTGTGGTGAGATTGATAATGACGTCGGTGTTGACGGCGTGAATGCGGTCCACCACCTCGCGGTAGAGTTCGAGCTTGCTACTAGGCTTGCCCGTCTTCGGATCGCGCACATGGATGTGCACGATCGCGGCGCCTGACTGCGCTGCCTCTAAGGCCGAGTCGGCGATCTGTCCCGGCGTGACCGGGATGGCGGGATGTTTGCCTACGGTATCGCCGCCGCCGGTGATAGCGCAAGTGACGATGACTTGCCGTTTGGTGGCTGCTGATTGGAGACTTTCCGACATTACATTTGCCTTCCTGGTTAGCGCGGCGGATCCTCGGTTATGATCCAGCGGGATGTTTCCGGACCGAAATAAGCGGCTACGGCCGAAATGAGCGAGGTCACCACCAAGTAGGCGACCACCGGATTCATTGTTCATCAGCAAAGACCAAAAGTGCGTATCTCGCACGCAATGGTCCTACTGTTAGCCTTCACATCAAATCATGACGCTCGTCGATATTTGTCGATCGCGCATTAAGTCGAAACCGCCTAAGTCACGTGGGAAGATCACGCCCCTTTTTCCCTTGTGCAATAATGATTGGCAGCCTTGATGTCCAATGAAACTGAATCCCTCGGTCATATCTTAAAGTTATCGTGCAATATTGAGGGTGCTGTCCCAAGTCAGTCTAACATTTGGCGGTGTGTCGAAGCCGGCCACCATAACCAAATTTCATCGATTTCGACTGCCTATGAATTGGACCGGCAACTTGACAGATGCCATCATGCAAATGGAAAGTTGCAAGATGGCGTCTCGCCGTTTGCCTAGCGCAGATACCGGACGTGCATGAACGCATCGTGGTCGGCTATGGACAGGACAACGGTAACCGAGATGCCGGTTTAACAACTGAACAGTGCTGACATCGAAGGGAAAATTGCGATGTCTATAAGATCCCTGACGAGTTGCACAAATTGCGGCCCAATTACCGTTGATGTGGAAGATGGCAAAATCGTGCGCATACGGCCGTTGGTCGCAGACGACAGTGATTTCCATCCGTGGACGATCGAGGCAGGTGGCAAGCGCTATTCTCCGCCGAAAAAGTTTAGTCCTGCGCCCTTCGTTCTTGCCGAGCGCCAGCGCGTATACTCAGATGATCGCATTCGCTACCCACTTAAGCGTGTGAACTTCGATCCGAACGGAGCTCGCAATCCAGAGTCACGCGGCAAGGTCGGTTACGAGCGAATTAGCTGGGATGAAGCTCTGGACATCGTGGCGAGCGAGATCAAGCGGGTCCAAGACGCCTATGGCCCCTCCGCTGTTTCGGGCTGTACGTCATCGCACCACAATTGGGGCTTGGTCGGCTACAAGATGAGTGCCTTTGCGCGCTTCTTCAATCTGATCGGGTATACGCCGGTACTCGACAACCCCGATAGTTGGGAGGGGTGGCACTGGGGGGCAACGCACACCTATGGCTTTTTTTGGCGGCTCGGTATGCCCGAACCCTACGACATGCTGCAAGATGCCTTGCAGCATGCTGAAATGATCGTTTTCTGGTCGAACGACCCCGATACAACGCGCAACGTGTATACCGGCCAAGACTCCGCAATCTGGCGCCTGTGGCTCAAAGAGAAGGGGGTGAAGATGGTTTTCATCGACCCCTTCTACAACTACACGGCTGCGGCGATGGGCGGCAAATGGATCGCTCCGAGGCCCGGCACCGATGCTGCCTTGGCACTGGCAATCGCCTATGTGTGGATCAGTGAGGGGACTTACGACAAGCAATACGTGGCAGATCGGACGATCGGTTTCGGCGAGTTTGCGGACTACGTTCTCGGAAAGACCGACGGCCAAGCAAAGACTCCTGCCTGGGCGGAGAACGAATCGGGTGTTCCGGCGCGAACCATTGCGACGCTCGCAAGAGAATGGGCGACGAAACGCACGGTCCTCTCTAGCGGGTGTCGTGGCGGAGAAGGCGGCGCGTGCCGAGAGGCCTTCGGGACCGAATGGGCCCGCTTGATGGTTCTGCTTCAGGCCATGCAGGGTCTGGGAAAGCCGGGCGTCAGCATCTGGGGCACAGCGATGGGTGCGCCGTGGGACGGTTCCGTGTGGTTTCCAGGCTATGGCGACCCAGATGGCAGGATAGCACTCTCGAAGGCTGCACGTATGGTGCCGCAAAACCCCGTGCAGCAGCGCCTTTATCGGCCGATTGTCCCTGATGCCATCCTCAACCCACCAATCAACTGGAAAGGTGAAGGCTTCTGCAATCGCTCGCTTGCGCAGCAGTTCACCCCATTCACTTACCCCATGGAGGGATGTTCTGAGGTCAAGCTGTGGTACCGGTACGGCGGCTCCTTCATCGGCACCATGACCGACACGAGCAAATGGGCCCGCATGTATCAGAGCCCCAAGCTTGAATTCGTCGTCAATCAGGACTGCTGGTGGACCGGAGAAACGGGCTTTGCCGATATTATTCTTCCGGCCTGCACGCAACTCGAGCGCGATGACATCGGCGAATGGGGCGAACCCGGTGGCCAAACCAAGGGTGGCGGCAGCGGGTGCAATTTCCGCGTCATTGTCCGAATGAAGAAGTGTATTGAGCCTCTATGGGAATCAAAATCTGATTATCAAATATTCTCTCTGCTTGCCGGGCGATTAGGCATTGAGCAGGATTTCACGGAAAATAATTCTGAGGTGGATTGGGCGCGCAAGCTCTTCGAAATATCTGACTTACCCAAGAAAATTTCATGGGAAGAGTTCGACCGAAAAGGCTACTACATCGTGAATGTACCAGACGACTATCGACCAACGCCGGCATTGCGCTGGTACGCTGAAGGTCGTGCGTGTGATACGCCTGACCCAAATAATCCAAAGCGGCTCACGGACCGGGGGCACGAATTAGGCACCTACAGCGGCAAGATCGAATTTGCTTCAGAAAGCTTGCGCGAATTGGCGCCTGACGACGTCGAGCGACCAATATCGCCGCATTATCTACCGAGCTGGGAGGGGCATAATTCCGTAATCGCGGATCAATATCCGCTACAACTCATTTCGCCCCATCCGCGCTTCACCTTTCACACCCATTACGACAAACACGCTCCTTGGCTCGACGAGATCGACGGGCATCGCGTGCAGAAAGACGGTTACGCCTGGTGGCCGGCCCGCATCCACACTGACGATGCGGCGGATCGCAACATCCGTCACGGCGATATCGTGAAGCTCTACAATGACCGGGCTGTGGTCCTTTGTATTGCGGTCGTCACTGAACGGGTTCGGCGGGGTGTCGTTCATTCCTACGCGTCGAGCGCCAAGTACGATCCGCTGCAACTAGGCGAACCGAGTTCGCCGGACCGCGGCGGATGCGTGGCAAGGCTTACGCCGGGGCGCATGATATCGGGAAACGTTGCAGGCATGGCGTCGAATTCGTGCCTTATCGAAGTCGAAAAGTGGATCGGATGAGGTAAACTGCCTTGGCAAAATACGGAATGGTGATCGATAACAACCGCTGCACTGGCTGTTACAGTTGTTTCCTGGCTTGCCGCGACGAACATGTCGGCAATGCCTATCCGCCCATAACGGTCGCTCAGCCGTCCACGGGCCACAAGTGGATCAATGTGAGGGAGCAGGAACGGGGTTCCTTCCCAAGGGTTCGGGTGTCGTATCTCCCTTTGCCTTGCCTCCACTGTGAAGAGGCGACGTGCATCAGTGCTAATCCAGGGGGAGCCGTTTACCGACGCGAGGACGGTATTGTCCTTATCGATCCCGTCAAAGCGGTTGGTCAGCGCGAGATTGTCTCTTCCTGTCCCCATCGCGTCATCTTTTGGAACGAGGCGGAGAACGTTCCGCAAAAATGCACATTCTGCGCCCATTTGCTCGACCAGGGGGGTAAGGAGCCGCGTTGCGTTGAGGTCTGCCCAACACAGGCGCTCGTGTTCGGCGATTTGGCCGACGCCAACAGCGACGTGTCGAAACTATGCGAAACGAAAGGCATCGAGGATCTTCATCCGGAATACGGTTTGAAACCTTCCGTTCGCTATATCGGATTGCCGAAGCGGTTTTTGGCCGGTGAAATCATCTTTGCAGACAACTTGGCGGTGAGTGCGGAGGGTGTTGTCCTTTCCCTCCATGGCGGAATACGGGTATTGACCACCGTAACGGATAGCTATGGCGATTTCATTTTTGAAGGGCTGAAAGACCATGCCGATTTGGTCCTCCGGGTCGAGCTTGCGGGTTACCGGCCGCAAGAGTTACGAGTACGTAGAGGCACTCTCGACGTAGGCACAATTGTCATGGAGCCTACGACGCGATAGTCGCCGACCTTAAACAGGATAGCTTGGATGGTTATCCCTGCCGGAAATCATATCCGCGCGTAGCGATGATGCAGCCCCGACAGACGATCATAGCGCACATGGTCCCGTATCGTTGGACCGCTCGATCCAGCAGTGCATCCTTGTGCAGCGATTGGAGCATTTTCAGGATTGACGGAATCGGCGGAGTTCTCGCCGTGCCGGATTTGTGATTCAACCGACGTGTCGAATCGGCACGGAGGCTTAGATGGGCAGGCCCTATTCTCAGGATTTGCATTAGCGTGTGATTGCGACGGTTGATACTGGAATTGGCGCTTGTGTTGCTGCTCCGCTCTTTCGGGTCAGCGTTTCCTATATTTACAAGGCTTTGATCCGTTTGCTGCGTTTTCGCTGGCCTTCAGCCGGCCTGAGTGGCTATTCGCGCCACAAACTCGGAAGCCCCACCTCAGCCCGGGATTCGGTCGCCGGCGGCTGGGCGTCACGCCATGCCTGTGTTTCGACGATGATATGCGTCGCGGGCCGATCGATCACTTGGGACTATTCTGTAAAACCGCAAGAGCCATCGTTCAGATCGCGCAGAGGCAGGAATTGACGGTGACCATCCACGAACGGCCGGTTGAGTCCAAAAGTTAGTTGGATTGGGTGAATGGGACAGCGAGCGTGCGATGGCGAATAACTACGGGCCAGAATTTGCCATATTGATTCACCGATACAACCCCGGCAATGTCCGGTGTGCGGACAAGTGATTACCGCATCATCGGTGGGACAATGGTACAACAGAACCGAGGCGGACACGCCGAGAACGAGAGTGTACGCTCGCTTCAACGCGGCCTCGACATTCTGCATGAGGTCAACATATCCGGCGGCATTCGCGCCGGTGAGATTGCGCAGCGCGTCGACCTGCCGCGCCCAACCGTCTATCGCCTACTGCAGACCCTCGAGCAACTCGGCTACGTCATCCGCTCCGCCTCCGACGACCGTTTCCGGGTCAGCCGGCGGGCGAGCAATCTCGGCGACGGCTATGATAACAGTATTGTGGTGTGCCAAAGCGCCGGGCCGATCCTCTCTGATCTTGCGCGCCGGGTGATCTGGCCATTCGACTTATCGACCTACGAGAACGCCGCGATGGTGATCCAGGAGACGACGCATACGCGCAGTCCGCTGTCGATCGACCGCGGCATGATCGGGCGCCGGCTGCCGATAATGCGGACCTCGTCAGGACGCAGCTACCTCGCATTCTGCCCATCGGAAGAGCAGCGTGTGATCGTGCGGCACCTCCGACGGTTGGACGAGCCGGAGGACCGGCCGCACCTCGACGAGGCCGTCCTGTGGCAAATGCTGCGCGAAACTGTCACGCGAGGCTACGGTCTGTGCAACGGTGGCCCGTTCAATCCCAAGACCTCCAGCATCGCCGTGCCGATCTTGCATGATAAGACCGTACTTGGCTGCATTTCACTAATCTGGATCACCTCGGCGCTCAACGTTGCGGAGGCAGTTCGCTCGTTTATCGATCCGATGCGGGATGCGGCCCAAACCCTCGCGCGTCAGGCCGTCCAAGGACTGACGAGGGGGCCGCTCACGTCTGCAACGGCGCGAGCCGGGCCATCGAGGCGGCGGTCGCAAGGAGGCGACCGTCACCATCCTTCAATTGAGCGTCGAGAAAAATGATCTCCCGACTGGCTGGGTGCGCCATGGTCGCCGTCGATCGGATCCAACATGCTGCTGGCACCTGTCGTTGCATCAACATGCGATTGAATCAATTCAGTGCGTCATCCGGCGAATGCGGGTTTGGACCGTTCGTGGCACTTTTGACATTTCGCAAGGCGAGAGGTTTTGCCGCCTTATAACCTGCAGACATGGATGGGGTCCATTGTTTCATTGGACTTACGGGGGCGCGCGCGAACATTATCTTTTATCTTCGAGAAAGGCGTTCGCATGGCAAATGTTGATATCTTTTCGACGGTCGCTTGGTCGGCAGGTCCCGGCTGCCACGGCGGTTGCGGGCAAAAGCTGTTCGTCGAGGACAACAAGCTGGTGCGCATCGAAGGCGACGAGAACAACCCGTGGAGCCAGGGACGTTCGTGTCCGCGCGTGCTTGCGCTCAAGCAGTACATGTATCACCCGGATCGGATCACGCAGCCCTTGAAGCGCGTGGGCGAGCGCGGCGAGGGCAAGTTCGCGCCGATCAGCTGGGACGAGGCGTTCGACACCTGCGAGCGGCGGCTGAAGGAAATCCGCGACAAGCACGGCGCCGAATCCGTGGTGTTCGTACAGGGCACGGGCCGCGATATCGGCGGGCCGATCACGCTTCTCGCCTATAGCTTCGGCAGTCCGAATTGGGTGCAGCTCGGGCTCTCGGGTCACTCCTGCTACACACCGCGCCTCGTCGCGATGAAAACGATGATCGGCGATTTCGCCGTCGCGGACTGCTCGCAATTTCTGGAGAAGCGCTACGACGATCCGCAATGGGTGCCGCCGGAAGTGATCATCACCTGGGGACAGAACTCGACCATGGGCTGTCCCGACGGTTTTTTCGGCCATTGGATCGTCGACTGCATGAAGCGCGGGTCGAAGATCATCACCGTCGATCCGCGTAATACGTGGATGACGGGCCGCGCGCTTCACCACTTGCAGTTGCGTCCGGGCACTGACGGGATGCTCGCGCTCGGCATGCTCAACGTGATCATCAACGAAGGCATCTACGACAAGGAGTTCGTCGCCAAGTGGGTGCACGGCTTCGATGAGCTGAAAACCCGGGTGCAGGAATATCCTCCCGACAAGGCCGCAAACGTCACCGAGGTACCCGCCGGCGAGATCATCGCCGCGGCACGCGCGTTTGCGAACGCGAAGCAGGCAGCGGTTCAGTGGGGTGTGCCTGTCGACATGTGCCCGGATGGGCCGACGGTTGCCAGTGCCATCACCTGTCTCTCGGTTATCACCGGCAATATCGATGTCCCCGGCGGCCAGGTCATCGCCCGGCCGGCGGAGGGCGTAACGGCCTATCCGTTCTCCACCGAGGAATTGGTCAAGCTGTACGGCGTGGATCTCATCAAGCGGCTTAACGAAAAACGCATCGGGGCGGACAAGTACCCGATGGTGAAGAATTTCCGCGGCTGGGCGCAGCCGGATATGGTCATCGATCAAATCGAGAGTGGCAAGCCGTATCCGATCAAGGGAGCATGGATCCAGACCGCGAACGTAGTCGGCGGTCAGTCGGCCCGCGCCGAACTCCATCTCGAGGCGATGAAGAAACTCGACTTCATCGCCGTGATCGATCTCTTTCACAATCCGACTACCATGGCGCTCGCCGACATTATTCTTCCGGCGGCAACCTTCCCCGAGAAGGACAGCATTCGTGCCTGGTGGGCGCCGCTCGCCGTCATCAAGAAGCGGGTGCAGGTGGGCGAGTGCAAGTCCGATTGGGAGATCAATTTCGAACTCGCCAAACGCTTCAATCCGGACGGGATGAAGCAATGGAATACGCTGGAGGACCTGTTCAACGACCGTCTCAAGATTGCAGGCACGACGGTCAAAGGCCTGCTCGATGAGGGCGGCTGGCGAATGCCGTCCGAGGGTCCGTCCAAACCTTACCGGCGGCACGAGCGTGGCTTGTTGCGGCCGGATGGAAAGCCCGGTTTCAATACTGCGAGCGGTAAGATCGAAGTTTACGACGAGACTTATAAGTCCTGGGATCTCGATCCATTGCCCTTCTATACCGAACCGCCGCAGAGCGAGGTCTCGACACCCGAGCTTTTCAAGAAATATCCGCTGGTGATGATCACCGGTGCACGCTCACAGCTCTATTTTCATTCCGAGCACCGGATGATCCCATGGCTGCGGGAGAAGATGCCCGACCCGACGGTGGAGATTCACCCCGACACGGCGAAGAAGTTCGGCATTTACGACGGCGAGTGGATCCATCTCGAAAATGACATGGGACGCGTCAAGCGCAAAGCCGCCATCACGCTCAAAGTAAAGCCCCACCACGTGCACACCATGCATGGTTGGTGGCTGCCCGAGCTCGAAGGAAAGGCGCCCAGTCTTTTCGGAGTTTGGGACTATCAGATCAACAAAATCATTCCGGGGCCGCAGTGCAGCAAGTCGGGGTTCGGCGGCGGCCAGTACAAAACCACCCTGTGCACGCTGCGCAAGATTTCCGCTTGAGAGGAAAACCCCATGGCCCATTACGCAATCCTCATCGACTACGACTACTGCACCGGTTGCCACAGTTGCGAGGTGGCCTGCCAGCAGGAGCACGACTATCCAGTCGGCACCAACGGCATCATGGTGCGCGAATACGAGTACGAGTCCAACGGGCGG
>Ga0208080_1000554_pt1 | contig 18745 bp, 18 predicted proteins | sample NGESurdeep092012_3_FD_184476 | JGI IMG/M metagenome (GOLD analysis project Ga0208080, IMG submission 184476) | Arctic peat soil microbial communities from Barrow, Alaska - NGEE Surface sample 210-3 deep-092012 (SPAdes) | ecosystem: Environmental > Terrestrial > Soil > Wetlands > Peat ...
CTGCAGCATCCTCTGGAGGTTTTCCGCCGTCACCGACTGCCCGACAGCAACACCCAGACCGTTGTTGAGACCGACGAGTCCGGCTCCGAGAAAGACTCCGGGTGGTGTGCCAGTTTCGCTGTAGTAGCGAACCAGGTCCGACTTGTCGGTGCCTTCGGGACCATCGCCGACGGCAATGGATTTGAGCAGGTACTTGTAGCCCGCTCCGATGCTGAGGCGTCGGATCGTCATCATGTCGGAGGCGCCTGCATGCAACGCAACTGTCGCATCAGATGCAACAAAGGACGCGGTTTTTCCTCGAGTGCCAGACGTGTGAGACAACAAATAAAAGTGAGCGCAGAGAGCCGGGAAAGAAAGCGGAATAAGGAGCAGGAGCTAGCAGGGCCGAAAAGGGAAGGTGGGAGAGCTAGAAGAGCAGGAGCTAGCAGGGCCGAAAAGGGAAGGTGGGAGATCTAGAAGAACAGGACGTAATGAGGTAGGAAGAATGAAAGCGGACAGGGGCATCGATTGAAGAGTCGGAAGCCGGGCTACGAGTGAAGTGGGGCGGTACCTCGGCTCGACGCTCCGCCGAAACGAATGATCATCCAAGTCGCGACTACGCCCACTACTAACTCCAGAAATTCGGCCTTTTGCGCAAGAGCACTGTTCGGCCACCTGAATGGAACCCAGGGGACGTCACCTAAGCCGACCCTGCTCGCAGTCCATCGTGCGGGAGGTTCGAGCACCAAAGCAAGAGCGACGGGAAAGGCGTAGACCCAAGACCGACGAGTGCGCCAATAGAAGCCGAGCAAGCCCAGCACTGGGCCAACCAGCAGTGCGAATGAGAACCATTGTCCTTGGCTCAAAAGTACGTGAACAAACAAGTTCAAGCTCAATTGGTTCCACGAGCCATGAAGACCCGTTGGCGCCGGCCCCAAGTGTGTGCCTTCTATCGGACTCACAATCATCAACACATACGCAAGGACAGACAACCAGGTCGCGAACAGACCCGCGAGAACCGCCCGCCGTTGATTCGACATCGAGAAGCCAGCGATGAATGGAACTACTAACCAGAGAGCTGACAATCCATTGCTAACTTGCGTCCAAAATAAGTTGTTGTGAGCACCAATCCATTGATCGAATGCACCGAACAGCAGCGCGGCTGTCAGTACGACCAGAATTGGTGTTGCTCGACGCTCGGAGGTCATTCACTATCAAGATAATCGCAGGTCGAGAGTTGCCGCGACTATTTGCCAATGTCCTCCCAATAGTGGCCTCAGGGTGCCCTCCCTGCGGGCCCCAGAAGCGAACACCGGTTGGCAATACTCATCGGTGTTTCGTGATCACGAGCTCGGCCAATTGACGGATGAAAGTTGCGGACGGCACCCTATGAACTGACGGACCGCTGGCCACGCGGTCGTTCACCTAGGCGATTGAGCGATGCTTGCACTATTACGACTTCCGTACTAACGTGCAACCGGAAGGGGGACCCGTGGCCCGAAGCAAGATTGGACGAACGCAGGACGCGACGATACTGGTGCTCACAAGCTTGGCGGAGGGTCCGAAGCACGGATACGCGCTCATCAAGGACATCGAAGCGATGAGCGGTGAAGCAATGGGACCCGGGACTCTCTACGGTGTTCTGGTCCGCTTGGAGCAGGAAGGCCTCGTTGAGTCGCTCGAGTCCGAGGACCGCCGCCGCCCATACCGCTTGACCGGAGCCGGCGCAGTGGCGCTGCGCGAGCGCCTCGAGACCATCACCCGTGTTGCCAAAATCGGCCTCAGACGACTCGGGGCGGCGTGAGAATCGACCCGGTCCGTATCGCCCTCGCGATGCACCCTCGGTGGTGGCGACGGCGCTACGGCGACGAGGTCGCGACTATCACCGCCGATCTCCTCGAGGAAGGACGATCCCGTTGGCGCGTCGCCGGTGGCCTCGCCATCGACGCCCTGCGCCAGTGGGCCCGCGGACCGGTTCTGGACCTGACGCACTCAACGGCAATCCGTCGACAGGTCGCCGCCTCCGCAGCGGCTCTCCCCATTGCACTCGTGATTCCCCTAGTGCTCTACACCACGAGCTATCAGAGATACCGCTCAGCTGTGTGGGTGAAGTTGGGCTCTCTGTTGCCATCGCCCTCATGGCCGAATCCGCACGCATTTGATCACCGCGCGGTCGAGTTCATCACGCACGGCTCCAACCAGACCATCACCCGCGTCGTCAAGATCGTTCACGGGTCGATGTCGTGGCCGACGTACGTGTCGGGCATCGGGTACTTCCTCATCACGGTCCTGGCACTCGTATGCCTCCTCGGCCTCCTCACCATCTGGTCCTCCATGTGGAGCGCGTTGTGGGACCGCAGCCGCCACTCACGAACCCAGCGTTTCCTCGTGTGGTCGCCGGCCGTCGCCTTGGCGGTCATCACTGGCCTCTACCTCTGGGCGAACTACCTCAACCAGCAGCCAAAGTTCAGCTTCGTCAAGGGTCACGGGCACCTCGTTTTCACCACGACAGTCCTCCATCCGTTGCTCGCGCACGTGGTGAGCGATTCAAATCTGATTCTGGGACTTGGCACCTTGGCTGGATCAATCGTGGCCATGGCGTTTCTGGCATCTCGCGTCGAATTGAGTGCCGATGAGGCTCGAGTTCCACTTGCTCTCAGTCGAATGATCGGTCGTATCGTTCCGCTCATGACCGTGGCGTATTCGTTGTGGGTGTTGGGACTTCGACTTCAAGGAGATCCCAGTTCGCGAGGGCAAGTGATTGTGAGTTATGCCCACAGCGGGTGGTGGCCACTGGCGTTGGTGTGCTTGATCTATACATCAGTGGTATCCGTGCGCGCAGTCGGTGCCGAGTCGCATCGACCGCAACACCAAATGCTGTCGATTACACACGGCTAGTTCTGCGAAGCCGCGGGGTGAATCGGGAGACTTCGCGAATCGACGAGACGGTTTCAGGTGAAACAAGCCAGCCCTCACCTAGTTGAGCAAACTGAATCGGTCCAGGTATTCGGGAGACTTTGACGATTGTCAGGCGTTATTGTCGTTCGTCGGTCTTGTCTCGCAGTGTTGCAAAAATCGGAGGTCAAAAATGGGGCCTGTTCGGATCTAGCAACTCGCAATCTGCTCGGCGCTTTTTAAGATCGGATTGTTACGGTTCACGTGAGGGTTCACGTCGGGTCTCCGACACCACGGGTTTGCAACCCTGATTCAACCCGACGTCTTGAAGTGTCACGAGAATCGGTCGAGCGCCGACGATCTGAACCGTCAATTGGTCCGGAAAGATGTTGACCGAGTCGACGAGTTCTTCAATAAGTATCCGTCGTTCGGCGACGCTGGCATCGTCCCAGAGTGAATTCAAGAGCCATCAAGTTTGCAAGTCCAATGTTGGGTTAAAACCACTTGATGGATTTCAGTGGCCAGATCCGTACGAACACTTTGCCAATCAAGTCAGACCTCGGCACGGTACCCCACGTTCGACTGTCGCAAGAATTTGAGTGCCAGTCACCCATCATGAAAAATTGACCAGCAGGCACCGTCGTCGGTTGGATCAGAGTGCCGATGGTGGGCAAGACGGTCCACTTCTGATCGAGTGGCTTGCCATTCACGTAGATCGTATTGCCTTTGGAGTACAAATGATCGCCCGGCAATCCGATAACTCTTTTGACCAGATCAGTGACAGCATCATGGCAGTCATTCGCGACATCAGGCGGAGCCTTGAAGACCACGATGTCCCCAATGTTGATTGTGCCGAATTCGACGCTGAGCTTGTTGACAATAATTCGATCACCTTTCCACAGGGTTGGGTTCATCGAACTTGACGGGATGTAGAACGTTTGGAATACGAAGGTACGAATTAAGAAGGAGGCCAACACCGCTGCAACAACGATCAGCGTCCACTCAATTGCGACATGACGTTTCCTTTTGGTTCGGTTTGGATTGGGTTCGCTGCCCGACGCGTCGGTATCGGTAGTGAGTACGTCAGCGGGCACTACGCATCTCCGTTCACTTTCGAGCGGGATATGGTGACGGCTACCACACGCGCATCATCCTGCTCGTTCGCGCTCTGTTGAGAGTTGCGTGACAAGGCACGTACGTGTGCGGTCATTGAAGACGCGGCTCTATTGCGAGGTAGCGGTGGTGAGCATCGTTCGACGTCGTTGCCGCTCCGACCGTCACTCGAGCACTTCCCGAATAGTGCACTGGAAGCACGAGTCCTACGACACAGCCAGACTCGCCACCGTTGCATTGACCAAGGATCTCGCTGATCGCGCCAGCGTTGTCAGATGAAGCACCCACGGTGCTGACCGAGAGGATCGACCCGACGACGTCCGTTGAAACTGGCCTTTCGACGACTGCGATCTTGAAGTGGTGGATAGCGAAGGCGGACTCAAGTTGTCGAACCGAGTCACCGGGCTGCGAAATGATGATGGTGACGGTGGTGCTCGATGCGCTCGCCGGAGTTAGGGACTCGAACAGTGCCAGAGGAATCCAAGCGATGCCAACGGTGATTGCGGCCAATGCCGAACCGACCCGCAAACTCGGCTTTCGAAATGCTCGTTCCTTTGCTGCACCACCGAGAAAGCTCCCGGCGATGGACCACCACGGGGTTCCATCTTCCAAAAGAGCTGAAGCGAGCACAGTCGCTTCGTCGCCATGTCGAGACCGCCATCGCGCGGGGTAGGAACGAAGCACGGCAGCAATGATTCGGCTCTCTTGGGACCGTCGCACTAGACGGCTCCAAGTCCAAGACGAAGCCGACCGGTCATGCTCACGCGCTCCAGGGCATCGAGGTGTGAGCGCAGCGCGGTGACACCAGCCGCTGTTGCGCGGTAGGGGTGCCGTCGATCTTCGGAGGGCAATTCCGCAATCAGGCCGAGCCGCTCGAGACGGTCAAGCGCCCCGTAGAGCGTTCCGGGTCCAAGCTGCACTCCGGAGAAGGCCCTAATATCCTGGATCAGCGCGTAGCCGTGTTTCGGACCGTCAGCGAGGCTCGTCAGGATCAGGACAGACGCGTCACCAGCCCGACGCAGCACATATTGTGAATCCCCAACGTCTCTCGAAGCCACGGTTTTCTCCTATTACGATGACCAATAGATCAGTGAACGTAATAGTAGCGGATGTCGGGCGGTTCGAGTTCGCTGCACCCAATCGCTGAAGCAACTTCTCCGAGATCGCTTACTAAGTCATATAGAGCACTCGACATCAATTTCTTCTTTCCCTCAACTTAACCAGGGAAACACACGCCATTAGATTGAGTACGTCGGTTCTCCGACACCAGAAAGCCCATCGATGACGTGAGTTGAGACACACGTTGCCATCTAGTTAGATACTGCCCGCTTTAGGACGCATCGACTAAGAGCAGTGAAAGGCCTCAGTCATCACACCTCAGGTCTAGAAGACGACTCGCATTAGGCTAAACACCCTGAGTGGAGAAGTGTATTCTCCAGCCGAGTTGACTTTCGACCAGATAGCACGTGGTATCGAGAGTCACGCCGAGCACCAGGACGGTCCCTTCGTTCTTCGGTAGTACCACGATCAGTCCAGAGTACGAATGTCCCGCGGGAGGCACTCCATAGTACGGGGCGCACAAGTCACCAGTTCCGATAATCAGCGCTCCGCTCATTCGAGGTGCGAGAATCGCGGACCGAAGATTTCCACCGTAAGTACCGTGAGCTGTAACGTGTAATTTGATCTTCTTGTTCCCACGAAGTCCAACGAGCCCTGGGTAGCCCCCAAGTGTGCAGGTAGTGGTTCCGACATTCGTGATGGCAATAGTGGTCACAACGTGGCCCATGCCTGCTTGGTTGCTGACGAACGCACCGACCAGGTTCGATCCGGCGCAGGCAGGAACGGCGACGCCAGCTGCATATGCGGCTGTAGTGCGGGCGCCAACCATGAGGAACGTAGACACAGAAACCGCCAATGTGACTATCAATATCCGAATTGTGCGCAGAGCCCAGCGGCAGTTGAACATGGACCAGTTATACAGCATCAAATTGGCAATCGTGGTTCGGGAGAGACCTCAAGCTTCAGACACCGGGCCCCTCCCTTCGAGCCGCCAGTGAGAGGTTGCATTCCTGTTACGTCGGGTCACTGTTGCGGCTGCAGCCTGCCAAACTCTTATGGGTGAATGCACTGCCCCCGGTAATTGGCACTCCTGCCGACGCTCGTAACTACTTGCGCGGTCGACTTCGGTCAGGCGGAAAGCTCCTAGCTCAATTGTCTGCCGCCCGTGATGTTGTCGGTACACCTCGACCGAGAGATCCAGCCCAACGGTTGGAACACGACGTCTTCATGCAATTTGGGCTCGCTCCCAACGTGCTCGAACCACTTAACCATGCGTGGGGATCATGGAATGCAACGAACAAACGCCGCCTTCTTCGCTACTTTGGTGCAGCAGGTACCTCCGTTTATGGCGTCGCGCCTGCACCACCGATGCGGCATAAGCTCACAGCCGAAGATCTCGACAATCTGGAGGCCAATATTCGTGTACGAATGGCGGAGATAGAGAAAGTTGTGGATGGTCTAGATTCTGGAGCCGCAACGACTCCTATCAAACCCACACAAGCCTCCTCAGGAGCGAAATTGGGGAAACCGATACACGGCGTATTCATCTGCCATGCGTCTGAGGACAAGGTCCCAGTCGCACGCCCTCTTGCGCGAGAACTTAAGAAGCGTGACGTAGACGTGTGGATTGACGAGGCGGAGATCCTCATCGGAGACAGCTTGCGACGAAAGATCGATGAAGGCCTGAGGAAAAGCGAATTTGGGGTTGTAATTCTCAGCCCCAGTTTCTTCAAGAAAGAATGGCCACAGCTAGAGCTCGACGGCTTATTTCAGCGCGAGGTCGCCAATGGCAAGGTGGTCATCTTGCCGGTCATCTACAACCTGTCCATAGAGCAACTGACTGAGCACTCGCCGCTTCTGGCGGGACGGCTCGGAGCGAAGTGGTCCGACGGTACCAAGAAGGTGGCAGATGTGATCATGGAAAGACTCGGTAGGCCCTCGTCTAGTTGATGTGGTGTGGACCCGTCAGTTGATGGGTCCGCCGTAAGTGCCGGTCGTGGGCGGACTCCGATGCAGAACGTGCGCCCCGAACTTCCGGCCTCTCCTCCGGTCAGTGCTGCAGATCGACGGATCTGGCGGCTCCCTGGTTTATCGCAGCCCGTGTGATTGCCCCGATATTTCGGCGACGCACCACTAGTCGATCACTTGCTTGTGGAATACGCCTAACCGCCGCTTTTCCATCCGGACAACCTCCAGTCGGAGATTGTTGACGTCGGCTCTCCGATTGGTAACTCGAGTATCAGTAATTGACGCGATTATGTAATCTTCCTGAATAGCGAGCAAAAAGGGTCTCCGGTAAGGTCAACACGTGAAGCGGCATTTTCCTCCAGCGATCTGTATCTTGGTAGTCGTTTTCACATGCGCCTGGTCAATATCTGTTTCAACGCTCTTAGGTTCGACGACGGCCGCCGCCTCCACCATTTCGCGGACGCTGCCCGAACCATCCATGGCCATCGGTGGTGAGATCGTAAGTTCCTCCTGCGTCACGGGTCCGGTCTGTGTCTCACTGGGATGGAACCATCATGGCAACACCGGTTATGTCTGGGCGGCGCGGTGGCAGGGCCATACGTGGTCGAAGTTGCCAGCCCCACGAAACGGCGTCCCCGGAGGAACTGGCGATACAACTATCTCATGTGCCACGAGCACATGGTGCATGGCTACCGGATCGACCGGGCTGAATATTGGCAACCACCCAATCGCAGATGAGTTGATCGGTGCTCATTGGAAGTCGCTGCCGGTTCCGACCCCAAAGGGTTCTACCGACTTTTCGCTCTACAAGTTGGATTGCCGGTCATCGACGTGGTGCGTCGGTGTGGGAAATTATGTCGCGAATAAACCAAACTATTCTGACGCCACTTTTCTCGCCTCGGAGGTCTGGAACGGTTCGACGTGGCGAATCGTGCCAATATTTAGCCCTCGCACCTACGCCCCGCAAGTTGATCCCGGCATGGTTAACGGAGGGGCACATCCGACAGCTGCGCCTCAGCAACTCTCATGTGTATCGAATACGTTCTGCGTCTTCACAGGGTTCTGGACCGGCGTGTTCGTCGAGGAGTGGAATGGTCATCGTTGGTCAGAGATCCACGCACCCAATGAGCCAAAGAACGTTGGGAGCGCCTCCGAATTCTCTGGTGGATCCTGTACCTCGACGACCTTCTGCATTGCTTCCGGTGGCTACGACATTTCAAATGGCGTGTGGAGGCCATTGATCGAGAAGTGGAACGGCCATTTGTGGCGGATCGTCGCGCTGCCCAAGCTGCCGAAGATCTACGAACGCGGAACCGGATTCAGACTTGCGCAAGTCGATTGCGTTTCTTCGGACTTTTGCGTTGCGTTTGGCGATCCGGGATTGGTCAGCACTGGATTGAATGGTTTGGAATGGAACGGGCAGACGTGGTCGTACGTTTCAACGGGGAATAGAGCGAGGCTCGCCTTAGTTTGCCTGACCAAAACCGATTGCAATTTGATCGACTGAGAGATCAACCGAGATTGATTGTTGGTTCTCTCATTCGAAGATCATGTTCGGCCCGTAGAAGCGTATTGAAGTGGACGATAATCAATCAGTTCGTCAGCCTCCAATGCAAGGTTGCAGAGTCACGTCGGGTCCCTGACCAAGTGAGGACCCTACCTGGAGGGCCCTAGCAGTGCACTTGGAAGGGGATGCCAGCCTCCGTCGTTGGGAACTTCACGCACACGTGAACATTCTCCGTCACGCTGCCCGTATCGCTCGTCATCTTCAGCCGGCTTACAAACGTCACTTTTCCTCCCTGCCCAGTCTTAAACGCTGGAGTAGTGACGAAATGGAATCGGCTCTTCGTAAAGGACTTTGCGACGTCCGCTCCGGACACCGCCCTACCTTTTGCCGCCGCCATCGCCACCGCGTTGCGGCTCGTTTCCATGACAGACGGAGCTTCCTGCCAGAGTGCAATGGCCATTTGAGGGCACGCGATCAGTTTGGGGGGCTTTCCAACCACGTTGGAGAAGTGGACACAGGTGTATCTGAATGTAGCGGAATCGATGAATATGGCCAGTCGCGGATAGCTCGGAATGTCCCCAAGGTTGACCCCGAGAGTCACCGTTGACGTCGTGACATTGCTCTTCGTGGCGACGGCGTTGCTGAGATCGGTCGCGGACACGGCGCGGGCCGGCTTCTCGTGCGAAGCAGTGGAAAAGGCGTACTTGGTTATTGCAGAGACCAACGAAGGCTTCGCGGCGTTCACTGCCGGGCTGGCTATTGATGTCAGTATTGAAAAGACGCCAGCCAGAAGGAGAGCCCTCGACGCGAACCGTCGGAGAGGCGTTGTCTCGACGATAGCTTGACGCCTTGCCTGGAGTGACTCATTTGAGCAGCGACTGTTTCTCGGATGTTCACGATTTGCCATTGTTGCTCCTGACGTCCTCATGACTTCTGCGTTTCTTCGCACGGAGACCGTTCCCACAGCCATTCAAGCACGCCAGCAATCCTCAAATGGCGGCGACTGCCAGTCTCAACACTTGCTCGCGACCAGTCGCCAATGCTTGTTACCAAACCTAATGAGAGTCACGTCGGGTCTTCGACACCACAGGTCCGTTAGCAGCGTGAAGCCCGACCTCTTCAAGTAAGGATCTTCACCCAAGCCGCGGATTGGTCAAGAAGTTTCATGCCAATAACGTTGTTAAGGGCAATCATCGCAGCATTGTCATCAGCGACCATCGTCACTACTCGTCGCGCTCTTGGACGCGACTCTTCGAGGCGGGTGATGTTTGCCAGTTTTAGTCGGAGACCTAATCCGCGTCCGCGATGATCGGGCCGAACCAGGGTTACACCCTGATAACACTCGACGTCGTCAGTCGTTGGAATGTCGATGACCGTGTAACCCACTAGCTCACCTGATGTTTTATGCACGACGCCGGCGCCAACGTGAGTCTCTCCAATCTTTCGGTGCCGTTCCTCTTCGTCGCGAATTCGAGTCCGGTCATATCGCTGGCGAACGGGAGGGAGGTTCCCAGAGGGAGCCTCTTGCATGAACGTTTCGCGCAACGCCGCCATCCCATCGACGATTTCGTCGGGACACGCATCCTCCCAAAGCACAAGGTCGTAGTTAGGGTCCAACCGAAGCGCCAAATTTGCACGACGTAGGTGTTCTTGGTCAAGTGGGACACTGTGAACTCGAGCTTCGGAGTGTTGCCCGAGTTCGTAGCCGTGCTGAGCAGCGAAAACGGCGCCCGCGGTATCGGCGAGAGCAGCGTTTGAAAACCAGTGGCGCAAGATTGCTATTGAGCGCCCTCGTTCTACGGTTCGCCGCTCCACCGCACCCAGAAGTTTTGCTCCGTGGCCTTTACCGCGAGCACCAGGATGGATCGCCAAGAAGCCGCTCATAACCTGGGGAGCATCATTTTCGGAGAACTTCATTCTTGCAACCCCGCGCGGAGTTCCGTCCGCGTATAGCAAGTAGTACTCGACGATATTTTCGCCAGTTTCAGCGAGACCTTCTGCGGCAATTTCACCTGCAGGAAACGGACAAGAGCGGACGCCCACATCTACTTGCCAAGCAGCCTGAACCATCGCGTTATATGTGGCGATAGCCTTTTCATCGCTCGGATCTACCCGCTCCACGCTCATCTAACCGATTCCCTCCAATAGACGACGCGAAAAGGGTATCCCACTCACCCGGACTGATTCGGATCCCTCAGATGACCTCTCCGCGGATAAACTCTTCCGCCAGATTGTCTTTCGTTGTCGCGGCAGATCTCCGATACCAATCAAGCTTCAAGCGGCTCGAGTCGCCAGTGCAAGGCTGCGCTCCTGTTGCGTCGGGTCTCCCGACACCAGTCGTTTACCAAGGCCCATGCTCGAAGTCTGAGGGCAACTTAGGCGTGCGTAGATAGAGCAGTGAGACCCTCGGCGGGTCAAGCATCAGTTGGAGGACTCGCCGTTCATTCAACAGGTTTAAAAGCGACGAAACCTTCGGTAAGCGGTCCACCAGCCAAATCAAGAATTGCGCTCACCGTCTCAATCATTGGCTGCTTATCGTTTGTGGAAAGCACCGATTTAAGCCCGTGGGCTAGTCGGTTCGCGAAGTCATCGGGAGCAGCGTCGAGGTGGCGCGCCAACCACTTACTCGCGCCAGTCCATCGGCGTTCGCTACGTAAAGCAAGCTCCCCTGCCTCTTCCACTAAGCGGCCCGCGATGAAGACGATTTCAACAGAATTTGAAGAACCGTGAAAATCGTCTAGCAAGTCGGTCAGCCGATACCGCCGATTCCCACGCTCTTCGTCGGTTAAGGCGGGGGGGCCAGCGGCGATGATTTTGCGCGCCTCATCTTGGATCTCCGTGGCCTCGCCTGCGAAACTTCGAAGAACGTAGCCGTCCGCACACATTTGAGCCAGTGTGCACGTCCCGGACTGGGCGTCAAAGTCATAGAAAAACAACAAGGACTCGCGTGAATGCACAAAGAGCTCAACAATCCAACCGTGGGCTCGGATCGTTTCTCGGTACGGGGCTGGCGGCCCACCCAGTACGACCACAATGTCGAGATCAGACGTTGGGGTTCGACGGGACGTAAGTACGCTTCTCGACAAAAACGCATCGCGGCATCCGGGGAATAGTTCTTCTATTACACGAGAGGCAGCTTCGATGGGCTCGAGGTTTTCCATCCCATCATTATGTTCGTTGTGGACAGACGAGACGGAGGCTGATAGACGTTGGATTGCTAGCGGCAGAAGAATCCTTGATGACGTAGCAAGAGCGACTCGCATATTTTGTCCATGGGACTCACCTATTGGCAGCCGCCAGTGCATGGTGGCATTCCGATTGCGTCGGGTCTCCGACACCAGATCGCCTCAACCGGCCAGCCAGGATGTTCCGTCGCGAACGTCGCGCGTCGCGTCGCCGATTTAACCCGATCTGACACCTCACCAAAGGCCCTTCATGTCGTACCCTAAGTGCATGGCGGATAGAGAGTCGTTTGCGTCTGAGCCGCGAAAGCAAACACCGGGGATTCCTTGGGCGACTCGTCATCGGTATCCTCGCAACCGGCTGCTCCGCTCTCTGTCTTGGATCTGGAGCAATCCGATCACGATTGCGGTTCCCAGTCAGATTCACAACCGTCGGGAAGACATTCGTCGTCTTGCCGGACGTTTCAGTCGACGGCCCTAGACGACTAGTCGCCAGTGACTGGTTGCAGACCTGTGGTGTCGGGTCTCTGACATGAACCAGCACGCTGATTGTGAAAGCTGCTCGCCTGCCACTTGTACAGCGCGCAAAGGGTGCAACTTCAGCAGTTGAATTGAATTGCAGCGATCGTCAGCGAACGAAGACGAATTGAAAGCGCAGCGATTGCAACTGGTTTGGACTCATTTGAACCCCATTGAACGGATCTCGAGCCGATGGTGGGGTGTCACACTTTGGTATCGAGCGAACATATACGGGTTGAAGGGGTCGTTGCCCCCCGAGGTGTGAGGAGAAACGTGGACGATCTTGAGAAGATATTGCGGGCAAGCGCCCCACCGGTGGACGTCGAGGCATGTGGCGCGGCGGCGCGGGATGTCGCTTCCGCGGTGGCGAAGGATTTCCGACGGCGCCCGAGACGACTCACACGGCGGGCGGTGGCTATCACCGCCGGCGTCTTGCTGATTCCGGCCGTCGCAGCCGCCGGCGTGCTGCACTTCACCGCCGAGACCGGCCAGTACGGAAAGCCTGGGTTCACGGAGAACGACACCTCGCAGTACATCAACATGTGTGCGACTGACATCAACAAGTACGTGGCCACGCTGGAACTCACCACAAGTCCGCTGCCCCCAGGGGTTACCTGGGACGAGCTGGCAACAAAGTTCGTCAGCAGCTTCCGTCCCGACTGTCCGCCGCAAGGGCCGGGCTTACTTACTCAGGTCAGTGGGATCAAGGTAGATCTGCTGGCTCAGAGCACCTGCCCATGGGAAAACTGGGTGCTCACGGCCCCGCCGTCGTCGCAGGCCGCCGACCTGCAACAGGCGGATGAGGTTCTAGCAAACATCGAAGTGACCGAGCATCAAGTGGATCCGCACGGCACGCCGGGCTGGCAGCAGTTACGTGATCAGTACGCCGTCGCTTCGCGCGCCTTCCTGAACCACTACTACCAGGTCAACTGCCTCGGGCGAAACACTGCCGCCAATCCGCCCACGGTTCCGGACCCGAACCAGTGAGCCGCGACGAACGGCGTCTGGAAGAGCTGGCTGAGGCCCATGGTCCCCGCGTCCTCGCCTATCTGGCACGCCGCACCAACGATCCGGCCGATGCGGCCGACGTGTTCCAAGCGGTCTTGGTTGCAGCTTGGAGGCGGCTCTCCGACGTTCCCGACGACGATCAGGCCGCGCTGGCATGGCTGTTCGGCACCGCCCGCCGCTGTCTCGCCAATCACTGGAGGGGACAAACGCGCCGCCTGCACGCCACCGAACGACTGCGCGGCTCGATCCGGCTCGCCACCACCGAGGTGGCTGGTCTGGCACCCGGCGTCACTGAAGCGTTGACGGATCTCAGTGATGGCGATCGAGAGTTAATCACACTCGTCTACTGGGAGGACCTCACTGTCGAGCAAACTGCCAACGTTCTAGAGATCACCTCCGTAGCAGCGCGCAAGCGCCTTGAGCGTGCTCGAACCCGACTGAGGATTCACCTAGAAACCTTCCGAGCGGAGGACAGCTGTGAATCTGCGTAGCCGGCATCCCACCCTCAAGCATCGAACAGGTTCCCGCCGCTCTCACTCGGGGATGATGACGGCCACGTCGGCCAGTCGGTGCGTCCCGCTCGAAGCTTTGGATACGTGATCTCGTCGGTGTCGCGCCGCTACGTTGACCGGCGCCCCATCCGAGTGACCGAAGAACCGAACCGAATTCCGTTTAAAACAGATGATTGTTATCCCGGAAGATTCGGATGATCTGTTCAACGCTACGGAGGGACCGAAGATTCAGGCCGTATCGCTGTGATCGGAATCCAGACATTGAACTTGCAGTCGGAGATTGTGGACGACGGCTCTCCGAAACCACAGATTTGTTACCACCCAGTGGTCTGTCTTTTTCTAGTTGGACCTTGATGTCACTACTTCACGAACTGGCCCGTTAGCGCTGCGCGCCATCGGCCAAGATGCGAGGTGACCTTGATTGAGCAATCCGCTATGCGTACGCCTATGAGGCGTAACTTCCTATTTACGTCCTTCACGAAAAGGTCAATTCGGAATTCGACTGTTATGGTTTTTTATGCCTTCGGAACCCCCTGACGACTCACGTGGTTGAACACCGTTGAACGAGAGGCGCGATACTGAACTCGCCAATGCTCACCGATTATCCGCGCTCGGCCACGCCATCGACGACAGGGCCGGTGTCAAGCACAAGTCGCGAAACCGTCGAAGGAGCTCGCGAAGTCGTCGGAGCAAGTTGCTTGTCCGTGGAGCGATTGCACTTGGCGTTGTCGTAGTGCTCATAGTGGGTGGCGTCGTAGGCGACTATTACTACCTTGGATCGCTGCTCAAGCGGCAACACGTAGGTCACCTCCAAAGCGCCGGAGCGTCGGTGAATATTCTGCTCATCGGATCGACTACCCGCTGCGGCCTGAAAGTTCAGAATCCAAAGTACGGGACGTGCGCTGGGGGCACCACCGGTATCAATAGCGATATCGATATGGTCGTGCACCTTGATCCGACAACCCACACCGTGTCGCTCCTGTCCATTCCTCGTGACACCTTCGTACCCAACGCCCGCGCTGAAGGGGCTAACAAGATTGACGCGGCACTCGTCGAGGGTCCCACTCAACTCGTCGCGGCGATCGAAGAGGATTTCGGGATCCCCATCAACCACTACGTCGAACTCAATTTCGAAACATTCCAAAGCGTGGTGAATGCACTCGGAGGGGTGCGCATGTACTTCCCTACGCCAGTCTTTGACGCCTACTCACAGCTCTACGTCGCTCACCCCGGTTGCTACCTCTTGAATGGTGATCGGGCGCTTGAGGTTGTTCGAGCTCGGCACCTGCAAATCCAGACCAACCCCGCCGTTACTAATCGGGCGAACTGGACGTACGAAGCCCTCTCGGACTTGGCCCGAATTCGTCGAACCCACGAGTTTTTGCGCGTGCTAACGGCCAAGGTTTCCGCCCGGGGCCTGGGGAATCCACTGACGGATCAGAGCATCGCGGCGAGTGTGTTGGGGTACCTCACGGTGGATACCGGATTCTCCGAGAGAAGCATGGTGTCGTTGGCCGCCACGTTTGCGCACACCAATATCGCCAACGTTGCCCAAGAGACGTTCCCCGTGGTCGGCGTGAATTCTCCCAACGGTTACCAGTACAAGGGCGGGGACTACAACAGCATCGTTTTTCCGGTCCAGCCAACTGGGTACAGCTTGATCGATCAACTCTTTGGTGCCTCGAGTGGCGAGAGTCCCTTCACCGGCAAGGCGCTACCCGCGCCTTCGACGTTCAAGATCTCGGTGGCGAACGGTTCGGGCGTCGCCAATCAAGCAGCGACGGTCGCCGTGGGATTTAGGGCGAAGGGTTATCGCGTGTCGGCCGTGGGGAACCGCACGCCCACCGGTCCAATCACTGAGACGATGGTCTGGTATGGCGGGACGCCACCTCCCAACAACACTGACTGGAAGAATCCGGGTCTTGAAGCGGCGCAGTCAGTGATGAGTCAGATCGAAGGTCCCGCAATCATGGGGTACAACCCGTCCGAAGTGACACCGGGCGCCCTGGTGACGGTCCAGACTGGTAACTCACTGACGCTGAAACCTATCGTTTCGAAGAAACCGGCCAAGGGAAAGAAAAGCACCACGACGACGGTATTCGACCCAAGTGGTATCAAGTCGAACCCGAACCTGGGAACGCCGAGCCCGACCAATCCGGTGCTGGAACCGTGGGACCCACGTGCGTGCAACGCGGCAGGGGCTGGACCCGCAACAACGCCTTAGAGCTGTACGAGACCTCGTCGGTCGATCCCAATGAAAAAACCCTTATTGGCTGATCCAATCAATTGCGATCGCTTACGTTCATCAGCATCTCAGACGAATCACTTGAGCGCCAGTGCTTGGTACGAGAGTCACGTCGGGTCCCCGACACCAAAATCCCCGAGCGAGTCCCCACCCGGCTTCCTTCAAGGTTGTCGCACTAAACAGTGGTCATCCTCGGTTGCGGGCGCTCTGGCGCACACGTCCTTGGATGTCTACGAGGGACTTGGACAAAGAGTGCCAAACCATTTGCCCAAAGGTTTGGGCGGTGGTGATTCGCAAGGGTGTTTATCTTGAGGACGGAGCGGCGGTAACGTTCGGCCGGGGACAGTGGAACCTATCCACATACGGTCTACCCATGGGAATTCGCAGATGAACCTCACTCGCAAGTACGTGACGTCAAGTGCGGTATTTGCGGTCGCCATCAGCCTGTCACTCGTGTGGTCGATACCCTCGTGGGCGACGACCTCGACACCCTTCAAGCACCCCGGCGCGATCGCACTCGATCACCATGGACATCTGTGGATCGCGAACCAGGACTACTTCGGAATCACCGAGATTCAGGCCAGTACCGGTAAGGTGATTCGCCTCGTCAACGCCAAAGCGGACGGCTTCATCGATCCGTCAGGTATCGCTGTCTCCGGGAACACTGTGTGGATAGTGAGCGGCAGCGTCGTGGATGTGAACGGCACGAGCAACTACGGAATGGTGACCGAGCTGAACGCCACCACAGGTGGCTTGGTTCGAACCGTCAACCTCAAGAAGTACGGGGTCACAGGATTCTCGGCCGTCAGCGCCGACGCTCAGCACGTGTGGGTCACCGCCGACGGTGGCGAACAGGTAGTTGAGCTGTCGAACGCGACCGGCAAAGTCGTGCGTGTCTTTCGAAGCCGCCAAGTGTTCGGTAGTCCAATTAGTGGTATCGCCACCGATGGGAGCCACGTCTGGATCCCCAGTCCGAAACCAGGAGAAACAGGAGGATCAGGAGGCATGGTCGAACGCAGCGCCGTGACCGGAGCCAAAATTCGAACGATTACACCCATGGAGATGGTGGTTCCGCCAGGAGGCGGCAACAAACTCCCCGTGTACCTGAGGCCACGCTTTGTCACCGTCGGCGCGCACTACATTTGGACAGCGAACGATGCGGGATCAAATGGTCGCTCGGTCACGCAGATAAACGCGGCCACTGGAGGAATCGTTCGCTCGATCGACACTGCCGCCGATGGCTTCCACTCCAGCATCTCTAGCATCAATAGCATCGTGTCGGACGGAATTCACGTCTGGATCGTCAACGGTTCCACCTCCACCTCATTGGGGGGTAGTTGGGGTGACTCAGTGACTGAGTTGAATGCCTCGAATGGATCGCTGGTGCGGGTCGTGCATTTGCGCAACGGCATCCACTCCAATCCTGTCGGGTTGGTGTCGAACGGGGTTGACGTCTGGGTCACTGATCAAGGCGGCGGAGCCAATGGAATCGGCAGTGTGATTGAACTTAACGCGTTAACTGGAGTGGTGGTCCGGGTTATCGGTGCCTAGTGATTCAGCTGGTGAAGAAGGACGATATCGCTGGGTGGTGAGCGGGTCTATCTTCGCGAAGTCACAGGGAGGCGCTGCCGGGAGGTGACATGGATATCCTCTTGGGTTAATCGAAGATCGACGAAAGTTCCCTCGACGTGTGAGAGTTCATACGTGCAACCGCCAGTGCAGGGTCGCAGACCTATCACGTCGGGTCTCCGACACCAACAATCCGACCATCGCGGGGTCCACTCCACTACTGCACTTCCTAATTCTCAATAGGGGAGATGCAGTTTGCGGTGCTGTGATACACACCCGTGAGCGCTTGTCCTGCGAATTGCTTACTGCAAGAGCCGCCCGTTATACCCCGAAATGACATAATTCGAAGATGAGCGACAAGACGGGCAAGCCTCCGAAGGCGCGAGGTCGACTTTTATCGAGGCTGATAAGCCCTGTCGTATGGGCGATAGCCGCGATCATTTTTGCAATAGCTCGATCTTGGTTAGCAGCGGCGTTATTTGCCTGTTTCTCGCTGGTCTCAGCGATTCTGACATTCTCTAAATTCTCACCGCGTACCCGGATGACCGCCCGGTTGTTTCGCTTTGTTTCTTATATGTACATACTCGTCGCAATTTGTCTTGTCGTCGCAATTGACTTTGCTATTCATGGACATTGGGCAGAATTCGGTATTTTCGTTTTCTTCGCGACGATTCCCGGTGCCGCAGCGATTTCGCCTACGGGATTCTTTCGAAAGGTGCTTGAAAGAAGCCGTGAAAGAAACAGGATCGAGATTGTTGATGACTCTTCGCCGTAGGCCGATAAATCAATGAAACTCTTGCAAGACTCTCGAGTCCGGATTCAAGATTGGGCGCCCAATGTGTAAGTATCGATCTCTTGAACCCATTTCCTGATTCGCCAGTCGGAGATTGTTGAGGTGGGCTCTCCGACACTGGCTGATGGAACGCGATCAGATCGCCATTTCGAATCACCAATCAGTACGGACATTGCAAAAGGTTAAGAACGTCTGGGGACAAGACGCATCGCAAGAAAGCCAGGCATGGTTTGAAGTCTTTCGAAGTCTTCACTGTCGATCAAAGCTGCTTCGGCAGTTGGTCGTGGTTCAATTAATCGTTCAATCAAGAAGCCTGCTTGACGCGCTTCGTCACAGGTTGTCTCAAGGGGTGCAAGCCAATAACGGAGGTGCCAGCCTTTGCTCCACGTTTCTTCG
>Ga0208080_1000558_pt1 | contig 18689 bp, 23 predicted proteins | sample NGESurdeep092012_3_FD_184476 | JGI IMG/M metagenome (GOLD analysis project Ga0208080, IMG submission 184476) | Arctic peat soil microbial communities from Barrow, Alaska - NGEE Surface sample 210-3 deep-092012 (SPAdes) | ecosystem: Environmental > Terrestrial > Soil > Wetlands > Peat ...
TAGACGCCGGCCGGGCGCATCGGCTCGCCCGGCGCCACCAGCTCGTCGCCGGTGGAGAGCACCGCCACTTTCGGCCGCCGCACCACGTCGATGCGCGCGAGTCCGCAGGCCGCCAGCATGCCGATCTCGCGCGAGCCGATGCGCGTGCCGCGTCGCAATAATGTCTCGCCGCGCGCGATGTCGGAGCCCGCGTAAGACACAAACTGCCCGGCTGCTGCGGCGCGGCGCAGCTCGATGCGGGGTTCGCCCTGCTCGATCAGCTCGGTGTGCTCGATCATGACCACCGCATCGGCGCCGCGCGGGATCACGCCGCCGGTGGCGATGGTCGTGGCGGTGCACGGCGCAACCTCGAGCTCCGGCGCGTAGCCGCAGGTGATCACCTCGGCATTGAGCCGGAAAAGTCTAGGCGTAGTGTCGCTGGCGCCAACGGTGTCGGACGCGCGCAGCGCGAACCCGTCCACATTGGAGCGGTCGAACGGCGGCGCATCGACTGCCGCGACGACATCATGGGCAAGCACGCGCGCAAGCGCCTCCGCCAGTGGCACGGTTTCGCCGGCGAGCGGCGAAAGATTGAGATGCTGTTCGAAACGCGCGTGCGCTTCCTCCGCCGACACCACTTCGAGGAATTGCTCCTGCTGCGCGGCGGCCCGCACGCGCGCGAGCAAGTCGGCATCGTCGTTCGGCCGCGCTTTGCGGGGTTCACTCATTTTACGAGTCTCATATTACGTTTCTTATGGCCACGGTCTCACTTGCACCGCCGAGCCGGCGGCATAGCCCTCGCTGTCCGCCGGCACCAGAATCCACCCGTCGGAGCGCGCCAGGGACGAGATCGGAAGATATTTCGTCGCCAGCGGCTCGGCATTGCCGGCGTTGCGCCGCACCGGCACGACTTCGGCAAGCCCGATTGTCGAGGTGACCTTGCGCGCCAGCGTCAACATTTCAACCGGTTCGCTCTCTCTATGAGGGGTCGCAGCGAGCCGCTCCAGGATGCGGCGCCCCACCATGAGCCAGACCGCGAGCGCCGCGTCGAGCCGCCCCGGCAACATCAGCACTGGCCGCGGTCCAACAAATCCGAACGCGGCGGTTTCTCCCGGCGTGAGCGCGATGCCATGCGCGGCGAGTCGGCCCTCGCGCGCCAGCATATGCACGCTGTTGTCGTTGCGGCCCTGGCCAGTGCCGCCGATGGCGACAATGGCGTCCGCGCTTTCCGCAGCCAGCGCAACGCCGAGATCGCGGCCGGCATCGTCCAGCCGCGCCGAGCCGCCGCGGCGTTCGATATCGCTCGCCACCAGGCGCGCGGCGGCATTGATGATTGCGCTTCCGCGCAGCGGCAATACGCGAATGCGCGGCTCGCGCACCGTGATGCGCGCGATGCCGGCGGCGGCGAAGGCAGCGAGATCGGTGGCGCGTAGACGCTCGCCGGCGCGCCGCAGCGGAATGGCCGGATCGCTGTCGCCGCCCGCCGGCAATACGCCGTCGCCAGGATTGATAATGACAAGCGCTTCGGCACGGCCGCCGCTCACCTTCACTGCGTCGAATAGCGCCACGCTGTCGGTATCGGGCGGCATCGGCTGGCCAACTTCAACGCGCTGCGGGGTCAGCGGCAACACCGCGGGCGAATAGCCGCCCGCACCCAAGGTGGCATCCGCGCTCACCGCCCAGCCGTCGAGCAAGGCGATCGCCGAATTCGGCCGCGCCGGCGCCGTTGCATCGACCGCAAGCGTGCGCCCCGCCGCCGCCGTCAGGTCGATCGCGCGCGGCGTGACCGGCTTCACGCCTAGGTCGACCATCGCCAGCACCTCGGCGAGCGGCGTCAGCCGTGCAATTGTCTGTATTGTCTCGGACGCCGCAGCCATAGTCGCGTGCTTGACCTTGTGGTGCTCAGATTATTCAGTCTACCTCAACAACGTGGCGGACACAGCGACGCTTTTCTAGCGCATGATCCCGAAAAGCTTGCCCTCGGACTTGATCCGGGGGTGGACACCGGTTTCCCGCCTTCGCGAAGCCCGCTTCGGCGGGAGAAGGAAGGTCGGACAAGATCAAGCGCAGTTAAATTGCTGAAACCGGGAGAGAACGAGTGTTTACGGCCACAAATGACAAGGCTTTTCTCACCACCACCGCCGGCGCGCTGCCCCGGCCCATGCGCCGAAATGACGCCTACTATAATATAGTGGCGCTCGCCGCCGCCTGAATCGGAGCTAACGTCATGGCGGAAAAAGCGGTGAGCTTGCGCGGACTGAAATGCCCTTTGCCGGCCTTGCGCACGCGCAAGGTTCTCTCAGGCATGACGAGCGGCGATGAGCTCATCATCGAATGCACCGATCCGCTGGCCGCGATCGACATCCCAAACCTGCTGCGGCAGACCGGCGACATCCTGGAAGACAAGGCGGAAGCCGACGGCGTTCTCACCTTCCGCATCCGCAAGAAGTGACTCGGCATGGCTCCTTGACGGGATGGCTGCTTGCCACGCTACCGTCGCGACATTCTGGGGCGATATCAGCAACGGCGTGCTGATCGACCGCACATTAACCTCGCTGCGCACGCTCGCGATCGGCTATGGGCTCGGCCTGGCGCTGGTGTCCGTGATCATCCATTCGGTACTGTGGGAGGTATCGCTCAACACCCTGAGCGGCATTCGCAACGTGCCGGAAACCTTGCGCATGAGCGGCCGCAATGTCGGCCTCAAAGGCGCGCAATGTCGGGGCCTAAATATCCGCCAGGGATAATAAATCTCACTGCCGGTTAAACGTAGCGTTGACATGGATCAATGCGGTCTAGTGATTGTGCGAGTTGATTTAATTTTTTAGTGCCTGCCCGAGGCGGGCGCATAGATTCTCGGACGCGCTCACGTCGGCGCTCAATCCTAGCGGGAGACGCTCATGGTCAAGCGAAAGCAGCGGACATTGGCACGGAAGAAGAAGACGGCGCCGAAACGCGGAAAAGCCCGCACAAAATCCAAGTCCGCTCCCAAAAAGGCAGCCAAACGCGTCGCCGTGAAGACAAAGGCCAAGAAGCAGGCAACCAAAGCGCGTGCAAAGCGCGCGGCCTCCAAAAAAACCGCTCCGCGACCGACCGAGCCGCCGAGACAGCCGGCCGAAGCCCCCGATGAAACGGTAATCTTCGATATAGTCGAGGAGCCGGTACCGGGCGTCGTGGTCGTCACCGAGTTCGAAACGGTACGAACAAGCAGACCTGCGACGCCCAACCGCCAGCCCGAAGGCGGAGAAGGCTCCGGCCTTGCTGCAAGGGAAGATGAGGAACGTTAGAGCGCGTTCCCGATTGGGCTCAATCAAAACGCGCTTCGGAATACTGCGACTGGAGCCGTTCTCGGGTGGTCGAAGATATCCGCATTAGTACTCCAGCAAGGATCCCTTGCGGCTGTCTGCTCCCTTTGACGCCTGGAACCCCGCGGCGATCTGTACAGAACGCAGTATGTGACAGGAGCCCAACTGGCAGTTCCGCACGGCGTGTGAATGTCTAGGGTGGGTGAATAGATATATCGAATGAGTGACATTCCCGAATAGCGATGACAGCGGGCGTTAACCGGAATTAAAGCCGGCCCAGAGACTTAGATCTTTGGGCACGGTTGCATGCGCACCTCAGATTAAGTCCATGCGCTTCCTGGTCGCCTCGCTTATCGCCGCTTCTCTCGCCGCAGCCTTCATCGGCAACGCGCACGCTGAGATTCTCATCATTATCGACAAGAGCGCGCAGCGCATGACGGTCGAGCGCGATGGCGAGCCGCTCTACACCTGGCCGGTCTCCACCGGACGCACCGGCTATGCCACGCCAACAGGCTCCTACACCGCGTTCCGCATGGAAGCCAACCATTATTCCAAGGAATGGGACGATGCGCCGATGCCGCATTCAATCTTTTTCACTAAGATCGGCCACGCCATCCACGGCTCGTATGAGAGCAAGAAGCTCGGGATGCCCGCAAGCCACGGATGCGTGCGGCTCTCGCCTGCGAATGCAGCAATCTTATTCGCATTGGTCGAGCAGAACGGCGTTACCAACACAAAGGTAGTGCTCACCGGCAGCGGACAAGTCGCGCTTGCGCGTCGCGGTGTGCGCGAGCCGCAGCTTCAGCGTCCCCGCAACATCAATCCGAATGCGGGATACGAGTCCGAATATGTGCAACACTATGTCAATCCTAGCGCCGGCTATCCGCAGCCAGATAATGCTCAGCCGCATTACGTCTATCAAAATGGGGCATATTGGCCAAAGGATTACGCACAGCCGCGCTATGTGAACCCGAATTACGGCTTTGCCCAGCAGCCGCAATATGTCCGCCTGCAAAATCGACGAACGGTGTATGCCCCCTGCGCGGTTTTGATGCTGAGGATCAATAAACCGGCACCCGAAGTGCACAGGTCCGTTCTCACTAGCTTTATCGCATCGCCTCTATACGTTCAGCGAAATGCGCAATCGTCTGCGTGTAAATTTGCGCTTGGTTCCACACAAGGATGATGCTGTGTGACGCTTCATTCACAACGCTATTTGTGGGAGTTGTGTACCGCCATTGCGAGTTTGAGCGGCTTACCCGCCGTCTTGTGGGCCACTTGGCCAGACTTGTGATCCAGATTTGTTTGTTTCGCCGATTGCCTGCGCGCCGCCAATTGGATGGCACCCTTGGTGCCATGCGCGGCATTGGCCTTGGCTGGCTTTTCGATCGTGATGATCATGGTCATGCGCGCAGCGTGCTGCCTGACCTTCGAGGTAGAAGCGTCGGTTTGCATCGCGGCCCGGATCGGCGCCGCCACCGTGCGCGTGAACGGCGAAGACCGCGGCACGGGAATGCGGTCCGGTCCGCTCCAGGCATGCAAGCCGGCCGCTTCCTGGCACGGCGCGCGGCGCGGAAGTCTCATGTTAGGATTGCCCGCCGCGGCCACCTTCCAGGTTTCCGCCGGCCGGCCGGTGACGATCTTGACGTAGCCTTGCGTCTCCTGCGGCAGCTTGCCTTTCTTTGTCAGCCACTCGTGGATCCGTCTCGGCCCGGCATTGTAGGCAGCGGCGGCGAGGCCGAGATTGCCGAATTGCTGAAACAGATTGCGCAGTAGGCGGGCGGATGCCGGTATCGCCTGTAGCGGATCGAACGGATTATCCAGGCCCATGTCGGCGGACGTCTCCGGCATGAATTGCGCGACGCCTTGCGCACCGGCGTGGCTCACCACGTCGGGTTTGAAACCGCTTTCCTGAAAAAGCAGACGGATGAAAAACGGAACGGGGAGACCGTTCGATTGCGCCGCTTTAGCAAGCGTGTCGCAGACTTCCTGACGCGAACGATACACAACCGGCTTCACGACCGGAGCAGGCGGGCTGTGTTGCGGCTCCAGCGCCTGCTCGACACCGGTTTGCGCCGGAATATCGATCGGCGTGTCCGATAGTCCGGTGAGATTGGTGGATGTCTTATCCGAAGACGCGGGATTCTCCTGAGTGACCGCGGTTGCGCTGGTCGGTGGCGGCGACGCGTCCGCGTTCTTGTTGAAGATGGTAACGCCGGAAAAGTTTTCGAGTGAGAGTTTTGGATCCGAGCCGGTTGAGCCGGACCATGTCATCAGGCACACGCAGGCGGGAACGAATAGCTGCCGCATTCGTAAAATCCTCAGCGTGCCACGCAAATCCGCAGCCGCAACTTGGCAGTGAAAAGGAGATGGCCCCGACCGTTGGTAGGCTTGTCTAGTCAGAACGGGACAGATTTTGGGAAATGTTGCGGCTTCAGAAAGGCATTGTGGCGGGCCTTGCCCTGTCTCCGCCGCAGTTCCGGCACGCTGGGCGATGGAACTCGGCCAGTCAGGATAGATTGCTTTTCATAAACTGCGCATTCGTAAAAGAAGGCGAAGAGATAGAGACCTAGTGTGGATGAGCGTTAATTACAGAAAGCCAGACGGCAGAATGGTTTGCGCATCAAATAACGGAGGCATTTCGAAGGAATGATGCCCCGCAGCAGCCCATTCGCGATCGGGATCGGATCTACGGCGTCATCGTCACACGCCGATTGCGCGCCATGGGCACCCGGGACAAGCCAGCTGCACCGCCCTCGCGTTGGCAGAATGCAAGAGTTCCATCGCGATAATACGTGCACAGCACGGGAACGAGAGAGGCGAAGCCGCATTAGCTGCATGGGCAGCTTGGTGCACGCTTCATGCTTAACCTGTTCAAATGTCTCTTGGGCTTAGCGGCACTCTTCTCGGGATTAGCGGCACTCTTCACGGTGCCTTTCTTGAGCAATGAAGCGAGCGTAGATACGACTCCTGCGGCCACCACGCCGCAATGGAAAATTGCGCGTCTGACGGCCGACCCGGGAACACCTGAGATCCCGCCGGGGTCGTTAAGCCCGATTTACCCTGCTACTCCCGGCAAAGAGCTTCTGGGCAAACCGGTCATCATTGCTGTTCGAGTTCCGCGAAAACACCAAAAGCCTATAATCGCGAAGCCAATCGATAAACCTGTTTGGCAAGCGCTACGGATGAACAAATTGTCCCGGCAAATTTATGCGGCGGACGAGCAGGACAGATCGCAACAACGCTTAGGCTATACGTTCGAACCTCAATCCCAGCCACGCGTGTCCATCAATTTTGGGCACGGTATTTACTAAAGCATGAACTCATAAACAGGCCAATGGTTGGCTCGCGTCAGCCTGCTTAGCGGTCGTAAGCGGACGTTCATCGCGGCGAGCGGCACGTCCGCTTTGGAAAGCGGAACTCGCACCGGCCACGACGCCGCGCCCATCGAATTTCTCTGCTTTAAGCGATCATGAACTGCCGCGCCCAGCCCAAGATGGGTAGCGCGATCAGGAAGAGGATGATGCCAAACAGACTTGTCAGGTGCCACGGGTGGTTTTGAAAGCGATGTCCGGTTGTAAAAGAATTTGGCGAGATGGCTTGCGATCTCCTGGCTCGATAAATGATGTGTGCCGCTACGACAGACGCCAAGCCGGCCACGATGACGCCAATTGCCAGCAGTAGTATTCCTTGATTGCTTTGGCCCAGTCCTAACCGCTGTTGCAGCAAGAGCGGGAAATCGAACAGCCCATGTAGGGCCGTGGCGATCCCCCATCCGGTGAGGTAGCTATTGATCCGATAACCGTGGCGCCGGTGGCGCCCCAAAGCATCTCCGAACCGTGCCCTAACTACATAAATGCCGATGATAACGCCGAGCGCACCATGCACAGGCACGGTGAAGAGACCGCGCACGAAAGCAATCGTCTTCCAATAATCCGGGTTATTTGCCAGGTAGAAAAGATTCTCGTAAGCCGCAAAGCCTAGTCCAACGGCTGCGCCATAAACCACGCCCTCCATCGGATGGTCATAGGCAATGTAACGGGAACAGTAAAAGACCAGCACGATAAGCTTCACTGTCTCCTCCGGCGCAGCGATCTCGAATGTCGCGTGAAGGTAAGTTTGGAAACTCGGCCAATTCGTGAGGATGGAAATCCCCGGGACCGGTATGCGCACATACGATAGCAAGAAGGCACTACCCGCGCCGAGTAAAAAAGCGCCGAGAACGACCCTGGTCGGCTCGCGACGATTATCCATCGAGGCGACCGTCCAGAGAACCAGCAGTGTAGGTGCAATGGCGGCGGCCCCGAGGACAGATCGAAGGTCTTCAAAAACGTTCTTGGCAAGAAGGTCCATCGACGTTTCGGTCGGCGTTCTATACGAACTCGGGAACAAAGCTTGCGCAGGTCGAGGCGATGGTAGCGTGGCGCGCGCCGACTGAGCGCGATGCGCCTGCGAACCGCGCCATTATGCTATTCTCAGCAGGTCTGAGAAGGGCCAAGAGCTAACATCCGCCGCGATACTGAGGTGGTTACCAAGGCCTAACGAGCAAATTAGATCAGCCTTTCATGAGGCTCCAAATCAATAATTCGAGATTGGTGAGCGCGGCTTGATCCATGTCCGCTTTGCAGTGCTTTGCGGACTCAAGTCGGATGTCTCGCCAAGTCCTAGATGGTACATGAGCAGACGTCCAGACGAAACACGCCTGTGATCCTGAGAGCATTTTTTCTTGAAACGACGAGGCCGCCAACTGATGAGGCGGCCTGATATTTGGGGGTCCCGCCTGGGATTGAACCAAGATTTGAGACGGTGTCCCGTCCCCGCGTAGAGCCATTCCGCCACCGGGCCATAGGCAGCCTATGCAATTATATGCGCTTGGCAATGAGACGCACAACGACAGTAAACGAAACTTTCAAGGGCCACGCGACGTCCTCGTTTACTTTAGCCTTTAACGCCACCTCCCAATTGTGAGAGACGAAGGACTGCCTCGACTGTATGCGCCGTAAGGAGAACAATGGGGCCGGGGCATGCAAACTGATATGCGTGAACTTGCAGATGTAGACCGCGGGCTCGACAATGCAATTCAGCAACTCCATGAGCAGAAGGCATTAGTCGCCGCAATCGACTGCGAGCGAACTGATCACGATGTGCTGCTTACCTTGCTGTCCAATGTGCTTCGCCAGCTTCGCCGGCTAGAAAGTCATCGGAATGCGGTCTTGGAAAGGCTGTCCAAATCCCTACCCCTACGCCGCTAAAAGAAATTGCCCCGACTCCTAGTGCATAGGGGCCGGGGTTGGGAAAGGTCGGGTATCGTTGGCCTGCAAGTCTCCGCGATCGATGATGCGCAGCGCGCCCATGAGTTCGGCTTGGAACACCTCAGAACGGCGACAGTCGTAAGCCAGCGAGACTAAGGCTCTTAGTTCCTCTCAGTGTCAGCTATCACGCGACGTTTAATTTCTTCTGGATCGGATATTCCTTGGGATGCCAAACTAATAACCTTTTTGGCTAAGATCTCGACGAGCGGGTCGTTCGGATTGCTCAGATTCAAGATCGTTCGCGCGCCCTCGAAGGCGGTTACCAGACTCTTTATCGTTTCGGGATCGAACGTCGCGCCAGAAATGAATTTTCTAATCGGCATGGTATCCCCCTATGAAGAATTTACGCCTAATTAGAATTGTGAGAAAGCGGCATTTGACCGCGCTTATTGTTCCCTCGGAGCTGGGGGCTTTTGCGCGATGTTTAGTATGAGTGCTGTCATTACGGAACTTTTCCACGCGGTGCGCGTTTTTACGATCAAATATTCGGACCCCCTCCGCCTACGGGGGTGCCGGATATTTCCAGGAGGAAACCATGCACAAGATATTCATTGTTGCGGCTTTCGCTGCGTTGACCGCGATCCCGGCGAGCGCCCAGGAACGTGCCGTGACCGGGGCCGCTATCGGTGCCGGGACTGGCGCCGCGATCGCCGGGCCTCCGGGCGCGGTCGTCGGCGGCGTGGCCGGCGCCGTCATCGGCGGGCCTCGCATTTCCGGCAGACACCGCGTGTGCTGGCGTGACCACCACGGCTATCGTCACTGCCACTGGCGGTAGATTCTCTACCGAATAATTCAAACGCTGGCCGTCGCGGCCGTGGCCGTGGCGGAGTCCGGCTACTCACTTTCTGGAGATCACGATGACCAATACGTTTCGAACTGCATTGTACCTCTCCGCCGCGTTGGCCCTTGGAGCTGCGAATCTGCCCGCGAATGCGCAACCCTACGGGCCCGGCCCGGGTGGTCGGGGTCCAGGCGGACCTGGCTGGGGAGCGATGGGACCCGGCATGATGATGGGACCCGGCATGATGGGCCGAGGTGACTTCAATCGTATGTGCAGCCCCGGCGCCGCCGGCTTTGCGGAATGGCGAATCGACCGGCTTGAGCAGGTGATCAAGCCGACCGACACGCAACGCGCCAAGTTTGACGAGTTCAAGGCGGCATCGAACAAGGCGGCCGAAGCCATGCGCATCGCCTGTCCGACCGAAATCCCAAACACGATGGTCGGGCGCATGCAGGCGATGGAAAAACGCATCGACGCCATGTCGCAGGGGGTCAAGATTATGCGGCCGGCGCTCGAAGAATTCTATGCCACGCTGAGCGATGAGCAGAAGGCGAAGCTCGATTCCAACAGGGGGCGCGGCCGGTTCTGGCGCTAGCGCGACCGCTGTTGGGGTATAGCTTCGCTAAACATTGCGATCAAGCCGTAGGATCACTAGCGCCTGCGCGCGCGGCATTAGTGGCTCGATGTCCGGCTATTCATCGGGCAAATGCGCGTGGTTTTTTGACTCATCCTCTCCCGTGACTCATCCGCCGCGAAGGAGGTAACCCCAATGAGCAAAACTGAACATTTTCTACAGGATAGGTGGAAATCGTTCCGACTTGCGTCTGAGGCAAATGGGCCCAAAGAAATTGAACGCTACGCCGAAATGATCCGCAGCCTCACGGAGCCCAGCACAATCCCATTGAACGCGAAAGACACGATCGCTCCATGCCCGACGAAAGTGCCGTGCCCAAAGTGCGGCACGGCCATGGCCCTCAAGGCCGTTTTCCCACATCCGATTATTGCTGGACTGAAAAGACGCGCATACGTTTGTGCGTCATGCGATCGGGCTAGAACGTACTACCAACCAAGCAAGCCGTCTCAAGTTGGCAGCCTATTTCATTTCCGCTCCGAGCGAGCGAGAGATGTCTATGGCCCCACACCAAGTGCCGCTACAAACTCGAGCGTGAGAGGCGCGCCGCTCTCGACGAGATCGAACGTATCGCGCATCCAAAACGTTTGAAGTCCGAACGCGAGGTCACGGTCGCATTGTGGAACGTTCGCGTCGTCATGGCTTGGTGATGTGCCCACGGTGGCGTCGGATCTATGCGCCGGGTGAGCGGTTCACTATTGATCGCACGCATTTTGCGTTTAGGATCGAAGTCGACCCGGGCGAAATCAAGATCGGCTGGCTCCACCGGATCTACAACGGGCTGAGCAGCGCCACCGCGTGATAGCGACGATCCGCCGTCATCGAGAGTGTCCCAAGACATTACCGGTCGCTGGACGGTGTTCAGACCCGCTCTAGGCGCTGGCGAGGCTCCGGCGGCAGCTCAATTCGGATCGGGTCGCAGTTCGGACTTCACCGGCAGCCAGGACGACGCCCATGATACCGGTCTTGCGGACTAGGTTGCCTTGCTCGTCGCGGCCAAGAACCGCTGCCATCAGGCCGGGTTGGTAGTCGTTCAGCTGCCTGCAAGGGTCCCGAAGCCCAGTCACGCCTACGATTGCGGCATCACCGATGTGTAGCCGCGCTCCCTGTGGTAGCGCGAGCAGGTCGATGCCGCGCGTCGTGATGTTCTCTCCAATCACCCCGGGCGCGACCTGAAAGCCACCGGCACGAAGCTCGTCATGCAGTTCCTCATGGATCAGGTGCACCTGGCGCAGATTTAGCTGGGTTGGATCCTTGGCAACGCGCGAGCGGTGCTGGACAGTCACTCCGAGGTGGGCGTCGCCCTCGACCCCTAACCCGACTAGGAGCCGGATGCTCTTCTGCACCGGCTTGCTGAACTGATGCACCGCACTGCGGCTCACCGCCACCACGACGCCAGGTGACAATCCGCCCTTCATACAGTCTCCTCCGTTTACGTTGCTCTGGCCGCGTTAGCATGCGGTTGTGATCGAGAGAATCGGGATTGACCCGGTCGCGGCAAGAGCTTCGAATAGCAGCAGCTAACATAACATATATTTTCAATATTGCTTTTGAAACTAAAATTGATTAATGTCCCTGAGCACAAGGAGATCGTGACGGCCCTCCAACACCTGGTCGAGGCTCCGACGACCGAAGACAAGTTGGAATATACACGCTTTGCCGAGAAGTTGATGGCGCATGCCCGCATTGAAGAAGGATGTCCTATCTGACGGCGCTGCTGATCGGTCGATACCTCAAGGCCACACTGTCCGGTTCGAACGTCAAGCGCGCCTGATGGTCTGAGGATCAAGCGTGGCCATACCGGTGACGCCCCACGTACACCGATACGATGTAGTTTTCGTCCGCGTTTGCAATGGGCTTGGCATCAGCAATAGGCAGTCCAGCGCTCCAAAGTCGGCCATGCCGAGGCGCTGAGAAGATCCATCAGGCCCAGCCGCTGCGGTACGCAGGATACCGAAAGGAAGCGAAGCCATGATCGACACATTTCGTCGTCCGCGGTGGGCCGTCGCAGCCGCCATTGTCGCTGTCGGGTTCGGCCTGCTAACCATTGCGGTCGGCGGGAACACGCTTTTCGACCGCCCAGCCGGTACAGCCTCCGCTGGCAACATCGTTCCATTCGTTCTTTGGTTCAATTTCCTCGCCGGTTTTGCATATGTTGCTGCTGGTGTCGGCTTATACCTGTGGCGGCGTTGGGCGGCACAGGTATCTGTACTGATCGCAGCGACGACGATTTTGGTGTTCATTGCGTTTAGCCTTCACATTTTTCTTGGCGGAGCATTCGAGACAAGAACGGTCGGCGCCATGGCTCTTCGCAGTTTGATATGGGTCGTAATTGCGACTGCGGCTTATCGCACCCTCGGCTGCTTTCAGCGCGGTACGCTTAAACGTATGTGATTGGTTGCCAAGTAAACAGGCACCTGAGGTCCGACATATGCCGCGATATCGTTAGCAGCGGGATCTAGTACATCCATTAACCGCGGCATATACGCGGACCAGCACAGATGGCCGCCATCGGATCAGCCGCTCGGTAGCATGCAACGCCATTGCGGCTTGGCAAATGTATTCAGCGGTTACAGATCTCGCGCCCGCCCGCTCTTCTCTCGTGCGGTCCGAAGGTACCGTCTACTTCCGGGAAGCCAAAATCAATATGCCCGCAAAACTCGCGGAAACCTGATGAAGAAGCTGTGTGCCGCGCCTTCCCGGCGCCATCTTATGGGGCTTTGTTTATATTGGGTGCTGCCTTCTCGATTTCCTCGATCGCGAGCACCGAGTGCGCGTAAGCGCCGCCGCATCGCATTTCTGCTGCGATCCAGATCGCTTCCATAATCTCCTCCGGCGTCGCGCCATGTCGCAAAGCGGCTTTGGTGTGGCTGCGGATGCAGTAGGGGCACTGGGTGACATGGGCCACGGCGACGGCGATCAATTGTTTCATCTTTGCCCGCAGAGCGCCGTCGGCGAATACCTTCTCGCTGAAAGCCTGAAAGGCTTCGTGAATTTCAGGGGCTAGCCGCCTACGTGTGTCAGACAATGCTCGTGATGAATGCGGATAAAGTGGATCTGACATGACACTCCCTTACAGGGACAACGTTAAGCACCTTCGGCCGCAAGCTCGCACGATTACGCCCGTTCGACTGCCTTTGCTCGCCTTCGCACGCCGTCGGGCGCTCGGACGCGATTGATAGCCTTGATGGAAAGCAAGGTTCGTAACCGTGCCCGCGGTTTGACAAGATCGCTCAGAGAATAGTCATCAAGCACATCAGTGAAAGCAGCCTGCGCTCGTTGCAAGGCGCCGCGCAACACGCAGCTGGGCTGAATCTGGCAACGAGCATCGATGGGCTTAAAACATGGCGCGATCGCCAAATCGGGTTCAGTGCGGCGCACAACCTCGCCAAGCCCGATAACTTTGGCAGGCTTCGCCAGACGCAAGCCGCCACTGCGGCCACGCACCGTCTCTATGTATCCAGCAACACCCAGTTGATGGGCGACCTTCATGAGATGGTTCTTTGAGATACCGTAGCTCTGCGCAACCTCAGCGATCGTTGCGAGGCCATCCTCCTTGAGCGCAAGGTACATTAGCAGGCGCAGCGAGTAGTCGGTGTAAACGGTCAGGCGCACACATTTCTCCTGATGCAAAGACATTAAACAAGTATATTATATATTGCTTTCTAGCAAGGGGCGCATAGGATGCATATTTTGATGCATGAGGGTCAAATGGGTCATATCAATTCGTTCGGAACTGCCTTGGCGTAGCTATTGCTATTGCCGGGAAATTTAGCATGTAACGCGCTCGGTCTCGATCAAGCGAACAATCGCGACCTGGTTCGTATGTTGGTCAACTCGCTGGCTTGGATTGTGGTCGGTGGCGCCGTCGTAGCAATTGTGGTGTGAAAATGCTGGTCATGAAGATTGATCACGTATCTGAGGCTGCAATCCAGCGTCTCGTGGATGATTTCTACACCAAAATCCGCGCCGACCCTGAACTCGGTCCAATTTTCGCGCGCGCTATTCCCGGAGGCTGGGGACCACATCACGCTACGATGGGCAACTTCTGGTCGTCCGTGATGCTGACGAGCGGGCGCTACAAGGGCAACCCCGTGGCCGTCCATCATCAAGTGGATGGAATCAAACGACAGTTGTTCGATCGCTGGCTGGCGCTGTTCAGCGAAACATGCGGCGACTTGTTTGATGACAGCCTGGCTGACGCCATTCGTATAAAAACGGTGCGCAGTGCGGAGAGCCTCAAGCTTGCATTGTTTTACCGGCCGGACCGGCCGTGGCAGACAAGCGCATTATGACCTTCGTCGCGACCGATAATTGCATTGAGTGCAAGCATATGGATTGCGTCGAGATCTGTCCGGTGGATTGTTTCTAAAAAGGCGAGAACATGCTCGTCATCCACCTCGATGGGTGCATCGATTGCGGCGTGTGCGAGCCGGAGTATCCGACGGAAGCCGTCGTTCCCGACCGAGGGGATCCGACCTTGAGAAGTGCTGAAGGGGCAATCACCCCTAAAGCATCGCTTCCCGCTCCATCTTCACCTCAGCCTGCAGGCTGGCGAGATCGCGGAATATCGAAGCGACGGCGAGCACCCGGCCCTTGCGCTTGTATTTCAACAAGCAATCCTTCCCCTTGATATCGCCGTCGACCGTGATCTCATCCCATTGCTCGGCGTGGCCGACATAATTGATCGGCACGTCGTAGTGCTGACTCCAGAAGAACGGCACCGCATCGAATTTCTCGCGCTGGCCCAGCATGTTGAGCGCCGCGGTCTGTCCTTGGCGCTGTGCGACCACCCAATGTTCCACACGAATGTTAGCCTCGAAATGCGGATCGGGCCAGCGCGCTATATCACCCGCGGCATAGATATCGGTAACGCTCGTTTCGAGAAAGGCATTAACCAGGATACCGCGATCGATTGCGAGGCCGGCCTGTTCGGCCAGCGCCAAACGTGGTCGCACTCCGATGCCAACTACCACGAGGTCGGCTTCAAGCACGCCACCGCTTTTAAGCGTCGCACGCTGGCCTACGATGGCGACCACGGTATCTTCGAGATGAAAGACGACCCCATGCTCCTCGTGCAGCGCACGAACGAAATCGCCTATTTCAGCTCCGAGGACCCGCTCCATCGGCCGTTTTTCCGGCGCCACCACGTGCACCTCGATATTGCGAGCGCGCAACGCCGCCGCCACCTCAAGCCCGATAAAGCTCGCACCGATCACGAGCACGCGGCGCGCTCCTTTGGCAGTGTCAATGATCGCGCGGCAATCAGCGAGTGAACGCAGCGTGTGAACATGCGGCTGGTCGGCGCCCGGGACCGACAAGCGCACGGGCTCCGCGCCGGTGGCCAGCAGAAGCCGATCGTAGGCCACTTTGCTGCCGCTGGCGGTAGCGACATGGCGCGCTTTGGTATCAATGCCGATGACCTCGGTATTAAGACGCAACTCGATACCTGCCTCGTCGTAGAAGCTGTCCGGACGTAGCGGCATCCAATCCTCGGGGGCGCTGCCGGCAAGATAATCTTTGGACAGGTTCGGTCGATCGACTGGTGCAGCGGTGTCATTACTCAGCATCAGGACGCTGCCCCGAAATTCCCGCCGCCGCAGCATCTCCGCCGCGGCGAAGCCAGCCCCGCCACCACCGACGATGACAATCTTGTCAGGCGCATCAACCGGAGCTTTGACGCGCGGCTTCGGTTGTTCAAGCTTCTCATGCACAAAGACTTGGCCGTTTCGTTGCTCGACCCGCCAGCAGGCGAGTGAGCTTATGGCCGGCGCACGCACGGCTTCGCCGCTGCGCAGATCGAAACAGGCGTGATGCCAGGGACATCGGATGCTGTCCCCCACTACGAGCCCTTGACTGAGCGGTCCGTGGTAATGGCTGCATTCGGCTGCAATGCCGAATATCTCGGTCCCGCGGTGAACAAGCAAGACTTCTTGGTCGCCGACATGACCTACCAATTTTCCATCTGCAAACTCTGCGAGGGCAACGCCTTGGGTCAGATCGGGGCCGCTGGGCCGGGATTGTTCTTGCACCATATCTTCTCCCTCCATAATGCGGCAGCATCACATCCTCAGCGCGGCAAGCGACCAGAAGGAAAACCGCGCTCCGCCCTCAGACAGCCATGCTGAGGAACTCCTGACGAGTCAGCGAATTTTCTCGAAAACAGCCTAGCATACGGCTGGTGACCAGATCTGAATCAGGCTTGTGTACGCCGCGCGTGGTCATGCAGTGATGTGACGCCTTGATGATGACTCCAACACCCTGCGGCTTAAGGACATCGTTGATCGTATTGGCGATTTGCGCCGTCATCTTTTCCTGAATCTGCAGACGCTTGGCATAGACCTCAACCACCCGGGCGAGCTTGCTGATGCCAACCACACGACCGTTTGGAACGTAGGCCACCCAGGCCTGGCCAATGATGGGTGCCATGTGATGCTCACAATGGCTCTCAAAGCGAATGCCACGCAGCACTATCATTTCGTCATAACCTTCGATTTCCTCGAAAGTCTTCTGTAGGATCTCGACCGGGTCCTGACCGTAGCCGACGAAGAACTCTTCGAATGCGCGCGCCACGCGAGCGGGAGTCTCGATCAAACCGTCGCGCTCCGAATCGTCGCCGGTCCATCGAATAATGGTTCGAAACGCGGTTTCGACATCGGCTCTGTCGGGCCGGTCAACCTCAGTGCGCAAGGTTCTGACCCGCTCTAGCGCATGAACATTTGAACTCATGGAGATGCCTTCTTCTAACCGTTCGCCGGAGCGGCGCCGGACGTTACTAATGTGTAGACGCCTGTTAGATGATGGCTAAGCGGAAAGGTTCCCGGGAATCAGTCGGGAAAGACGAGCCGTTGCATGACGGCGTTGGTCATACGTTCGCAGCGTCTGCCGGCGAATGGAAACGCGTCCATCAGGACGGGGCCAATTTGCTTGTCCAGTTGCTCGCGCACGAGTCGCCGCGCGCGATGCAACCGTGTCTTGACCGTTTGCGGCTGAAGACCGAGGAGATCCGCGGTTTCTTCAACACTCATCCCCTCGATCACGCGCGTGATAAACACGATTCGAAAGATCTCGGGCAGGTTGTCGGTCGCTCGCTCGACAAGCTGCAGAATTTCTCTTTGCGCCATTGTTCGTTCCGGATCGCCAGATGTCATGGTTTGAGGGAATTGAATGATCTGAGCCTCGGTTCGTTGCGCTTCGAAAGCTTCCAGCTCGACAGCCGGACGTTCGCGCCGCAGCCGCCCCAAAGCTTCATTCATGGTGATGCGGGAAAGCCATGTCGCAAGACCCGAATCGCCGCGAAAGCCCTCCAGATGGGTAAAGGCGTTGACATAGGCTTCCTGGACGACATCTTCGGCTTCGCTGTCGTTGCGCAGGATGCCTCGGGCGATCCGGTAAAGCCGGCGATTGTACCGCTCCATGATAGTGCGAAACGCCGCGTCATCACGGGCGAGCGCACGCCGCACGAGTTCGGCATCGTCGGAAGGGACGGCAACACGCGGCGCAGGCGCTGATCTCATGACTAATCTCCTTGCTGCCGAATTAGACGCGTTTCAAGGAAAAAGGTTCCCGGCAATGCAATCGGCTGATTTTGCAAGCAGATTAGGCTCGCAATTCAATATCATTTTTCAAAACATAAGCTTTCGCCAATAGGGCCAAAGCTAACCAGCAACCTCTTATGCGTCAGATTAAACGGAAAAAGCCCCAGCATTGCTGCTGGAGCTCCCCTGTGGGACGACGGTTCGAAAGGGGCAAACCAAACTAACCACCACCCGGCCCTTTATCTCAAATGATGATTGAGGCTTCGCATTGTGGTGCAAGTTTCTTAAAATGCATTCCCTCGGACGCGCATCAAGCGGCGGAGCTCTTGGGTGCAGCCTGTTTGTTGGCCGCGTCGAGATGGGGTGGGAAAAACCGCATGCCGCCCGCTCCACGCATGAAAATTGGGAGGTCAATCAGCGGCAACGCAGCGGGCACCTGGCAAAAGGTCTCCACCACGAAGCCTCGGTGATAGGTATTATGATTAAACATATGCATCAAAATCATGCGCCGGTTCATGCCACCCTTGGCGCCGCTCAGGAGCGTGAAATTGATTTGCTCGTCAGCGTCCGCCTCTGACAGATTATCAACATAATCAATCAAACGCTGGTCCATCTCCTCACGCGCTGCGGCCAATTCCTCGAAATCACTATAAAGCAACTCATTCAACGCCTTATGGTGGTGAGATTCCTTGTGCATATGGGCCCACCACATGCGGTCGGCCACCAGCGGATGATTCAGGGTTTTGAGAATGTTCTTGAACAAGGTGGGGCGATGCTTAGTGGCTTCGCCTTGAGGAAGCGTACGTACGGCTGCGAACAGGTCACGGTTGGCCCATTGATTGTAGCGAGCCATAGTTCTTAAGATTTCGCTGTCGGTCATGGCAGCCCCTTCCTCGGCGATTACGCGCGCATACGTCCTATCCAAACTTAGTTCAATCGTTGTGAAAAAGCGTAGCATTTTTCGTGCAGCCGCGGAACCCAGATGCAGCTGGTCAGCGCATGAGAGAACGCCGTGTGGCGGAACATCCGCCACACGGCTTTTCATTTGTCGATTATTATTGGAAGAAACGGAAGGCCAAGATCGTCAGTGGCCTGACGGCTTTTTTGTACCAACGTGATGGGGAGATTATTGCATTTGCGCGG
>Ga0208080_1000560_pt1 | contig 18663 bp, 14 predicted proteins | sample NGESurdeep092012_3_FD_184476 | JGI IMG/M metagenome (GOLD analysis project Ga0208080, IMG submission 184476) | Arctic peat soil microbial communities from Barrow, Alaska - NGEE Surface sample 210-3 deep-092012 (SPAdes) | ecosystem: Environmental > Terrestrial > Soil > Wetlands > Peat ...
GTTCACCGCGACCTGCTCCAACTGCGGCAAGGAGGCATCGGTCCCCTTCCGCCCCACGAGCGGCAAGCCCGTCTACTGCAGCGACTGCTTCGCCCTCCGGCGCGCCTGAGCGCCGGCGCGAGAGCGCAGCACCGAGAGGCCTCCGGGATGCCGGAGGCCTTTTCGATTCACGGGCCGCGACCGACCGCGGACTACACTGGCGGGCGGGTCGCAGCCGGATGCGGGCTGCAGCGCGGACGGGAGGGGCCGGTGACCGAGTCGCTCGACGGGCCGGGACGAAGCACGAGGGCTGTCCGCGTCGTGGCCGTCCGGCGTGCCGGCGCCGTCGTGCGGCCGGACCGGATCGTCGGCGAGGAGCCGATGGAGATTCGCGCGGTGGGACCGGGCGGGGGGCCGTCCGTCAGCGTGGCGGTCACGATGCGCACGCCGGGCCACGACGCCGAGCTGGCGGTGGGGTTCCTGGTCACGGAGGGCCTGGTCCGGCCCCGCGACGTGGTCCGGACGACGATCGGCGACCCTGCGACCATCTCTCAACCCGAGAACGAGATCACGGTGCACCTGGCCCGGGACCTGGATCCCGGCGCGATCTCCGCGCGGAACTTCGTGGCCACGGCGAGCTGCGGGATCTGCGGCAAGGCGTCGCTGGACCAGGTGGCCGTCCACTGCGACCCACCCGCGGCGGGGCCGCTTGTCACGCCCGCCATGCTCCTCGGGCTCCCGGCCGCGCTCCGCTCGGCCCAGGCGCTGTTCGAGGAGACCGGCGGCATCCACGCCGCCGGCCTGTTCGACGCGGCGGGCCGCCTGCTGCTGCTGCGCGAGGATGTCGGACGCCACAACGCGCTCGACAAACTGGTCGGCGCCGCCGCGCTCGCGGCGGACCTGCCCCTCCGGGACCGGGTGCTCCTGGTCTCGGGCCGGGTCAGCTTCGAGATCATCCAGAAGGCCGCCGTCGCCGGGATCCCGGTCGTGGCCGCGATCTCCGCGCCGACCGACCTGGCCGTCGACGCCGCGCGGCGCCTCTCCATGACGCTTGTCGGGTTCCTTCGCGGCGACGGCTTCAACATCTACACGGGCGAGGAGCGCGTGGCCCTCGGCTGAACCGGCGGGGTCGCCGCCGCGGACCCCTTAGCCGCGGTCCCCGCCACCACCGACGAAGGTGAACCCGAATCGTCCCTTGACGCAGAGGTGGCCCTCGGTGATCGCTGCGTCGAGCGGCGAGGTGACCTTGACGATGGCTCCCTCCTGGACGTGCAGCGTCAGCGTGCAGCCGACCCCGCAGTACGGGCAGATCGTCTCGGTCCTGCTCTGTGCCGCCTCGTCCCAGGTCCCGGTGGCCCGCATCTCGTGCTCCGAGCGGAACATCAGGGCGCCAGTCGGACAGACCCCGATGCAGTTGCCGCAGTAGACGCAGGCCGACGCCGGCAGCGGCGTGTCGTGCTCGGTGGAGATGTGGGCATCGAACCCGCGCCCGGCCACCGAGATCGCGAACGTGTTCTGGGCGTCGGCACCGCACGCCTCGACGCACTTGTAGCAGAGGATGCATTTCGCGTAGTCGCGGACGTAGAGCTCGTTGTCCACCTTGACCGGCTGGGCCACGGTCGCCGCCGCGGCCCCGTCCGGCGCATGGTGGTGGCCCGGGTGGCGGGCGTCCCGCTCGCCGGCATCGGCAGGTGGTGCTGCAGGGCCGAAGCGAGCCGGGTCCGCGCCGTACTCGGCGAGCATCCCGGCGACGCCCGGCGCCGTGGAGAGGTCCACCGACGAGGCGAGGAGCTCCAGGACGAGCCTGCGGCTGTGCCGCACGCGCTCCGACGCCGTCTGGACGGCCATCCCGGCCTCGACGCGCCGGGAGCACGCCGGGACCAGCGTACGCGCGCCCGCCACCTCGACGACGCACACCCGGCACGCGTTGACCGGCGCCAGGTTCTCCAGGAAGCAGAGCGTCGGGATCTCGATCGATTCGGCGCGGCAGGCGTCGAGGATCGTGGCGCCGGCCGCGACGCTGACGGCCCCCCCGTCGATGGTGAGCTGCACGATGGCGGGCGCGGGGACGGGCGGCGGTCCCGGGACCCGGGTCGGGCGCGCCGGTGGCTCCCGGAAGATGTGGGCGATGTCGGTGCTCACGGCCGTGTCTCCCCCTGCCCCGCGAATGTCACCAGCCCCGACCGAAGTGCCGATTCGATCGCCGACGACGCGCCCTGGCCCAGGCCGCAGATGCTCGCGTCGCGCATCGCCAGCCCAAGGTCCGCCAGCAGCGCGCGCTCGTCGGCCACGCTCCCATTGGGCCGGCCGCGGGCCAGCCGTGCCAGGAGCTCCTCCTGGCGAACGGTCCCGACGCGGCACGGGACGCACTGCCCGCAGGACTCGTCGCGGAAGAAGGCGGCGATGCGGCGGAGCGTCCCGACCAGGTCGGCGGTCTCGTCGAAGACCATCACGGCGCCCGATCCCAGGGTCGCGCCGGCAACCCGCGTCGCCTCGAACGTCAACGGCAGGTCCAGCGCGTCCGGCCCCACGAACACGCCGGCTGCGCCGCCGAGCAGGATCGCCCGCACGGCGCGACCGGGAGTCACGCCGCCGGCCAGCGTCACGAGGTCGCCCAGCGACGCGCCGAACTCCACCTCGTAGACGCCCGGGTGGGGGACCGAGCCGGAGACGCAGAAGAGCTTCGGCCCACGCGATCCCTCGGTGCCCAGGGCGGCGAAGGCAGCCCCGCCCTCCGCGACGATCCCCGGGACGTTCACCAGCGTCTCGATGTTGTTCACCGCGGTGGGCCGGCCGAACAGGCCCGCCTCGACCGGGAAGGGAGGCTTGTTGCGCGGCTCGCCGCGCCTTCCCTCGATCGAGTTGAAGAGCGCTGTCTCCTCGCCGCAGACATACGCGCCGGCGCCGCGCCGGATCTCGATGTCGAACGCGACGCCGGAGCCCAGGACGTCGACCCCGAGATAGCCAGCCACTCGCGCAGCCTCGAGCGCATGCGCCATGCGCGCCGCGGAGAGTGGGTACTCGGCCCGGATGTACAGGAAGCCGCGGGTGCTCCCCGTGGCGAATCCCTCGATCGTCATCGCCTCGACGATCGCGAACGGATCCTCCTCCATCAGGACCCGGTCCTTGAACGTCCCGGGCTCCGACTCATCCGCGTTGCAGACGGTGTAGTGGGGCTGGCCCGGTTGCGCGGCCACCGCGGCCCACTTTCGACCGGTCGGAAACGCAGCGCCGCCCCGGCCCAGGAGACCGGACGCCGTCACCTCCGCGATCACGGCTTCGCGACCGATCTCCAGCGCGCGCCGCAGCCCCCGGTAGCCGCCGGTCCCGACGTAGTCGTCCAGGCTCGACGGATCCGTGACGCCGACGCGGCGGAGGATTCGCAGGCCGGGTCCACCGGCCTGGGGGACCGAACGGCGGACGTTGGCGAGACGCTCCTCGTCGGGCCCGGTGTCGATGGGCGCGGGGACCAGCCGGCGGCCGGCGACCGTACGCTCAAGCCGCGTCACGATCCCCGCCGCATCGACGGGCGCGGCCGCGATCGTCTCCGGCAGGATCCCGGCCACCGTGAAGAGCGCGGCCGGTGCGCGCTCGCAGCGCCCCAGGCACGGGCTCCGGAGCCAGGTTGCCTCCCCGTCAAGTGCCGGCTCGCCGGCCGGCCCGAGCCCGCGTTCCAGGTCCGCGCAGACATCCTCGGCGCCCGCCAGCCGGCACGCGATGTCGTCGCACACGTGGGCCACGATCGGCGGCCGGTGCGTGGTGGAGAAGAGTCCGTAGAACGTGGCGACGCCATACGCCTCGGCCGGCGGGATCGAGAGCCGGCGGCAGGCGTACTCGAGGGCGGGGCGGCTGATCCATCCGACGCGAGCCTGGATCGCGTGGAGCACCGGGAGGAGGAGGTGGCGCCGCTCGCGCGCCGCGTGACCGCCGACCGCGACGCGCCCGCCGTCCGGATCGGCGCGCTCCCCGCCGTCCCACCGACCGACCGGCGTGCCCAGGAGCACGTCCACCGCCGTCCGCTCGTCGGGCGTCGCGCGGGGGGCCAGTGTCACGAGGTCCATGGGTCAGGGCTCCCTGGCAGCCGCCGTGGCGGCCTTGTCGGCCGGCTGGGCCGGCAGCTTCTCGATCCGGATGGCGGTGGCCTTGAACTCGGCCGTGCCGGACTTCGGGTCCGTGGCATCGATGGTGAGCAGGTTCGTCGCCACCTCGTCCTGGAAATGGAGCGTCATGAATGCCAGGCCGGGTCTCAGCGAGGGATCGGTTCGGATGGGCGCCTCGACGGCGCCGCGGCGGCTCACCACCCGGACTCGCTCGCCCTCGCCGAGCCGGTAGGCCGCCACGTCCTCCGGCGAGAGCTCCAGAGACTCGCCGCGCCGGAGGGGTGAGCGGTAGCGTCCCGACTGGACGCCGGTGTTGTAGCTGTCGAGTCGCCGGCCGGTGGTCAGCCGAACGGGGAAGTCGGCGTCCAGGCGATCGACCGGCGGGTCATGGTCGACGGGGACGAACGGCGCGCGGTTGCCCGGGACCGGGTCCTCCCAGAGCCGCGAATGGAGGAACAGCTCGCCCGGGTGGGTCTCGTCGTAGCACGGCCACTGGAGCCCGCCCTCCGCCTCGAGGCGCGCGTAGCTCATCCCGGCGTGGGCCGGCGAAAGTCGCCTCACCTCGTTCCAGACTGCCTCCGCCGAGGGTTCGCCCCAGTCGGCGCCCAGGCGCCGCGCGAGCTCGAAGATGACCGCGAGGTCGTCGCGTGCCTCGCCGGGCGGGTCGAGCGCCTTCCGGACCCGCTGGACGCGCCGCTCGGAGTTGGTGACGGTTCCCTCGGTCTCGGCCCAGGCGGCGGCCGCCGGCAGGACCACGTCAGCGAGTTGCGCGGTCCGGGTCAGGAAGATGTCCTGGACGACGAGGTGGTCGAGACCAGACAGGAGCCGGATCGCCTTCGCCTGGTCGGCCTCCGACTGGACCGGGTTCTCGCCGATGACGTAGAGCGCGGTCAGCTCCCCGTGCTCCATCGCCTCGAACATCGCGGACAGGTGCCTGCCGCGCTTCGGCGGGACGGTCACGCCCCACGCGTCGTCGAAGCGGGCGCGCAGCGCGTCCTGCTCCACGTGCTGGAAGCCCGGCAGCCGGTCGGGAAGGGCGCCCATGTCGCCGCCACCCTGGACGTTGTTCTGGCCGCGCAGCGGGTTCAGGCCGCTGCCGTAGCGGCCGACGTGCCCGGTGAGGAGCGCGAGTGAGATCAGGGCGAGCACGTTGTCCACGCCGTTGTGGTGCTCGGTGATCCCCAGCGTCCAGCAGATCATGGCCCGGGGCGCCGACGCGTAGGCATGGGCCAGGTCCCGGATGTGCTCGGCCGGGACGCCCGTCTCCCGCTCTGCGTACTCGAGCGTGTACGGCTCGACTTTCGCCCGGTAGGCGTCGAAGCCGCTCGTCGCGCGCTCGATGAAGGCGCGATTCTCCAGCCCGGCCGCGATGATCTCGCGCCCGACCGCGTTCGCCAGGGCGATGTCGCTGCCGACGTCGAGCCCCAGCCACGTGTCGGCCCAGGCGGCGCTGCTCGTCCGGCGCGGGTCCACCGCGTAGAGACGGGCGCCACGGCGAACCCCGCGCAGGAGATGGTGGAAGAAGATCGGGTGGGTCTCGCGCGCGTTCGAACCCCAGAGAACCACGAGGTCCGTGTCCTCGATCTCCCGGTATGAGCTGGTGCCGCCACCGGCCCCGAAGACGGTCGCCAGACCGGCGACGCTCGGGGCGTGTCAGGTCCTGTTGCAGCTGTCGATGTTGTTGCTGTGCAGGACGGCCCGGGCCAGCTTCTGGGCGGCGAAGTTCGCCTCGTTGGTCGCCTTCGAGCACGAGAAGATGCCGAGCGCCGTGCCACCGCGCATGTCCCGGGCGTGGCGCAGGCCGCCGGCGGCGCGCTCCAGCGCCTCGTCCCAGGTTGCCGGACGGAGCGTGCCGCTGGCGCGATCGCCGTCGCGGACCAGCGGCGTGGTGAGCCGGGCGTAGCCCCTTGCCATGGCGTGCCTCCTCCTGGGACTGCGGGTGCGGCGAGTGTAGCGAGCGCCGGGGGCGATGGCGAGAAAGACGGCCCAGTCCTCGCCCGCGTCTGCCGGGCGATCAGAGGCTCAGGCAACCGCGCGGAGCACGCGGCAGGCGCGCAGCGTCACCCACGGGCTGGGTCGGCCGGGCCGGTCGATGTCGACGATCATCTTGCCGGCATAGGCGTACTGGTTGGCCCACCGGCCGTGGCCGTCCTGGCGGGCGAGCACCCAGTCGACCGCGGGAGCCAGCCGCGGATCGTGCGCATACCCGGCCGCGCAGGCGGCCTCGAGCACCTGGAGAACGTCCGCGACATAGCCGGACGGGAACCCGAGCCGGAACCAGGAGCTGCTCGGCTTCGTGGCGTAGCCCATCGGGTAATCCGCGATCGCCGGGTTCCGACCGAGCAGGAACTCGACGGCGAGCTCGACCGCCCGCGACGTCTCGGCAGAGCGCCGCTCGGGCGGGATCCGGGCCAGCCCCAGGAGGGCCTTCGTGGCTCCCCACGCGCACGGCAGCCCCGCGTTCGCGCCGCAGCGGAAGCCAGGTCCCGGGGTGATCGCGTTGAAGGGCGGGTCGCCCTCGCTGGTGATGGCCGACGTCTGCCATGCGACCGCGCGTGTCACGCGGACGTCGTCCGGCCAGCCGAACCCGATGAGCGCGAGGAGCAGGTTCCCGGTGAGGCAGTGGATGACCAGCGAGGGCGCGGGCGCCCCCTCGCGCGCCACGCTCGACGCGCCGAACCCGCCCGTGCGTGCCCGGGCGTGCGCCAGGACGTACTCGCAGGCGGCGCGCACCCGCGGATCGGCGGGATCCGCGCCGAGCTGGTCGAGGAAGATGAGCTGCCAGACCGTGCCGGTGTACTTCGGGGAGTAGCCGTGGCCCGGCTTCGCCCACCAGCCCGCCGGATCCTGGGCGGCCAGGATCGAGGCGATCGGATCAGTCCGGGTGGCCGCGGTCCGGGCGTTGACGACCTCCGGATCGTCGGCCGGCCTGTCCAGCAGGTCGCGCAGGGTGAGATGACGGACCGCAGCGTTCGCCTCGTCCAGGAGCCAGGGCAGGGGATCGTCGCGCAGGCGAGAGCGCCAGTCATCCATGTCGCACCTCCGGGTGGCCCAGCCTCACGGCCCCGACCGCGCCCGGCAAGTGCCGTCCGGCGTGGACACGGGGTCCGAAGGGGCGACCGGGAGGGGCGACGCGGCGCCGGTCAGGCGAGAACCACTCCCGCGCCCGCCTCGATCCGGCCAACGCGCCACGATGGGACGCCGGCCGCCGCGAGCGCTGCCTCCACATCGGCAACGCGATCCGGTGGGACTGCCGCCAGCAGTCCGCCGCTTGTCTGCGGGTCGTGGGCGAGCGTGACGAGACCTGCGCCGACGCCAGGCGCGACCTCCAGGGCGGGTGCCACGAAGCGTCGGTTGTGCGCCGCGCCGCCCGTCTCGACGCCTGCCGCCGCAAGCGCGAGCGCTCCCGGCAGGGGCGGGATCGCCGCCGCGTCGAAGACCACCCGCGCTCCCGACGCGCGCGCCACTTCCAGCCCGTGTCCCAGCAGGCCGAAGCCGGTGACGTCCGTCGCGCCGCGGATCCCGTGCGCCACCAGGACCTCGGCCGCGGCGCGGTTGAGGGTCCGCATCATCGCGATGGCGGTCGCGAGGTCGACAGCCGAGGTCCGGCCCTGCCGGGCGCCCGACACGAGCAGCCCGGTCCCGAGCGGCTTCGTGAGCAGGAGCGCGTCGCCGTGGCGGGCGCCACCCTTGCGCAGGAGACGGTCCGGGTGCGCCACGCCGATCACGGCCAGCCCGAACTTCGGCTCGGGATCGCGAATCGTGTGGCCGCCCGCCAGGGTTCCGCCAGCCTCGCGGACGACGGCGGCGGCGCCCTCGACGATCGCGGCCATCGTGGCCGCCTCCATCGCCTCGGGGAACGCCGCCACGGACAGCGCGAACAGCACGCGCCCGCCCATCGCGAAGACGTCCGAGCACGCGTTCGCGGCGGCGATCGCCCCGTACGTGGCCGGGTCGTCGACCAGGGGCGGGAAGAAGTCGACCGTCCCGATCACGGCCAGCTCGTCGGTGAGCCGGTGTACTGCGGCATCGTCGGGCGGGTCCAGGCCAGCGATCAGGTCGGCCGACGGCGGGCCGGCAACGGCTCCCAACCCGGCCAGCACCTCCGCCAGCACGTCGGCGCCGAGCTTCGCGGCGCAGCCGCCGCAGTCGGTGAGGTCGGTCAGGCGGACGGCGGGGGCGTCGGGCCCGACCGGCGCGGGAATCATCCGTGCTCGGCGGGCACGGTCAGCTGCTTGACGGCGGAACGCGCGTTCGGAACCAGGGCTCCGCGGGCTTCCGTGGCGTCCAGCAGGCCGAGCCACAACCCGGCGCCCATCTTCTCGAAGAGCTGCCGGCTTTCGGTGACGGCGGCGCGGACCTGGGCGTCGCCTGTGCCGAGCAGGGTCGCCATCACGAGGCCGATGATCCCCTGCCTGCGCGTGGCGCCCAGGTCCCGGAGCGCGGCGTACGCCGCGAGGAGCTCGCCCCGCGCGACGTCCGGCCGCCCGTCGAGGGCAGCGATGCCGGCGTCGCCGAAGCGGACGGCCAGGGTGGCGATCGCGGCGTGCGAGCCGAGGGAATTCAGGGCGCTCACCGCGTCCACCGCGCGCGGCTGGTCGCGCGCGAGCAGCGCGTCGACGACCGCTTCGACGCCGGAGCCCACAGCGTTGAACGGATCGACGCGGCCGACCTCGAGCCAGCCGGACGAGGCCGTCGCCATGTCGCCGCGCTGCACCGCCCGGAGCGGGAGAACCGGGAGAAGGTACGAGCGGACGTACGGCTCATCGGCGACCCGCGGGGTGGCCCAACCCTCGATCTCGTCGATCTCGGCGTCGGCCGGCTCGCCCATCTCGACGAGGAGCCAGGCGAGGAACTGGAGAACGTTGACCCGCTCTTCCTCCGTCGTGGCCTGCTCCAGCCCGCGCTGGAGCTCAGCCAGGGCCCAGTCCCATTCGCCGGTCTCGATGGCGCCGGTGCTCGCGTTGCCGATGAGCATCGACACGCCCAGGCGGTGGCCGAATCGCCGGACGAGCTCCAGGCCGGCACGCGAGATCTCGAACGCGGTGCGCGGGTCGCGGTCGGTGAGCGGACCGCCCAGGTTCGTCCGCGCCCGGATCTCTGTCGCCAGCAGGCCATGGCGCTCCGCGAGGCGGAGGCCCGTCTCCAGGCAGCCGATCCCCTCGTGCGCTCGTCCCATGCTGGTGAGCGCAGTGCCGCGCGTGACCAGGACGTCCGCGACCAAATCGACGCGATCGAGTCGCTCCGCGATCGCCAGGGCGCGGTCCGCCGTTGCGACCGAGGCCGCGAAGTCGACCTGGCGGAGCATCTGGAAGCGGGCCAGCTGGCCAAGCAGCGAGGCATATCCCGGGTCCTCGCCCAGGTCGGCGAACTCGGCGGCCGCGGCCTCGACCAGGGCGAGCGCCGCGTCCAGGCGGTAGCGCCCGAACATCGCGTCGCCCAGGCTGCCGCTGACCCGTGCAGCGCCGCTTCGATCGCCGGCCGCCCGGAGCAGCTCGATCGCACCCCCAAGCAGCCGCTCGGCCTCCTCGTTGAACGCGGCGGCGGACGCTGCCGTCCCGGCGCGCTCGAGGAGGGTCGCCCGCTCGAACGGCTCGCTGGTCACCTCGAGGGCGTCGCGGTAGAAGCCGAGTGCCTGCTCCTGGGCTCCGAGGGCGACCGCACGGTCCCCGGCGCCCCGAAGCGCGATCCGGGCCTGCGCCGCGAGGGCGTCGGCCTCCGGGCCCTCCGTGGCGTTTCGGTAGGCGGCGAGGTAGTGCGCCGCCAGCGCCCCCGCGAGCTCCTGCTCCACGAGGCCTTCGAAATGCCGGGCCGCGGCGAGGTGGCGAGCCTTGCGGTCGCGCCGCGAGAGCGTCGAGTAGGCGACCTCGCGGACGAGCGACTGGACGAACGCGAACTGGCCGCGCTCAACCGAGCGCGGGTCGACGTCGCGGACGACCAGCTCCCGGCGGACGAGGGAGAGCAGTCGGCGCTCCACGTCGCCGACATCCAGGGCGGCAACGGCGGCGAGGCCGTCCACCGTGAACGCGTGACCGAGCACCGAAGCCGCCTGCAGGAGTGCCCGGTCGGCCGGGTCGAGGCCGTCGAGGCGGGCCGCGATCAGCGAGTGCAGCGTCTCCGGAACGGCCAGGTCGGCGAGGCTGCCGACCGGCCGGTAGGCACCTCCCGCCGCCTCCAGCGCGCCCTGTGCCACGAGCATCCGGACGATCTCGACGGCGTAGAGAGGAACGCCGTCCGCCCGCGCCACGATCCGCGCGGCCGCGTCGGAGGAGAGGCCGGGCACGAGGCCGGCGAGGAGCGCCCGCATCGCCTCGGTTGAGAGCGGCTCCAGGGCGAGGCTGGTGAAGTTGCGCTTGCCGGCGCCCCAGTCCGGTCGCGTCTCCAGGAGCTCCGGGCGGGCCAGCGCGACCACGTAGATCGGGACGCCGCGGCTCCAGTCCACCAGGTGGTCGATGAAGGCAAGGAGCCCGCTGTCGGCCCACTGAAGGTCCTCGAAGACCATCACGACCGGATCCTCGGCGGCCAGCCGCTCGAAGAAGGTCCGCCAGCCCGAGAAGAGCCGCTCCTGGCCGCCGGCCGGCGGGTCTCCCACGCCCAGCAGGGCGAGGAGCGACGCCTCGATCCAGCGCCGTTCCTGCTCGTCGGGGATCCAGTGGGCCACCGACTCCGCGATCCGGATGCGCGTCGTCGCCTCGTCGTCGCCCTCGGCGAGCCCGGCCCGCTGACGGACCATCTCGCTGAGCGCCCAGAACGTGATGCCGCTCCCGTAGGAGGGCGAGCGCCCGTGGTGCCAGAAGACACCCTCGACGAGGCCGTCGATGTACTTGAGGAACTCCCAGGCGAGCCGGCTCTTGCCGATGCCGCCCTGCCCGGTGACCGAGACCAGGCGGACGCGCCGGTCCCGGGCGGTCGCGTGGTAGAGGTCCTTGAGCAGCCGCAGCTCGTCGTCTCGCCCGACGAACGGCGCCTCGATCGCCTCCGAGCGTCCGCGCCCGCCACGCTCCGCCACCACCCGAAGGGCGCGCCACGCGGACACCGGTGCCGCCTTCCCCTTGAGGAGCTGGTTTCCCGCCTCCTCGAAGGAGATCGCCCGCGAGGCGGCGTGCATCGTTCCCTCGCCGACCAGCACGACGTCGGGCGGGGCTGCGCCCTGCAGCCGGCTGGCGGTGTTGACCATGTCGCCGGCGACCATCCCCTCGCCGATCGCTCCGATCGTCACGGCGGCCTCGCCGGTCACCACGCCGACCCTGGCGTGGACCGCGGGGCCCAGCCCCCGGACGCCGCCGACAATCTCCAGGGCGGCCCGCACCGCGCGCTCGGCGTCGTCCTCGTGGCTGGTCGGGGCTCCCCACACCGCCATCACCGCGTCGCCGATGAACTTCTCGATCGTGCCGCCGTGGCGCTCGACGATCCCGCGGGCGAGGTCGAAGTAGCGGGAGAGCAGGTCGCGGACCTCCTCGGCGTCCCGGTGCTCGGCGAGCGTCGTGAAGCCCACGAGGTCGGCGAACAGGACGGAGACGACCCGCCGCTCGGCGACCGGCGGCGCGGGAGCCTGCACTGGATGAGCGGGAGCCGCGCCGCCGGCCAGGCGCGCCCCGCACTCTCCGCAGAACCGCGCGGCGGGCGGGTTCGGCGAGCCGCACGCCGGGCACGCGGCGGCCAGCGAGGTCCCGCACTCGAGGCAGAACTTGCGGCCCGATTCGTTGTCCGCGCCGCAGCTGGCACAGATCACCGGAGTCTCCCTCTTGCGCACCCAGACCACGGAACAGTAGCCCACCGGCGCAACCGAAGGTCCGCGTGTCCCGGGCCCCTCGTGGCGCTACCATCCCGCCCGGGAGCGGTTGGGTCCCGGTGGGCTCCTCCGTCTTCAAAACGGTTGCGGTCGCGCCTGACGCGGCCGGGTGGGTTCGACTCCCATGCGCTCCCGCCAGCCCGCGCCGGACCCGCACGGCGCCACCCATCTGCGATCATCCTCGGCGTGAGCGTGCCTCCCGTGTCCCGTCCGCCCTCCGTGGAACGCCTCCTGGCCGCGGTCAGGAGGCGCGCTGGTGCTCGCGACCACGAGGCGCTGGTCGCGGCGGCGCGCGGCGAGATCGCGGCCGAGCGCGCGCGGCTCGTCGACGGAGACCGGCCCCGCCCGCTCACCGAGCTCGCCGCCGCGCTCGTCGCCCGTCTGGCGAGCCTCGAGGCGGGCGGCCCGCCGACGCGCGTCATCAACGCCACCGGCGTGATCGTCCACACGAACCTGGGACGGGCGCCATGGCCGGAGGCAGCGATCCGGGCCGCCGAGGCGGCCACTCGCGATGCGCTCTTCCTGGAGCTTGACCCGGCCACCGGGCGCCGCGGCCGGCGCTTCCGGGTCGCGGAGGAGCATCTCGTCGCGCTCACCGGCGCCGAGGACGGATTCGTCACGAACAACTGCGCGGCGGCGCTCGTCCTCGCGGTCGGCCTTGCGGGGCGGAAGGGCGTCGTGATCGGCAGGGGGGAGCTCGTCGAGATCGGCGGAGGCGTCCGGATCCCGGAGATCGTCCGGCGGGCCGGCGGCCGCCTCGTCGAGGTCGGGACCACGAACCGCACGCGGGTCGCGGACTACGAAGGGCCGCTCCGCGAGGGGCGAGCAGGGATGGTGCTCCGCGTCCACCCCAGCAACTTCACGATGTCCGGCTTCACCGAGGCACCGGACGCGGCCCCCCTCGCCGCGCTCGCCCATGCCCATGGCGCCCTGGTCGTGGACGATCTCGGATCCGGCGCCCTGCTCGACACCGCCGCGTTCGGGCTGGCCCACGAGCCGATGCCGGCCGAACGCCTTGCCGCCGGCGCCGACCTCGTCCTGTTCTCGGGCGACAAGCTGGTCGGCGGGCCGCAGGCGGGGCTGGTCGTCGGCCGCGCGGACCTCGTCGCGCGTCTTCGGCGGGATCCGCTGGCCCGCGCGACGCGCCCCGACAAGGCGACGCTCGCGGGCGTCGCGGCCACGCTGGGCCTCTACCGGGCGGGACTCGCGACGCGGGAGATCCCCGTGTGGCGGATGATCGCCACGCCCGTCGAGGCGCTCCGGTCGCGCGGGAAATCCCTGGCCGCCGGGCTCACGGGAGCCGTGTGCGTCCCCCTGGCGGCCACGGTCGGCGGGGGCTCGCTGCCCGGGGAGACCCTGGCATCGTACGGGCTCGCGCTCGCGGTGCAGTCCGGGGCCACCGCCAACCGGCTGCTCGCCGCACTGCGAACGGGTGAGCCCGCGGTGGTCGGCCGGATCGAGGATGGACGCGTGGTGCTGGATCTCCGGACGGTCGACCCGGCTGCCGATGCCGACCTGGCTTGCGCGGTGGCGGCGGCCCTGGGCGCGTCCGGAGTCCGTGGATGACCGTCGTCGTCGGGACGGCGGGCCACATCGACCACGGCAAGACGACGCTGCTCCGGGCGCTCACCGGGATCGACGCCGACCGGCTCCCCGAGGAGCAACGGCGCGGGATGACGATCGACGTCGGGTATGCCCACCTGGCCCTCGCCGACGGCGACGTGCTCGACTTCGTGGATGTCCCGGGTCACGACCGGCTCGTCGGCAACATGCTGGTCGGCGCCGGCGAGATCGACGCGGTCCTCCTCGTTGTCGCCGCCGACGACGGCCCGCGCGCCCAGACCCTGGAGCACCTCGAGCTGCTCGACTCCCTGGGGCTCGTCCGAGGGGTCGTCGCGGTGACGAAGACCGATCTCGTCATGGTGGAGCGCGTGACGGCGGTCATCGACCAGGTCCGCGTGCTCGTCGACCGGACCACGCTCGCCGGGGCGCCGATCCTGGCCGTCTCGGCGGCCACCGGGGTCGGGCTCGAAGACCTTCGGGAGGCCCTGGTCAAGCTGCGCGATCGGGCCCGGCGCGACGGGGCCGGCGCCCCGGGGCCGGCGCGCCTGTCGGTGGACCGGGTCTTCGGCGTGAAGGGCCGCGGGATCGTGGTCACCGGGACGTTGCGCGGCGGCCCGCTCGGGCGCAACGCCGCGCTCCGCGTCGAGCCGGGCGGGGCCGCCGTGCGACCGCGCGAGCTGCAGGTGCGCGGGATCCCCGTGGAGCGCGCCGGGCCGGGCGGCCGGCTGGCCGCCAACCTCGCCGGAGTGGACCGCTCCGCCGTGGGACGCGGCAGCGTGCTGACCGAGGATCCGGCGGTGGTCGCCACCGCCCGGCTGCTTGTCGCGGTGCGGCCATCCCTGCGACTGGACGCCTCGCGGCAAAGCGGTCGCGAGCCCCTTGCCGGCGGGACGCCGGTTCGCCTCCACCTCGGGACGGCGCAGGCAGCCGGCGTGATCCGGCGGGGTCGCCGCGACGCCGACGGGCTGCCGGGCGGCGAGCTCACCGCGATCCTGCGGGTGGAGACCCCCGTGGCGGCGGCGGCTGGCGACCGGTTCGTGCTCCGCCGGCCGTCGCCGGCCGAGCCCCTGGCCGGCGGGCGGATCCTGGACCCGCGGCCACCGACGGGCGCTGCGTGGCGCCACGCGGCCCGGGCCGATGTCGAAGCGCTGGCGCGAGCATCCTCGACGCGGGAGCGGGCGGCCGCGCGCCTCGCGCTGCACGGGGCGCTGCCGATGCGCGACCCGGACGTCGACGCACTCCTGCCCGGGGCTGCCGTGCCGGCCGGGGACGTGGTCCTTCTCCCGGCGCTGGCGGCGGCGGCCGTGGACGAGGCCGTCGCGTCGGTGGAGACGGCGACCGGCGACGGCGTGCCGCTCGCGGAGCTGCGGGTGCGTGCCGGCCGGGTCCTGCGTCGCCGCACGTCGCTCGGCATCCAGGCGGCCAATGACGCCGCGAGCACGCTCCTCGAGGCGACTGTCGCGGCCGGCCGTCTCGCGCGCACCGGGGAGCTGGTCCACGTGCCGGGTGGCGCGATCGGGCCGGCGCCGGCCCTGGTCGCCGCGATGGACCGGCTGGAACGAGCCCTCGGGACGCCCTCGCCGCCGAGCCTTGCCGAAACGGCTCGCGCGGCGGGCTGCCCGCCGGAGGGCATCCACGCCCTGGAGTCAGCGGGGCGCATCGTCCGGGTGGACCGCGACCTGGCCTGGTCGGCGCGCGTCTTCACCGACCTGCAGGCGACCGCCCTCCGCCTGGCCGCCGAGCGACCCCTGGCCCCGGCCGCGTTGCGCGATGCCACGGGTACCAGCCGCAAGTACGTGATGGCGCTGCTCGAGGAGCTGGGACGTCGCGGGATCCTCACCCGGACGCCGGCCGGGCACGTGCCCGGACCGCGGGCGCCGATCGGGAAGGGCGGCGGCGGCGCGCCGTGACATCGAGAGGCACTCCGTGGCATCATCTGACTCGTGAGCGACGCCGACTACCTCACCGCCGCCCAGGCCGCGGCCCGTCTCGGGCTCAGCCTGCGCACCGTGCGCCGGCGGATCGCGGACCGTTCGCTGGCGTCGGTTCGGATCGGGCGCGCGGTCCGGATCCCGGCCGCGGCCCTGGAGCCGCCCGAGGCGCGCCCGGTCGGCGCGGCCGCCCGCGAATCCGTCGCCCCGTATGCCGCCGCGGACGCGGGCGATGACGTGCGAGCCGCATACGCCGCGCGCTGGAACGCAGCGCACTGGCCGGACACGTTCGAACGGATGCTCGCGCGTCGCCGACGGGCATTCGACGTTCTGGACGCGATCCGGGCACGGTCGAAACCTCCCAGCGGTCCCCACGACACGGTGGACGCGATCCTCGACGCGGTCCGCGACGAGTTCGGCGAGCGGCTGCTCGACTACCTGCCGCCACCGAGCGCGGTGTCATGATCGAAACGGTCATCGATGCGAGCGTCGTCCTCCGGTGGGCGTTCGACGATGAGGCCGACCGCGCCGGCGCCGTCCGCGTGGAGCAGGCCCTGCGGGACGCCCGCCTCCACGCCGTCGAACCACCCCTCTTTCTGCTCGAGGTCGCCGCTTCCCTGGAGCGAGGCATCCGCGAACGACGAATCGACCGAACGGAGGCGGATGTCGTGATGCGGGCCCTCGGCGCCGTCTCGTTCGAGGAGGTCGACCCCCACGCGTTCGCGGTCACTACCTTCGGGCTCGCGCTCGCGACCGGGCTTCGCGTGCCCGAAGCGGCCTACGTCGAGATCGCGCGCGTCCGTCATGCGACCCTGATCACGGCAGATCGCCGGCAGCTCGAGGCGGCGGAGCAGCTCGGGATCCCGGCCGTTGCGCTCTCGGACCTTCCTGCGTGGTGAGTTCGGTGCCCGTCACGGGGATCGTGCTCGCCGGCGGGCGCTCGACGCGGTTCGGCGCCGACAAGCTCGCGGTCCATGTCGGAGGACGCCCGCTCCTGCACCGCGCGATCCTCGCCGTGGCCACGGTCTCGGACGAGGTCATAGTGGTGATCGGTTCCGACGGGGCGCGCCCGCCCTTGCCAGCAGACGCGGACGTGCGGGTCCGCGTGGTCCGGGATGCAGTGGCGGACGGCGGGCCGCTCGCCGGGCTGGCGGCGGGGCTCGCCGGCGCGCGCGGCCGGCTGGCGATCCTAGTCGGTGGCGACCAGCCATCCCTCTCGCCGGCGGTGCTCGGGGAGCTGCTCCTGTGGCTGGGTCGCGACGCGGCGGGGCCACCGCTCGACGCGGTGGCGCTCGCGGAGGACGGGCTGCTGCGACCGCTGCCCGCGGCGCTTCGGGTTGCGACCTCTTGGCCCGTCGCCGAGGAGCTCGTCCGAGCGGGGAGCCGGAGCCTCCGCGGCCTGTTCGAATGCCTGCGCGTCGGCACGCTTGAGCCCGAGCGCTGGCGGATCCTGGATCCCGAGGGTGCATCGCTCCGTGACATCGACACCCCGGACGACCTGCCCGGCCGATGACCGCCTCGGTCCATCTTCTCACCGCCGGCTACGCCGGCGACCGGGTCGCGAGCAGCGTCACGCTCGTTCGCGACGGCGATGCCCTCATCATCGCGGACCCGGGCATGGTGGCGGACCGACGCAGGATCCTCGACCCGCTCGCGGCGATGGGCGTCGCGCCGGAGGCGGTGACCCACGTCTTCCTCAGCCACCACCACCCGGATCACACGCTCAACGTCGCTCTCTTCCCAAACGCGGAGGTCGTCGATTTCTGGGCCCGCTATCGTGCGGACGAGTGGCTCGACCACGATGGCGACGGCTACCTCCTTTCGCCGAACGCGGCGCTATGGCTGACGCCCGGGCACACGGAGGAGGATGCCTCGCTCCTGATCCGGGCCCACGACGCCGTCTATGCCCTGACGCACCTGTGGTGGCGGGGGGACCGGACACCCGAGATCGACCCGCTCGCGTGGGACCAGGCGAAGCTGGAGGCCGGCCGGCGACGGCTGGTGGAAGCCGGCGTGGAGGTCGTGATCCCCGGCCACGGCGAGGCGTTCCGACTTCGGTGAGCCGCGGCCGAGGAGTGGATTGCCCCGGCCCGACCGATGCGGGCCCGGTCGCCTTCCGTAACGCGGGCCTCCCCGGCCGACCGGCCCCACCCCCGGGGTCCGCTCGGCCCTACCGGACCCTGCAACACGGCCGCCACACTCCATCCGTAAGGACGACCGCCGGGCCCGGGTCGGGAACCGGCTCGTCCGCGTCGGCAGAGATGCGGAGGAGCGGACGACCATGGACCGCACGCAGGTCGTGATCATGGGCGCCGCGGGGCGCGACTTCCACGATTTCAACGTCGTCTATCGCGACGACCCCGCCATCGAGGTAGTTGCCTTCACGGCCACCCAGATCCCCGGGATCGATCACCGTCGCTATCCGCCGGAGCTGGCCGGGCCGCTCTACCCCGCTGGGATCGACATCGTCCCGGAGACGGAGCTCGAGAAGATCTTCGCCCGCCAGAAGATCGACCGGGTGGTCTTCGCCTACAGCGACGTCGCCCACGAGTTCGTGATGCACCAGGCCAGCCGGGTGCTGGCGGGCGGCGCGAACTTCGTGCTCCTCGGTCCAGTCACGACGATGATCCGGAGCACGAAGCCAGTCGTCGCCACGGGAGCCACGCGCACCGGCGCGGGCAAGAGCCAGACCACGCGCTATCTCGCCGCCCTCCTCGAGGCGCAGGGACTGAAGGTCGTGGTCATCCGCCACCCGATGCCGTACGGCGACCTCGTGAAGCAGCGTGTCCAGCGCTTCGCCACCTACGCGGACCTCGACCTCCACCAGACCACCATCGAGGAGCGCGAGGAGTACGAGCCGCATCTCGACGCCGGGCGCATCCTCTACGCCGGCGTGGACTACGAGGCGATTCTCCGCGAGGCGGAGAAGGAAGCCGACGTGATCCTGTGGGACGGCGGCAACAACGACTTCCCGTTCTACAAGCCGGACCTGTTCGTGGTGGTGGCGGATCCACTTCGGCCGGGCCACGAGCTGCACTACCACCCGGGCGAGGCGAACCTCCGGATGGCCGACGTCGTGGTCATCAACAAGGTCGACTCGGCCGAGCCGGCCGCCGTGGCGACCGTCCGCGCCGACATCGTCACGCTCAACCCGCGGGCCGAGGTGATCCTCGCCCGCTCGGCGCTGACGCTCGAGGGCGGCTCGATCGAGGGCAAGCGGGTCGCCGTCGTCGAGGACGGCCCGACGCTCACGCACGGCGGCATGACGTTCGGGGCCGGCATCGTGGCCGCACAGCGT
>Ga0208080_1000561_pt1 | contig 18646 bp, 14 predicted proteins | sample NGESurdeep092012_3_FD_184476 | JGI IMG/M metagenome (GOLD analysis project Ga0208080, IMG submission 184476) | Arctic peat soil microbial communities from Barrow, Alaska - NGEE Surface sample 210-3 deep-092012 (SPAdes) | ecosystem: Environmental > Terrestrial > Soil > Wetlands > Peat ...
CGAGCCAACACCGCGCTGACGTCCTCCGGCGCGTGGTCGCGCTGCGCGAGCCAGCGGCCGAGGTCACGAGTGGACTTCGCGCCGCGCGCGAGCGCCTCGAGCGCCTTGTTGTACGCCGCGGAAAACGGCGTTACCTCAGCCACATCGAGCCCCAGGGAGGGAGGGTGCGGCCCTGTCGCTCCCGGAGCACCCGGCCGCAGCGCGTATGAAAGTTTCTACGCGCGAGAGGGTCGACGGGGGCGACAGGGCCGCACCCGACCGGGGGGCACGCGGATCTCCGGCTGCGGGAGACGGGATGCGGGCTAGATGCAGGGTGCAGGTGAGGAATGCGGATTGACCTTGTTAAACAGAACCGGGTGGAGAACCAGGACGATTTGGAGGATTCCGGGCCTCCGCCACGATCCAAGCTCATCCACCCGGCCCCTGTCTGTCGGGGAAGCCGATCCATCCAAACACCCCTCACCCGTCGCCCGTCGCCTACTCGTCCGTCACCTCATCATCGGCGATCACCACAGGCTTGGTGATGCCCAGCACGCCCTTGACCTTCTCCTCGATCTCCGCCATCACCGCCGGGTTGTCCTTCAGGAACATCTTCGCGTTCTCGCGGCCCTGACCGATCCGCTGAGTGTTGTAGCTGTACCACGCGCCCGACTTCTCGATGATCCCGCTCTCCGCGCCGATGTCCACCAGCAGCGAGGCGTGCGAAATCCCCTCGGCGTACATGATGTCGAATTCGGCCTGCTTGAACGGAGCTGCACACTTGTTCTTCACCACCTTCACCCGGACGTGCGAACCGATCACGTCCTCCTTTTCCTTCACCGGGCCGATGCGACGAATATCGAGTCGCAGTGAGGCGTAGAACTTCAGCGCCTTTCCGCCCGTGGTCGTTTCCGGATTTCCGAACATCACACCGATCTTCTCGCGCAGCTGATTGATGAAGATCACCGACGTATTCGACCGCGCGATAGCACCGGTGAGCTTGCGAAGCGCCTGACTCATGAGGCGGGCCTGCAACCCCATGTGCGACTCACCCATCTCACCCTCGATCTCCGCCTTCGGAACCAGCGCGGCCACCGAGTCGATCACGATCACATCCACCGCACCCGACCGAACCAGGACTTCGCAGATCTCCAGCGCCTGCTCGCCAGTGTCGGGCTGAGAAACGAGGAGCTTGTCGATGTCCACGCCAAGCCGACCGGCGTAGTCCGTGTCCAACGCATGCTCGGCATCTATGAAAGCCGCCGTACCACCCGCCCGCTGCGCATTCGCCACGACGTGCAGGCACAGCGTGGTCTTTCCCGAACTTTCCGGCCCGTAGATCTCGGTGACTCGACCCCGGGGAATACCTCCTACCCCGATCGCCGCATCAAGGTTGATGGCGCCCGTGGGAATGCATTCCACGCGCACCTTCGGACCGTCCGCGCCCATCTTCATGATCGCGCCCTTTCCGTACGACTTCTCGATCTGCGCAATCGCGAGGTTCAGAGCTTTCTGCTTTTCGTTCTGCTGCGCAGCTGAGACGGCCATCTTTGCCTCGAACAGTGCTGGGGCGGATCGAGCGCCCGTGAGTGGGAATCTATCTGCGGGGGGAATGGGAAGTATCCCCGAAGAAAGAGCGGACCAAACGGTTACAACTGGATACCGAACAAAATGCGAAGGAGTACGGAAAAGAGCAAGAGGACCGAAGATGGAAGATGGAAGATGGAAGCTCCGTCAACTCGCAGTCACAAAACAACTTATGGAAAGTTTTCCACATGTCGCCTAAGACCATGGGGATAAAGGTCTTCGAACGCCAGGAATAATCAGGCCATGATGAATGCGCCGGGGACATGCCTGATGAACACGCGCCGCTCTTTCATGAGGACCCCGAGCACGTCGAAGCGATATGACTCACCTGCGGTGCCGTGGCGGTCGATCCACGTTTGCGCCGACTTCGTGAGTTCGCGTTGCTTGCGATGGTTCACGGCTTCGACGGGATCGCCGAATTCGTCGCCCGATCGCGCCTTCACTTCCACGAACGCGATGACGTCGTGCAGTTGCGCGACGAGGTCGATGTCGCGGCGTCCGCTGCGGAATCGGCGGGCGAGAATCGTCCAACCCGATCGTTCGAGCCAGCGGGCGGCGATGCGCTCGCCGAGTTCGCCGAATGCGTTGGTGGCTTGGGTCACGGGGGGAAAGTACGAGCGCGACTCCAGGGGAGCGTCACCGAAAACGCGGCAGCTGGGATCAAAAGATTCCCTGCGGGAACGAGCGACGGGTGGGGAGCTCTCCGAAAAACGGCGACGAGCGACGCGTGAGGGGCGATCTGGCGAAGAGGGACGAGCGACGGGTGAGGGGCGATCTGGCGAAGAGGGACGAGCGACGGGTGAGGGGCGATCGGGCGAAGAGGGACGCGCGAGGAGTGCGGAGAACGTCTCCTCGCTCCTCACATGTCGCCCTTCGCTAAGTCGCCCCTCACCCGTCGCTCATCGCCGTTCTTACCGTCGCTCATCGCCGTTCTTACCGTCGCTCGTCGCCGTTCTTACCGTCGCCCGTCGCCCGTCGCCGATTGCAATGCGGACGTATCTTGGTGGGCGCTCAATGACTGACACCACTCGAACCTCCAGTTCTTCACTCGGCCGCGATATCGCGCGCTTCGGGACGGCCATCACGCTCACCGTCGCGCTCGGCGCGGTGCAGGTGTTCGTCCTTCCGCGCCGGCTCGACCTGGCGACGTACGGCGAGTACAGGCTGTTCCTCGTGTACGTCGCGTATTTCGGGGTGCTGCACCTCGGACTCGCGGACGGCGCGTTCGTGCGCTGGGCGGGGCGCGCGCCGGGCGAGATCCATCGCGAGTGGCGGCGCGCATTCTGGTGGATGCTCGCGATGGAGGGCACGCTGACGATGGCGGCGGTGCTCGTGTGGATGGGAGCACCTAAATCGCGTGCGGCGATGTTCGCCGCGGCGTTCGCCCTGTGCGCGCTGTTTGTGAATGTGTCCGCGCTCTCGGCGTACGCGCTGCAGGCGGCGGGCGATTTCCGGCGCGCGGGCATCGTGGCGGTGATCGCGACGGCGTCGTTCGTCGCGGCCGTATCGCTCGTGCCGATGCATTCCATCACCGCGGTCTTCGGCACCTACGCGGGCTCGCTCGCGCTCGGCGCGCTCGTGGGCGGAGTAATGGTGGCGCGGCTTCCCAACGCGACCATCACGCCCCCCGCGAGCGATGGCAACCGGCCAATGCGATTCGGCTCGCTCCTCGACACGGGGATCCACGTGCTGGGGTCGAACCTCGCCGCCGGGCTCGCGCAGTCGGTGGACCGGATCCTCGTCAGCGTCGTCGTGCCGATGACCAGCATGGCGCTGTACGGATTCGCGTCGAGCGTCGCGGTGGCGGGGATCTCGGCGACGCAGACGATGTCGCGCGTCGCGCTCTCGCACGCGGCGCGGCGCTTGGGCGACGACCGCGCGCGGTTCTTCGGCCGATTCTACGATCTCACGCTCGCGGCGTACGGTGTGGCGCTGGTCGGGATGCCGCTGTTCGAGCACGTCGTGACGCGAACGCTGCCGGCGTACGTCGAGGCGCTGCCGATCGTGCGCGCGTTCGTCGCCGGCGCACCGTTCTGGATCGCGCTGCACGTGGTGCTCGTGGGGACGCTGCAGTCGCATGGGCTGGTGCGGCGACAGTTCGCGCTGGAGCTCGGTGGAGCGGCGCTGGTGTTCGTGGCTTCGGGCGGGTGCCTCCTGGCCCACACGCCGCTCTGGGTGGTCGCCGGGGTGGCGACGGGGGGCGCAGCGGTCACGTGGGGGGCCGGAGTGGCGATGGTGAACCGGGCGGTGCCCGCGGCGCAGGCGCAGGGAGCAGGGCGGTTCCTTGTCGTGTGTCTGTGGCAGAGCGGCGCCTGCGCGATTGCGATCGCGAGCGGACGCAGTTGGGTCGTACAGATGATCTTGTACGCCGCGCTTGCAATCGCGCCCACGATCCTGGCCACACGACGCGCGGCCGGACGTCCCAACAGAACCAACGGATAATCGGTCGTTGGTCATTGGTCGTTGGTTCTTAGCTAAAAACCAATGACCAATGACCAAGTACCGATTACTCGCGGTGGCCTTTAGGCAGCGACGGACCGATCCCCCGCTATCCGCGCCACATCCTCGAGCCCCACGAGCACATCCCGGGGCTTCGACCCATCCGGCGGCCCGAGGATCCCCGCGAGGTGCAGCTGATCGATGATCCGCGCCGCGCGCCCGTAGCCCACCTTCAGCCGCCGCTGCAGCAGTGACGTGGAACCGCCCTGGTTCTGCACGCATACCTCGGCCGCTTCCCGGAAGAGCTTGTCGCGATCGCTGTCTTCGTCGTCGCCACCGTGCCCCGCGCCCGCCTCCAGCGCCTCCTGCGCCCGGACCTTCTCGAGAATGTCCTGCTCGTTCGCCGTCTCTTCGATGTGCATGAGGCCCTGCGCTTCCATGGCGGCCTTTCTCACCTCACGGCGCGTTTCGTACCACTTCATGAGGCGTTCCGTGTCGTCGTTCGACAGGAACGCACCCTGAATGCGCGACGGCTCGCTCTTGCCGGGCGGGATGAACAACATGTCGCCATTGCCGAGTAGCGACTCGGCGCCGTTCGTGTCGAGAATCGTGCGCGAGTCGATTTGCGAGGCCACGCGGAACGCGATCCGGCTCGGGAAATTCGCCTTGATGAGGCCCGTGATGACGTTCACACTCGGCCGTTGGGTCGCCAGGATCAAATGCACTCCAATAGCTCGGGCCTTCTGCGCCAGCATCGCGAGCGGCGTCTCCACCTCCGCCGCGCAGGTCATGATGAGATCCGCGAGTTCGTCGATGACGACGACGATATACGGCAGGATCCCGGCCTTGTAGGTGCGATCCTCGAATCCGACGTGCGGATCCTTCGGCTTCACCATCGGGAATCCGTCGCGCACTTTCTGGTTGAAGTCCTGGATGTTGCGCGCGCCGTTCGCGGCGAGGAGCTGGTAGCGGTCCTGCATCTCGATGACGGCCCATTTCAGCAGCGCGGCGGCGTCACGATTGTCCGTCACCACCTTGTGCCGCTGGTGCGGAAGCACGTTGTACACCGAGAGTTCGACCATTTTCGGATCGACCATCAGGAATCGCAGCGTCTTGGGCGTGTGCCGGTAGATCAATGACGTCACCAGCGTGTTCACGCACACCGACTTGCCCGAGCCCGTGGCACCCGCGATCAAGAGGTGCGGCATCTTGGCGAGATCGCCGATGACCACGCGGCCCTCGAGGTCGCGACCGAGGGCGATCGGCAGCGCCCGTGGGGTGAGCTGGTAGTCCTTGCTTTCGATCATGTCGCGGAACGCAACGATCTCCGCGGACGGATTCGGCACCTCGACGCCGACGGCGCCCTTCCCCGGAATCGGCGCGACGATGCGGATCGACTGCGCGCGCATGGCGAGCGCGAGGTCGTTCGCGAGGTTCGCGAACTGGCGGACCTTCACGCCCGGTGACGGCTCGATCTCATATTGCGTGACGGTGGGGCCCGTCGTGCGGCCCACGAGCTGGCCGTCGACCTTGAACGTTCTCAGCGCGTCCATGAGTTTTTGTCCCATGGCATCGAGGTGCGCGCGGCTCTGGTCCACGTTGCGCGGCGGCGCTGGCGTGAGGAGATCGGCCGGCGGCAGCTCGTCGGCCATCGCGTCCAATGGATCTGTACCGGCGTTGATCGCCGCGGCGACGGCCTCGGCGTGCTCGGCGACCTTCTCGGCCTTCGTGGCCTTCTTCTTCCGGCCGGACTTCCGCTCGGCGTGATCGTCGAGGGGAAGCTCGGCCTGCTCAACGGCGTCCTCGTCCTGCGCGACGAACGTCGCGACGTCCATCAGCGCGAGATCGAGCGCGGGCATTTCCTTCGAATCCGGCTCGAGACGCTCGGCCGGCGTGAGGCCGTCGGTCTTTTCACCGGTCGCCTTGTTTGCACCGAACGCGCCGGCGACCGCTGCGCCCCGTGCATCCGCGAGTGTTGCGCCGACCGCGGCGCGCCTGGCCGAGCCGCCGATGAGCATGCGGATCGGGTTCCACGCCAGCGTCCCGGCCATCAGCGCGGAGAGCGCCAGCGCGACGACGACCCACGCGCCGCCGAGTCCGAGCGCCTTGGCGAGGTAGAACGCGACGAAGCTGCCGATCAGGCCGGCGTAGGGATCGACCTGCGATGCATCGATCGTCGCGCCGCGCGCGAGGGCGGCGGCGAGCGGGACGATGGCGGCGAGTCCGATGGTGAAGAACAACCAGCGACGGTCCTCGCTCTCTTCGATGCGGCCGAGGAGTCGCAGGGCGTGGACGGCGGGGATGAACGGGACGATGATGGCGGACAGTGCGCCGAGGGTGAGCAGGACGCTCGAGCGCAGGCAGGCCCCCACGGGTCCGAAGATCCCGCCGGCGCTGGAGCACGACTGGCCGGCGGCGGCTCCACCGGCGAGGAGCGAGCCGGCGACGAAGACCGAGGCGAGGAGCAGGGCGATGCCACCGAGCTCGCGGCGCAGATGAGAGCGCTTCGCTTGGGCGGCTATCGCGGCGTGATCAGGCGCGGCCGGAGTCCCGGTTTTGACGACGACTTTTCCGCGCGGTTTCTTGGACATTCGGCTCTCGGATGGTGGGCACAGGGCTACCGAGAAAATGACTGCCAAGGGACTGCGGGGGTCACACCGTCGCGCGGGGCGTTTTCACTGCTGTTTAGCCTTTTGGCTCAGCCATGAGGTGCGCCCCCTCACTCTCCAGGAACTTGGTGTGCACCTCGCCCTTCATGAAGTGCGGATCCGTCATCACCCTCGAGAGGAACGGAATGGTCGTCGTGATCCCCTGCACCACGAACGTATCCAGCGCCAGCCGCATCTTCGCGATGGCCTCGGCGCGATCGCGACCCTGGCAGATCACCTTGGCGATCATCGAGTCGTAGTACGGCGGCACGGTGTACCCGGCGTACACGTGCGTATCCACGCGAACGCCGTTGCCGCCGGGCGGGTGGAACACGTCGATCCGGCCCGGTGACGGCTGGAAGTTCTTCGCGGGATCCTCGGCGTTCACGCGGCACTCGATCACGTGGCCGCGCAGGCGCGGCGTTTCCGTCAGGCTCATCTTCTCGCCGGCCGCGATGCGGACCTGTTCCTTCACGAGATCCACGCCCGTCGCCATTTCCGTCACCGGATGTTCGACCTGGATGCGCGTGTTCATCTCCATGAAGTAGAACGAGCCGTCCTCGTCGAGCAGCATCTCCATCGTGCCCGCGCTGACATAGCCGATCGACTTCGCGCCGAGCACGGCGGCGTCGCCCATCTTCTTGCGCAGCGCCGGCGTCATGGCCGGACTGGGCGACTCTTCGATCAGCTTCTGGTGGCGCCGCTGGACGGAGCAGTCGCGCTCGCCGAGGTGGATGCAGTTGCCGAAGGTGTCGCCGAGGATCTGGAACTCGATGTGGCGCGGCCGCTCGAGGTATTTCTCGACGTACACGGAGCCGTTGCCGAACGCGGAGAGCGCCTCGGTGCGCGCCACCTGGAAGCTCCGCGCGAACTCCTCGGCGTCGCGCGCGACGCGCATTCCCTTCCCGCCGCCGCCGGCCGCGGCCTTGATGATTACGGGGAAGCCGATCTTCACTGCGTAGGCAAGGGCGTCCTCGACGTCCTCCACGGGGCCCGGGGAGCCGGGCACGACGGGGACTCCGTTCGCGATCATTGTCGCCCGCGCGGCAGCTTTGTCTCCCATCGTCCGGATCTGTTCCGGCGTGGGGCCGATGAACGTGATCTTGCTCGCGGCGCAGATCTCGGCGAACTCGGCATTTTCGGCGAGGAAGCCATAGCCGGGATGAATGGCGTCGGCTCCGGTGATCTCGGCGGCGGCGATGATGCGCGGGATCTTCAGGTAGCTCTCGCGCGCCGGCGCGGGGCCGATGCAGACGTCGTCGTCGGCGAAGCGGACGTGCAGCGATTCGCGGTCGGCCTCGGAGTAGACGGCGACGGTCTCGATGCCGAGCTCGCGGCACGCGCGGATGACGCGCAGCGCGATTTCGCCGCGGTTGGCAATCAGGATCTTCTTGAACATTCAGTCGGCCGTACGCGCCAGACTCACGGACGGATCACTTCGAGACGTCCTGCTGGAAGTTGTCCCAGCTGGTGTCGCTCGCGCCGGCCACGCCCTGCACCTTCAGCGCGAACTCGCTCGGGCTCGTCGCGTAGAAGAGCGCGCTCTCGTAGGAGATCACGCCCTTCGAGTACCAGTTCATGAGCGACTGGTCGAAGGACTGCATGCCGTACTGCACGGTGCCGTCGCGAATGAGGGCGGGAATGTTCAGCGTCTTGTCGAGGTCGCGGATGTTGTCGCGCACCGCCGCGGTGTTGATGAGCACTTCGCACGCCGGGATCCGTCCTCCGCGGTCGGAGCGCGGCACGAGGCGCATCGAGATGATCGCCTGCAGCGCGGACGAGAGCGTGAAGCGCACGTCGGCCTGCTCGTGCGGCGGATAGAACGACATCACGCGGTTGATCGTCTGCGTCGCGTCGGTCGTGTGCAGGGTAGAGAGCACGAGGTGTCCCGTGTCGGCGGCCTTCAGCGCGATCTCGAGCGTCTCGAGGTCGCGGATTTCGCCGATCATGATGATGTCCGGGTCCTGGCGCAGCACGCGGCGCAGCGCCTGACCGAACGAGCCCGTGTCGGTGCCCACTTCGCGCTGGTTGATGTTGCAATTGATGTCGCGATGGAGGAACTCGATCGGGTCCTCGATCGTGATGATGTTCGCGTGCCGGTGCTCGTTGATGAACTGGATCATCGACGCGAGCGCCGTGGACTTGCCCGATCCCGTGATGCCGGTGACGAGGACGAGACCGCGCGGTTTCATCGCGATCTCCTCGAGCACCGGCGGCAGGTTCAGCTCTTTGATCGTCATCGCCTGGAACGCGATCGCGCGGAACGCGTACGCGATCGAGCCGCGCTGCTGATACATGTTCACGCGGAAGCGGCCGATGCCCGGCACGCCGATCGCGAAGTCGGCTTCCTTTTCGGTCTCGAATTCGCGGCGCTGCTTCGGCGGAAGGATCTGGTCACCCACCGAGCGAAGGTCTTCCGGCTTGAGGGGCGCGGTCTCGAGCGCCTTCAGCTCGCCGTCCACGCGCATCGTCGGCGGGCGGCCCACCTTGAAGTGCAGGTCGGACGCATTGTCCTGCACCATCTTCTGCAAGACCGTCTTGTAGTCGTACGGCGGGGACTGCGGGCCGGCGGGCGCGGCCGGGGCGGCCGTCTTCGGGCGCGGCGGGCTGGGGGTCTGGTCAGGCATTGGGATCGATCCGGAAGAGGACTTGGCCGTATTCCACCGGATGTGCGTCGGTGGCACCGATTTCCTTCACGACGCCCGAATACTCGGACTCGATCTCGTTCATGATCTTCATGGCCTCGATGATGCAGACGATCTCGCCCTTCTTGACCGTCGACCCAACGGAGACGTACGGCTTCGCGCCCGGCTCGGGCGCGCCGTAAAAGGTGCCGACCATCGGAGACTTCACGTCGAGCAGCGACGACTTCGGCGGTTCGGCCGCGCGCGCCGCCTCGGGCTCGGACACCGCCGCGACGCCGCCCGGCGGGCTCAGACGAGGCTCCATGATCATCGCGGGCATCGCCATCGGAGCTGCGACCTGCATCGTGCCGCGCTGAGACGGCGTCTTGCTGATGCGGATCTTCATGCCCTTGTCCGACGAGATCTCGATGGAGTCGACGCTCGAATCATCGAGCATCTCGACCAGCTTCTTTACGTAGCGAAGATCTATCATCTATTTCTGGATGGCAGATTGAATATCAATTCTCGGAGCCCTCAGACGACAGCTGCCAGCTGTTAGCTGTCGGAATGTGTCTGGCAGCTAACAGCTGACGGGTGTCAGTTGAAAGCCCCCAGATCACCCAAGTTCGATTAGTTCACGCGGAAAGGACGTGAGTATTTCTCTCCCCTCTGACGTGAGCAGCACATCGTCTTCTATCCGAACCCCACCCCACCCCGACCGGTAGATCCCTGGCTCAATTGTGACGACCGCACCCACCGGCAGTGGAGAATCGGCGGCCTTGGAAAGGCGGGGGGCTTCGTGCACTTCCAAGCCGATCCCATGGCCCAACGAATGGCCGAACGCCTCGCCCCAACCGCGGCGCTCAATGTAGCCCCGGGCAAGCGCATCGGCATCCCTTCCGCGCATTCCGGCCCGAACGCCACCCGAAGCGGTGGCATTTGCTTCACGAACTACGTCATGGACCTCCCGCTGTTCCGCGGTCGCCTTCCCCACGACGAACGTCCGCGTGATGTCGGAACAGTAGCCGTTGAACTCGGCGCCGAAGTCGATCAGGAGCAGGTCACCGGAGGCGGCCACCCGGCTCGACGAGCGGGCGTGCGGCAGCGCCGCGCGCTCCCCGCTGGCGATGATCGCCTCGAACGGATGCGACTGGCTGCCGCAGGCGCGAAGCTCGCCTTCGAGAATGCCGCAGATGGCGAGCTCGGTCATCCCGGGCCTCACCCTCTCTATGGTGAGCTCGAGTGCCTGCTCCGCGATGCGAGCGGCTTCGCGGATGTGGGAAATCTCCGCCTCGTCTTTTCGTTCGCGCAGCGACTCCACGAGATTCACCGACGGGCGCCACTGCCACCGCGCGCCACCCTGCGGCGGCTCGACGATCCGCTGAAAATCCGCGTGCGTCATGTGCGCCGACTCGAAGGCGATCGACTCCACGTCGGGCATCGCCGGCAGTTCGGCCCAGAGCCGCGACCAGAGCGACGTGGGCTCGATCACCACGCGGGAAACTCCGCGGGCCTCGACGTTGGCCTGGATCGAATAGCGGAAATCGGTCAGCAGCAGCGCCTCGTCCGTCGTGACGAGGAGCAGCGCACTCGACCCGGAGAAGCCGCTGAGGTAGCGGATGTTCGGCAACGAGCTCACCAGAAGCGCGTCGAGCTGGGATGCGTCTATCGCGAGTCGCAGCGCGGCGAGACGTCGCTCGCGCCCGGCCGTCATCGCTTGCCGGTACGCAGCGAGTGCACCAGCCCGCGCAGCGCCATCTCGTATCCGTAGGCGCCGAATCCGCAGAGCAGTCCGCGCGCGCCTGAGGCGAGCACCGAATGCTGGCGCTCCGGCTCGCGCGCGAAGATGTTGCTGAGGTGCACCTCGACGAACGGCAGCTTCACCGAGCTGAACGCGTCGGCGAGCGCGAGGCTCGTGTGCGTCCAGGCGCCCGCGTTCACGAGCGCGCCGTCGGCCTTCTCGCGCAGTTCCGGCGCGACTCCGGGCGCCGTGCCGCGGCCGCCGAGTGCGTGGATCGCGTCGATGAGGTCGCCCTCGTGATTGAACTGCGCGAAGGCAAGCTGCACGCCGAGCTCGTCGGCCACTTCGCGTGCGCGCCCCTCGATCTCGGAGAGTGTCGTGGACCCGTAGATCTCGGGTTCGCGCGTGCCGAGGAGGTTGAGATTCGGGCCGTTGAGGACCGCGATCCTCACGGTTTCTTCAGTCCCGTCAGCCACGACTGGAACTGCTGGAGTTCCGCTGGACTACCGGGTTCTCCTGCGGGCGACGAGGCCGGCAGCGGCGGCGGCGGTTCGGAGTCCTCACCGGCCGTCGCGAAGAACTGGTCGAAGCGAAGCGTCTGCGACTGACGCGGCACCGTGCCGGTGACGCGCGCGTCGGCTTCGCGAAAGACCGAGTCGAGCGACAGTTCACTCGCGGCGGGAGCGGTCGGCTTTCCCTTCACCGACGCGACGCCCATTTCGACGGCGCCCGCGACCTGCGCGAACGCGAGCGCGACGTGCTCGTCTTCGGGCGAGATCGTTCCGCCCGCGAACAGTTCGTCGAGCGACGTGACGCTCGCGCCAGACGATGCGGGCGTGGCGCGAGCCCGTCCGTTCCCCTGCACCGCGCGGCGAGCCGAGAGGCCGGCGAAATAGGAACGGGCGTTCAGCGGAGCCGCGCCTTCCACCGCGACGACAGCCTGCTCGGGAACTTCCTCGAGCGAAACGCTGGTGCGGTCGCCGCGTTCAAGCTTGCGCACCCGTTCCTTCAGGCCTTCGTCGTCGGGGCTCGCCGCCGAAAGCTGGCGATAGACGTCGAGCGCTTCGGCGGTGAAGCCCTGCTGCAGGTACAGTTCCGCCATCGTCTCCGTGACGAACGGCGGCGCGGGCTCGGCCGGCAGCGAATCGCCGAAGGGCATGTCGATGCTTTCATCGTACGCGGGAGCTTGCACGGCTTCCGCGGCTGGCACAGGGGGTTCGTTCGCCGAAGGAGCCAAGTCGACGACCGGTGGCTCCCACGCCTGAAACTCGGGTGTCGTGGGCTCCGCGAACGGATCCGCCATGAGGTCGCTGAGCGCCTCGGGCGTGGCCGGCGCGGCCGACGGCGGCGTTCCCAACGCTGAATCGAAGTCGATCGAGATATCCATGAGCCCGATCGACTCGAGCGACGCCCGCGGAGGAATCACCGGCGGCGCCACCGGTAGCGCCCAATCCACCGGGGCCTGCAGGGTATCGACCGCGTCGATCGGCACGATCGGCGTCGGACTCGAGACGGGCGTATTCGAAAGCGGCGTGATGACCTGCGGCGGCCTGAATTCCGCGGCGCCGGCTTCATGCGGCGCGATCGACTCGGCCGACACGATCGGCGATTCACCCGAGATCCTCTTCGATTCCGCCTGGAGGTTTTCGAGCAGCGCGATGATCTCGTCGTTGCGCGGATCGGCGTCGAGGACGCGCTCGTACCACACGCGCGCCTGGTCGTTGGCTCCGTTCGTGCAGGCGATGTCGCCCAAGTGGCGCAGCGCGATGAGGTTTTCGGGATCGAGCGTGAGTGCGGCTTCGAACGTGACCTTCGCGTCGTCGTAGCGGCCGGCCTGGAAGAGGGCCTGACCATAGACGACGTGGCCGTTCATGTTCGACGGCTGCTCCGCGAGGTGCGTCTGGCACAGCGAGATGGCCTGCTCGAGGTCACCGGCTTTCCGATATTCGTTCGCGAGCGAGGCGAAAAACCGGCGAGGGTTTTCGTCGTAACGTTTCTTCAGCTCGTCGATTCGATCGGAAGAGGCCACTTTATCAGAGGGCAGATGGCAGAGGGCAGATGGCAGATGGCAGATGGCGGACAACAGCGAATACCAAACTTCTGACGGCTGATAGCTGTCAGGTGACCGCTCCCAGTTGCTCTGGGTAATAGTGAGGACTCACGGAGCCTGCCTCAGGTAATCTGCAAAGTATACGCCACGCCGAGTGCCCGTCAATCAGAAGTGCCCGAGTCACTTGATTTTAGCCCCTGCGTGCCGGTAATTTTGAAGGCTCTGTCGAACCTCTGTACACCATCGAATTCTGCAAGGGAGTACCGCACGTGCTGCAACAGATGCGGAATCACGCAAAATGGATCTGGATCATCATCGTCGTCGCCTTCGTCGGCGGCTTCCTGCTGTTCCAGACCTCCGGCCTCGCCGGCCGCGCGGCGGTCACGACGTCGACCGCCGTTGGGAAGGTGAACGGGACCGAAATCAGCTATATCGCGTGGCAGAATGCCACTGCCCAGCTGTCGCAGCAACAGGAGCAGCAGCTCGGCCGCGGGCTCACGCTCGACGAGCGCGCCCAGCTCGAGACGCAGGCCTTCAACGAGCTGGTCAGCGACATCCTGCTCAAGCAGGAGTACGGCAAGCGCGGCATCCGCGTGACCGACGACGAAATCATCGCCGCCGCCAAGACGACGCCGCCGCCGCAGTTCATGCAGGCGCCGGAGTTGCAGACGGGCGGCCAGTTCGACCCCTCGAAATACCAGCGCTTTCTCTCGAGCCCGACGGCGCGCCAGCAGGGGCTGCTCGCCCAGCTCGAGACGTTCTATCGCGCCGAAATCCCCAAACAGAAGCTCTACAACGAGGTCGCGGGTGACATCTTCGTCCCGGACACGCGGCTCTGGCAGGTCTGGCGCGATGCGCACGACTCCGCGACCGTCGCCGCCGTGAGCTTCAAGCCCGACGTCACGAAGGAGCTGAAGGACGCGGTCACCGACGCGGAGATGCAGAAGTACTACGACGCGCACTCGAAGGACTTCAATCATCCCGGCCGCGCGGCGCTCTCCATCGTGCAGATCGGGCGCCGGCCGACCGCGGCCGACACGGTCGAGACGCTCAGGAAGATCCAGGCCCTTCGCGCCGAGATCGCGAAAGGCGCGAAATTCGAGGACGTCGCAAAGCGCGAGTCCGACGACACGGTGAGCGGCCGCGACGGCGGCAAGCTTCCGAAGAGCGTGAAGGGGACGTTCCCCGCCGCGTTCGAGGAGGCGACTGTCAAGCTCAAGGTCGGCGAGATCTCAGGCCCCGTGCTCACGCCGTTCGGCTACCACATCATCCGCGTGGACGAACACAAGGGCGACTCGATCGCGATGCGCCATATCCTGAAGTTGATCAAGCAGGGCGATTCCGCCGCGATGCGGTCGGACACTCGCGCCGATACGCTCGCGAAGCTCGCCTCGAGCGCGACGGAACCCGCGAAGTTCGACAGCGCCGCGAAGAAGCTTGGCCTGCTCGTCTCGCGGCTGAGCATCGAAGAGGGCGCGCCAGCGATGTACCTCGGCCACGTCGTTCCGAGCGCGAGTGCGTGGGCGTTCGGCGGCGCCAAGGTCGGCGAGTCGAGCGACCTGTTCGACGACGATCAGGGATATTATCTCGTTCGTCTCGACTCACTCAGCGCCGGCGGCGTGAGGCCATTCGCGGCGGCGAAGGACGAGCTCCGCGAGATCGTCGCGCACCAGAAGGCGATCGACGCGCTGATACCGAAGGCGAAGGCGTTCTCGACCGCGGCCGCGAGCAGTTCGCTCGAGTCGGCGGCGAAAGCGCAGGGGCTGACGGTGGCGAAGGTCGGGCCGTTCGCGCGCAGCACGCAGGTGCCGGAGCTGGGCATGCTCAGCGAGGCGGTGGGTGCGCCGTTCGGGCCCGGACTGCCCTTGGGCACCGTGAGCGCGCCGATCAGGACGGACGCCGGCGTGTTCGTGCTCCGCGTCGACAAGCGGACCACTGCCGACTCGGCGAAGTGGATCGCCCAGAAGCCGACGCAGCGCGACCAGCTCACGCGGGCGCTTCGCGAGCAGCGGATTCGCCTGTTCCTCGAGGCGCTCAAGAAGGCGGCGAAGATCGACGACAGGCGGAAGGACTTGCAGAATGCACAGCGGCGGGCGGCGACGTAGAAGATCGAAGATGGAAGATGGAAGATGGAAGATGGAAGATCGAAGATCGAACAACGAGAAGGCCCCGCGAATTCCGCGGGGCCTTCTCGTTTTCTGGTCAAGCAGCTGATCGTCTTCGATCTTCCTCTTCGATCTTCCATCTTCGATCTTCCATCTTCGATCTTCCATCTTCGATCTTCCATCTTCGATCTAGATCAGTCGCTTTGGTTCCTGCGCGGGCGTGCTTTCCTCGCGAACCGGCATTGAAGCCGGCGGCAGCGACGTTGATTGCGACGGCGCGTCGATCGAGTTCTGCACCTCGCTCATGTTCTTCTTGAATTCCTTGATTCCCTTCCCGAACGACCCTGCAATTTCCGGAATCCGCTTGGCCCCGAAGAGCAGCAGGCAGACCAGCAACAGCAGGCCAATTTCCATCGGGCCAAAGATCGAGGCTTGAAGTGGCATACCGTCTCCTAGAAAAGCGAACGCGCAATCAGATAGGCGATCAGGACCCCGACGAGACTCAGCAGCGACACGTCGAGCGCGATGGGCCCCAGCCCAAACTTGATGATAACCAAATCTATGTCGATATGCCCCAGCGTGGGCGTAACGGCCGTCGTCAGGAACTCTTTCACGGACCCCGACGGCAGCCATTTGCGGGCCCCGGCGGTCATCAAGCCACCGACGAGGAACCCGCACATCAGCACTATGGCATGATACCCCGGCCGATGCTTTGACGATCCCTTGGGCGCCATGGTTACGACCTCCGGTCCAAAACATAGGCGATGGCGTCCGCCAGCGACTGGCGCGCCTCGCTGGCCGGCAACCCCGCCAGCGCCTCCTCGGCTTCCTGCGCGAACTCCTCGCCCTTGCGGCGTGCATACTCGAGCCCGCCACACTCCGTAACGATCCCCACGACCTCCGCGATCTGCGCATCGTCGGGCACGGCGCTCTCGAACAGCGCGTCCACGGGCGCGCGTTGCGCCCCCGACATCGACGGCAGCGCGGCGATCAGCGGCAGCGTCACCTTATGCTCCCGCAGATCATTGCCGCTCGGCTTTCCGGTGACGCTTTCGGTCGCCGTGTAGTCGAGCAGGTCGTCCGCGAGCTGGAACGCCATGCCAAGCTGCTCGCCGTACCGTCGCAACGCCGCACGATGCCGCGGCGCGCCGCACAGCGCGCCCACCTCGCACGCGGCGCCGAGCAGCGAGGCGGTCTTCGCACGGTTCAGCGCGAAATAATCACGCTCCGAAAAACCGAGCGCGTCGTACGACGAAAGCTGGCGCATCTCGCCGAGCGTCATCTCGTTCGACGCCGACGTGAACGCGCGCAGCGGCTCGAGATCCTCGAGTCGCACGAGCTCCGCGAGGGCGCGCGAGTAGAGATAGTCACCCATGATCACCGCGATCTGGTGCGAGAAGAGCGCGTTGATCGTCGGCTGGCCGCGGCGCACGTTCGAGTGATCGACCGAATCGTCGTGCACGACGCTCGCGAGGTGCACGAGCTCGGCGACCGCCGCCATCGATACGGCACGAGGTGCCGAGCGGTCCTCGAGCGCGCTCGAGAGCAGCAAGAGCGTGGGACGCAGCATCTTCCCCTTCATCCCCATCAGGTGCGCGTTCACCGCGGCGATGATCGGCGCGTCCGCCTTCACGATGCGCCATATCTCGGCGGGCACGCGGTCGAGCTCGGCGCGGACCGGCGCCTGGATGTCGAGAAGCGCGGATGCGACCGGCGCGCGCAACCGCTCGCTGATCGTCACGACGCGAGCGCCTTGTCTACCGCGTTCAGCCGGTCGCCGACGTCGCGGAACTGGATGTCCACGCCGAACACGCGCTCGTAGTAGCCCTTCGCCTCCGCAGGCTTGCCGAGCGACTCGTTGATGTAGCCGAGCAGGTAGAGCACGCCGACGAGTTGTTCCTCGCGCGCGCCGGGCTCGCTGAGCGCGCGCTGCAGGATCGTCGCGGCGACCGGCAGCTGCTTCTTCTCGAGGAAACACTGGCCGAGCGCCTCGTAGGTGCGCACGCGATTCAGGTGACTGCGAATCGCCTTCTGAAACTCGGAGATCGCCTCGTCGAGCAGTCCCATCTCCTTGTAGGCGACACCGAGGTCGTAGTGCGCCTCGTGGTCTTCCGCGTCGACGTTGTCGGCGACGCCCTGCTTGAACTTCTTGAGCATGTCGGCGAAGTCGGCCTGTTCGTCGCCGGTCGGCGCCTCCTCGTCCACCACCATGCGCGTGGACTTCGGGCCCTCTTCATCGCGCAACCAGTCGCCGAGCGAGACGAAGTCGTCGTCGCCCCCGCTCGGGCTGGCGGCAGCGGCGGCGGGCTCGTCGAGCGGCGGCAACAGCGATGCGTCGAGTGCGGCCGTGTAGCGCCGTCCGCCCTTCGACGGCGTGGAGAGGCGCGCCGCCCGCGTCGCGCGCGTCGCGCGCGACGAGGAACGGGGCGCGGGTTGAACCTCGGTGGGGATGGGCGGCGTGCCGAACGACTCGAGCGCGGCGTGCGCGCGAAGGTCGTCGGGCGAGAGCTCGAGCACGCGCTGATAGACCTGCTTCGCCTTCTCGGCCTGGCCATCGCGGAAGAGCGCGTCGGCGAGCTCCACGTACGCCTCGGCGAGACGCGGCCTGTCGTTCGAGCGGAACGCGTACTCGACACGCTTCTGGTGGTGCCGCACCGACCCGGGATTCAGGCGGATGATCTCGTCGGCGATCGAGCGTGCCGCCTCGAGATCGCCCGCCTTCTCGAATCCGACCAGCGCCGCCTCGAGTTCCTTGAGGCCGCCCTCGCGGTCACCGTCGTCGAGCAGCGCCTCGGCGAACTGCCGATGCAGGGCCCAGTTGTCGGGCTCGTCCTCGAGCCGGACGCGGAGCACCCCCACCGAGTTCGCGAGCAGCGACGTCGTGCGGCGCACCGGAGGCGGCAGCTCCTCCATCTGCTCGGCCGTCACGTCGGAGAACGCGGTCGGCGTCTCCGGAGCCTCCGCGACGAGCTCGATGAGTTCCTCGGACTCCCGCGCGATGATCTCGGCGGACTTTCTCTCCGCCCGTGCCTCGCCCAGATCGTTCACCTCGAGCATCGGGAGGTCGAGGTCGATCGTCGGCACCGTCGAGGCGTCGGAGACGCGCGCGCTGCCGGCGGCCGGCGTTCCGTCGAGATCGATCATCGGCAGGTCGCCGGGGAGCGCGAGATCGCTCCCGGTCGCGTGCGGACCGGTCGGGGCCTCGGGAATCGCGCTCAGGACGATCTCCGCGAATTCGCCTGCCGGCAGCGGAGCCGGCTCGACGATCGCCGCGTCGTTCATCGACGTCGTCTCGAGTCCGAGGATCGCGCCCGAGGACGGACGGCTGTCCTGGGGCGCCGCATCGTCGACGGTCGTCGGCACGATCTCGACCGGCCGCGTCGGCGTCGGCGTCGGCGTCGGCGTCGGCGTCGGCGTCGGTGTCGGTGTCGGTGTCGGCGTCGGCGTCGGCGTCGGCGTCGGTGTCGGTGTCG
>Ga0208080_1000562_pt1 | contig 18643 bp, 10 predicted proteins | sample NGESurdeep092012_3_FD_184476 | JGI IMG/M metagenome (GOLD analysis project Ga0208080, IMG submission 184476) | Arctic peat soil microbial communities from Barrow, Alaska - NGEE Surface sample 210-3 deep-092012 (SPAdes) | ecosystem: Environmental > Terrestrial > Soil > Wetlands > Peat ...
GGGGGGGCCAACTGTTTCCGAGTGGATCGTCCGCGGCATTGTTGGTGATATGGGGATTTCACGCCAGCTATCGCGCGACTGCCCGCGGTGCCCGTCCCGACACCAAGGGCCAACTTCCGGTTGGCCGACGATACGACCGGACACGCCTCCCATGCTTCTCAGATGGCCGTTTGGGGCCAGTCTCCGCGTAGCCGACGATGGCAACGAAACCAGACGGTCCACGCGCGCGAGGCAGAAGGGGCTATCGAAAGGGTCTTGATGGTTGCAGTGACTGCCGGCAGAACCAGAATACGTTCCAAGCCTTCGCGGGATAAGGCAAGTCTTTCGCGCGCTTGGACCGTCTAGTTTCGTTGAGTCGAATCCGAATTCCAGGCCGCCTATTCGGGAATGATGCGAGTGCCGACCAGCGAGACCCTGCCCGGCACGTAACTCTCCACAGTGGTGCTCAGGAGCACCTGAAAGTACTTGGGGATGGACTTGCCGTCCGCCGACCGCTCCACCAATACCCTCCGCAGCTCCAGCATCCGCTCCGTGTTCGTCACGTACTCGATGGCGGCCTGCGACCCCTGCGTGTAAATGCCGTAAATCAGCAGCACGCGCTGATCCCGCCGCTCGTTCGGCAGCATCAGCACCAAAGCGTAATCACGACTCAGGTTGCCGGTAACTGCGTCGAATTCTGGCCGGTACACGGCTTGCTCGCCCGCCAGCGGCTGCTTATTTGAGATCACGCCGTTGTGAAGCTCGAACCCCGCCGAATACAGGAAGATGCGGCCGCTCCACGACTGATTGCCTCCCAGCAGGATCGTATTCCCGCTCTTGACGGCCTCGTAGTCCACCAGCCTTCCGGCGTTGGCACGGATCTTCTGGCCGGCGCCGGCGAGCAGTTCCGAAAGATTCAGCAGCCCCAGGGCCTCGCCCACCGCCGTGAAATCGGTGGTGCTGGGCACGAACCGGAACTCCGGCAGCTCCCGAAAGTGGATGGTGTCGCGAAACTCCGGAAGCTCGTCCTTCGGTATCACGTGGCCGCGTTCCCAGATCGCCGGACTGTCCCCGCCATGTGCCGCGCGCAAGAGCGGATGCACCGGGAGCACCACCAGCGGAGGCGGTGCGGGCGGGACGAACGGATGCCAAAACCAGGCGAGACCCTCCGGAAGCCGCGGCGGCACGGCACTGCTCCTTCTTCCAACCAGATCGCGCAGCAGCCACCCGCCTGCCAGAGCGCCACAAACCGCGATACCGGCGAGCAAAGCCGGGACCGGCCGGCGAAACCACGCCCGAGTTGGCCGACTCTCCGGCTCCGTTGCCGTCGCCTCATCATTGATCCGCCTGAACACCGGGACGTACCCGCCCGGCGGTAGATCGATCCACAAACGGTCTTCGCGACCTTTCTCCTCGTAATACGCAACCAGCGATTTGCGGATTTCGTGAGCCTGCACCCGGACAATCGAATCCTCTTGCGGATTGAACGCCGCGCCCCGCTCGTAGATGTCGGAGCCGATGGTGTACTCGTTCACCTCGTCGGCTTTTCCCGACAGCGCCTGCTCGCACATGAATTCCAGGAAGCGGCTCTTCTTCCTGGCCTTCACGAAGTGCCGGCTAAGCAAGACACGCTTTAGCTGGTCGCGCACCTCGTAACGGGAGATGCCGCCGGTCGGCCCATCGTGGACGGTTTTCGACACTTTTACGCCTGACCGGCCACCATTGTAGCGAAAATTAACGGTTATCGCGCGGTTATCAGGCGTTATCGGGCGTTATCGGAACCGCTCCAGCGCGTGCTCGCCGGTCGCGTCTGGATTGTCTAAGTAGTTGCAAACTCAAGCCGGGTTTTCCACCCTCCCATTTCCGCTGCTTTCCCCAACGGCGCCGGGGCGCTCCGCCGTGCGGTCTGCAGCGAATTTTAACAGTGTGATAACGGCTGTAGCGCATACATCAGCCGCGAAAAGGATTATGCTTGCAGCTTCAGGAGTGTCCTTCCGTAGCAGCCATGTTTGCGTAAGACCGGAGTCTTCAGGGGTGAAGCTCCAACAGAGGTAGATATGAAAAGGATAATCGCAAGTCATTGTCTGACGCTGGCCGCGCTGTTGTTGTGTGCCATCACGACGTCAGCGCAGTCCGATCGCGGGACGATCAGCGGGGCGGTCCTCGATTCGAGCGGCGCCGCCATTCCTAACGCAGAGATCGTGCTCACCAACGTCGACACCGGGGTCGTCACCCGCGCCACTGCGAACGACGTGGGACTGTATACACTTTCCAACGTCCCTTTCGGCAGATACGAAATCAGGATCACCAGTGCCGGCTTCAAGACGTACCACGGGTCCGGTATGACCGTGTCGGTCGGGCAGACTTTGCGGCTGGACGTAACCCTGGAGCCGGGGCAGGTGCAGGAGAGCATCACGGTGAACGCCGAGCCCTCCCTGCTGAAGGTGGACACCTCGCAGATTTCGACGACGGTCCAGAGCGAAGCCATCAAGGACCTGCCGCTTTCCTTCGCCGGCGGCCGCGCCATGGAGAGCTTCGCGTATGCCCTCACGCCGTCGGTGGAGGGCAACAACTGGACCTCTTATATCGCGGGCGGCGCGGCGTTCAGCAAGGATGTGCTGATCGATGGGATTTCGGCCACCTCGCAAATCCAGGGCCACGTCGGCGAATCCAGCCCGCCGATGGAGGCGGTGCAGGAATTCAGCGTGCAGACCAGCGGCATGTCGGCGGAATACGGGCATTCCGCGGGCGGCATTTTCAACTTCGCCCTGAAGTCCGGAACCAATGAGCTGCACGGCAGCGCGTTCTACTACCTGCGCAACGAGGCGCTGGACGCGAATAGCTGGATGAACAACTGGAGCCTCAGCCAGTCTCCGAACAACCCGCTGTACCAGCGGGCGCCCGACCGGCAGTTCCTCGGGGGCGTCAGCCTCGGCGGACCGGTGGTTCTGCCCAAGGTCTACAACGGCAAGAACCGCACCTTTGTGTTCGGCTCCTTCGAGAAGTACACCATGTCCAACTACGCGCTTAGCCAGAGCTACGGCGCCACGGTGCCGGTTCCGGCCTTCCTGAACGGCGACTTCAGCCAGTTGCTGACCGGAAAGTCGCTCGGCAAGGATGCGCTGGGGCGCGACGTCATCCAGGGTCAGATTTTTGACCCGGCGACCCTGCGGCAGGTGAACGGCGCCTGGGTATCGGACCCGTTTGTGGGCAATATCGTCCCGCAGAACCGGTTCAGCAACATATCGAAGAAGATCGTGGACATCTATCGCGCGCAGTATCAGCCCATGATCGCGGGCCGGTTGACCAATAACTCTGCCATCACGAATGCCAACAATCCGTGGTTTCACCAGACGCAGTTCACGGTCAAGGGCGATCACGCTTTTTCGGATCGCAACAAGGCGAGCGGCTCGTTCACGTGGAGCCAGCGTCCGCGCATCCTGGCGGACCAGGGCGGGGTATGGAACCCGGCCGATCCGACCGGCGGCCCGTTCGCCAAAGCGCGATTCCAGCAGGTCACCGGGCGGCAGATCCACTTCAGCGACAACTGGACCATCTCCCCGCGGTTGGTGAACACGTTCTCGGCAGCCTACAACCGCTACCGGAATCCCAGCATTTCGGAACAGGCCGGCAACGGCTGGAATAAGACGTTGGGGTTGCAAAACTCGACCAGCGCCGATTTGTTCCCGACCATCGGTTTCGGGAGCGCGGTCAACGGGGTGGGCGAAACGGGGATCGGCTACAACTCCAGCGGATACTACGTCGGAAACTCGTACATCGTGGGCGATTCCCTGATGTGGGTGAAAGGGCACCATACGATGAAGGCGGGCATCCAACTGTGGAAACAGCAGATTAACGGCCACGCCGGGCTGGACACGCTGACCTTTGGTTTCTCCAACGCCACCACCGGAATTCCGGGGGCAACCTGGGCCAACCAGGTGGGCTTCGGTTTCGCCAGCTTCCTGCTGGGCGCGGTCGACAGCGCCAGCAAAGGGGTGCCGTTCGACCTCTACGGGCGCCGCGGCTACGTCGAGTCGTATTTCCAGGACGATATCAAGGTGACCAGCCGGCTGACCGTAAACCTCGGGGTGCGGTGGGAGCAGGCGCAGCCGTTCCACGAGAAGTACGGACACTGGGGGAACTTCAACCTCACCCTCACCAACACCCAGTACAACCTGCCGGGCGCTCTCGAATTTCTGAAGAGCCCGGGCGATTCCTTCGAACGGAACAAGGATTGGAAGGAGTTCGCGCCACGCATCGGCGTGGCCTACCACCTGACCAACAACGCGGTCATCCGCGGCGGGTACGGCATCTTCTACTCGCCGGAGGGGATCAACTACTGGTCCGGCGTGCCCTACGGTTTCGCGCCCGGTTACCAGGGGACCAATACTCTGGTTGCGTCCGGTAACGTGCCGCGCTTCAACTGGGACAACGGCTATCCCGACCAGTACAAGGCGCCCACCAAGGATCCCAACGCGCTGCCGTGGGGCGTGGTGACGGTAAACCCGAACAGCCTGTTCCAGGGCTACACCCACCAGTACAACGTCAGCTTCGAGTACGAAGTCGACAAGGACCTGGTAGGCGAAGTGACGTACATGGGCAATCTCGGGCGGCGCCTGCATCTCGGCGGGCTGTATCGCAACCAGCCGCTGGCGGCGGCCTACCAGGATCCCAAGGTGAATCCGACGGCGTGGATCTATGACGCCCCGAGCGCCGCCGCGGCGGGCGTGCCGTATCCCTACGCGGGCTTCAGCGCCTACGCCGGCATGGCGATTCAGCCGTTCCCGCAGGTGGCGGGGCAGACGTGGGGGCCGATCTACTCGGTGGGCACCAACACCGGCGTCTCGCGCTACGATTCGTTGCAGGTGCAGTTAACCAAGCGCATGTCGCACGGGCTGGTGGGGCAGTTCTCGTACATTTACTCCAAGGCGCGCGGCGATGTGGACACGGCGTTCGACGAGACTTGGGACAACACCGCCGGCGTCCAGGACATGCGGAACCTGGGAGCCGAGGCGAACATCCCGCTGTCCTACGACCAGACCCACATCGTGAAGGGGTATCTGCAATATCAGCTTCCGGTGGGCCATGGGCGGCCGTTCCTCAAGTCGGCGCCGGCTTGGGCGAATGCCATCCTGGGCGGCTGGGAGATCAGCTGCCTGTTCCACTACAACACCGGCAACCCGCTGGCGATTTCGCCCAACGTCTGGTATCCGGGTTGGGAAGGAGCGGTGTACGCGGACTGGAACCGCAGCGCAAGCCTGGCGGGTACGTTCAACCCCTCCGGGTTCAATCCCGGGGTGCAGAATTCGACGGCCAACCTGTGGTTCAACCCGTCGGCGTTCTCGAATCCCGTGAACCACCTGCTCGGCAACGGGCAGCGCCGCTATGACGCGCTGCGCGGGCCGGGCTGGTCCAACGAGGACGCCGGGCTGCTGAAGTACTGGCGCTTCAAGGAGCGTGCCAGCCTGCAGTTCCGCGCCGAGATGCTGAACGTTCTCAACCGGCATCATTTCGCCAACCCGAACACCAGCCTGGGCAACACCAGCAACTTCGGGGATATCACCGGCATGAGCGGCAGCCCGCGCAATATGCAGCTTGGGCTCCGGTTGGGCTGGTAAGGAATCCTTCAAGCGGACCCAATATGTTGCATCCATCCCACCACCGGCTCTGCCGGTGCGGGCACGCGGGATCTCCCGTGACCGCACTCTTTGCGCTGTTCCTCCTGGCGAACTCCGCGCCCGCGGCGACCTACTACGTCGATTGCGCATCCGGTTCCGATACCGCATCCGGCGCCTCGCAATCGGCCGCGTGGAAGAGCCTGGAAAAAATCTCGGCGGCCACATTCGCGCCCGGCGATTCGATCCTCCTCCGCCGCGGCTCCCGCTGTGCCGGCTCGCTCGTCCCGAAAGGCTCGGGCGAAGATGGCCGCCCCATCCGCATCGGCGCCTATGGTGAGGGACTACTGCCCGTCATCGAAGCGGGAGCCGCCGAGGCGGCGGTAAAACTCCTGAACCAGCAGTATTGGGAGATCGAAAACCTCGAGACCACGGGTGGCAATCCGTACGGCGTGTTCATCGGCGCAACCCCGGGCTCTCTCGTGCTGCGGCACTTCGTTCTGCGCGACCTGGTGGTGCACGATGTCGGTGGAACGCCGAAACAGAAAGCCTCCGGCCTGGTTGTCATCGCCGCCGCGAAAGGCGTCACCCTGGAAGACATCCTCGTCGACGGCGTCACCGCCTATCGCACCTCACAGTGGGCCGGCATCTACGTTAGTGGATCGGACACCCGCGCCCGCAACATCGTAGTCCGCAATTCGATCGTTCACGACGTGGATGGCGACGGCATCGTTCTTTTCGCCGCCGAGAACGGCCGGATCGAGAAGAGCGCCGCGTGGCGCACCGGCCTTCAGGAGCGCGAGACCATCGGCACGCCCAATGGAATCTGGACGTGGACCTGCCGCAACTGCATCGTCGAGAACACCGAGGGCTTCTGGATCGATTCGCCCGGAGTCGACGGCGGAGTCTACGACATCGACTGGGGCAATGACGACAACACAGTCCAGTTCAACTACGCCCATGACGCGCAGGGATACTGCGCCGCCATCTTCGGCGCCGGTAAGCGCGCCACCACCAACGCCGTGCTGCGCTACAACGTCTGCGTGAACAACGCACGCAGTCCGAAGCTGGCGCGGCGTCAGGGAGACCTGTTCACGGCCACCTGGGATGGCGGTTCCCTCGATGGCGTGCTGATCGAGCACAACACCGTCATTTGGAATCCGCCCATCGATGGTCCCGCGCTGCAGATGTCCAACACCGAATTCAGCGGCACGCGGCCAAACATCGTCTCCGATAACCTGCTCGTCTCTTACGTCCCCAGCCTCGTCCGCTCCGCGCCGCCGGTGAAATTCGAGCGCAATCTCTACTGGCGCCCCGGCCGCCAAGCGGCGAAATGGTCGTACGGAAACCGGGAGTTCACTGCGTTCGACCAATGGCGTGAGATTTCGCCGGCGGACGGGTTTGCCAACCCCGGTCTCGACTGGCTCCTCAGTCCGCTCAAGACCCTGGCCGGCTTCGGCGCCGTTTCATCGCCCGCGCCGCCGTCCACCGGCCGGAGAGCGCCGGCCGGCGTGCCGTACGGCAGCGGAAAATGGACACTGCTGCTCTTCGCGGGCAAAGCCGAACCGGAAGCGCGCTCCCAACTCGTTTTCGTCCAGACCGCGCTCGCGCAGTACCATGATTGCGGGCTGGATGCTGCCGTGATCCATGAGGGCGTACCGAATCTGCCATACGACTGGAACTTCGGCGCGGTCCGCTCCGCGGAACGCGCGGCCACCAGCGGCGCGGGATTCGGCAAAGTGCCGGCACTCCTGCTCGTTTCACCCGCCGGCGAAGTCGTCCGCCAATGGGATGGCTTCGCGCGGTCCGCCGATCTGGGCCTGACGCTGAAACACTATCTCGGTCCCGCGCATGGCAATGCGTCACTCGACCTCGACGTTAGCCGCCCTGGCGTCGCTGCCCGATACCCGAATTGAGGTTGTTTAGACGAAGGATGCTGTTATGAACGTTTTTCAAGTTGTGATCGTATCGTCAGCCCTCGCGGCCGCGGCCGCCCATGCCGCCGATGTGAAAAGCGCCGCCTTCGCGCCCGACAAGATGGAGACCATCCTCTACGGCGTCGCGTACTATCCGGAGTACATGCCGGAAGAACGGCTGGAGAAGGACGTGGCCCTGATGCAGAAGGCCGGCATCAACGTGGTTCGGATGGGCGAGTCCACTTGGAGCAGTTGGGAGCCTCGCGACGGCGAGTTTCAGTTTGCCTGGATGGAGCGCGCGCTCAACCGGCTCCATCAGGCCGGGATTCACGTCATCCTCGGCACCCCCACTTACTCCATTCCAACCTGGCTGTACAAAGAACACCCCGAAATCTTAGTGACCCATGCCGGCACGGCGCCCACCCTTTCGGACCCATACTATCCGTCGTACCCGCCCTCGTCCGCGCCCGGTGCCTACGGTCCTCGCCAGAATTACGATTTCCTGAACCCTTACTTCCTCGAAAAGGCCGAGCGCGTCATCCGCGCGATCGTCGGCCATTTCAAAGACCACCCGGCGGTAATCGGCTACCAGATCGATAACGAAACCGCTCCCACCGGCGTCGCGACGCCGTACGCCACCGCCAAATTCCTCGCCCGGCTCCAGCGGAAATATCACTCGCCCGCCACCATCAATCGCATCTGGGGTCTGAGTTACTGGGGGCAGTTAGTCGACACTTGGCAAGACTTGCCGCCTCGCGACGGAATCCTGAACCCCGGATACAAGCTGGAATGGGAGAATTTCCAGCACGATATCGTAACCGATTATCTCGCGTGGCAGGCCAGGATCGTCAATGAGTACAAGCGCCCCGACCAGTTCATTACCCAGGACTTCAGCGGCGGCGCCCATACGAATCTCGATCAATGGGCGATCGCGAAACACCTCGACGTGGCCGCCGAGAACCCCTACTTCAGCACTCAGAAACGCCTTGAGGGCCGGGGAATCTGGTTTAGCGGCGACGTGGGCCGTTCACTGAAGCACACCAATTACCTAGTCACCGAGACTAACGCGCAATCCATAGGATGGGATTCCCGCTCGCAATATCCACCCTATCCGGGCCAGCTCCGGCAGGTCGTCTATGCCCACCTCGCCGCCGGAGCCAACATGGTGGAGTATTGGCACTGGTCGTCGCTGCATTACGGCCAGGAGACCTACTGGAAAGGGATCCTCTCGCACGACCTCGAGCCCAACCGCCTGTACGAAGAGATGACCGGCGTCGCCGCGGAACTCAAACGCCTTGGCCCGCAGCTCGTCAATTTGAAGAAGGACATCAAGGTCGCGATTCTGTTCAGTACCGATTCCGCCAATGCCATCGCCTACATGCCCTTCAGCGATCGCGTCAACTATCAGACCGTCCTTTCGCAGATGTGGAATGCGCTTTACGATCTGAACGTCGAAGCCGACTTCGTGCAGGCGGGCGACGGCGACGTGTCGCGCTACAAGCTCCTCATGGTCCCGCCTCTGTACAGCGTGTCCGATGCCGTCCTGCGGCAGATCGCCGAATATGTGAAGGCCGGCGGCCACGTGGTGATGGCGTTCAAGAGCGGATTCACCGACGAATACTCCACGGTGCGCCATGTGATGGCGCCGGGACCTCTGCGCGAAGCGGCCGGTTTCCACTATCAGGAATTCAGCAGTCTCGCCGAACCCGTTCCCCTGACGCCCGATCCGTTTCACGCCGCCGGCGAGAACAAGGCATCGGTGTGGGCCGAATTTCTGCTTCCCGATACAGCCGAGGTGCTCGCTTCGCTGGACGACACCACCTGGCGCTTTCCCGTAATCACCCGTAACCGTTACGGCGACGGAACCCTCACCTACGAAGCGACGGTCGTCACCGACGCGCTGCAGCGCGAGATCGTTCGAGACGCGATTTCGCGTGCCGGACTGGCCGGCGAGGACCAGAAGCTTCCGCCACAGGTCAAAATACGGCAAGGACGCAACGGTCAGGGCCGCCTGCTTCGCTATTACTTCAACTTTTCCGAGCAGGACGCGTGCTTTACCTATCCCTATGCAACAGGGGTGGATTTGCTGACCGGATATCCCGTCGAGAAAGGCGTCCGGGTCGATCTCCGCCCCTGGGGTGTCGCGGTAATCGCGGAGCGTTGATCGTGGAGTTCTCGATGGTCCAAACCCGCTCGACCCTGCTGGCAGGAGGTGACCAGGAGGGAGTTTCATCGAAACCGGGAGGGGAACGTCGATCGCGACCCACGTGCAGAAAGCTGATGTTCGCTGCACACCGGCGTACGCTTGTCGGCTACCAAATTCCCCTCCTGGTCGCCTGCTGCTCCCAGGAGGCCAGCGGAGCGACAACTCGCGCAGCGTTTACTCACCCCGACGGCGCAGACGGGGAGCGGCAGCCGCAGCCCCGAGGGAGCGTTAAGCGCAACTATTTCTTCCTCGGGTGCCTCCCGCTTCTCGGAGCCGGGGACTATCGTACTTTCCGATATTTCAGAATCGCGATGCGGTCGCCGTGGCCACCGCGGCGCAAGACACCCCGTGCGCGGAGCCGTACACACATGGACCAGAAGGCGTACGAACGCATGAACCCGACCGGCGGCTCACTTGTGATTTCAGGTTTCAGTTCCGCGACTTTCGGAGACGGCGACATATCGCCGCGCTGCCGGCTTCGTGGCGTCGGTGGTTTGGTCCGATTGCTTGGCATACCTATATGAGGAAAACACTCGTCCTGCTGCTCGGGGTCGTTGTGCCCCTAGCCGCCGAATTGCCGGATTTCTACAAGAGCGTTGATCGTGTCTTCTGGGTCGTCGACGACATCGACCGTACCGTCGCGGGATGGCAAAAGCTCGGCATCATCGACGTGCGGCCGAATCCCGGTGCCGGCCCGGGCGTTAGGTGGTCCATCGCGCGTTTAGGCGACACGGTTGTCGATTTTATCCAGCCTCTCGATGACAAGACCCCGTTCGCGGCCTATCGGAAGAAGCACGGGCAGGGCATCATGGCGCTGATTCACCACGCTCCCACCAAGGCTGCCGTGGAGCAGGAGCTTGCCCGAATGGCAAATGCTGGCGTCGCGGTCCTGGACGGGCGGAATCTCGGCCCTGAGGGTCGCTACGTCCTCTTCGACACGGCAGAAGAGGGGAAGTATGTCATCGGAGTTTTCTGCGACCCGGGCGGCGCGGGTTTGCCGCCGGCGCCCGCACCGAAGCCGAACGCGAAGCGACTCTCTCAGTATGCGTTCGTGGCACGCGACCTGAAGGCGGTCTCCCGATACTGGGAGCGGCTCGGATTCCCGGCGATGGACTTCACGCACCCGGTGTTGTGGGACTTGATCTATCACGGTAAACCCGGGAAGTTCGATGCGATTCTCGGGTGGCAGCGGCAGGGCAGGATCGTTTACGAGTGGATTCAGCCCACTATCGGCCCAACCACGTACTTGGATCACCTGTCGAAATACGGAGAGGGGCTGCATCACATCGCTCTCGCCGTAAGTGACATCGAGCAGGAGAAACGAGAGTGGACGAACGCCGGTTTTCCAACGTCGCAATCCGGCGCGTGGGGCGAGCGCGACAAGTCCGGCTTTGGCCGGTTCGCATACCAGGACACGCACACGATTGGCGGCACCGAAGTCGAGTTACTTTGGAATTACAGGTAGCACGCGCCCGGCTTCCGCATTAACGGCTACTTTGCCGACTGTGCGCTTCGCCCCAATCGCTTCTCCCGAGCCGCCGGCCATCGGCTGTACCGAAAACTAAATACTTCGGCCAATCTGTTTGATTTTAGATCGCTTACGCTAAAACTGCTGTGCGAACAGATTGGCCGGTATTTAATAGTCAGGGATGACCTATGCCCGCTGTGCTCGCCCTTCGGCGCTTGCCGAGCGGATTACGCGGCCATCCGGACATTGAACCGGTATGGATGCCGTATTGGGCCGGCGCGAAGGATAGCTGTCGCTAACAGCCCATAGCACCAGGAATCTGGTAATGGCTTCGGTCCAGCGATGTGCTGCGCAGCATCCCGGACGCCGTGCCGCCGAAACCGTATGCCGACAGTTCCAATGTCCAAGGCTCCACTTTAGCCGGCGGCATCTCCGCCAAATATGGCTTTCCTGGCGACACGGTTTACCCCTCGGCACCGGAATCTGGGGCGGCGAAGACGCTGAGTTCGAGCCAAGGCGTTTGCGCCGGACTTGGCGACTGTCCCGTTTCTGGCCGATAACCTGGAACCAGAGCCAGTCTGTGTCGCCTACTGGCGCCGGATTTGGGTCGCTGCATCGGCGGCTCCGCAACAGACTGCAACTTGTGTGCTCCGGCGGCTCAACACGGAAATCTGTCCCGCCAAGGGTCCGGTTGCTGTAGATGCCGGTGCTCTCTCCTTGATTGCCTTCCGTCGCCCCCGGCAGCCCTCTTGTGGCGGTGGTCCTGGTGCCGGTGCCGTGCGCCACGTACCGCCTGCCGCGCAGTTTCGCCGGGCGCTTTCGCCGCCAGCGGCGGGGTCTCCTGCTTGTTCCTGTGCTGCCGGGAGGTCGGGGGAAGTTTCTGCGCCGGGCTTGGCCGTCCTTCTGGGCCGTGCGCCAGTTGGCTGCCCCCCTTTGCGTGGCTGTGGCGGTCCACGGGGCCGCCGTTTCCCGCGCTGCCCCTCAATTCTCCAGCACACAGAACCAGGAGCCGCCGCCCGGCGACACCGGCAACAACCCGTCGGACACTCCCCCCAAGAAAGGCACCCAGGAAACCCGGTCCAGTCCTGTTGCCGCCGTTGCCGGGCCGCAGCGGAGTCACCGGCATTCTGGTGAGCGTCACTCCGGACGGCGCTGCTCCTGCTTCCAACGGACGCCAACGCCGCCCCTGCCGCCTGCTCCCGTGTGCGGCCGGCTTCGTGCAAAATCCATCTTCCGAGTGCCCAACCACACGTCTACAGAGCGGAACTAAACACTACGGCGTCAGGGGAGATCTACTATCTACTCCCCTGGTGGCCGCCCTTTGCGACACTCATAGCTTCACCGGGGTAGCAGGAAAAGGATCGCTCCACCATCTCCCACTTCTTGAAAGATGAAGTGGATCCGGTCGCCCGAAACACTCCCCCGATACCGGTTTTCCACCTGCGTTGTTGCTCGCGCCCACTGGCCGGCATTGGTGGGCTTGTTGCCGAAGTCCTTCACGGTAAAGTCGCGGACCAGCATGCTGCTGACGGGACGCTACACCACGCCCGACCAGAAAACTCGAGGGTTTCTGGTCGGGCGCGGTGCGTTTAGGAGCATCGAGTTCCCGGCTGCAGTGCGGAGCGTTTGCTTCGACTACTCGACCGGGATGCTGTCATCGCGGCAGTAGCAGACCATAGCCGTGTGTTTTCCCGGCCTGATCTCCGTACATGCCCGCAATCTCGCCCGCGGCGTTCAGGCCATGCACGTGAGTCCATTTGGCTCCCGGGAAGTCGATCGTGCTCAGATTGCCCGCTCTAATCACGAAGCCGTGGGTTCCAGCGGCGTCGTTGAAAACTCCGGCGAGGTCGCCCTGAGGGTTGATCGTCAGATACTGGACCGTAGTCCCGGAACTCGGAAGGTCGATTGTAGTGAACATACCCTCGCTGAAGAGAAAGCCGTGATTCACATTGGCCGCATCCGTGAAAGATCCTGCGATCTGACCGCGGGAGTTGATCCCCTGGGCCCTGGTGCTGCGAGCTCCCGGCACATTGATCGAGGTGAAGGCGCCAAGGCTGAACAGAAAGCCACGCTGAACTTTACTCGCGTCGATGTAGTAACCCACGATGTCGCCGCGAGGATTGATTCCATACGCCCAACTCTCGATCGCACCGTCAGGTTGCACAGCTGTGTACTCGCCCTTACTGACCAAGTACCCGCGGCACGGCTGTCCGTTATTGTGCGCGCACCCGACCACGTCGCCCCTGGCATTGATGGCCCACGCGTGGGTCATGTCCTTGCCGGGTATGTCGATGTTGACGAAGCTGCCATCGCTGTACTCGAAGCCTTGGTATTTCGTCCCAACCATGGCGTAGCCGACTACTCGGCCCTCGCTGTTGATGCCGATGGCAGCACTCCAGCCTGCGCCAGCTACATCGATGGTGGTCCATACGTAAGGACTTTGCGGAGTTTGCACAGTCTGCGCAAGTCCGAATGGAGCAAGGGCCAACGCAAACATCAGGATACTCGTCGTCTTATTCATGTTCGTTCTCCTGTTCCAAATCGGCGATCCGGCGCAACTGGACAGAGGAGCCGGTATCGCACCCGAATTCATTTCGCGTATTCGAATCTCTCTCTCCGCAGCCACGGTTGAACACCGTCACTGCAACCGGCCTGCATCAACCGGAGCGGCCAGTTCACAACAGACGATCAGGCTTCTGTCTCCGCAGTTTGGAGGCAGGATATGGCCACGCCCGGCATGCGGCCAACGAATCCAAGCTCGCGACATACGCATGCTGTGCGTCCCTGGAGCCGATAACGTGCCCGAAATTTGACCGCGAACATCTAGAATTCGCGGTCTCTACCCTTAATACCGAGAAACCGGCCCAAAAGCCGTCAAAAGAAAAAAAGAAATTCAGGCAGCACTTCAGACAGGAAAGACTACTGAATGGTTATGGGACGAGGGGCTGGTAGTCCCGGGAGCAGTAGAGGTCCGGAAGCGATCTCCAAAGAGGCTCGCACGGGTCAAGATCCTGCCTGGTCGCCAAGGGGCTAGTGATCCCGCTCGGGCCAACGTTTCGGTCCACCTGGCGACCGGCCAACTCGCCGCTACGGCGTCAGGCAGGATCTATTCAAGTTCCAAAAGGCGCACCAATGGAAAGCGGGCGGCTGCTACTTTTTTCTGCTCTTCGGTTCGGAGATCGCTTAGTGTTCTCGCTGAACTGCGGGAACCGTCGGCCTTAGCCGTCGGCTTTCGCGGCAAGCTCGCGGAACAGCCATATCTTGGCCATTCGCCAATCGCGCGTAATCGTTTCCTCTGAGATTTCCAGCACCTCGGCCGTTTCTTCCACGCTGAGGCCGCCGAAGAACCGCAGCTCGACCACCCGGGCCTTCCGCGCATCGATTTTCGCCAGCGATGTGAGCGCCTCATCCAAAGCCTCCACCTCAACGCCTCGCGCCCTGGTCCCAAGCAAGGCCTCGTCTAGAGCGACCTCCACCTGTCCCCCGCCTCGCTTGGCGTAATTCCGTTTGCGCGCGTGATCCACCAGAATCTGCCGGATCATCTGCGAGCACAAGGCAAAGAAATGTGCGCGATTCTGGCAGCGGATGCCCCGTCCATGGACCAGCTTGAGGTAAGCCTCGTGGGCCAGAGTGCCGGAGGATACGATTTGCCCGGCGGACTGGCGTCTCAACTGCCGCCGGGCAATCCCGCGGAGATCCGCGTACACCAGCGGCATCAGCTCATTTAGGGCTTCCTCATCCCCCTTGCTCCAAGCCACGAGCAAGCCGCTGATACCTTCGGGGCCCCGGGTCGTCATGTCGATGTAGCATAGCACCAAAATAAATCTCTCGCCTTGGTGACGGTTTTGGCGGCGGGTTCTCGTAATTCGGCTTGAAGGGCGCCGCTATCTGGCAACCCCGACTTGCAAGCCAAAAGGAGAAATGAAGATGACTCGTCTCAAAAAGTACTTGCCAACGCTGTTTGCGTTGGTGCTGGCTCCGGCAGCCGTCGCGCAGCTCACGAGCTTCCAAGTGATCGACTACCCCGGGTCCAAGGGCACCATCGCCTATGCGATGAACGGCGCCGGCGACGTGGTCGGGAACTACAAGGATGAGAAGCTGCTCTCGCATGGTTTTTTGCTGAGAGCTGGCGCGTTCACGACGGTCGACTACCCCGGAGCCGCCCAAACCGCGCTGTTCGGGGTTAACGCAGGCGGCGACATCGCCGGGGTATTGACCGACAGCTCCAACAAGCAGCACGGCTTCCTGTTGAGCGGCGGCAAGTTCAAGACGATCGACGTCCCTGGCGCCGACCAAACCATGCCCTACGCGCTCAATTCAAAGGGCGATGTGGCAGGGATGTACTTCCTGCCTGGCAACACCACCAAGCATTACGGCTTCGCCATGATTGGCGGGCGCTATACCACGATCGATTATCCACTGCCGAATAACATGAGTTGCGGCACGTGGATTGGCGACAGCGGCGAGGTCGCCGGACACGTTCAGGAAAAGAACGGCGCTTACCACGGGTATCGATGGACGGACGGCAAGTTCACGCTGATTGAGTTTCCCGGCAGCAAAACAGGGCAGTTCTGGGACAGCATCTATGATATCAACGCGGCGGGTGACCTTCTCGGCGCTTATTCCGACGCCCGGGGCAAGCAGCGTGCGTTCCTGCTGAGCAAAGGCGTCTTTACAACCTTCGATGTGCCGGGATCCCAGCGCACGCGCGCCACCGCCATGAATAGTTCTGGCCAGGTAGTGGGTATGTTCGTGGACGGCGGTGGCGTGAATCATGGATTCCTGACCCGGGTAACCCCATCCAGGCAGGGCCAACTCCTAATGGTCGATGACGATGGCGCCGACTGCCCGGGGGCTCTGCATACCATTCAGGAAGCGGTGGCGGCGGCCCCCTCCGGCGCGACCATCCTGGTTTGCCCCGGTATCTACCGCGGTACCGTGAACATCATCGGTGAGGCCAAGAACGCCCTGAAGCTCATCGCCACCGGCGGTGAAAACGCGGTGGTCCTGCAAGGCGACTACACCGAGCGCGACGGCTTCCACCTGGAGAACGTGGGTAGCGTGCTGATCCGCGGCTTCACCGTCCGCGATTTCGGCACTCAAGCCACTACGGCGACCGATTGGGGCGTCGGCAACCTGATCTACCTGGAGAACGCCCACTACAACACCATCGAGCAAAACTGGCTGATTAACGGCGACATGATGGGTATCATGCTGATGGATTCGGGCCACAACTCTCTCTTGCAAAACACGGCTTTCGTGGACAACGCCAACCTGGCCAACTGCGGCATCCATGTGCAGGGGTCCAAGTCGGCCGGCAACGACATCCGCTTCAACATGACTTACGGCAACAAGTTCGCCGGAATCATGATCCGCGGCGCGGGCGCCGGCAACTTTGTCCGCGACAACACCGTGGTCAGCAACGGCCGGTACGGCATCGACGTCGAGAACACCAGCGAGATCTCGATCGAGGGCAACCGCGTCAGCTACAACCGAGGCTTCTGGGGCACGACCCCGGGCGGCCAGCAGCCCGGCCTGGGCATCAACCTGGTGAACGTCAACCTGGCGACGGTCTTCGACAACCGGGCGCGGAACAACAGCGGCGTGGATCTGACCTGGGACGGCAAGGGGGACAACCGGCTCGAAGCCAACGCCTGCGACAATTCGACGCCTGCGAACGGCTGCGCCAGGTAGTGGCGAGGGCCCTTGCTGCGATTGCGGACCCGGCGTTTGCGGAGGCTCGGTCATTTCCGGAGTTCGCCGCGACGCAAGCAAGCATAAGAAAAAAGCGGAGATTAGGATACGGTGCTCCCTGGATGGTATGATTCCTCGGGCCGGGAGTATGAGCATGGTGATCGAACGTTGGCGCCAGATCGAAAGCGTGTTTCACGCCGCACACGAGAAATCCGCCGAGGAGCGGGCGCGCTTTCTGGACGAAACGTGCAGCAGCGATCAGGCGCTTCGCTGCGAGGTCGAGTCGCTGCTTGCCAACCAGGATCTGGCGGCCAGCTTCCTCGAATCGGACGGGTCCGGTTCGCCTGCGCCGGCTGCCCACGAGCCGGTGCCGCCGGGCGAGCGAATCGGACCTTACACCGTCATGGAACTCCTCGGCGCCGGCGGCATGGGCCAAGTCTATAGAGCTCACGATAAACGCCTGGATCGCCATGTGGCTATCAAATTCCTTCCGCGTGTCATGACGGACGATCCCGCGGCCCGCGACCGGTTCGAGCGCGAGGCGCGCGCGGCCTCGGCTCTGAACCATTCGAACATCTGCACGGTTCACGATATGGGGGAGTTTCAGGGACGCCCGTTCATCGTCATGGAACTGCTCGAAGGCCAGTCGCTCAAGGATCGCATTGCCCGAGGGCCGGTTTCGCTGGCGGAGTTCTCCGCCGTAACCCGGCAGGTCTGTGCGGCGCTTGAGGCGGCTCATGCCAAGGGCATCGTGCACCGGGACGTGAAGCCGGCCAATATCTTTGTCACCCAGGGCGGGCAAGTAAAGATCCTGGATTTTGGCCTGGCAAAGCGAGGCGAGGAGTCTGTCAGCGCCTCCCGTGCAACGCTCCGCCCGGCCGGGAACACCGGCACGCCCTCTCTCACCGCCACCGGAACGATCATGGGGACCCTGGCTTACATGTCCCCCGAACAGGCGGTGGGCGAGGAAGTCGATGCGCGCAGCGACATTTTTTCCCTGGGGGTTGTGCTGTATGAGATGGCCACCGGGCAGCCTCCATTCCGCGGCAAGACACCCGCCGGACTGATGGGCTCGATTCTCACCGAATCGCCCGTGAAACCCTCAGCCGTGAACGCGGCGATCCCGCCCAAGTTGGACCGGGTGATTCTCAAGACGCTGGAGAAAGAACGCCAAGTCCGATATCAGTCCGTCGCGAGTTTGTCGGCGGATCTGGAGGAGTGGCAGCGATCCGAAGCAGGAGCTGCGACTCTGCGGACGCGCCGCTGGATGCTGACCGCCGCGGGGGCAGGCGCGGCAAGCCTGGCCGGCGGAGCATTCCTCGCGCGGCGGTCGCTGTTTTCGCCGGAACCCAGAATCATGGTCGCCGTGCTGCCGTTCGAAAACATTGGCGGGAATTCGCAGGAAGCCTTTTGGGCCGACGGCCTGCATCGGGACATGATCTCCGTTCTGAACCGGCTTTACCCGGACCGCCTGGCAGTCATTGCGCGCCCTTCCGTTAAACGTTACCCGTCGGCGGGTGCGAGCATCGAACAGATCGGACTGGACCTGAAGGTCGACTATGTCGTCGAAGGAGGAGTGCGGCGGCAGGGCGGCCAGGCCTATGTCACCGCTCGATTGATTCGAGTAAGAGACCAAAGACCGCTTTGGAACGCCAGCTACACCCGCGACCTGGGCCAGGTTCTCGCCCTGCAGGCCGATGTTGCGCGGGAGATCGCCCAGGGAATTGAGCGCGGTCTGCGGCCCGATGTGCAAGTCTCGTCCGCA
>Ga0208080_1000564_pt1 | contig 18611 bp, 14 predicted proteins | sample NGESurdeep092012_3_FD_184476 | JGI IMG/M metagenome (GOLD analysis project Ga0208080, IMG submission 184476) | Arctic peat soil microbial communities from Barrow, Alaska - NGEE Surface sample 210-3 deep-092012 (SPAdes) | ecosystem: Environmental > Terrestrial > Soil > Wetlands > Peat ...
CGCCCTGAGGCTCGGCTTCGACCGGGCCGTCGCGCCGGGGGACGCGCTCGGAGAGAACGACGCGATCCTCGTGCTGCCCACGGCCGACGAGGCCGTGCGCTCCGCCCTGGCCTCCGCCGCTCCCGCCGCCCGGGTCGTCTTCTATTCGCCCATCGAGCCGGGCAAGGCCTGGCGGCTCGAGCCTCATACCGCGTATCTCCGCGATCTTTCGCTTCTGTTCAGCTACTCCTGCGGAGCGGCCGACATGAGAGAGGCGCTGGCGCTGCTCGAGCGCGGCGCGGTCCGCGCCAAAGACCTCGTGACGAACCGCGTGCCGCTCGCGCGGGCCGCCGAGGCCTTTGTGCTCGCGCGGCAGGGGGGCGACGTCCTCAAGGTCGTCGTGACGTTCTGAAGAAGCGTCTCGACGTCGTCCTCGTGGAGCGCGCTCTCGCGGAATCGCGGACGCGGGCCGAGGCGCTCATCCTCGCGGGCCGGGTTTCGGTCGCCGGCCACGAGCGGGTCAAGCCCGGCACGCCCGTGGCGGAGGATGCCGAGATTGCGGTCGGAGAGCCGGAGCATCCCTGGGTCTCGCGCGGGGGCGTGAAGCTGGACTTCGGCCTGACCCATTTCGCGATCGAGCCGAAGGGGCGGATCTGTCTCGACCTCGGCGCGTCGACGGGAGGGTTCACGGACGTGCTCCTCGCGCGCGGCGCCTCGCGGGTCTACGCCATCGACGTTGGTTACGGGCAGCTCCATGGCCGCCTCCGAAGCGACGCGCGTGTCGTCGTGCGGGAGAAAGTGAACGCGCGGTTCCTGACGCGCTCTGACGTGCCCGAGGCTCCCTCGCTTCTCGTGGCGGACCTGTCGTTCATCTCGCTCACCCTCGTCCTGCCGGCGGCCGTGCCGCTTCTCGCGGAAGAGGCCGACGTCCTCGTCCTCGTCAAACCGCAGTTCGAGGCGGCGCGTCAGGAGGTCGGCCGCGGCGGCATCGTGCGCGACGAGGGCGTGCGCGCGCGGGCTCTGGCGCGCGTGACGGCGGCCGCCGAGCGGCTCTCTCTCACGAGCCGCGGGGCGATCCGCTCGCCGATCACGGGGGCGGAGGGAAACGTGGAGCTTCTCGCGGCGTTCCGCCGGAATCCCGCTACACTTCCGGGGTGAAATCCGGGCTGCGGCCGGGCCGTCGCGTGCGGCGTGTGGGTCTCGTGACGCGCTACAGCAGCGCGGCGGCGATCGCCCTTTCGCGCAAGCTCGAGCGTCAGCTCGGGCGCCGCGGGATCGCGGTGATCCACGATGTCGAGTCGTCGCGTGCCCGCGGCGTGTCGGGCGGGGCGCCCCGCGCGCAGATCGCGCGTCTCGTGGATCTCGTCGTGACGCTCGGGGGAGACGGAACGCTCCTCTCGGTGGCGCGCCATCCGGCGCCCGGCGTCGCCGTCCTGGGGATCGACATCGGCACGCTCGGTTTCCTGACGACCTGCAGGCCGGACGAGTCGGCAGAGGTGCTCGAGAGGGCGCTCGCGGGAACGGCGCACATCGAGAGGCGGCGCCTGCTGTCGGTGCGCGTGACGGAGCGCAGTCGCGCGCCGCGCCGCTACCGCGTCGTGAACGACGCCGTTCTCGCGAGGTCGGCGCTCGCGCGCATCGCGACGATTCGCGTCGACGTGGATGGCCGCATGGTGTTGCGATACCGCGGAGACGGGCTCATCGTGTCGACGCCGACGGGTTCCACCGCCTACAACCTCTCGGCGGGCGGGCCCATCCTCGAGCCGACCTTGCCGGCGCTGGTTCTCACGCCGGTGTGCCCGCACACGCTGACGCTGCGTCCGCTCGTCCTCCCGGACTCCGTCCGCCTCGACCTGTCGGTGGAGAACGACCCCACGGACGTGTTTCTGACGCTCGATGGCCAGGAAGGATTCCCGGTGGGCTCGATGACGCGCATCGCGATCGCCCGGTCCTCCGAGACGATCTCTCTCGTGCGGGCCTCGGAGGCGTCCTTCTTCGAGGTCCTCGCCCGGAAGCTCTCGTTCGGCGGCGAGCGGGAGAACGCGGCTCGGTAACGGGGAGATGCACCGCCTCCCGCACCTCTCCCTCACGCAGGTCCGGCTCGTCCGCCTGTTCACGCTTCTTCTCGTCTTCACCGTGCTCGTCCTGTATGCCGTCTTTCGCTCCTCGCGTTTCCAGGAGCTTCTGCGTCGCCGGACCGAAAGGCTGCTGACGGCGAAGATCGGGCGGACCGTCACGATCGGGAGCTTCGACCTCGCGCTCGTCCCGTTCGCGTTTCTCGTGCGCGATGTCGCCGTGGCGAACGACCGGCGGGGTCTCTCCGGTCCGGCGTTCTCGGCTTCGGAAATCGAGCTGCGCGGCCTGCCGACGATCACGAGCCGCCGCATCGACATCCCGAAGCTCCGTGTCGTCTCGCCGCGCGTGGTCGTCGAGGTGTTCCCGGACGGCACGACGAATGTGAAGCCGATTCTCGATGCCCTCGTGGGAGGAGGCGGCGGGGGCATCGACGTCCGCCTGCGGGAGGCAGTCATCCAGCGCGCGACCCTTCGCTTCCGGGAATGGGACGCCGAGATCGACGCGGTGCTCCAGGACGCGGCGGTCACGGCCAGATCCGGCCGCAGCCATACGGTGACTCACCTCGCCCTCGCGTGTCGCAAGGGGCGCTTCAGGCTGGAGAACAACGAGACACTCGACTTCGCGATCGGCGCGGAGGTGACGCTCGCGCCGGGACGCGTGCACCTGACAGGCCTGAGGCTGCGCGGCGACCGGCTGAAGCTCGAGGCTTCGGGCGGCGTCGACGATCTCAAGAAACCAGTCCTCGCTCTCGTCGCGCGCGCCGAGACGACCGGCGAGGCCCTGTCGAAAGTGTTCGGGCTCGGCCTTCCGCTCACCGGCGGCGTGACGATGCGCGGCACCATGCGCTTCGGCGAGCCGGGCGGCTTCCGCATCTTTGGCGCGTTCGACCTCAACGCGGCCGCGTTCGGGCCGTTTCCGATGACGGGCGAGGGCGTGATTCGCGTGGACCCGAACGGCCTTCTCGTGAACGTGACGCGCGCGAGCTACGCGGGCGGAACGCTCGAGGCCCTCGTCCGGCTCGAGAGGATCAAGAACCCGCCGCTTCCGGTTCGCATCGCGCTGCGCGGGCGCGGCCTGGACTTCGAGCAGTTCTTCGGCGACCTCTCTCTCAGGGGGACGGGACTCATGGGACGCGCCGACCTCGACACGACCCTCACGTTCGGACGTGGCGGAATCGAGCACGCGGACGGGATCGGACGGATCCACCTGACGGCCGACCCAGGACGGCCCTCGGCGGTGCCGGGACGGTTCGCGCTGCCTGTTTCCGGAGGTGGTCCCCTCGAGGTCCGCGACGGGCAGCTCCTCTTCGCGGGCGTCTCGTTCGCGACGGCCGGAGGTGCCAGGATCCGCGTCGACGGCGGGCTGCGCCTCGGAACCTGGCAGCCCGACCTTCAGCTCGAGGTCGCGGCCGACGACCTCGCCGAGGTCGAACGGATCGCGGACAACTTCTATCCCGCCATCCAGAAGGAGCCCCTGACGCCGTCCTTGAACCTTGGAGGAGCGGGCCGGATCGCCGCACACCTCTCTCGCAGCTTCTCCGATCCGCGGGTCGAAGGGCGGCTGTCCGCTTCGGGTTTCGTGCTCCGAGGCGTGCCGTTCGGGACGGTCTCGGCCGAGTTTCTCGTGGACCGGAACGTGGCCACGTTCTCGCCTTTCGCGGCGACGGACGGGGGCGCCTCTCTCTCCGTCACCGGGAAGATCGGCTGGGGTGGGGCCCTCAAGGACGCCTATCGCCTGGATGGCCTCGTGGCGGAGTTTTCCGCGTGGCCCATCGAGCGCGTGCTGAAGTTCCTCGACCTCGACCTGCCGATCACCGGCGCGGGCACCGGACGGCTTCCGCTCGACGGCGTGACCTCGGCCCTGTCCGGCCGGATCCCGCTCATCCTGACCGAAGCGAGCCTTTGGGGCCAGAAGCTCGACCGGTTGGAAGGCATGCTGGCGTTCGAGAAGGACCGGATCGTGCTCGAGAACGCGACGGCGCGTCTCGCGGACGGCACCGCGAGCGGGGGCGGCTTCTATCGATATGCCGACCGCGCTTATGGACTCGATCTCGATGTCCGTGCCCTTCCCGTCGCCCGCCTGGACGCGGCGGGGGGACTGCCGCTCACGGGGGTTCTTTCGGGACAGGTGAAAGGGTCCGGGACGGTGGACAAGCCGAACCTCGACGTCTCGGTGCGCGTCGCCGATGCGGCGTGGAGCGGGAGTCCGCTCGGGCGCCCGGGCACCGAGCTCGAGCTTCGGGTGACGGCCGACCGCGGCGCTTTCACTCTTTCGGCGCGCGCTCCCGAAGCGGCCGAGATCACGCTCGCGCCCGACGCGACAGGAGGGCGATGGCGCGGCCGTGTCGAGGTGTCCTCTCTGGCGCCGTTCGCGTCGCTACTGGGCCTGCCCGAGGACGCCCGCCTCGATGGGCGGCTCTCCGCCGAGGCGTCGCTCTCGACCGGGAAGGACGTAAACGCCCTGCGAGGGGAGGGCACGGTATCGGCCGCGCGTGTCACGGTATACGGGCGGACGCTCGAGCTCCGCGCGCCCGCGCCGCTGCGGGTGGAGAACGGAAAGGTCTCTCTCGAACGGCTGACGCTCGCGGAGATGCCGCGTGAGGATCTGCCCCCGGGGCCGTCGACGGCGCTCACGATCTCCGGCAGCGCCTATCTGAGCGCGCCGCATGCGCTCGACCTGGCAGTTGCCGGCTCGTTCGACGCCGCGCTTCTCAAGCTGGCGCTCGAGGGAATGAACGCGGCCGGGCGCGCGACCGTGGACCTGAAGGTGAGCGGAACGGCCGCCAGGCCGGCGCTCGCGGGCCGGGTATCGCTCGACGGCGTGGACATCTCCTCGCCGGGCGGCGCCGCGTTCGAGTCGATCACGGGCACGCTCCTGTTTTCGGAAGACCGCCTCACGGTCTCAGACCTCTCGGTTCGATACAACGGCGGCACGGTGGATCTCGGGGGCTTCGCCGCGCTGTCCGGCCTCAGGCCCACGTCCTTCCGGCTGAGCGCGCACGTCGGGCACGTCCGCGCGTCGCCGTTCGACGGATTCCGGGCCACGTTCTCCGGCGATCTCGTACTTCTGGGCGACACGATCCTTCGCTCGGCGCGCGGGGACCTTACCCTCGACCGGGCCGTCTACAGCCGCGACTTCTCGCTGGACATCGCGTCGCTTTTGGCGAGGAAACGCGCCGCGGTGACGAGCGGAAACCCGACGGTGTTCGACGCGGTCGAGCTCGACGTCCGGCTTCTTGCGCCAGCGTCCTCCATCGAGGTGCGCAACAACGTGGCGCGCCTGAAGCTCTCGGGCGAGCTTTTCGTGCGCGGAACATGGGGCCATCCGCTCCTGTTCGGCGAGATCACGGCCGAAGAGGGCGGCCGCCTCACGCTGCAGGGCCAGCGTTACGAGATCCAGTCGGCCAAGGTCCTCTTCTCGAACGCGCTGCGCATCGAGCCCTTCTTCGAGCTCGAGGCGCGGGGAACCGTGAGCCGGTACCAGATCTCGTTCGGCCTCACGGGCACGCCTTCGCGCCTCGTGCCCCGGTTCTCCTCGGACCCGCAGCTGTCCGAGGCGCAGATCGTCTCGCTGATGACCTCCGGCGACATCCCGCAGAGCGCCGTCGCGGGAGCGCCCGTCGGAGCGGCGCCGATCTCGTCCGACGATTCCGTGTCGAGGGCGGCGCGCGAGCTCCTCGCGAGCCTCGCGACTTCGGCGGTCACGAGCCGGACGAAGGAGTTCTTCCGGCTGGACCGGTTCCAGATCGACCCCGCGATCACGGGCACGTCGTTCGACGCGCCCCGCGTGACGGTCGGCAAGAGCCTCGGCAAGGACTTCAACGCGACGGTCTCTTTCGTGCTGTCGAGCAACCAGCAGCAGATCATCACCCTCAACTACCAGCTCACCCCCGCAGCTCTCATTCAGGCCCGGCTCGACGAGAACGGCATCTATTCGCTCGAGCTGCGTATCCGGCAGCGGCTGCGATGAGATCCTCCCGCGCCGTCCTGCTCGCCCTGGGCGCGCTCCTCGTCGCGGTGCGCGGGACCGCCGAGACGTTCTACGGAACGGGAATCGCCTCCCTGTCCTTTCGCGGCGACGCGCCAATCGACGAGCGCCGGCTCGCGGCCCTGACCGAGCTCGCGCCCGGCCGCACCCTGACGAGCGAGGCCGTGCGAACGAGTCTCCGCAACCTCTTCGCGACGCGTCTCTTCTCCGACCTCGCCGTCGAGGCATCGCCATCGCCCGCCGGCTCCATCGTGGTCGTCGTTTTCTCCGCGGCGCCGCGGATCGAGCGCCTCGCGCTCTCCTCCTCGGTCCCCGCGTCCGGCCGCGTCCTCGACGCCATCGGCCTCGGGCCGGGCAATCCGTGGCAGAGCGATCTCAAGCCGCGGTACGAGGCCGAGATCCGGCGCGTCCTGCGCGAGGAGGGCTACTTCGATCCCAAGATCGCGACGGCCGTCGAGGCCGGCGCCGACGACACTTCCGTGGACGTTCGGTTCGACGTTGCGAAGGGGCCGCGCGCCCTCGCGGGAGCTCCCCGCTTCTCGGCCTCGCTCGCCCCGCTCGACGAGGCGACTCTGCTCGCGAAAGCGAAATCGAAAAGAAGCAAACCCTATCGCGGCACCGCGGCCCGGGAGGATGCCGAACGCTTCGCGGCCGTTTACCGGCGGGCTGGATACTCGCGCGTGGAGGTGCGCCTCGACGACGAGTCGTACGACGCCGCCTCGGCGACCGTCACGCCGCACTACGCTCTCTTCGTCGGGCCGCGAGTCGTCCTGAAGGTCACGGGCGAAAGCGAGAAGGTGGTGCGCGCGCACCCGGACTCACCCTGGACGCGGGGCGAGCCTTCGGACGAAGACTCGCTACAGCTCCTGAAGGACGGGCTCCGCCGCACGTATCAGGAAAAGGGTTACGCCCGCGCGAAGGTGGACGTCACGTTCGAAACGACGGCGGACGAGGAGCTCGTGGCGTTCACGATCGAGAAAGGGGAGCGATGGGCGATCTCCTCCGTGAAGGTGACCGACGCCGTCAGCCTGCGCCCGAAGGACGTCTTCGGCGCGCTCCAGATGCGTCCGCGCGGCCTCGTCGAGTCCGGACGATACGTGGACGGAGAAGCAGTCGCGGATCGTGACGCTCTCGAGGCGCTCTATCGCGCGAACGGGTTCCGGTACGCGAGGGTCTCGCCGGCGGCCGTGACGGAGGGTGCCTCGCGGGACAACCTCGATGTGACGTTCAAGGTCGAGGAAGGGCTCCGCACGATCGTCGCGACGCGGACCGTGGTGGGCATCAAGACGGTGCCGGAGAACATGCTCCTTCCGCGACTCGCTGTCCGGTCCGGCCTGCCGTTCTCCGAATCCTCGGTCAGCGACGACGCGGCTCTCCTGCAGTCGCTATACGTGGACCGCGGATACGTGGACGCGAAAGTGGAAGCCACGGCGCGCTTCCTGGATCCCGTGCCGCCCGAGGGAGAGCGCGCCGAGGTGCTCTACACGGTGACGGAAGGGACACCCGTCGTCTTCGGCAAGACGATCCTGCGCGGCAACCGGCGCACGCAGCCCTTCATCGTGGAAGACCGCCTCGCGAACAAGGAGGGCTCGCCGTTCTCGCTCACGAAGCTTCTCGACACGCAGCAGAGTCTCGCGCGCCTCGGGATCTTCCAGAAGATCGAGCTTTCGACGTTTCCGACGGATCCCGAGACGCTGTCGCGGGCGGTCCTCGTCACCGTTTCCGAGGCGCGGCCGTGGAGCCTCACGTACGGGGTCGGCGCCGAGTACGCGCCGCAGGCGCCCGCCACCCGGCTCTCGGCGCGCCTTTCCCTGGGTGTCTCCTACAACAACCTCTTCGGACGCGCGCTCGAGGTGAGCGGGGAAGGACGCATCTCGAACCGGGATCCGCGGATCATCCTGTCGGCGCGCGATCGGTCGCTCTTCGGCGGGAAGATTCCGATCTCCCTGGCCGGCTACCAGACGAACGATTACTTCTCGGACATCCAGGTCAAGCGGACCGGCGGCTTCCTCCAGGCGGAATATCGCGCTTCGGCGTCACTCAGGACGGGTCTCCGCTATCAGTACGAGCTCGTCAGTCCCAGTTCCGATCCGGGGCTCGGGGCCGACCAGAGGCTCAATCAGCCGAGCCGCATCAGCTCGGTCGCCGGAGGCGTGACCTGGGACCGCCGCAACGACCCCTTGAACCCGAGCGCGGGCACGTTTCTCGCCGCCGACGTCAAGTACGCGTTTCCGTTTCTCTCGGCCGACGCGAACTTCCTGAAGGCGCTGCTTCAGGCGGCTCTGTATCGGCCCTACGGCTCGACGCGCCTCGTCTTCTCGGTCCGCAGCGGCGTGATCTGGAACATCCAGGCGTGCGACGTCGTGCCGCGCGACGCACTTCTCTGCAGCCCCAACCTCATCGTCCCCGTGCCGGAACGCCTCTTCGCGGGTGGTTCGTCCACGCACCGCGCCTTCGCGCGCGACAATCTCGGCATCCCGGGCGAGACGCTGAACGCGGACGGAGTGGGCGTCGGCGGCACGTTGCAGCTCGTCGCGAACGCCGAATGGCGCATTCCCGTCGCAAGCAGCTTCGAGGTGGCGCTCTTCTTCGACATCGGAAACGTGTGGGCCGATCCGAAAAGCGTGGATCTCGCGCGGCTCCGGTCCGGTGCGGGTCTCGGCCTCCACTACCAGACTCCCGTGGGCCCGATCCGGCTCGAATACGGCCTGAAGCTGGACCGCAAGTCGGGCGAGGATGCGGGTGCCTTCGCGTTCTCGGTCGGGTATCCCTTCTGAGGGCGGCTCGACGACGGCTTCAGGGGCGCCTGAGGCCGTCTGCGTGGGCTTACAATGGTCCATGCCCCGTTTCACGGTCCTCGAGACGTCGGCTCTGTTCTCGAACCGGGTCAAGTACGACTACCTGTTCGAGATGGAGATGTGGCTGAAGGGCCTCGAGCGCTTCTTCCAGATCGACTGCCTGCCTCTTTCCGCGTTCGAACGATCGCACGCTTCTCTCAAGAATTACGTCGAAGAGGTGGGAGCCGTACGCGCCGGGGTGGCCCACATGGCGATGCTCGCCACCCAGCTCCTCGGGGAAGGCAAGGAGGGTCTCGCGTCCTTTCTGCTCTATCTCGACAGCCAGGTCACACGGACGGGCAGCGGCGAGATGCCGGCCAGGCGGCGCGGAGAGAATGCCGAGACGGAGTTTGCCCTCGTCGTCGAGAAGCTCGACGATTTTGCGAAGATCCTCGACGAGCTTTCGCGGGCGCCGTTCGTCCCGCTCCAGACGTATCTCTCCCTGGGGCGGATCGTGGTCGGCACGCTTCGGCAGGACCCCAACCTCGGCGTCCTGTTTCGCGGCAACCTGCGCCCCGTTCTCGACAAGGAGTCGAAGCAGTCGCTCGGCCGCGTGCTCGGAAGCCTGCCCGAGCCCGCGCACCGGGGTGCCCTCGCCGCCCTGTTCGTCGCGCTCTTCAAGGGCCTGCGCTACGCCGAGCGGGCGCGCACGGCGGCCGAGTCGCCCGCGACGCGCAAGCGCGCGCTCCTGATCTTCAGCCTCCTCAAGGGAGAGAGCGATTCGATCGCCTCCTTCATCTCGAAGCGGCTCGCGCCACGGTTTCCCGAGGTATCCGTCCAGGCCGAGGGGCTGCGCCGCATCGTGGCCGCGCTCGACGCCGAGGTCCGGAAAGTCATGGACGTCGAGCTCGTGGACGTCGTCCTCATGAAGGACCCCGCCCTCGTCCTCACGCGCCTCGAGGACGCCGCCGCGCTCCTCAGGGATCTTCATCAGCAGAGCGTGATTTCGCTGGCCGAGACCTTCTCGTCGGGACTCGACGAGCGTACGCTTTTTCCCGAGTACCGGACGCGGCTCGACCAGAGCCTCGTTCTGAGGGACGAGATGGCCCAGCTCGTGAAGGCGACCCACGAGTTCGTCAAAGCGCCCGACAAGAAGGCGCTCCGCGTGCTGGTGGCCGAGCTCGAGTCCTTCCGGCGCAGCGGCATGCGCCATCTCATGTTCAAGGACTGGTCCCTCTTCGAGCGATTCCTCGCCGGTTTCGCCCGGGAACGCCCCCCGCGCTCGTTCCTGCCGGCCGCCCACCAGTTCGAGGGCTTCCTGAAGACGCTCGTGAAGGAGATCGGCAAGAGGTCGGTCCTCGCGAATCATCCCTTCAAGGGCTTCCGCCTCGAGGCCGGCACGCCGGCCGGCGGCCCGGGCGCCTCCCGCTACAATTGAGGGGGTCGGCGCGTCGCGCCGTGCTCGATCCCGAAAGGACCAGCAACGTGGGATTCGTTTCCGTCACCGAGGCCGCGGCCGCCTTCAAGGAAGGCCGCTTCGTCATCATCGTCGACGACGAGGACCGCGAGAACGAAGGCGACCTCTGCCTCGCGGCCGAGCATGTCACCCCCGCCGGAATCAACTTCATGGCCCGCGAGGGGCGCGGGCTCGTCTGTGTGTCGCTCACGGAGGAGCGCTGCGACGAGCTGGACCTCCACCCGATGGTCGAGCAGAACACGTCCAACTACGGCACGGCTTTCACGGTCTCCGTCGAGGCCCGCGGCAAGACCACGACGGGAATCTCGGCGGCCGACCGCGCGGTGACGGTGATGACCCTCATCGACCCGAAGACGAAGCCCCATGACCTCCTACGGCCGGGCCACACGTTCCCGCTCCGTGCCCGCAAGGGCGGTGTCCTCAAGCGGGCGGGACAGACGGAGGCCTCGGTCGACCTCGCGCGCATCGCGGGCCTCACGCCCGCCGCCGTCATCTGCGAGATCATGAACGAGGACGGCACGATGGCCCGCGTGCCCGACCTTCTCACGTTCGCGGGGAAGCACGATATTCCGATCGTCTCGGTGGCCGACATCATTCGCCACCGGATGCGCACGGAACGCCTCGTGCACCGGATCGCCTCCCCGATGCTGCCGACCGCTCACGGCACGTTCCGCGTCGTCGCGTACCGGTCCGAGGTCACGAACGAGGAGCACGTGGCTCTCGTCGCGGGCACATGGACGGAGGACGAGCCCGTTCTCGTGCGCGTGCACTCGTCCTGCCTCACGGGAGACGTCTTCGGTTCGGAGCGCTGCGACTGCGGCGTTCAGCTCCACCGCGCGATGGATCTCGTCGGGGAGCTGGGCAAGGGCGTCGTGCTCTATCTCCTGCAGGAGGGCCGCGGGATCGGTCTCGTGAACAAGCTGCGCGCTTACGAGTTGCAGGAGCAGGGCCTCGACACGGTGGCCGCGAACGAGAAGCTCGGCTTCGCGCCGGACGTCCGGGATTACGGCATCGGCTGCCAGATCCTGCGGGATCTCGGTGTGCGGAAGATCCGCCTCCTCACGAACAACCCGTCGAAGTACGTCGCCATCGACGGGTACGGCCTGGAAATCGTCGAGCGCGTCCCGCTCGAGATCCCGCCGACGGACGGCACGCGCGCCTATCTGGCCACGAAGAAGGCGAAGATGGGCCACATCCTGAAGCTCGTCTAGCGCCTGTACTCTTCGGCGAGCGTTTCCGGCGGGACGCCCCTGCGGAAGCGCCACAGGGTCCTCCAGTTTCGCAGCACCGTCCGCGCGACCCCGCGCTCGAGGTAGCGGCGCGGAGAGGTCGAGACGGCCTCGGGGAGGAGGGCGACGCGTCCGGCGTCGCGGACGCGACGCGCGAGGTCCCAGTCTTCGAGGAGGGGCCAGGGCTCGTGCCCGCCCAGCCGTTCGTAAACGTCGCGCCGCACGAAAGGGGCCTGGTCGCCGTAGGGCACGCGCGTGAACGCCGTGCGGGCGTTCGCCCAGAAGGCGACCCAGGCCATTCGCGCGCCGCCGCCCGAGAAGGAGAGGCGGAACGCGCCGCCGGCCGCTCCCGATGCGACCGCGCGCCGGACCGCGAGGTCCCATCCGCGCGGGAGGATCGTGTCCGCGTGGAGGAAAAGGAAGATGTCCCCGGTCGATGCCGCTGCGGCCGAGGAGAGACGGGCGCCGCGGGGCGCTTCGGACGAAAGAAGGAGGGCCCCGGCATGCGCGAAGGCGGAGAGGACCTCCGGAGAGGTGCCCTCGTCAGCCGTACAGACGATCTGCACGCGCTCGGGCATCTCCCCCAGGACGCGTTCGAAGAAGTCCCTCCCGGGCTCGCGTTCGCCTCTGCCTACCGGCACGATGACGCTGATGCGATCGGGGCCCGGAAGCAGCGGTACCATTCCGCCACGATGCCATACGGGTTCGTTCTCGTGGGCGGCCTTTCTTCGCGGATGGGCCGCGACAAGACGCGCCTGCCTTACAGGGGAAGGCCGATGGCGCTTTACCAGGCCGAAAAGCTCGCCATCGTTTGCGGGCACGTCGCCTTCGTCGGAAAGGATCCGACGGCGTTCGCGGGAACGTCCGTTCCCTACGTGATCGACGGAGCTCCCGAGTCCGCGGCCGCGTTCGGTGTCGCCGCGGCGCTCGCGTTCTCGCCGGAGGAGACGAACCTCGTCCTGGCGGCGGACGTGCCGCGCTGCCCGGAGGCCTTTCTGGCGGCCCTCCTCGAGGTGGCCGAGGCGATCCACGCGCCTGCCGTGGTTCCGGTTTCGGGCGGGCGGCCGCAGCCCCTGTGCGCGGTGTGGCGGCGCTCCGCGCTCGCTCCCCTCCGCGCGCGGCTCGACGCGGGGGATTACTCTCTTGTGGGTGCCCTTCATGCCTTCCACGCAGTGCTCATCCCCGAAGAGATGACGGCCGCGATGCCGGGTGGCGCCCCTGCGAATTTCTTCAACGTCAACTCCCCGGAGGAATATGAAGCGCTCGAAAGTGAAAACAGGGCGGACGATCGCGGCGGCGCGGCCTCTCAGCCACCTCGACGCTGAAGGCCGGGCCCGCATGGTGGACGTCTCGGGGAAGCGGGCCACGCTTCGCACGGCGCGCGCCCGCGCCGTCGTCGCGCTGGGAAGGGCCGCCTTTGGCGCCCTCGACGCGGCAACGAACCGGAAGGGCGACGCGCTGGCCGTGGCGCGGCTCGCCGGGATCCAGGCGGCGAAGCGGACGGCCGAGTGGATTCCGCTCTGCCATCCGCTCGCGTTCGACTCGGTGGCCGTGAATCTCACGCCGCGCGCTGCCCGGCTGGCCGTCGAGATCACGGCCGAGGTCAAGGGGACGGGAAAGACCGGGTACGAAATGGAGGCTCTCGTTGCCGCAACGGCCGCGGCGCTCGCGCTGTACGACATGTGCAAGGCGGCGGACAAGGGCATCGAGATCCGGGAGATCACACTTCTCGAAAAGACGGGTGGCAAGAGCGGAAGCTGGCGCCGGGGGAAGGCCCGCTGAGCTAGACTTGGTCGCAAGGAAACGGCATGGACAAGGCGCTCATCGACGGGCACGGACGCCGGGTCACCTACGTGCGGATTTCCGTCACGGACCGCTGCAACCTCCGCTGCATCTACTGCATGCCCGAGGACCAGAAGTTCCGCCAAATGCCCCACCTTCTGTCGCGAGAGGAGATCCGGCGCTCCGCGCGCCTCCTCGCTGATTTCGGGGTCGAAAAGATCCGCATCACGGGCGGAGAGCCCACGACGCGCCCGGATCTCGTCGGGATCGTGAGCGACCTCGCCGCCATCGGCTTTCCGGGCGGCATCGCGCTCTCGACGAACGGCGTGCTCTTTCCCAGGATGGCGCACGACCTCCTGGCCGCGGGGCTCACGAAGGTCAACGTCTCCCTGGATGCCGCGGAAGCCGAGCACTTCCGCAAGATGGCCCGGCGCGACCACTTCCAGCCGGTTCTCGACTCGATCGCTCTCGCACTGTCGCTGCCCTTTCACTCCGTAAAGATCAACGCGGTCGTCATCCGCGGCCTCAACGACGACCAGATCCTCCCGCTCGCGGCCATGACGAAAGACAAGAAGCTCGGCGTGCGGTTCATCGAGTTCATGCCGTTCGGCGACAACGACTGGAAGGAATCGGATTGGGTGGGCTGGGCGGAGGTCTGGGACCGCCTGGTCGCCGCCGGCTACGTGCTGACGCCGATCGAGAAGACGCTCGTGGCGGGGCCAGCCGACGAGTATTCCGTCACGTCGCCCGCGGGCGCGCACACGGGCACGCTCGGTTTCATCACGCCCGTCTCGGATCGTTTCTGCGACACCTGCAACCGCATGCGGCTCACGCAGGATGGCTTTCTCAAAGGCTGTCTCTTCGGCCACGCGGACGTCGACCTTCTGAAACCGATGCGCGCCGGAGCGACCGACGAGGACCTGCGCGCTCTCGTGGCGCGCGCGGCGGCGATGAAGGAAGAGCGACATCCCATGTTCGTCGGCATGAACAAGTCGAACCTGCCACTGCATGCGCGCAACATGAGCGAGATCGGCGGCTGACCCCCGGTGCGCGTCGCGATCCTGACGATCTCGGATCGCTCGTATGACGGCGAGCGAGCCGATAAGGGAGGACCGGCCGTGGCGGACGCCGTGGTCCGGCTCCTCGCCGGCGCGGTGGTCGTGGAACAGACGATCCTTCCCGACGAACGTGACGACATCGCCTGGAACCTCAAACGGCTCGCGGACACGGGAGCGGCGGATCTCGTCCTCACGACGGGGGGGACGGGACTCTCGCCGCGAGACGTCACGCCGCAGGCGACTCTCGACGTCCTCGATTACGAAGTACCGGGCCTCGCGGAAGTCATGCGGGAGGCGACGCGTGCGTCCGTCCCGACCGCGATTCTGTCGCGCCAGGTCGCGGCCGTGTGCGGTCGGACACTCATCCTGAACCTCCCGGGCTCGCCGCGCGGCGCCGTGGAGTGCCTCGAGGCGGTGGCTTCCGTCCTCGGCCACGCGGTCGCCGCGCTTCGCGGCGAGGCGGGCGACGATCATCCCGGCGCCCGGGGGGAGAGCCGTTGAACCCTACAATCTGTCTCGCGTGAACCGGCGGCTCTTTCTCACCGTTCTTCTCGGCCTCGCCGCGCCGTTTCGGGCGGTGGCGGCGGCGGCGCGTCCGCGCCGGATCCTCCGTCTGAAGAGCGGTGCGGTCGAAGAGGTTCCGCTCGAGGACTACGTGGCGGCCGTCTTGCCGCCGGAGATCGGCCGGGCGCCGGCGGCGGCGCTCGAGGCGCAGGCGGTTGCCGCGCGCTCATACGCACTCGCGCGCGCCGAGCGCCATCTCGAGGACGGAGCGGACCTGTGCGACGGCACGCACTGCCAGGTCTTTCGCGGGCTCGCGGCCGCCACGGAGGATTCGCGCCGGGCGGCGGCCGCGACCCAAGGCTTCGTGCTGACGCAGGGGGGCAGGGTCATCGCGGCCCCGTTCCATGCGGTCTGCGGCGGACGCACGGCGCGTCCCCGGGACGTCTGGGACGACGAGGAGATTCCCGAGCTCGCTTCGGTCGAAGACGACGCGTGCCTCGGGGTGCCTGGCTCTACCTGGTCTTTCGCGATTCCGCGCGCCGCCCTCCCGTCGCTTTCGAGCTCGTTCGGTTTCCCGGAGGCGCGCTTTCTCGAGGTGTACGGACACGACGCGAGCGGGCGCGTGTCGATGGTGCGGTTCGTGGCGCCGGGCGGCCAATCGCGTATTGCGCGCGGCTTCGAATTTCGCAGGGCGGCCTCGGAGATCTGGGGATGGGCCTCGGTGCGCTCGACGGATTTCACGGTAGAGGAGACGCGGCCGGCCTACCTGCTGTCCGGACGAGGCACAGGGCACGGCGCCGGGATGTGCCAGGCCGGGGCGATCGTACGGGCGAGAAGGGGTGAGAGTCGGGACGCAATTCTCAGCCTTTACTACCGGGGAGCCGGCGTGGAATCCCTGCGGGCTTGACTCAGGACTGACCGCAAACTGTGTCAGAGATCTGTACCACGGCGTTCCAAATGCGACAAAATTTGTCTCATCGTGTCGCATGCTACGAGCTAAGTATCTCATTATAAAGAATGATCCATCTTATGGCTCATTCTTTGCTTAAGCTGTTCCTCGACGCCTCGATTTTAAGTATCGGGTGCTTCAAGGAGGAGCTTGTGGGTTTGAATCACGCTCGTACGTCATACATGCTGCTCGTCGCAATGTTGGTGGTCGCATCACCGATGCACGCAACCGATTCGCTCGAACCAACGCCATCCAACTGGGCCGCGCCTCCTTACTGGGCGCCGCCGGCGGGCGGTAGCGGCGAGTCCGCCTCCCCGGATTCGAACGCCCGCTCCTCGGTCGGCCGACAGTCGCTCGCGGCGGGACCGACTGCCCTTCCGTTCATCTCGGTCTATCCCTGCCGACTCGTCGATACCCGTGGGAACGGCGCGCCGCTGACGGGCGGGTTTCTCCCGGCGGCGACCGTGCGCGACTACACGTTCACGAACATCTGCGGAATCCCCGCGAACGCGCAAGCGATCTCGCTTAATGCGACGGTGGTCAACCCGATAGGTCCCGGGTTCCTCACTCTCTGGCCCCAGGGCGGAGCCTTTCCGCCGGTCTCGACTCTCAACTTCAAGGGAAATGACGTGGTCGTCAACGCGGCCGTCGTGCCGCTCGCGTCGGGCGGCATCTCCGTGGCACTCGGAGTGTCAGGCGGCGACGTCGTCCTCGACACGAATGGCTACTACGCTCCGCAGACGCTGGTGAACACGGTTAACACGCTCTCCGGCGACGTGACCCTGAACCAGGGGCAGAACGTCACGATCGCGTCGGTCGGGAACTCCCTCACGATTTCGACGTCCGTTCCTGTGGGTCCGGCTGGTCCCAACGGTGCCCCTGGCTCTGTTGGAGCGGCTGGTGCGACGGGTTCAACGGGCGCAGTCGGTCCGACCGGCGCGACTGGTGCTAACGGAGCAACCGGCGCCACGGGTTCTGTTGGTCCGACGGGTGCTGTTGGAGCAACGGGTTCACAGGGTCCGATTGGCCCGACTGGTAACACGGGCAACATCGGTGCGGCTGGCGCGACGGGCGCTGCTGGAGCAACGGGTTCACAGGGTCCGATCGGTCCGACGGGAAACACGGGCAACACCGGTGCGGCTGGCGCGACGGGCGCTGCTGGAGCAACGGGTTCACAGGGTCCGATCGGTCCGACGGGAAACACGGGCAACACCGGCGCGGCTGGCGCGACGGGTGCGGCTGGCGCAGCGGGCTCACAGGGTCCGATCGGCCTGACGGGTGCGGTCGGGTCGCAGGGTCCGATCGGGGCGACGGGCGCGAACGGTGCCACAGGCCCGCAAGGTCCGATCGGCCTGACGGGCGTTACGGGATCGCAGGGTCCGATCGGATTGACTGGTGCTACTGGCCCCAGCGGTCCGACCGGTCCGGGCGGCGGAGGCACCTTCATCCTCGGCGGTGCAGCTAAGGACATCAAGAAGGCCAGCACGACCTACCTCAGCCTCTTCAACCCGCCCAACGCGGGGGCCGCGAGCGCAACCGAAGGCCAGGTGCAGCAGGAGATGACGGTCGGCGGTACGCTGTCGCAACTGCGCATCCGCCTGTCGGCAGCCGCCGGTCCCGCGGGGACGTCGTACACCTTCAACGTCCGGAAGAACGGCGCCAACACAGGGATCATATGCACGGCGACGTTCTCCGCAACGAGCTGTTCCAACACGACGAACTCGGCATCGTTCGCCGCGGGCGACCTGATCTCGGTTGAAGCGGACCCCTCGTCGCCAGTGCCCGCCGACAACCTGGAAGTCCGCTGGACGGCCATGTACGTGCCGTAGGTGCTGGTAACGAGGGCTGCGGAATCCGAGCGGCGGGCTCCCGGCCCGCCGCTTCGCTTTCCGGGCCGACGTGCCGGGTAGACTCCTTCGGGTGGCGCCGCTCCGCCTCTCGACCGGCCTGGACGTCCTTCTCCAGGATCCGTCGCTCCTCGGTGGAAAGAGGATCGGCCTCCTCTGCAACCCCGCCTCCGTGACCTCCGGATTCGTCCCCGCTTGGCGCGCGCTCAGAGACGTCGGATACGACGTGAGCGTGCTCTTCGGTCCCGAGCACGGCTTCTGGGGCGCGGCGCTGGCGGACGGAGACGTACGAGTACCGCGACGACGTCCCGGCCATCGATCTCCTCACGGACTCGGCGACCTACCGGCGGCTCGTGAGCGAAGGCGCGAGTCTAGATTCCTGGATCTCCGGTTTCCGGACTGACGAGGCGCGATTCGCCGAGCAGCGCCGGCCGCACCTGCTCTATTCCAGTCTGAGAAAATCCCCGGTGGTCCTCCTCGTCACCGGCGCGCACGAATCCGGCAAGACGACGGTCGCCGTGAAGCTCATCGAGGCGCTCGTGAAGGACGGGCTGAGAGTTGGCTCCCTCAAGCACACGGACCACGAGTACGAGACGGACGCCCCCGGCAAGGACTCGCAGCGCCACAAGGCGGCGGGCGCCGAGCCCGCGATCCTCGTCGCGGGACGCCGGAGCGCGATGCACCGTCAATGGAATCAGATCGCGGCCGTGTGCGGTCGGACGCTCATCGTGAACCTCCCGGGTTCGCCGCGCGGTGCCGTCGAGTGCCTCGAGGCGGTAGCCTCCGTCCTCGGCCACGCGGTGGCCACGCTTCGCGGCGAGGCGGGCGACGATCATCCCGGCGCCCGGGGGGAACGCCGTTGAACCCTACAATCTGTCTCGCGTGAACCGGCGGCTCTTTCTCACCGTTCTTCTCGGCCTCGCCGCGCCGTTTCGGGCCGGGGCCG
>Ga0208080_1000566_pt1 | contig 18595 bp, 18 predicted proteins | sample NGESurdeep092012_3_FD_184476 | JGI IMG/M metagenome (GOLD analysis project Ga0208080, IMG submission 184476) | Arctic peat soil microbial communities from Barrow, Alaska - NGEE Surface sample 210-3 deep-092012 (SPAdes) | ecosystem: Environmental > Terrestrial > Soil > Wetlands > Peat ...
CGGTCCATTCGCCTCGCTCGCCCATTGACCGAGGGGGTCAGGCCGTCAGGAAGAGGTCGACCGGCCCCTGGTGGCCGCCCACCGTCACGCGGCAGCCGCGGATCTGCCGGGTACCGGAGGCCCGAGCCCTTTCGGCCCGACGACTTACGCGGCACCACGGAGCGCGTTGGCGATCCACTCGGGCAGCACGATCCGAGGTGTGGGAACGGCAGGCTCCAATCCTCTCGCCCCGGCCCACCTCCCGCGCTCCGCCACCTGACGCGTCGTCCCCCAAAACAAGGCCCCGGTTCGGCTGGCGAGCCGACCGGGGCCTGATCGGGCGAAGCCCGGATCCCTACTTAGGGTCAGAGTTCCGCCAGCAGCTTCCCGAAGACGGCGAACTGGCGCTCGAGGCCCGCGCCGATGTACGCGCCGATCACGCCAAGGTTTCGGAGCGCGAGCCCGGCCCGGGCGTTGTAGCCCAAGAACTCCTCGCTGCGGCGTACACGGTCGAGCTTCTCGGCCTCGCCACGGATGAGCAGGAAGCCATCCAGATCGCCCCCGTGGGGCTCCAGCAGGACTGCCTCGAAGCTCTCGATCTCACCGCGCTTCTGGAGCCCGGTGTAGTACGCCAGCACCTCGTTGAACAGGGTGAGCGAGCTTTGCTCGCGGCCCGCGATGCCCTCCCCCCAGCCGATGAAGATTGCGCTGTCCGCCATGCCGCACCCCCCGTGGAAGATCGACGGGTCGGTCTCGCCATTGGCCCAGCACGACGGTTTGGCGACCGGATCAGGACGCCGCGCTGGTTGGACCTCGCGGTCCGCTGCCACCCCCCAGATCGGCGGAGTATGCCACGGGCGTGCTTCCTGTCCCAGCAGGGGTGCGCGGCCATCGGCCTCCGCCGCCGCCATCCTGATGGCCTACGCGATCTCCGAGTCACGGTGAACGAGGTCGGGACGTTCGTGACGGGCAGGGGCTGGGTACGGGTGACCAAGCTAAGCGTGAAACAGCCCGGAGACGCCTCCGGGCTGTTTAGTCTCGCGGACTACCGTTTAGCCGACAGTCGGGTTGGTGGTCAACCTCCCGGGGGCCGGTAGCTCGGTGTCAGTTTGGTCGCAGCATCGACCTCCTCGGGGGTCATGAGCACGACCGTCCGCGTTGCGATACCACCTGTGGCCCCAGCGGCGAGGGCTCCAGCGGCCGCCGCCGTGTTGCTCGGCAGGTCGGCAATGAGGTAGAAGTCATCACTCCCGAAGGCGAAGTAGTACGCCTCAAGCGTCCCCCCAAGGGACTTGATCAACTTCTCGGTCGCCTTTCGTCGTCCGCTGCCGCCCTCCTTGAGGACACCGCGGGCACCCTCCGCGGTGTAACTCCCCGTGAACAGGTACTTGGGCATGGCCCACCTCCGTCCGCGGGGCATCCGATGGGACACGCTCGGGCCGCGGATCGCCCGAGCCTATCCCAGAAGCTGTCCGTGTCAACGCTGAGACCGGCTCGGTATGGGACCCTCAACCTCGGCTGGCACGCGCCCGTTGACAACGTGCCTACGCGATCTCCGTTTCTCGATGGACGTAGCTCGGAACGTTCGTCACGGGGATCATCAGGATTGGTGACGGTGTGTCGGGGCTAATCCACTCAGGCGGACCGACGATCAGCCGCGGAGTTGCGGCTCGCGTCGATCCGGACCTTTACTCGCAAAGTGTCGGCCCGACTCCTCTCGCCCCGACCATGACGACCAATCGAACATCGAGGCGGAGTCGCGCCGATTGCGGCGAGGACACCCATTCGCTCCGCCTCCGCCGTCAGTTCGAAGGTCGCTCTTCTTGTCCCGAGGGGCGTTCCCGGCCGCGTCTCCGGCCCGCGTCGACCTGTCGACGAGCTGAAGCGTTCGAGCGCGCTCGCCCCGACGGGTCACCCTGACGAAGCCGTCCCGTCCCGGCGTTTGCCGGGCGTCGCAGCGCCCTCCTGCCCGGGCGCTCTTTAGTCGGCAGCCCGCCGAGATGACGCCCGGTCATGACGAGGGAAGATTCCCGCGACACACTTTCTTCACACGGGTGACCGAACCCGAGGTATCGACTACCCGGCGAAGGTTTCGGTGTGATGCTCGACATCCAGCCCGTTGATGCTCACGCGGCCCACGGTGCCGCCCACGCCGATTCGCACGTCATGGCGAGGTCGGCGGTCACGCCGCTCTTCCGCAACCGCAACTTCCTGCGCCTGTGGTTCGTTGCGGCCGCGACGCAGGTGGGCGGCCACATGGCGCTCTACGCGATGACGATCCTCGTGTTCTCCACCACGCGGTCGAACACCGCGGTCAGCACGCTCCTGATGACCTACATGCTCCCCCAGGTGCTTCTGTCGCCGTTCGCGGGCGTGATCATCGACCGGGTGGACCTCCGCTGGGCCATGATTGCTCCGAATGCCGTGCGAGCCGCGCTGATGGTCGGACTCGCCCTGGCGGGCGTCAGCGTCCCGATCCTGTTGCTCCTCAATGTCGGGATTAGCCTCACGAGCGTCACGCTCATGCCGGCCGAGGGATCGATGGTTCCCCGGGTCGTGCCGACCGACCATCTCGAGATGGCTTTGGGCATCTTCAACCTGACCTTCCAGGCGTCGTTCGCGGTTGGGTTTGCCTTTGCGGGTCCGCTCCTTGTCGTCGTCTTCGGGCCGTCGGTCGTCCTGGGGGTCGTCGCGGCCCTGTACGTTGCCGCGACCGTCGTGTGCATCGGCTTGCCGCCCGCCCCGCCCGAGGTGAGACCTGCGGACCACCTGCGGCGTTCCGATGCGATCCAGCCCATCCGCGAGCTTCTTGACGGGTTCCGCGCCATCAGCGGGAACCTCGAGATCGAGCGTCCGATCATCGTGCAGGCCGCAGCGGCGGCTGTGGCGGGCGTCCTCGGCGTGCTCGGTCCGGCGCTGGCAATCACGATCGGCCTCGAGCCCAGCCACTTCGCCGTCGTCGTTCTTCCCCTTGGCGTCGGGGTCGTCGTCGGCGTCCTGGGGCTGCGCCGGCTGAGGCGCATCTCGCACCGACGGATCGCGGAGGTCGGGCTCATGGCGTTCGGTGCACTCGCCTTCGCACTGGCCATCATGGCGGCGGTCGGGAGCGTCCTGGGCGAGTTCGCTACCTCGGTCCTGCCCTTCGTGATCGGTGCCGCTTTCGCAGCCGGCGCCGCGTACGGGATGACCGCGGTGTCGGCGCAGACCGCGCTCCTCGAAGCGATGCCGTCCGACGCTCGTGGACGCGTCTTCGGCGTCCTCGCTTCGATCGTGAGTGCCGTGGCCCTGTTGACGTCCGTGGTCGCCGGGCCCGTTGCCGACCATGTCTCGGCACCGATTGTCGTCGCCGCGGTGGGCCTTGCGGTCGCGGCGGTCGCAGCCTGGCTGACACGCCGCTCCGGCCCGCGCGCGACCGTCAGCGAGTCGACCTCGTGACTCGGCTCCAGTCGCGATGGCTCAGGCCTGGCGTGTGCGGGCCCGGGGAGGCCCGACCCGCATCCGCGTCGAGGGAAGCGCGATCTCCGCCGCGCTCAGCGCGCCTCGACCGATCCGACGGGCGTCCACCCAGGCGGCGAGATCACGAGCGACGGCAATTTCGTGACCGCGATGAGGACTCAGGACCGCGACGGTCGTGGGCAAGCCCGTCAGGCTGACCGCACGCGGAATCCCGAGCGCCTTTCCCGCACGAACCGGACCACCGCGCCAGCGTCAGATATGACGGCGCAATTCCTCTCGCCCCGACCAATGCATGCCGTAGTCGCCGGCGAGAGTTGACGCTCGCGCCGTCCCTTTCGTGCGAGGGCGAGCTGAGCGACAAGCCGCTCGCGTTCCGACGAGACCGACACGGCGTAGGTGGCGGGCGAAGGCGCACGCGAGATCAGGCCGGCCCCCTCGAACGCGGGTGCGGGCGGCATCGAAGGGGGCGCGCAGGTAGACCGGGGCGAGATGGACATGGCCGTCGGCCTGCGCGCCAAGCGCTCCACCCCGGTAACCTCGCTGCTCGCTCCGTCGATCACCCGAAGGCTCATCGGCCGGTTTGCCAAGCGGCTCGCAGTCGATACCGCGATGTCGCACCGCCTGGAACGGCTCACCGACCGCGAACGCGAGGTCGCGGCGGCAGTCGCGCGGGGATCGAGCAACCCGGAGATCTGCGAGGAGCTCTTCATTGGAGCCGCCATGGTGAAATCGCATGTGTCGAGCATCCTCACCAAGCTTGGCTTGCGGGATCGTGCCCAGATCGTGGTCTTCGCCTATGAGAGCGGGCTCGTCGAGGTCGGCGACCGCGACATCGGTTGCTGACAGCCTTTCTGGCTCGACGTCGAGGACGCGCCCATTCGAGGTCTCCTCGCGGACAGCGGGACCCCCTCCAGCGTTCGCCTCGCCCTTGTCGGTCTGCTCGGCTCATCAGGTTCGGCCGGTCGCTCTTCCTATACTTGGCCGCATGCTTCGTCCTGACCCAGCAGCAGCGGGTGGAGGGGACGCTGCCTGGACGGACGCGACCCTCCTCGCGCGCGTGGCGGCCCGAGATGAGCGGGCTCTCGAGGGGCTTTCCGGCCGGTTCGGCGCAACGATGCATGCCGTGGCATTCCGCGTGACGCGGGCCGAGCGCCTGGCCGAGGAGGTCGTGCAGGACGCACTCATGGCGGTGTGGCGAGAGCCCGCCAGGTTCGACCCCGCCCGTGGGAGCCTTGGTCCGTGGCTCCTGACCCTGACCCGCTACAAGGCAATCGACGCCGTCCGGCGCGAGGCCGTGGTGCGGCGGCACACGGCCGACGTCGACCTGGAGCTGCGCCAGGCCCCCGACGATGTCCACGATGAGGCGTGGCTCGGGATCCGCAGGCAGCGGCTGGGCGAGGCGATCGCACGCCTTCCGGACGACCAGCGGCGGGCACTCGAGCTCGCGTTCCTCGGCGGGCTCACCCACGTGGAGGTGGCGGAGCGCGAGGGGATTCCGCTCGGCACCGCCAAGACGCGGATCCGAACGGCGCTCCTCACGTTGCGTCACGATCTGGCCCCGACGATCGGGCCGGAGGGTCCGCCCCCGCCGGCGGCGTCCGGCGCTCGCGAAGCGCCCGCCGTGTCCGATCGGTCGGCCGGTTTCGGCGCCGGGTCAATCCGTCGGGCTCGCACGACCGAACCGCAAGCAGACCGTGACCGCTGGCGCGCGGTGCCGGAGGATCCCCCGCATGGAGGAATGACCGATGCCTGAGTCGAGCCCTCGGCGCCCGGGCGGAACACCTCGGCCGACACCGTCGACTGATGGCATCGCCACGCCCGAGCTCATCGCCTCGTTGCTCGCCGACGGCGATGACGACCTTGCCGCATGGGCGATCGGCCAGGCGCTCGAGGAGCGCCCGCGGGCTGTGGTGTTCGACCGCCTCGTGCGGTCCGCAATGGAGCTCGTCGGTTCGCGCTGGGCGGCGGGCCAGTGGACGATCTCGCAGGAGCACCTCGCGTCAGTCGCGCTGATGGGCGCCCTGGCGCGGATTCGTCCAGGTGATCCCGCCGAGACCCGGATCGGCCCGGTGGCGGTGCTCGTCGCACCCGAAGGGGAGCAGCACGTCGCTGGCCTCGCCTGCCTGGCCCAGATTCTCGAGGAGCGTGGCTGGCGGGTCGAGAACCTGGGCGCAAACGTCCCCGCGGATGACCTGCGGACGTTCGTGAATTCCCGTACCGTCGATCTGATCGCTCTGTCGATCGGCACCCGCGAGCGCCTTCCCGCCCTCGAGAGGGCGATCGACGCCCTCCGAGGCAGCGAGCCGGCGGGCTCGCACCTGCCGATCATGGTCGGCGGGCTTGGGACCCTCGGGATCGAGTCCGAGATCGCCGGTGCGGACCTGGTGAGCTCGGTGCTGGCTGACGCGGAGCCGTTCGTGGGGTCGGTCGAGGGCTCGTTGGGGTCGCGCGCCGGAGGTTGAGCCGCACCGCCGGGGCCTCGACCGAGGTTGCCGCGGCGCTGCGTCTGTGGTGGGCGGGCCCAGGATCATCCGGGTCGGGCTGATCACCTTGTCCACGCCGAGGTGCTTGAAGAGCGGCTCGTTCCTCGGGTTGTGACCATGGCAGGCCCAGCCGGAGCATGGTCCGTGACGCTCAGAGGACGGAGCCTACGTTGTCGACGCTGGACGAGGGGTTGTCACTTCGAGCGCCAGGCGGTCGAGCCGCTACCCAGCCCCCTGCCCCGGTGACCTCGATCTCGAGCGGCAATCTATCCGGGACATCAAGGTCGGTTCTGCGGCTTGTCTGTCCTCACTCCTGTGACTGCCCATTGCCCTTCAACGACGCCCGCACGAGAAAGTCGAACATCCACTGCAGGGTGTCGTACCGAAGCCGCATTGACTGGCCGTCCCGGAGCACCTGGGACGTCGGGCCCAGCCGGACGGCGACGTCCGTGTATGCGATCGCGGCCTCACGCACCATGGCTGCGAGTGCCAGACGGTCGCGGGCGTCGAACGCGCGGAGGAGAGATTCCCGCGCAGCCCCGGTTTCCCCGAGCGCGCGTTCGACCCGCTGGCGCTCCTCAGCAGTCGGTCCGTCGCTCACCTGACGACAATAGCAGTTGCCATCAAGGGAACGGCCCACGATCGCACGGTAGTGGAGCTGCTTCTCGATGTAGACCGTCATCTGGGGATGACGCTGTACCTTTCCTCCAGTCAGGCGGTCTTCGCCCCCGCCGCGTCAAGCGCCATTGCCCGCTGGAGCGCAGCGGCCCGCATGTCGGCCGCGATCTCGACCGGACCGCCAAGGGCCTGTGCGCTGAGCGCTGCCTGCGCGGCTTCCTCGATGACCCCGCCGATGAGGACGGCCAGGTCAGGGGTTCGGTGGAAGACGAGCACGCCGTGGTTCGCGAGCAGCACGGCCGGCGCGCCCGGTCGAACCGCTGCGCGGATGTTGGCGACCGCCTGCTCGGAGCCCCGCGGCGCGTATGCCGCGACCGCAACGCCGTCGGCAAGCCCGAACATCGCGAGCGCCTCGATCCAGCAGGCGATGGGTCGGTTGGCGACGGCAAACGCCGTCGCGTGTGGCGAATGCGTGTGGACCACGCACCCGACATCGGCACGATCCCGGTACATCGCCGTGTGCATCGCCACGACGGCGGCCTGGATCGGGGGGAGGGTGCCCTCCAGCAGCGTTCCGTCCAACGCGACGCGGACGATGCCGTCCGCCCTCAGCCCCTTCAGCGACGAGGCGGACGTGTAGTACATCTCCTCGGCGCCCGGGACCCGGAGGCTGACGTTGCCGTGCCCGTTTGCCGAGATGGCCCCGCCCGCGACCACCCTGGCGGCGGCGTCGAGGACCTGGTCGACGAAATCCTTGTTCACCTGTTGTCCCCCCACCCGTCTCGAACTGGTCGCGGTTCGCGTGCAGCCAGTCGCGCTGCACCTACATGGGCATCGGGCTGAGGAGCTGGAAGTAGTTGTTGTCGGGATCGGCGAACGTGGCGATCCAGGCCCCGGCTGCCTCCCCGAACTGGTACGGCTCCCGGATCACCGTGGCCCCGGCAGCCTTGAACCGCTCGAAGTCGCCCTTGACGTCGGACGACTCGATGTTCCAGATCAACCGTCCCGGCTCGGTGTTGCTGCCCGTGACCTGGTCATGTGCGCCGACGGTGAGGAAGCCCGTGCCGAGCTGCCAACCGCTGTAGGCGCCTTCATTCCAGCCAGGCGTGCCGAAGAGCCTGGTGTAGTAGTCCTTCAGGCGCTGCGGATCCGCCGACCCGATCAGGATGCTGTTCAGGTTCACGCTGTCTCCCCCTTGATGCTCCCCCGCCCGGCTGGGACGCCGACCCGACGCAGGACGGCGATTGTCGGCGAGGCCCGGATTGGCGTCAAGACACCGGTGCTACCACGTCGACGCCGGCGTCAACCTCCGCTCTCGAAGAGCAGGGTGTCGAGGCCGCGCGTCAGCCCGATGCGCCCGAGGACCAGCCGGACCGCGAGGATCGTTCCGGACACGTAGGGCATGGCCGAGAGGCCGGCGTCGTGACGGATCGTCAGCCGTCCGTCGGGCAGGCCGAAGATGACCTCGGTGGAGACGGAGTAGCTGGGGAGCCGCACGGAGTGCACCTGGACGCTCTCGGCGCGTCCGGCTTCGTCGCGCTGGAGTAGTCGATGATCTCCGCCTGCGGGAGGTGGCGAGCCACGAGCATCACCGCCGCCTGCGCCATCGCCGCCGTGAGCGAGAAGTACGCCCTGCCGAGGTCCGTGCCGGCGGCCGATCGTGCAACCGCGGAACGTAGGACCAGGCCGTCGGCCTCGAGGACCCCCGCGACCAGCGCCCGGCCCGCCCAGCCGGTGGCACCGGCGACGCAGACATTGATCATGCCCGGCGCCCGGCCCCCTACGCCTCGGCGATCACCCCGATCGAGATCCGGAAGCCGGCGCGGCGTTGCAGCGGGGGCATCAGCGTTCCCTGGCCGACCGGCGCGTCGCCGGGGAACACGCGGACCCACTCCTCGTTGAAGACGTCGAACTCCGCAGGGTCGCGCAACGACCAGTTCGCCCAGACAACCTTCTCCAGCGAGCTCCCCGCACCCTGGAGCTTGGCCTCGAGGTTGCGCAGGCACTGGCGCGCCTGTTCCCTGATCGCTCCGCTGACGACCTGACCGGTATCGGGATCGACCGGCCCCACCGACGAGACATAGACCATGCCTCCGGCCGCGACCGCCCGACCGTGACCGACGGTGGGTCCGACTGTGGCGGACGTCTGGGGCGTCTCTCCGGCGGTGAACCTCCCCTTCCCCCGGTGGACTGCGCCTGGTCGCGTGGGGTCCTCGGCGGGGATTCCGAACTCGCCGGGCGGCAGCTCGACGCCGTTTGCCTTGAACCTCCCCATGAACGTCGGCCGGATCCCGGTCGGCTTGAGCTGCCCCTCGATCTTGCCGTCCCGAACGCCGGTCTGTTCGAAGGCGAAGATGTCCTGGGTAAGGATCTGGTCGTCCTCGATTCCGTAGACCTCGGTGATGTTGACGACCTTGCGGGAACCGTCCTTGAGGCGGGCGGTGTGGACGATCACGTCGACGGCGGAGGTGATCTGCTCGCGGATCGCCCGCAGCGGCAGCTCATAGCCGGTCATGAGGACCATCGTCTCGAGTCGGCGAAGCATGTCTATCGGGCTGTTGGCGTGCCCGGTGGAGAGCGAGCCGTCCTGGCCCGTCGTCATGGCCTGGAGCATGTCCAGGGCCTCGCCTGCGCGGCACTCTCCCACGATGATCCGGTCGGGCCGCATGTGCAGGGCGTTGCGCAACAGGTCGCGGATCGTGATCTCGCCTTTGCCGTCGAGGTTCGACGGGCGCGACTCGAGCGTCACGACGTGCGGCTGGCGGAGCTGCAGCTCGGCGGCATCCTCGATCGTGATGATCCGCTCGTCCGCGGGGATGAACGAGGAGAGGACGTTGAGCGTCGTCGTCTTGCCGGAGCCGGTGCCGCCGGAGACGAAGAGGTTGAGCCGGGCCTCGATGCAGGCCTTGAGGAAGTCGAACATCTCGGCCGTTGCCGTGCCGAAGCCGACGAGGTCGTCAACGGTGAACGGCCTGGCAGCGAACTTGCGGACCGTGATCACGGGTCCAACGAGCGAAAGCGGATGGATGATCGCATTGACGCGCGAGCCGTCGGGCAGGCGCGCGTCGACCCGTGGGCTCGACTCGTCGATCCGCCGCCCCATCGGCGTGATGATCCGGTCGATGATCCGCATCACGTGCTCGTCGCTCAGGAAGACGCTCTCGACCCGCTGGATCTTCCCGCCCCGCTCGATATAGATGTGGCCCGGGCCATTGACCATGACCTCGGTGACCGTCTCGTCACGCAGAAACGGCTCCAGCGGCCCGAAGCCCGTGAGGTCGTCGGCCGCCTCCTCGACCAGGCGAAGGCGCTCCTCCCGCGTCACGCTGAACCCGTTCACGTCGATGACCCGATCGACGATCCCCGCGACCTTGCCGCGGGCATCCGCAGCGCCGGAGACCTCGCCCAGGCTGTCGAAGGCCCGGATGACCTCGTCGTGGAGGCGAGCCCTGACCTGGCGCAGCAATTCCCCACGGCCTGCGGCGGGAGCCGGTCTCGGCGGTGCGCCAGGCCCCGCGGGCGGTGCCCCGGGCCCCGCGGGCGGCAGGCCAGGCCCGACGGGTACCAGCGTGCCGGAATTCGGGACGCCGACTCCCTGTTGCGCTCGCTCAACCCGCTGGAGCAGCGACATGACCTCTACCTCCCCCGGGTCTGGCTCGTGACTCCAGATGGGTGCGATCCAGGCTTGCGTGGAGAACGGTGCCCACGCTCGATGAGTTCTCCGAGATAGTACCTCTGCCCGGCCGAAAAGGACCCCTGAAGTACCAGAGTCAGGTGCGTCTGAGCAACCCCAATACGCCGGCCGCGGTGAGCGGCGCCGGGCGCAGCTTCGGGCCATTGGGCCCGGGGGACCAGCGACGATGGACTCAGTGCAGGTCGACGCATCGCCGTGATCCTGAACGCCATGGCAGTCCAGGGATTGGGGCGGACACCGGCGGTACACTCACCTCGACGGCCGACGGGCGTCGTCCTGGCCGCCTGGACGGTCATCCTCGCGTTGTCCCTGATGCCGACCGTCGTCGCGCAGGAGGTCCTTGGCGAGCCGGTGTCCGCGGACCTGCGGGCCGGCAGCTCCGTCGCCGTGATCCTGGCCGGCCTCCTGTCGACCCTGGCCTGGAAGCCGCTACGGACGCTGCGCCCCCTCCTCGGGCTCTTCCTCGTGCTGGTCGCGGCGCAGTGGGCCGTCTACACGCAGCTTGGCCGCCTGCCGATCTTCCTGGGCTGGCTGCGGGACCGATCGTTCAGCGTCTACATGCCCGCCGAGCTGGTGTTGAACCTGATCGTGACGCTGGCAGTCGTGGCAGCGCTGGTCGGCCTGAAGCGGGATCGCCGGGCCTTCTACCTCTCACGGGGCGATCCGTCGGCCCCGGCCGAACCGATCCGCTGGCTGGGCGTGAAGCCGGGCGCCAGGTGGAGCAAGACCGGGCGCGACCTGTCCATCGTCATCAGCCTCGGCACGCTGGCCTTCCTGGCGATCGCAGGGCGGACGTCCATCGACATCGCCGGCGCGGTCCTGCCGTTCCTGCCCGCCGTCCTGCTCGCCGCTGCCCTGAACGCCTTCAACGAGGAGATGACCTACAAGGCGTCGATGCTGTCGGTGCTGCTGGAGCCCGTCGGTTCGCGCCAGGCGCTGCGGATGGTCGCGGCCTACTTCGGGATTGCCCACTTCTACGGCGTTCCGTACGGTCTCGTGGGCGTGGTGCTGGCCTGGTTCCTCGGCTGGATCCTGGCGAAGTCGATGCTGGAGACGCGCGGCCTCACGTGGGCCTGGATCATCCATTTCGTGCAGGACGTGCTGATCTTCGGGTTCATGGCGACCGGCGCGATCACCCCGGGAGGTGGCTGAGCGCCACGACGGCGACCCGCGAGCGTGTCGCTGCCCAGCGTGCGCGGCCGCCCGTCCCGGGAGGACAATCCCGGTGACCCCGGACACTTCGAGCGCCCAGCGCGTCAACTCGGTGGGCAACCTGGTCGATCGACGACGTCGTCGGGGTGTCTGCCACGCCGGAGGACCGACCATGAGCCACCTGCCCGCACCCGGACGCTACGACGCGATGACCTATCGCTTCTGCGGGCGGAGCGGCCTGCGCCTGCCGCTGCTCTCCCTGGGGTTGTGGCACAACTTCGGCGACCACACCCGCCTGGCGACCCAGCGCGAGATCGTCTTCACGGCGTTCGACCTCGGGATCACCCACTTCGACCTTGCGAACAACTACGGCCCGCCCTACGGCAGCGCCGAGCTCAACTTCGGGCGCATCCTCCGCGAGGACCTGGCGGCGCACCGTGACGAGCTGATCATCTCCAGCAAGGCCGGCTGGGACATGTGGCCGGGGCCGTACGGCCAGGGCGGCGGGTCGCGCAAGTACGTGCTGGCGAGCCTGGACCAGAGCCTTCGCCGCGTCGGCGTCGACTATTTCGACATCTTCTACTCGCACCGCTTCGACCTCGACACGCCGCTCGAGGAGACGATGGGGGCGCTCGCCACGGCGGTCCGCCAGGGCAAGGCCCTCTACGTGGGAATCTCCTCGTACTCGGCGGCAAAGACGCGCGAGGCGGCTGCGATCCTCCGCTCCGAGGGCGTCCCGCTCCTGATCCACCAGCCGTCCTACAACCTGCTGAACCGCTGGGTCGAGCCGGAGCTGCTCGACACCCTCGAGGAGGTCGGGGCCGGGATGATCGCGTTCACGGCGCTCGCCCAGGGGCTCCTGACCGACAAGTACCTCGACGGCATCCCCGCCGACGCGCGCGTCAACCGGCCCGGGGGCGATTCGTTCGCGCGGGAGATGCTGAACCAGCAGAACCTTGCGCGGGTCCGGGCGCTCAACGAGATCGCGCTGCGCCGCGGCCAGACGCTGGCCCAGATGGCCTACGCGTGGGTGCTGCGCGACCCGCGCGTCACGACCACGCTCATCGGAGCGAGCTCGCCGGCGCAGGTCCGGGAGAATGTCGAGGCGCTCGCCAACCTGGCGTTCTCCGCGGCTGAGCTGGCGGAGATCGACCAGCACGCGGTCGAGAGCGGCGTCAACCTGTGGGAGAAGCCGAGCACGGACCAGCGCGCCTGAGCCGGACCATCGGCTGCGCCCCGCCGACCCGTTCGTGGGATGGCAGGCGGCGCCATTCCCATCGACTCTTTGGCTGGTGCCGACGGGCACCACTTCGCCGATCGCGTCGCGCGATCCTCGAGGTGCCCGCGGTCCCGAACAGGGGTTGGTGGTGGTGAAGAGACAACTCGGCCGACCTCCGGCCGTCGCGGGAGCGAGCCTCGCCGGTTCCAGGGCTGTGACGTTCGCCGGCGTTACGCTCGACGAGGTCGAATCGGTCTCGAGAACCGGATCGTTCTCGCTCGACATCGCATCGGGATGCTGGACCAGCTCGACGGGTCTCGACGCGATCTTCGGGATCGACACCGCATTCGACCGCTCGGTCGAGGGCTGGGCGTCGCTGATCCACGTCGATGACCGCCAGGCCATGCTCGACTACTTCGCCGAGGAGGTCGTCGGTCGCGCCAGGCCGTTCGATCGCCGGTATCGGATCGTCCGCGCCGACACCGGCCAGGCACGGACTGTCCAGGGGCGCGGCGCGCTGGATCTCGATGAGTCCGGGCGACCGCTGCGAATGGTCGGCACGATCTCCGACGTCACCGATCAGGTTGCGCTGGACGACGAGCGGGCCCGGCTCGAAGCCGAGCTCCGCCGGAGCGAACGCAGCCTCGCCGAGGCGCAGCGGATCGCCCAGATCGGCAGCTGGGAGTGGGATCTCGCGACCGACTCCCACCGCTGGTCGGATGAGGCGCACCGGATCTACGGGCTCGAGCCGGGCACGTTCCACGGACCCACCGAAGCGTTCGTCGCGCTCGTCCACCCGGACGATCGCGCTCGCGTCGCGGAGGCCGACCGGGCCGCGCTCGCAGGTCAGGCCCACTATGCGATCACCCACCGGATCGTCCGCCCGGACGGCGCCGTCCGGACCGTGCACGAGGAAGCCGAGGTCATCCGCGACGAGCAGGGGCGTCCGATCCGCATGCTCGGCACCAGCCAGGACGTCACGGAACAGGTCGCGGGACAGGCGGAACGCGCGCGCCTCGCGGCGGCCGTCGAGCAGACGTCCGACTCGGTCGTCATCACCGACCTTGCCGGCACGATCGAGTACGTCAACCCGGCCTTCGAGCGAGCGTCGGGCTATGGTCGCGACGAAGCCATCGGACAGAACCCGAGAATCCTCAAGAGCGGCCGCCAGTCGGCGGCGTTCTACGGTGCCCTGTGGGGTCGCCTGACGCGCGGTGAGAGCTGGTCCGGGACTCTCATCAACCGGCGCAGGGACGGCTCGCTCTACGAGGAGGAGTCGACGATCTCGCCGATCCGCGACGCGGGTGGCGAGATGACCGGGTACGTCGCGGTCAAGCGCGACGTCTCTGCGCTCCGGGCCGCGGAGTCGCACCTCGCCGCCGAGTACCGCGAACGCGCCCAGGTGGCCGCAGCGCTCTCCCGACTCCAGCCCGGCGCGAGCGCCGAGGCGACGGCGGCCGATGTCTGCAGCGAGCTGGCGGGCGTCACCGGCATCGACCTGGTGGCGATCATCAACTTCCTCGACCCCACGCATGCCATGACGCTCGCCGCGGCCGGACCCGCCGGCATGCCGCTGGCTGCCGGCCGACCTGTCCCCGCCACGCGCGCCGCCTACCTGTACGCGCGGGCGCGCCAGGGTCCGTGGGCCGAGGCCTATCGACCCCGAGCGGCGGACGGGGCGTACGGGCGGGCGATGTCCGAGATCGGCCTCCGGGCCAGCGCCTTCGCGCCGATCCGCAATGGTGAGGGCCTGCTCGGCCTGGTGGCCGCCGGGACGCGCGACGAAACGTACGCCCGCCACCTGATCGACCATCTTCCGGCAGTCGGCGAGTTTGCCGCGACGGCCAGCGCCCTGCTCAGCGGCCAGCTCGAGGGCGACCGCCGGTTCTCCCGGCGCCACGCGGAGATCGCCGAGATTCTCGCCAGCCGGGCGTTCCACCCGGTGTTCCAGCCGATCGTCGACCTCGACAACGGCGAGGTCGTCGGGCACGAGGCGCTGACCAGGTTCAGCGACGGGACGCCCCCCGACCATCGGTTCGCGGAAGCCTGGATCGTGGGCCTGGGAGAAGCCCTCGAGCTCGCGACGCTCGAGGCGGCGATCGCCGAAGCGCGGCAGCTGCCGGCGGCCCGCTGGCTGAACATCAACATGTCGCCGCGGCTCCTCGGCGACCCCACGCTCGTCCGGACGGTGCTCGCGAAGGCGGACCGGCCGCTGATCCTCGAGATCACCGAGCACGACACGGTCGCCGACTACCGAACGCTCCGTGACGCGATCGCGAGCTTCGGCGACTCGGTCCGGACCGCGGTCGATGACGCAGGTGCCGGCGTCGCCAACTTCGCGCACATCGTCGAGCTGCGGCCCGACTTCGTGAAGCTCGACATCGGGCTGGTCCGCGGCGTCAACGTCGATCTCGGCCGCCAGGCGCTCGTCGTCGCGATGCGCCACTTCGCCCGAACGGCCGGTTGCCGGCTCATCGCGGAGGGCGTCGAGACCGAGGCCGAGGCCAAGAGCCTCGCGGCGCTCGGGGTCGACTTCGGCCAGGGCTACTTCTACGGCCGGCCGGAGACCGTCGCGATCCTTCGCACCGACGAGCGCGGATCCTGAGGCTCGGCCGCGGAACCGAGGGCTCCGCGGCCGCCTGATCGCCGGTCTCAGTAGCGCCTGGCCTCCGCCTCGTCGACGATCCAGACCTGCGGCGCCCCGTCGACACCCCCGCGCTCGTGGTCCAGGAGCTCCGGACGATCGTGCACCGCCAGGAGAAGGCCTGGATGGCCGGTCTCTCCGAGCCCGAGCTCCGCAGCTACATCGCGCAGCTGCACCGGATCCAGGACAGCCTTGCCTCGATGCCCGAGGGTACCGGCTGACGACCGGTGGCGCTCAGCCGGGGCCGGGTTGGTCCGCGGGGCTCGACATTCCGGCGCGCCCCTGGGAACGGTCCTCGATGAGCGCCTCGGCCCGATCGGCCGCGATCGCGACCGCCTCGTCAAGGGGGATCTCGGGGTCGGCAGCCTGGACCTGGGCGACGACCTCCGCCAGGTCGATCCCCTCGACCTCGTCCACCGCGCGCCGGTTGACGACGTACCGGAGGAGGAGGTTGACCGCCGCGACGATCGGGATCCCGAACAGCGCACCCCAGAGCCCGGCGACCTGTGCGCCGAGAAGGAGAGCGATGAGCACGAGGATGGGATGGAGCCCCGCCGTCTCTCGCATCAGCCGCGGCTGCAGCACGTTCACGAGGAGCGTCTGCCCGACCAGCAGGACCGCCACGACGGGCAGGGCAACCTCGGGGCGGAAGGCGATGGCGATGAGCAGCGGAGGCAGCAGCGCGATCGGCGGACCGAAGAACGGGATGAACATCGCGAGCGCGACGCCCAGCGTCGTCACGTACAGGTACGGCAGGCCGAACAGGAGACCGACGACGACGGTCAGCGCGACCTGCAGGACGACGAGGATGGCCTGGACTCGGAGGAACCCTCTGAAGGCTCGCCCGACAGACTGCTGGACGAGCAGGAGCTCCTGGGCGTAGCGATTGGGGACGACCCGCTGCAGCCCGCCCAGGATCGCGTCGACGTCGACCACGGCATAGAGCGACAAAACCAGGATCAGGAACAGGTTGCCCGCGACAGTCAGGGTCGTGCCCGCGATCGCCTGGACCTCGGCGTTGAGCTTGGTCGTGAGCGCGGAAAAGAGGGATCGCTGGGCCTGGTCGAACGTGGCCGCCAGGTCGATCGTGCTCGGGCTGATCCGGAGCGACCCCTGAGCGCTCACAAGGAGCCCGTGGACACGCGCAGTGATCTCGTCGCTACGGGCCAGGATGTCGGCCGCCTCGCGGGCCCCGATCTGGGCGGTCGCAGCCACGAGGAGGCCGATGCACGCGAGGACGGCCACGTAGACGATCGCGATGGCCTTCCCGCGTCCGATCCGCAGCGCTCGCCCGGTGGCGTCGATCAGCGGCGCCACCACGAACACGAGGAGCCAGGCGAAGAAGACGATCAGGAGGATCGAGCTGAACCCGGCGGCGATCGCCACGACCTGCGCCGCGACCGCCAGGCCGAAGAAGATGCCGCCGAGCACGAAGAACGCGGTTGCCGCCCGCCCGCGAGCGGGACCCTCCTGGCCTGCCGGCGTGCCTGACTTCGCGGTCATCGGGGTGGATCGATTCGCGACTGAGCCTGAGTCATGACGCCGCGTCCCGCCTCAAGCGAACTGACACGGGCCCCCGCCGCCCCGGGCCTGGCGCTCAGCTGCGGCGGAGACCCCGAGAGCCCCTGAGCAGGCCCACCACGAACACGACGGCGATTGCGCCGAGCGTCGCGATCACGACGCTCTCGACGTTGATGCCGTTGACCGAGCCGACCTTGAGGACGGTCGCCGCGACGTATCCACCCACGAGGCCGCCGACGATGCCGAGGACGACCATCATGATCAGGCCCTCGCGGGAGCCCATGACCTGGTTGGCGAGGAAGCCGGCGATTGCGCCGACCACGATCCACGCGATGAAGCCCATCGAGAAGTGATCCTTCCGTGTCGCGCGCCGTCGTGCTCCGGCCGGCGCTGTGTGCGGGCCAGACCCTGCCCGCCCGGGGACCGCCCTGCGGTCAGGCCCTGTTCAGGCCGGCTCGCGCCGGAAGATGCCCACAGCCCAGAGCACGATCAGCTCGAGGATCGTCCAGCCGACGAAGGCGACGACGGCGGCGACGTCGAGCGTCGACCCGCCCGAGGTGAGGGCATTCGAGTTGAGGATTCCCTCGAACGGCGCGACGAAGATCTTGCTGATGTCGAGGATTCCCGAGACCAGCGCGTTGCCGGTGCGGGCGTCGAGCAGGAGCAGGACGATCCGCAGCCCGATCACGATCTGGATGAGCCCGAACACGAGCACGATGACGCGGCGGATCATCTCGGAGCCGCCGGGGCCCGTCCGCGTGACGTGGCGAGTGTCGGTCCGAACCGTCTCCTGGACCGTGGGCGGCGGCACCGTTGCCTGGCCCGCGGTCACCGCCGGCTCACTGGTGACGACCGTCTGGTCGACCTGATCGATGGCCATGGCTTCTCCTTGTGCCTTCAAGCATCCGGGGACGCGGGATATCGAGACACCCCGTTGAATGCCGATCTCGAGTCTCCTCTCGCGGGGACAGCACGTCATGACGGTCCGTCATGCGCCCGGAAGCCGTCCCGTCGCACCATGACTGCCGCGGACGTGATCGACCGTGGCGACGGGAGCTCAAGAACGTTGGGGCACGTCGGCTGGGTGGACGAGCGCTGGAGAAGGGGAGGGGTCGTGCCGTGATCGATCCGGACGCGCCGCCGGACGCCGACGGGCCGCGAGTCGACCCCGGGCGCGCCGTCGATCCCAAGGCGGCCGAGCTGCGGGCAGAGAAGAACCCGCTTAAGCGCCTCGGCAAGGCGCTCGGCCCCGGCCTCATCACCGGGGCGTCGGACGACGACCCCTCGGGCATCGGGACCTACGCGCAGGCTGGCGCGCAGTACGGCTTCGCCACGCTCTGGACGACGATCGCGATGCTGCCCATGCAGACGGCCGTCCAGTTCATGTGCGCCAAGATCGGCCTGGTGACCGGCAAGGGCCTGGCCGGGGTGCTCCGCGAGCACTACCCGCGGGCACTCTACCCGGCCGTGATCGCCCTTGTCATCGCCAACACCCTGAACGCGGGGGCGGACATCGGGGCGATCGCGGCGGCGATCAACCTGCTCGTGCCGATCCCGGCGATCCTGTTCATCGTGCCGGTCAGCCTGGGGATCATCGCGCTCCAGGTCTTCGGCAGCTACCGCCTCATCGAGAAGGTCTTCAAGTGGCTGGCCCTTGCGCTCCTCGCCTACATCGGCGCAGCCCTCTTCGCGAAGCCCGAGATCGTGAAGGTCCTGGCCGGATCCCTGATCCCGACGATCAGGCTTGATCCGGCCTACATCGGCATCGTTGTCGCGCTCCTCGGCACGACCATCTCGCCGTACCTCTTCTTCTGGCAGGCCAGCCAGGA
>Ga0208080_1000569_pt1 | contig 18574 bp, 16 predicted proteins | sample NGESurdeep092012_3_FD_184476 | JGI IMG/M metagenome (GOLD analysis project Ga0208080, IMG submission 184476) | Arctic peat soil microbial communities from Barrow, Alaska - NGEE Surface sample 210-3 deep-092012 (SPAdes) | ecosystem: Environmental > Terrestrial > Soil > Wetlands > Peat ...
ATGGCCGGTGATGCGAAAGCGAAAGCAGGGATAACCGATCAGCACCGCAACGACAACCGCAAGCAACAGCGCCAGCGGAATGCCGATCCAAGGCGTGACGCCGTAATGGTTCCACAGCATAGTGGTGATATACGCGCCTATGCCCAGAAACGCGCCGTGCCCGAACGACACCAGGCCGAAGCGTCCCATCAAGGACCAGCTGGTGTATACGAAGGACCACAGCATGATGGTGATCGCGATGTGCAGGTAATAATCGCCCACGCCGAGCAGCGGCACCAGCGCAAACAAGCCGAGCGCGATCCAGGCGGCGCGGTTCATCTGGAGCCTGCTGCAGGTCTGGTCATGAATCAGTCCCTCTAGCTCTTCCGGCCCAACAGCCCCTGCGGCCGGATGAACATCATGACGATGAAAAACGCGAACGCCATGACGTAGCCCCACTCGATCTGAAAGAAGAAACCGCCGATCGATATCAACTGCGCGAAAATAAAGGCGGCGATGAAGCCACCCACCATGTTGCCCAGCCCGCCGAGCACGCAAATCATGAAGGTGATCGGCCCGAAAGTGAGGCCGATGGCCGGATGCACGTCGTACTGCAGCACCAGCAGGCAGGCCGCCAGTCCGGCGAGCCCGCCGCCTATGGCCGAGGTGATCAGATAGATCCGGCTCGGGTTGACGCCCATCAGCGGCATGATGGCGCGGTCCTGGCTGATGGCGCGGATGGCGATGCCGATATAGGTCTTTTTCAGGAACAGGGCGAGGCCGAGCATGGCGACAAGGGCCGTGCCGGCGGCATAGATGCGCGACTGCGGCAGCATGATTTCGCCCAGCGTCACACTGGGCAATGACAATCCCAGGTTCCTGAACTGCACGCCGAAGGCGAGCGTAGCGGCCGCCTGCAGGAAAAACAACATTCCGCCAGTCACCAGCAGCTGGTTGATCGGCTCGCTCGCAAGCACCGGGCGGATGATGAACTGGTGCAGCGCCACGCCGGCCAGCGCCACGGTGGCGATGCCGACGACGAAGGCGATCAAGAGCGGCACATGATGCACGATGTAGAGAAAATAGACCGCGTACATGCCGATCATCACCAGTTCGGCGTAGCAGATCCAGACCACGTCGATGACGCCGAACACCAGGTTCAGACCGAGTGCCAGCAGCGCCAGCACGCCGCCGAACAATATGCCGTTCAGCACGGTTTCCAGCAGAAAGACGTCGAAGATTTCCATGGGATCTAGAGTCCGATGTAGGCGCGACGGATGTCGTCGCTGGCGAGCAGATCCGCCGACTTGCCGCTCGCCTTGATGCGTCCGACCTCGAGCAGGTAGGCGCGGTCGACGACTTTGAGCACCTGCTGGATGTTCTGCTCCACGATCAGCACGGTGTAGCCTTCCGCACGGATTTTCTGCACCAGACCGAATACTTGCTGCACGATCACCGGGGCCAGCCCCGCGGAAGGCTCGTCCAGCAGCAGCAGTTTGGGTCCGGACATGAGGCCGCGGCCGATGGCGCACATCTGCTGCTCGCCGCCGGAGAGCGTTCCGGCGAGCTGGTCGCGCCGCTCCTGCATGCGCGGGAACAGGCTGTAGACGAATTCCAGGCGTTCGGGATAACGCGCGCGCGCCGCCTGCGGATAGGCGCCGATGCGCAGGTTCTCCTCCACCGTCAGGCGCGGAAACAGGCGCCGGTTCTCCGGCACGTGGGCGATGCCCAGGTCGATCACGCGATGCGCGGGCACGGCATTGAGCGAGACACCCTCCATCGCGACCTCGCCGCTCGATACCTCCATCAGCTTGGAGATTACGCGCAGCAGCGTTGTCTTACCGGCGCCGTTCGGACCGATCACCGCCACTGCCTCCCCTGCCTCGACCCTGAGCGAAACGTCGAACAGCGCCTGGAAACTGCCGTAGCCGGCGGAGACCGATTTGAGCTCAAGCATGGCTCAGGCGCTTACCCGCTGTTGCACCTCGGCTGCGTCGCTGCCGAGATAAACCTCGATCACCTTCGGGTCGTGCGCCACTTCGCGCGGCAAGCCCTGCGCGATCAACTCGCCATGGTCGAGCACGATGCAGCGGTCGACGATGCGCATCAGCACGCCCATGATGTGCTCGACCCAGACGATGGTGATTCCCTTGTCGTTGCGCACGCGCGCGAGCATGTCGCCGGCCTGGTTCATCTCCTTTTCGTCCAGCCCGCCCAGGCTCTCGTCGGCCAGAAGCAGCCTGGGTTGCGTCGCCAGGGCGCGCGCCAGCTCGAGTTTTTTCAGGCCCGCCGCGCCCAGGCCTTCGACGCGCGCCTGGTTGGCATGCGGCAATTGCACCAGTTCCAGCGCCTCTTCGGCCTGCTGCCAGGCCACCGTGCGCGCGATGCGCCCGTTCTGTCCGTAGAACGCCGCGACCGCGACGTTCTCGAGGATGGAAAGTTTGCGGAACGGCCGCGGAATCTGGTAGGTGCGGGCTATGCCCAGGTGACAGACGGCGGCCGGCACCAGCCCGCCGATCTCTTTTCCCTGGAAACGGATCGAGCCCGCCGTCGGCGCATGCATGCCGGCGATCAGGTTGAAAGTTGTGCTCTTACCCGAGCCGTTGGGACCGATCAGTCCGAGAATCTCGCCTTCCTCGAGTTCGAAGGACACACCGCTGACTGCGGTGAATCCCCCGAACTTCTTGGTCAGCCCGTTGAGCTGCAACACTTGGCGCTAATCACGCATTACGGCGCGTACGGGTGGCCTTTGGGCAGCGGCATGATGGGATCGGTGGTGCGAATCGCGTTCGGCCAGGCGATGTAAGTGCGGCCGTTGACGTACTGCATCACCACTGGCGTCGAGCGCTCGTTCTGCCCCGCCATCTTGGTTCCGGGGGGGAAGAATTTCACACCGTAGCCCTGGATGGTGCCGCCGACCGGAATGTCGCTATCGAGTGCGGCCTTGCGCAATGCCTCCGAATCGATGCCGCCATATTTCTTGATCGCGCGCGGCAGCACATCGCTCAGGAAAACCCAGGTGTGGTTGAAACCCATGCTCGCGTGCGGCGGCACTTCGTTCAGGCCCTTCTCCGCCTGGTAGCGCTTGACCATTTCCTTGGTCAGGTCGCCCAGTCCGGGTTTGAGCGTCTTCGGGTCGAGCAGCTGCGCCGCCGCCGGGTCGACGTTGAAGACGTAATTCACGTCGGTGCCGAAGGTTTCCGTGAGCTTGGCGATCTGGGCATAGCCTGCGCCGTGGCCGATCAACGCCTTCCATTTCAAGCCCTGCTCCTTCGCCTGGCGCAGGAACAGCGTGATGTCGGGGTTGTAGCCGGTGTGCAGAATCACGTCCGGGCGCGCGCGCCGCAGCTTGGTCACCAGGCTGGACAGGTCGGGCGAAGTGAGGGAGTAGCCTTCCTTCAGCACCACTTTCATGCCCATTTCCTTGCACGAGGCATCGTTACCGGCGGCGATGCCGGCGCCATAGGGCCCGTCCTCATAGATGATCGCCACTTTGAGATCGGCCGGTTTGATCCCCATTTTCTTCTGGCTGGTGTCTTTCAGGAATTGGCACGAAGCCCAACCGTACTGGTCGCTGTGCACCTGCGGCCGGAACACGTATTTCAGATTCCGGTCCTTGAACACCGCCGAAGCCACGCAGATGGTGAACCAGGTGAACTTCTTCGCCGCGTCCGCCTTGGCCGCCATCGGCACGCATTGCGCGCTGGAGAACACGCCTAATATGACGTCGACCTTCTCCTGATTGAGCAGGCGCTCGGTCTCGCTGATGGCCACCTCGCCCTTGCTCTGCGCGTCGGCGTAGAACGCATGGATCTTGTAGCCCTCGACGCCGCCTTTCTCGTTCATCAGATCGATTGCGGCCTTGGTTCCAATCGCACCCGCGGCCGAGCCGCCGTCTGCAAGCGGGCCGGTGTAATCGTAGATGACGCCGATTTTTATTTCCTTCTGCTGCGCGAACACCGGAGCTGCGACGATTGCCGCAATAATGGCTGCCGGGATGAAGCGCGTGACGAATCTGCGCATGGTGAGCTCCTCTGTGGATGAACCTGGATGGCGAGCGAAGAATTATTTTCTTGTGCTGCCCAGTGTTTCAAACCGGCCGGAGGATGTCAAGCAATCAAAGGCTGGCGGCGCGGTTGAGGGTGGTTAGGAAAATGTCCGCCGGTTGGTAACCGATCACCCGCAGCCCAGGAATCTCCCTGCCTTGCCGGTCGAAGAAAATGATACCGGGCGGTCCGAACAGGCTGAAGCGCTTGAGCAATGCCTTGTCCTCGGGCGAATTGGCGGTGACATCCGCCTGCAACAGCAGCATCCCCTCGAGTTTCGCTTTCACCCGGGGGTCAGTGAAAGTGAATGCCTCCATTTCCTTGCACGAGACGCACCAGTCGGCGTAGAAATCGAGCATCACCGGTTTGCCGGCGGCCTGCAGCTTCGCTTCGAGTCCGGCGAGGTTGCCGACGCGCGTAAAGCGCACGTCGCGCGCTCCACGCTCGGCGCCGGCCGCAAGCCCGGCGAGCGGCCGCAGCACATCGCGGCTGCCCGAGAGCGCGCCGATCGCGAGCGCCGCGCCGGCGAGCAGCGCGAGGAAACCCACCCCTTTCCACAGGCGCGCGGCGGTCCCGGCCTCGGGCGGCAGCGGGTCGATCGCGCGCAGGACCATGGCTGAGCCGACGAGGAGCGCGGCCCAGGCCAGCATTTGCGCCGCCGACGGCAACACCGGCGACACGATCCAGATTGCCACGGCGAGCAGCAACACACCAAAAAAATGCTTCACCGACCGCATCCAGTGGCCGGACTTGGGCAGGAACGCACCCTCGAACACGCCGACCAGGATGAGCGGCACGCCCATGCCGATGGACATGGCGAACAGCGCGATGCCTCCCAGCACCACATCGCGGGTCTGGCTGATGTAGAGCAGCGCGCCGGCCAGCGGTGCGGCCACGCAGGGACTGACGATGGCCGCGGAAAATACGCCCATCAGCACCACCGCGCCGAAGTGTCCGCCCTTGAGCCGGCTGCTGGTCTCGGTGACCTTCGCGTGAAACCCGGAGGGCAGCTGCAGTTCATAGAAACCGAACATCGATAGCGAGAGCAGCACGAACACCGCGGCGAAGGCGGACAGCACCCAGGGATTCTGCAGCGCCGCGGACAAGAGGCTGCCCGAGAGCGCCGCGCCGATGCCGATCGCGGTGTAGGTGACCGACATGCCCAGGACATAGGCGAAGGACAGCGTGAATGCGCGCGCGCGGGTGGCGTTGCGGCCTTCTCCGACGATGATGCCCGACAGGATGGGAATCATCGGCAGCACGCAAGGGGTGAAAGTGAGCAGGATGCCGGCGCCGAAAAATGCGGCGGCGATCAGCCACAGGCTGCCCGAGGCGAGCAGCTTCTCGAAGCGCGCTTCTTCGCCGATCACGCTGGGCGAGTCCGGCGCGGGTGCCGCCTCAGCGAAGGGCGTTGATGCCGCTCCCGGCCCGGATGCGCCGGACGCAGGCGCGAGCGCGAGCGCGGCGAGTTTGATCTCGGCCGTTTGCACCTGCGGTACGTAGCACACGCCCACGTCGGCACAGCCCTGAGAGGTGACCGCCAGCTTGAGCTGGGTTGCGGCGGCATCGCGCGTGAGCGGCAGGCGGACGCGCACCTCTTTGCGGTAGGTCTCGACTTTGCCGAAAAATTCGTCGTTATGGATATCGCCGTTGGGGAACTGCGCCGTGCCCAGTTTCACGGTGGCGGGCTCGACCGCGAATTTGAACTTGTCGCGGTACAGGTAATAGCCGTCGGCGATCCGGTAGCGCACCTCGATCGTGCCCGCGTCTATTGCCTGCGCCGAGAACTTGAATGCCTGCGCCGGGTCGAGCAGGTCCTGTGCTAAGGCATTCCCGTGCAGCGATAACGACAACAGCAAGGCGAAGATTCGGTACAGGTTGATTCGCATCATAGGGCTCAGGCCCGCTCGTCGTTGTGGTGCGTTTCGGATTCGACCCACTGCAGATAGGCCGGCAGACCGTCAGCTATTCGGACCGCAATGATCTCTGGAAGTTCATAGGGATGGTTGGCGCGGATCGACGCTTCCAGCTCCGCGTAGCGATCCTGCACGGTCTTGATCAGCAGCGGATGCTCCTCGTCATGCTGAATTTCACCTTGCCAGCGGTAGACCGAGGCGCAGGGGGCGAGGATGTTGACGCAGGCGGCGAGACGCCGCTCGATCAGCAAGACGGCGAGTTTTTCCGCGCTTTCGCGGTCCGGCAGGCTGGTGACGACGAGCAAGCTGTCCATCGGTTCGGTTCGGGTTCAGTTCGCCACGACCGGCGGCACGCCCTCGTACACGCTCGGGTAGCGCAACCGCACGCCCAGCTCGGCTTTCATGCGCGTATTGGTGAGACGTCGCGATTCGCGCATGAAGGACAGCAGGCCTTCGGCAATGGCGCCCGCCTCCGCCGCCGTGCGCGCTATGCGCGGCGGGCGCGGCAGACGCGCGCGATCGGCCACCAGATCGAAGTAATCGCCCATTTTGATTTCGCTGTCGTCGCTCGCATTGTATACGCGGCCGGCCGCGCCCCGTTCGAGCGCCGCCAGGCAGATGCCAGCGAGGTCGTCGGCGTGGATGTGATTGGTATAGACGTCATCCTCGGCGCGCAATACCGGCGAGGCGCGCTTCAGTTGCGCCAGCGGCAGGCGCTCGGCCGCATAGATTCCGGGCACGCGCAGGACAGCCACGGTCACGCCGCTTTGCTTGCCCCAGGCGAGGAGCGAGCGCTCCGCGTCGACCCGGCGCAGGGCACGAACGGTCTGCGGCGCAAGCGGCCGGTCCTCGTCCACCCAGGCTCCGCCGCAATCCCCATAGACTCCGCTGGTGCTGATGTAGACCAGGCGCTCGGGCGGCCGCGTCGAGAGCGCGGCGATCAGATTGGCGCTGCGCTGGTCCCGCTCGCCGCTCTCGCCCGGCGGCGCGAGGTGCAATACCAGGTCCGCCACTCCGGCCAGCGCCGCCAGCGTAGCCGGATTATCGAGATCGCCCGTGAGCGGTATCGCGCCGAGCGCGGCGATGCGATCGGCCTGCGCGGCGGCGCGAACCAGGCCGAAGACCTCGTAATTCCGCGCGAGTTGCGGCAGCGCGCGCAGCGCGATATCGCCGCAACCAACGATCAGCAGCCTGTTCATAGTAAAATTGTACCCGCTCCCATCACGATAGTATTAGAACCCGTTGCAAAAACTAATTTTGCAACGGGCCAATTTAGGGGAGCATGAGGGGCGAGGTGGGAAGGGAAGGGTCCCACCTATTCCCTCGGTCCCCTCATATTGAAACAGGTTATTACCCATGTCCCATCAAGTCACCATCCGGCCCAGCGGCCACAGCTTCCACGTCGAGCCGGACGAGACCGTGCTCGTCGCCGCACTGCGCGAGGGCTTCAGCCTCGCCTATGGCTGCCGCAACGGCGCCTGCGGCAGCTGCAAGGGCAAGCTGGTCGAGGGCAAGATCGATTACGGCAAGCATTCCGATACCGCGCTGTCGGCCGAAGAGCAGGCGAACGGCCTGGCGCTGTTCTGCGTTGCGCGCCCTCTCGGCGACATCGTCATCGAGTGCCGCGAGGTCGGCGCAATCAAGGACCAGCAGATCAAAATCCTGCCTTGCCGCGTGCAGACCATCGACAAACCCGCGCCGGACGTGGCGGTGATTTCCCTCAAGCTTCCGGCAAACGAGCGCCTGCAATATCTGGCCGGGCAGTATATCGATTTTCTGCTAAAGGACGGCAAGCGGCGCAGCTATTCCATGGCCAATGCGCCGCATGACGACGCGTTGTTGCAGATCCACCTGCGCCATCTTCCCGGAGGACTGTTCACCGACCATGTGTTCGGAAAAATGAAAGCACGCGACATCCTGCGCTTCGAAGGGCCGCACGGTACGTTCTTTCTGCGCGAGGACAGCGAAAAACCCGTGGTGTTGCTCGCCAGCGGCACCGGCTTCGCGCCGATCAAGGCGGTCATCGAGCACGCGCTGCACAAAGGCATCACGCGACCCATGACCTTGTACTGGGGCGGCCGCCGCCCGCGCGATCTGTACATGGACGAACTCGCCCGGCGCTGGGCCGCGGAGCACGCGCATTTCGGCTACGTGCCGGTGGTTTCCGACGCCCTGCCTGAAGACGCTTGGACCGGGCGCGGCGGCTTCGTCCATCGCGCCGTGATGCAGGATTTTCCCGACCTCTCCGGCCACCAAGTCTATGCCTGCGGCGCGCCGGTGGTGATCGAGGCGGCGCGGCGCGATTTCAGCGGACAATGCGCGCTGCCGCCGGAGGAGTTCTATGCGGACTCGTTCACTACCGAGGCGGATCTCGCCAAGGTGAAGTGAACGCGCGGGCAGGCTGGTCGAGCAGCCGGGCGCTTAATCGGCTTCGCCCAGGTAGGCGGCACGCACTTTCGGATCGACGAGCAGATCGCGCGCCGGCCCCGACAGTGTGATCAACCCGGTTTCCATCACATAGCCGCGACTGCTTACCTCCAGTGCGAGCCTGGCGTTCTGTTCCACCAGCAGGATGGTCACGCCTTCCTTCGCCACTGCCAGTATGGTCTCGAAAATCTTCTGCACCATGAGCGGCGCGAGTCCCATGCTGGGCTCGTCCAGCAACAGCAGCTTCGGCCGGCTCATCAGCGCGCGGCCGATGGCCAGCATCTGCTGTTCGCCGCCGGAAAGCGTGCCGGCGGATTGGCCGCGCCGCTCTGCCAGCCGCGGGAACAGGCTGAATGCGCGCGCCAGGTCGATTTTGACCGCCGCGGCATCGCTGCGCACATAGGCGCCCATGGCGAGATTCTCCTCGACCGTGAGCTGGCCGAACACGCCGCGGCCCTCCGGCACCAGCGCCAGACCGCGGCGCACCAACTCGAACGGTCGCGTGCCTCCGATGGGCGCGCCGTTGTAGCGGATCGCCTCTGCCGCGACCGGCAACAAACCGGCGATGGCCTTGAGGGTCGTGGTCTTGCCGGCACCGTTGGCGCCGATCAGGCACACCAACTCCCCCTTGGGAACGCTAAGGTCTATGCCCTTGACCGCCTTGATGCCGCCATAAGCCACCTCCAGGTGCGTCAGTTCAAGCAGGTTCATGCCGCGCCCACGCCAGCGCCGCCCAAATACGCCTCGATCACGCGCGGATCGCGCTGCACCGCGCGCGGCGGGCCTTCGGCAATTCGTCGGCCGTAATCGAGCACCAGCACCCGGTCGCACAAACCCATGACCAGTTTCATGTCGTGCTCGATCAGCAAGATAGTGGTGCCGTCTGCGCGCACGCGCTCGAGCAGTTTCTTCAGCTCAATCGTTTCCGTTGCATTCATGCCGGCGGCCGGCTCGTCCAGCGCCAGCAACTTCGGCTCGGTGGCAAGAGCGCGTGCGATCTCCAGCCGCCGCTGGTCGCCGTAGGGGAGTTGCCGCGCCACATCGTTGGCGCGCGCCGCGATACCGACGTATGCGAGCAACTCCAGCGCACGTTTCTCGATCGCCGCTTCTTCTTCGAGCGCGGCGCGGGTGCGCAGGACCGCGCCCAACACGCCGGCGCGGGTGCGCACATGGCGCCCTATCATCACGTTGTCCAGGGCGGAGAGATTGCCGAACAGGCGAATATTCTGGAACGTGCGGGCAATGCCGCGCGCCGCGATTTGGTCGGGCCTGAGCCCGGAAAGCGCCTCGCCGGCGAAGCTGAAGCCACCCGCGTCGGACGCGTAAATGCCGGTGAGCGCATTGAACAGCGTGGTCTTGCCGGCGCCATTCGGGCCGATCAGCCCGTAGATCTCGCCGCGATTGATGCTGAATCCGACATCGGCCAGGGCCAGCACGCCGCCAAAGCGCTTGTCCAGGCCTGCACATTCGAGCAAGGCTCCGCTCACGCCGTCGCCTCCGATCCATTGTCGTGGTTCGAGCGTTGCCGCTGTCGGCGTCCGGCGGCAATCGCGGTCGGTCGCATCCCCATCTTGCAGTTGGGGCCCCTGCTCATGCCGCTCCCTCCTCCGGTTTCCCCAGTTCGCGCTTTCTTACCGCCGACGGCAGCAGGCCCGCCGGCCGGTAGAGCATCATCAGTACCAGCGCCAGGCCAAACAGCAGCATGCGTATCACCTCGGGCTCGATGATCGTTCTCCCGAACAGCGATTTCTGCACCGGCTCGACCGTGTAACGCAGCAGTTCGGGCACGAAAGATAGCAGCACGGCGCCCAGCACCACCCCCCAGACATTGCCCATGCCGCCCAGCACCACCATCGACAGCACCATGACGGATTCGACCAGGACGAAGCTCTCAGGGCTGATGAAGCCCTGGATGGCGGCGAACATGCCGCCGGCGACGCCGCCGAAGGAGGCGCCCATGGCGAAAGCGAGCAGCTTGATGCCGGTCGTATTGATGCCCATCGCGCGTGCCGCGATCTCGTCCTCGCGTACCGCCTCCCAGGCGCGGCCGATGCGCGAGTGCTGCAGCCGCAGGTTGATCACTATGACCAGCAGCAACAGCAGCAGCAACAGGTAGTAATACTTGATTGGACCGGAAAATACGAGGCCGGACAGGGTCTGCGTCTGGCTGAAGCTGAAGGCGCCGAAACTGAACGGGTCGATGCGCGAGATGCCCTGCGGGCCATTCGTAATATTGACGGGCTGCGACAGGTTGTTGAGAAAAATGCGCACGATCTCGCCGAAGCCGAGCGTGACGATGGCGAGGTAGTCGCCGCGTAATTTGAGCGTGGGCGCGCCGAGCAGCACACCGAACAGGCAGGCGACGAGCGCGCCTATGGGCAGGATGACCCAGAACGGGAGGTGCAGATTGAAATGCGGCGAGGCGAGCAGGGCGTACACATAGGCGCCCACCGCATAGAAGGCGATGTATCCAAGGTCGAGCAGCCCGGCGAAGCCGACGACAATGTTCAGGCCGAGCGACAGGAACGCGAACAGAATGGCGAGGTTGGTGATGCGCACCCATGCCGTTCCCGCGGCGGCGAGCGCGAATGGCAGGCCGATGAGCGCGATGGCGACGAGCGCGACGCCAAGCCACTTCGCTTGCGGTTTGGAAAAAATATTCACCCAACGCCTCGCGTCTTGTCCCTCAAGCCCTGTCCCCAACGCGCTCGCCGAGGAGTCCGGACGGACGCAAGACGAGCACGGCAATCAGCACCAGGAAGGCGAACACGTCCTGGTAATTGCTGCCGAAAACATTATTGGTCAGATCACCGATATAGCCTGCGCCGAGGGCTTCGACGATGCCGAGGAGGATGCCGCCCAGCATCGCTCCCGCAAGGTTGCCGATACCGCCCAACACGGCGGCCGAGAACGCTTTCAGGCCGAGAAGCGAACCCATGGTGTAGTGGGCAATGCCGTAATAGGTCCCGACCATCACGCCGGCGACCGCGCCCAGGGCCGCGCCGACGATGAACGTGAAAGCGATGATGCGGTCGATGTCTATGCCCATCAGGCCCGCCACCTGCGGGTTCTGCGAAGTCGCGCGCATGGCAATGCCGAGCTTGGTGCGGTACACCATCAGCGTCAACCCGCCCATCATCAGCACCGAGGTCAGGATGATGGCGATCTGCACGCCGGTGATGATGGCGCCGCCGATATCGAAGCTGACGAGCGGGATGATCTGCGGAAACGCAAGCGGGTTGCGGCTCCAGACCAGCAACGCCACATGCTGCAGGATGATGGAGATGCCGATGGCGGTGATCAGCGGTGCGAGTCGCGGCGCGCCGCGCAACGGCCGGTAGGCAATGCGCTCCATGGCATAGCCCACCAGCATGCACACCGGGATGGCGACCAGTATCCCGGCAAGCACGATCAACACCGGCGGCAGCGCCGTGCCGGCGAGCGCCGTGATCACCGAGAACGCGACCATCGCGCCTATCATCACCACCTCGCCATGGGCGAAGTTGATCAGCTGGATGATGCCGTACACCATGGTATAGCCCAGCGCGACGACGGCATAGACGCTGCCCAGCGTGAGCCCGTTGATGATCTGCTGCAGGAAAATGTCCATGCCTGGGCTGATTTAAGCGCAAAGGCGCGAACAACGCAAAGCGGTTCTGTTCGAGGGCCGCCGTCGCCGCTCGCAGGCATAAAAAAACGGCGCCCTCGGGCGCCGTTTTTCTGCGGGAGGCGTGAGGACCACCCCCGTGCGCTTACTTCTTCGCTGCGTCCGCCGGCTTAGCGGGTTCAGCCGCAGCCTTGGGTGCATCGCCTGCCTTGACCGCTTCGGCAGCAGGCGCAGCAGGTGCCGCCGGCTCGGCTGCCTTGAGGAAGTCCTCGAACCTGGTGGTCTTGCCGCCCTTGATGATCGCGATCGGCTCGATCTTGCCGCCCTTCATGATGAAAATCGTCATCTCGGCATCTTTGCGGTCGCCTTTCTCGTCGAACTCGATCCTGCCGCTCGCGCCCTCATAGCTGATCTTGGCGAGCTCGGGCAGGTATTTCGCCGGATCGGGCGAGTTCGCCTTCTTCATCGCCTCGATCAGCAGGTTGGCCGCGTCGTAAGTGAACGGCGCATACAGGATGGGTTCGATCTTGAATTTCGTCCTGTAAGCGTCAAGGAACTTCTTGTTCGCCGCCTGGACCGGGAGACCGGCCTGCGAGCAGAGCAGCCCTTCCGCGGCATCGCCGGCAAGCTCTTTCATCTTGTCGGTGCAGGCGCCGTCGCCGAAAGCGAACACCGCCTTGATGCCGAGCTCGCGGCCCTGCTTCAACAGCGGCCCGCCGGTGGCATCCATGCCGCCATAGAACACGGCGTCCGGTTTCTTGCCCTTGATCTTGGTGAGGATGGCCTTGAAGTCAGCGGTCTTGTCCGTGCCCTTCTCGCGCGGCAAGACTTTCACGCCGGCCGCTTTCAGAGTTTTCTCGACCTCGTTCGCGAGGCCCTCGCCGTAGGCGGTGGCGTCATCGATCACCGCCGCGGTCTTGGGTTTGATTTCGCTTGCCAGGTAGCTCGCGATCGCGGGTCCCTGCTGATCGTCGCGGCCGACCACACGAAACACGGTCTTGAAGCCTTGCTCCGTCAGTTGGGGATTGGTCGACGAACCGCTGATCATCGGAATGCCAGCCTGATTGTAAATGGCGGAGGCGGGGATGGAGACACCCGAATTCAGATGGCCGACCACGCCTGCGACCTTGGCGTCGACCAGCTTTTGTGCCACCGTGGTGCCTACCTTGGGGTCGGCCTGGTCGTCTTCGGCGACCAGTTCCAGCTTGACGGTCTTGCCCTCCAGCTTGAGGCCCTTGGCATTGGCCTCGTCGACGGCCAGGCGCGCGCCGTTCTCGTTGTCCTTACCCAGGTGGGCGATCCCGCCGGTGAGCGGGCCGACGTGGCCGAGCTTGACCACCATGGGTGGCGGCGGGGGCGCGGGCGCTGCCACCACCGGTTCGGGTTTTTTCTGTTCGCCGCAAGCGGCGAGAGTGAGCGCCGCGACGGCGGCGAATACGGCCAGGCTGAACTGTGTGCGTTGCATGAAAGTCTCCCGGGAAAAGGCGCAAACATTCTAACACTGCCCGGCCTTTTCATTCCTGCGCCGCACGCAAAAAAGCCGGCGCTAGGCCGGCTTTCCTTTCGCGGCTCGAGCGTCTGTTTATTTCTTGGTGGACAGCACCCATTTCGCCAGAGTTTTGATGTCCGCATCCGGCACCGATGCGTTGGGCGGCATCGGGATCTGGCCCCAGGTGCCGGCGCCTCCATTCTTGATCTTGGCGACGAGTTTGGCCTCGGCGCCGGCGTCGCCCTTGTACTTGGCGGCGACGTCGGTATAGGACGGTCCGATCACCTTCTTGTCCACGGCGTGGCAGGTGAGGCAATTGTATTTTTTTGCCAGGGCTTCTGAAGCGAGCGCATTGCCCGCGCTGGCCAGCAGTCCGGCCGAAACGAATAAACAGGTGACTAGGGTTTTCACTATTGCTCCTTGGGAAAGTATCGGGGTGGCACGCCGCCGCATGTTACCGGAGTTCATGCGTCTTAAGCAGATCCAGCAGCATTTCCAGCTTATCCACGGGCGGCAGGCAAGTAACGCCCTGACATACCCATGCGTTGACAGCGCCGGGCATAACGGGCTTGGCCAGCAATGGCGACAGGCCCGCGGCCTCCCCGGAAACCGCGAGGATCAGCGTGGCCGGCAGGTAGCGCTGGCCCAGAGCTTTCTGCCACTGGCCCAACTCCCCGGCCGGCCCACGCAACACTACCACCCGCGGCGGCTCGATCGCCTCCTCCAAGGCCATCAGCAGGCTGGTGTAGCCGTTCGGATGCTGCGCCAATGCCGGGTAGAACAGCTGCAGCGTGCGCTCGGCGGCATCGAGGTAGCGCGATTCGCCGGTAATATGCCCCAGCCGCTGCAGGGCGAGCGCCGCCACCCCGTTACCCGAGGGCGTGGCGCTGTCGTAGCCCGGTTTGGGCCGATGGATCAGCCGTTCGTGATCGTGGCTGGTGAAAAAGAAACCTCCCAGCGCGGGATCGTAGAACTGCTCCAGCAGCGCCTCGGCCAGATCCTCGGCGAATTTGAGGTCCCGGCCCTGAAAATCGGTCTGCATGAGTTCGATCAGGGCGGCGAGCAGGAAGGCGTAATCGTCCAGATAGGCGTTCAGATGCGCGCGGCCGTCCTTGCAGGTGGCGAGCAGGCGCGAGCGCGCCGAACGCTTTTCTTCCTGCCACAGCGTGCCGCGGATGAAATCGAGCGCGGCGCGTGCCGACGCCAGCCACTCGGGGCGTCCGAATACGCGCGCCGCCCGGGCCATACCCCCGATCATCAGCGCATTCCAGCTGGTCAGGATTTTCTCGTCGCGCCCGGGGCGGATGCGCCGCTCGCGCGCCGCGAACAGCTTGGCGCGCGAGCGGGCCAGCAGGGCGCCGCATTCCTGCACCGGCTGCCCCACGGTCTTGGCGACCTCCTCCAGAGCGCGCGCCACATGCAGATGCCATTGCCCGCCCTCGAAATTGGCCTCTTCCGTAAGCCCGTAAAAAGGCGCACACACGGCGTATTCTTCGTCGTTGAGCAAGGCGCGCACTTGTTGCGGCGTCCACACATAGAATTTGCCTTCCTCGTGCTCCGAATCCGCGTCCAGGCTGGAGTAATAGCCGCCTGCGGGAGACTGCATCTCGCGCATGGTCCACGCCGCGGTTTCGTCGACCACTTCGGCGAACAGGGGATCGCGGGTCAACGCCCAGGCGTCGCTGTAGCGCGCGAGCAGCGGCCCGTTGTCGTAGAGCATTTTCTCGAAGTGCGGGATGAGCCAGTACGCGTCCACGCTGTAGCGGCAGAAACCGCCGCCGAGCTGATCGTAGATGCCCCCCACCGCCATGCGCACGAGCGTGTAAATCGCCATCTTGAGCGCGCCGCCCTGTTCCGTCCCGTGGATGCCGCCAGCGCCTTCGCGAACGTCGCTTGCGCCTTGGTGGATGCCGCTTGCGCCGTTGTGGACGCCGCTCGCGGCGTGGCGCCGCAGGCATAGCTCGAGGTCGGTCGGATGCGGGAACTTGGGCGCCGCGCCGAAACCGCCGTAACGTGCGTCGAAACTCGCCGCCAGATTTTGCAGCGCCAGGTCAATGGGGCTGCGGGAGAACTCCGAGTGGTGCGCCGGGTTCGCGGGCTGCATGCGCTCGAAGCCGCCGAGTATGGCCTTGCTCTGCCGGGCGATTTCCGCGCGATCGGAGTGATAGAACTGCGCCACGCGCAGGAGCAGATCGGCAAATCCGGGCAGGCCATAGCGCGGCGTCTTGGGGAAATAAGTGCCCCCGAAAAACGGCTCCTGCTCGGGCGTGAGGAACATGGTGAGCGGCCAGCCGCCCGAGCGCTGGCTGATCATCTGGTGCGCCAGCTGGTAGATCTGGTCCAGGTCCGGACGCTCCTCGCGGTCGACCTTGATGTTGATGAAATGCCGGTTCATCAACGCCGCGACTTCGGCATCCTCGAAGGACTCGTGCGCCATCACGTGGCACCAGTGGCAGGCAGAGTAGCCGACCGAAAGCAGGATCGGTTTATTCTGCGCGCGCGCCGCCTGCAGGGCTTCCTCGCCCCAGGGATACCAGTCCACCGGATTGCCGGCGTGCTGCTGCAGATAAGGACTGGTTTCGTGAGCGAGGCGGTTGGGCATGGTATCTATCCGTGACGACTCAATTCGCGCCCCCGTTATTGCAGAGTTGCGATGTTGCACGGACGAAAGACCGTCCGCACGCAATCGGCGATCTTGTATAAAAGCAACCCGGGGCCGTTATTGCTTTTATCCATAACCGTGTTTTTGGTACGGATGGTTTCTATCCGTACCAAAAACACGGTTGGCGCGCGCAGCGCGCAAGTCCGCTCGTGGCGTGCGACGGTACTTAAAACGGCCGTCGCTACAGATCGCCGTCGGTTATTGCGCCTAGGCTCGCTGTCGATACCAGCTTGATGTATTTGCCGAGCACGCCGCGGGTGTAACGCGGCTTGGGCGCCTTCCATTTCTTGCGCCGCGCCGCGAATTCCTTGGCCGTGACGTTGAGCTGGATCAGGCGTTTTTTCGCGTCGATGGTGATGGAGTCGCCTTCCTTGATCAGCGCGATCGGCCCGCCGACATGGGCTTCCGGGGCAACGTGGCCCACCACCATGCCCCAGGTGCCACCGGAAAAACGGCCGTCGGTGATCAGGCCCACCGACTCGCCCAGTCCCTGGCCGGTGAGCGCCGAGGTCGGCGCCAGCATTTCCTGCATCCCCGGGCCGCCTTTCGGCCCCTCGTAGCGGATCACGACCACGTCGCCCGGCTTGATGCGCTTCGCCATGATCGCGTCCATGCACTTGGGCTCGGAGTCGAACACGCGCGCAGGGCCGGTGATGGACAGGTTTTTCAGTCCGGTGATCTTGGCCACGCAGCCTTCGGGCGCGAGATTGCCCTTGAGGATGGCGAGATGGCCCTGCGCATACATGGGATTGTCCCATTGGCGGATCACGTCCTGGTCGCTGCGCGGCGCAGCCGGAATCGCCGCCAGCTCCTGGGCCATGGTGCGGCCGGTGATGGTGAGGCAGTCGCCATGCAGCAGGCCGTGCACCAGCAACATTTTGAGCACCTGCGGCACGCCGCCGGCGCGGTGGAAATCCACGGCCACATAGCGGCCCGATGGCTTGAGGTCGCATAGCACCGGGACTTTGCGCCGCACCCGCTCGAAATCGTCGATGCTCCACTTCACCCCCGCTGCCGAGGCGATCGCCAGGTAATGCAGCACGGCATTGGTCGAGCCGCCGACGGCCATCACCAGGCTGATCGCGTTCTCGATCGACTTGCGCGTGATGATCTGCCGCGGCAGTATTTGCTTGCGGATGGCGTTGACCAGCACTTCGGCGGAAGCGGCGGCGGACACGGCCTTCTCCGCGTCGGGCGAGGCCATCTGCGAGGATCCGAGCAGGCTCATGCCCAGCGCCTCGAACGAGGAGGACATGGTGTTGGCGGTGAACATGCCGCCGCAGGCGCCGACTGTGGGACAGGCATTCTTCTCGATGCCGACGAAATCTTCCTTGCTCATCTTGCCGGCGGCGTAGGCGCCGACGGCCTCGAACGCGCTGACGATGGTGAGGTCCTGGCCCTTCCACTTGCCCGGCTTGATGGTTCCGGCATAGACGAAGATGCCGGGCACGTTCATGCGCGCCATGGCCATCATGCCGCCGGGCATGTTTTTGTCGCAGCCGCCGCATACCAGCACGCCATCCATCGCCTGGCCGTTGACCGAGGTTTCGATGCAATCGGCGATCACCTCGCGCGAAACCAGGCTGTATTTCATCGCCTCGGTGCCCATGCCGATGCCGTCGGTGATCGTGGGCACGCCGAACACCTGCGGCTTGGCGCCGGCGGCCTCTAGCGCCGCCATGGCGCGGTCCACCAGCGGCTGGATGCCGGCATTGCAGGGATTCATGGTCGAATGGCCGTTGGCCACGCCGACGATGGGTTTGTCGAAATCGCCGTCGCGAAAGCCCACGGCGCGCAGCATGGCGCGGTTGGGCGAGCGGGCGACGCCCTGGGTGATGAGGCTGCTTCTGCGGTTATCCGCCATGACTTTCTCCTTCGCTTTGCATATTGCTAGGTTTTGGTTGAAGCCTGAGACGATAGCACCGGCTCCGGCCTGAGACAACCGAGTATCGCGCCGCCCGCGACGAGCACGAAGCCGGCGGCATGATAGGGAAACAGTTGCTCGCCGATGAACAGGGCGGCGAACACGCTGGAGAACACCGGCATCAGGTGGATCAGGATGCCGCCGCGTACTGCGCCCACGCGCTCGACGCCATAGCTGAACAGGACCGTCGAGACCAGCGTGGCAAGTGCGCCTATGTAGAGCAGCCCCAGCAATTCGCGCGCGCCTAAATGAATTGAACCGGCATGAGCCCATTGGAGTGCGGCAAACGGCAGCGTCAGCAACTCGCCGATCAGCGACAGCTCAAACACGAATGCAAACACGGACAGGGATTGCGGCCGGTCTTTCAGGCGCAGGGTGTAAAGCGCCCAGATCACCATGGCGCCCAGCATCAAAAGGTCGCCGTGATTGAATTGCAGGTGCAGCAGCGATTGCAGATCACCGTGTGCCAGGATCAGGAGCACGCCGCTGAGCGAGATCACAAGCCCCGTCGCCTCCAGCCGGCG
>Ga0208080_1000574_pt1 | contig 18502 bp, 21 predicted proteins | sample NGESurdeep092012_3_FD_184476 | JGI IMG/M metagenome (GOLD analysis project Ga0208080, IMG submission 184476) | Arctic peat soil microbial communities from Barrow, Alaska - NGEE Surface sample 210-3 deep-092012 (SPAdes) | ecosystem: Environmental > Terrestrial > Soil > Wetlands > Peat ...
GTGCAGGTTCAGTTCCATGACGCAAGGCGCTCCCTGACGTAACAGACGCCCCTATCTACACCGATTCCATTCAACCAATCAGCCGGGACCAAACACGAACGCGGGGGCCCATAACCTCCGGCGCTTGTTGTTACATCGAATGGCCGTTCCGGCTGTTCGCAAAATCGATCCGCCGATGGTTGGGTCCCGGCGCGCGCAAGCGCTTGGCCGGGACGACAATGGTGTTTGCCGCAACAACACCTCTGCGATACCGATAAGCCATCAGCCAGCTTGCAAAAGCCCTCGCAGGAAATCAGCCATGACCAAGTTCGATCCCGCCGAGCATCGCATGGTGCCACAACAACGCTGTCGAGGATTTTGCGCTCGGCGAGCATTTTGTCATCCCCAGCCGCACCATGACGACGGCCGTTTTCGCCGCCTTTCAGACCGCGAGCGGCGATACCCATCCCGTGCACTACGATGTCGAATATTGCCGCGCCCGCGGGATGCCGAACCTGCTGGCCCATGGCTTCCAGACGCTGATCCACACCGCGCCCGGAAGCGGGCTGTTTCCCTATATGGTGGAGGAATCGCTGGTCGGTTTTCTCGAACAGTCGAGCCGGTTCATGAAGCCGGTGTTTGCCGACTACACGATTTATCCCGCGCTCGAAGTCACGGAACTGACGCCCGGCCGCACCACGGGCGTGGTCGCGTTGCGCAGCACCGTGTTCAATCAGCGCCGCGAGCTGGTGCTGGAAGGACTGCAGAAATTTCTCATTCGCCGCCGGCCTGTGCGGCCGTGACAGGCACGGCACGTCGTGTTCTCAGACAGGCCGCGGCCTCATTCGATCACCTCGTCGGCGCGCGAGAGCAAAAGCGGTGGGATGGTCCAGCCGAGCGCATTGGCGGTGCGGACGTTGACGGTGAGGCGGAAGACCGTCGGCTGTTCGATCGGCAGATCGGCGGGCTTTGCGCCCTTGAGAATGCGATCGACAAAATAAGCAGCTCGCCGCAGGATGTCGGCTTCCTCGACGCCAAGGCAGAATAGCGCCCCGGCCTTCACAAATGCCGAAAAGTCCGCGATCACCGCAAGCCGTGACTTCATCGCCAGGCTGACGATCTTGTCCTGCTGGCCGGAAAGGACAGGCTGTACAATGACGGCCTCCACGCCGTCGCGTTTCGTCGCTTCAAACAGCGCGCCGCGGGGTATCGACGATCCGCACCACAAGGTTCAACCCTATCACCTTCGCCGCCGCTGTCGTCTCGCGGACAAAGGTCGCGGTTTGCTGTTCGGTGAGACCGAGAAAGGCGATGGTTCGAATATCGGGTTTGATCTCCCTGACGAGTTCGAGACGTTTGCCGGCAAGGTCCGGCGAGGCGAGCGACAGTCCCGTCAGATTCCCGCCGGGGCGAGACAGGCTTGGCACGAGGCCGGACGCGAGCGCATCGGCGGCGATCATTACAATCGGGATTGTCTGGGTCGCTTCCTTGGCAAGCTGGGTCGTGGGCGTGACCCGCACGATCAAGGCATCGACGGGCTTCTGGACGAGCGCCCGAATGACGGCTTGCGTGCGCTCCCGATTGCCGTCGGTGAACCAGGTTTCAAGGTCAATGTTTCGGCCTTCGACATAGCCGAACCGGGCGAGGCCGTCGCGAAGGTATTCGATCTGGTCCGCCGCCGCCGCGGACTGCCAGCTTACGAAGCCGAGCTTGGCGATTTTCGGCTGCTGCGCGTGCGCTGCGAGCGGCCACGCCGCTGCGCTGCCGAGAAGGGTCATGAACTGGCGGCGCCTCATTACGTCTTCTTGGTCTCGCAATTCCGATTTACAACTATATCACGGATGCAATTCCAAACCGCAATAAGCCTGAAAATACTGGCTTTTCGCTCGATCCTCCCCATCTAAAGGTTGCCGCACCGGCACCCCTGCGATACGGGTACACCATGAAATTTCTTGACGAAGCCAAGGTCTATGTCCGCTCCGGCGACGGCGGCAACGGCTGCGTGGCGTTCCGCCGCGAGAAGTACATCGAGTTCGGCGGACCGAGCGGCGGCAATGGCGGCCGCGGCGGCGACGTCATCATCGAAGCGGTCGACGGATTGAACACCCTGATCGACTATCGCTATCAGCAGCACTTCAAGGCGCAGAAGGGCACCAACGGCATGGGCAAGGACCGCCATGGCGCCAACGGCAAGCCGATCCTGCTCAAGGTGCCGGTCGGAACGCAGGTGTTCGACGAGGACCGCGAGACGCTGCTCCACGACTTCACCACGCTCGGCGAAAAGTTCGTGCTGGCGGAAGGCGGCAATGGCGGGTTCGGCAACGCGCATTTCAAATCGTCCACCAACCGCGCGCCGCGCAATGCCAATCCCGGCCAGGAGGGCGAGGAGCGCTGGATCTGGCTGCGGCTGAAATTGATCGCGGACGCCGGCCTCGTCGGCCTGCCCAACGCCGGCAAGTCGACCTTTCTCTCCGTGGTCAGCGCCGCCAAGCCGAAGATCGCCGATTATCCGTTCACCACGCTGCACCCGCAGCTCGGCGTGGTCGACGTCGACGGCCGCGAATTTGTGCTGGCGGATATTCCGGGATTGATCGAGGGCGCGCATGAAGGCGCCGGCCTCGGCGACAGGTTTTTGGGTCACGTAGAGCGCTGCCGCGTGCTGCTGCATCTGGTGGACGCAACCTGCGAGCACGCGGGCAAGGCCTACAAGACGGTGCGGACCGAGCTTGAGGCCTATGAGGGACATCTCGCCGACAAGATCGAGATCGTCGCGCTCAACAAGATCGACGCCGTGACGCCGGACGAGTTGAAGAAGCAGAAGGACCGGCTGAAGCGCGCCGCCAAAAAAACGCCGCTGCTGATGTCGGGCGTCACCGGCGCGGGCGTGAAAGACGCCTTGCGCGCGCTGGTCGCGGTGATCGGCGAAGCCCCGGTGTCGATAAAGGCCAAGGGCGCGGCGCAGGCGGAGCCCTGGGCGCCGACGACCCCGCAGGGCTGACTTGCGCTGGTTCCGTCGGGCTGCAAAACTCCGCCATTCCAGAACAATCGCAGGGAGAACGATCGATGATCGGCTACGTCACATTGGGCACCAACGACCTGAAGAAGGCCGCGATCTTCTATGACAAGATCGCCGCCGAGATGGGCATCGGACGCTTTATGGAGTCCGACACGTTTATTGCCTGGGGCACGCCGGACGGCGGCGCGGGCCTCGGGTTGACCAAGCCGTTCGACGGCAAGCCGATGTCGGCTGGGAACGGCGTGATGGTCGCGTTGACCGCCAAGGACAGGGCCCAGGTCGATCGCATCTACAAGCTCGCGCTGTCGCTGGGTGGCGCCGACGAAGGCCCGCCCGGTCCGCGCGGCGAGGGCGGATTTTACGCTGCATATTTCAGGGACCCGGAAGGCAACAAGCTCAACGCCTTCGTGATGGGCTGACGCAACGAGACTTCCCCCACCGCGCCACTTCCAAATCATGGAGGTGGCGCGTATCGTTTTCACGCAATGCCGCATCGTTCGACTGCATCCATGGCCCGCCCGAACCTGAAAAATTTCCGCCGCATCGTCGTCAAGGTCGGCTCATCGCTGCTGATCGACTCCGACGCGGGCGAAGTGCGCGCATCCTGGCTTACGGCCCTCGCCGCCGATCTGGCAAAACTGCACGGCGAGGGGCGCGAATTGCTGATCGTCTCCTCAGGTGCGATCGCGCTGGGACGCAGCCGTCTGAAACTGCCGCGCGGCGCGCTGAAGCTCGAGGAAAGCCAGGCCGCGGCGGCGGTGGGGCAGATCGCGCTGGCGCGAATCTGGTCGGAGGTGCTGGGGCATCATAACATCGGCGCCGGGCAGATTCTGGTGACCCTGCAGGATACCGAGGAACGCCGCCGTTATCTCAACGCGCGCTCGACCATCGCCAAGCTGCTGGAATGGCGTGCGGTGCCCGTGATCAACGAAAACGATACCGTCGCCACCAATGAAATCCGCTACGGCGACAACGACCGCCTCGCCGCCCGCGTCGCCACCATGGCGAGCGCGGATCTCTTGATCCTGCTCTCGGACATCGATGGCCTCTACGACGCGCCGCCCGGCAGCAATCCGAATGCGAAACTAATTCCGATCGTCGAAACCGTCACATCGGAAATCGAGGCAATGGCGGGCGCCGCGGAATCCGAACTGTCGCGCGGCGGCATGCGCACCAAGATCGAGGCGGCGAAGATCGCAACCACATCAGGCACGCATATGCTGATCGCGTCGGGAAAGATCGAGCATCCGCTGCAGGCGATCGCCGACGGCGGGCGCTGCACCTGGTTCCTGACGCCGGCCAATCCGGTGACCGCGCGCAAGCGATGGATCGCAGGATCCCTGGAGCCGAAGGGCACGCTGACCATCGATGCCGGCGCGGTGAGCGCGCTGCGAGCGGGCAAGAGCCTGTTGCCGGCCGGCGTGATCCGGGTCGACGGGCAATTCGCCCGCGGCGACGCCGTGGTGGTGCGCGGCCCCGACACCCACGAGATCGGCCGCGGCCTCGTCGCCTATGACGCCGAGGACGCCGAGAAGATCAAAGGCCGCTCGTCGCCGGATGTAATGGCAATCCTCGGCGTCAGCGGACGCGCGGAAATGATCCACCGCGACGATCTCGTGGTCGGTCCAAGCGGCGCATTTTCCCAGGGCTAGCCAACGGCCGAACTGCCGGTCGGCCGCACCGCCCGCCAGCCATGCCCCCTCTGCACCTCGCAAAACGTGGATTTCCGTGCTAGGGCATGACCTTAACTCAGGCTGGAACCGACATGACCGCGCCGCTGAAGGCAATCGACGGGAACGCCGATTTGCCGGCCCTGATGACCGACCTCGCTGCCCGCGCGCGTGCCGCCGCGCGGGTGCTGGCGCTTGCGTCACCCGAACAGAAGAATCACGCGCTGGAAGCGATGGAGCGCGCCATCCGCGCCAATGCGGCCGTGATCCTCGCGGCCAACGCCGAGGATGTCGCCGAAGCTCGCGCTGATGGCGCAACTGCAGCCTTCATCGACCGGCTGACGCTGACGCAGGCGCGCATCGATGCGATGGCCGATGGCGTCGCGACCGTGCGCGACATCGCCGATCCCATCGGCGTCGTGACCGAGAGCTGGCAGCGTCCGAACGGCATGATCATCGAGCGGGTGCGCGTGCCGCTCGGCGTCGTCGCCGTGATTTTCGAAAGCCGCCCCAACGTCGCTGCCGACGCCGGCGTGCTGTGCCTGAAATCCGGCAACGCGGTGATCCTGCGCGGCGGCTCCGACAGTTTCCGGTCCTGCCGGGCGATCCACGACTGTCTGGTGCAGGGATTGCGCGAAGCCGAGCTGCCCGAGGCTTCCATCACACTGGTGCCGACCCGTGACCGATCAGCGGTGGGCCTTCTGCTGAGCGGATTGAACGGCGGCGTCGATGTGATCGTGCCGCGCGGCGGCAAGAGCCTAGTCGCGCGCGTCGAAGCCGAAGCACGCGTGCCGGTGTTCGCGCATCTGGAAGGCGTCAACCACGTCTATGTCGATCATGCCGCCAACCTTGAAATGGCGAAGTCGATCGTGCTGAACGCCAAGATGCGGCGTCCCGGGGTCTGCGGCGCGGCCGAAACCTTGCTGGTCGACCGAGCCGGCGCATCGACCAATCTGAAGCCGCTGGTCGAGATGCTGATCGACGCCGGTTGCGAGGTGCGCGGCGACGACGCCGTGCAACGCTCCGATGCGCGCGTGAAGCCGGCTTCCGCGGAAGACTGGGATACCGAATACGAGGACGCGATCATCACCGCCAAGGTGGTCGACGGCGTCGATGAGGCGATCGCCCATATTCACAACCACGGTTCGCACCACACCGATGCGATCGTGACGGAAGACGCAGGCGCCGCCCGCAAATTTCTCAACGAGGTTGATTCGGCGATCGTGCTGCACAACGCATCGACCCAGTTCGCCGATGGCGGCGAATTCGGCTTCGGCGCGGAAATCGGGATCGCCACCGGGAAATTTCACGCCCGCGGACCGGTCGGCGCCGAGCAGCTGACCAGCTTCAAATACCGCGTCCACGGCACCGGGCAGACGCGGCCGTGAACACCAGAGCGTTTTCAAGCGAAGTGGCAACCGGTTCGCGTGAAGAAAACGCGTCAAACAAAAAAAATAGAGCCGCGGCTCTGATTCAATCAGATCCGAACGGCTCTGGTCCGCGCCCGCGGTGGCCCAGTTGAAGCCAGCTTCAGCCGCGTCGCAATCGGTCTCTCAAGCGATCCCGCTCTATACCAACGGCATGCGCATCGGCCTGCTCGGCGGTTCGTTCAATCCGCCTCATGTCGCACATCGCGCCATCAGCCTGTTCGCGATCAAGCGGTTGAAGCTCGACCGCGTGTGGTGGCTGGTGACGCCGGGTAATCCGCTCAAGGATCAAGCGGCCCTGCGCGATCTCGACCAGCGCGCCGACGCCGCGCGCCGAATGGCCAGCGATCCGCGCATCGACGTAAGCTGTCTCGAATCCGTCATCGGAACGCGATATACGGTCGACACCATCACTTATCTGCGCCGCCGCGCTTCCGGCCTGCGCTTTGTCTGGATCATGGGCGCTGACAATCTTGCGCAATTTCACCGCTGGCAAAACTGGCGGCGCATCGCATCCAAGGTGCCGATCGCGGTGATCGACCGTCCACCGCAAAGTTTTCGCGCGCTGGCTGCGCCCGCAGCCCAGGCGCTGGCGCGCTATCGCCTTCCCGAGAACCAGGCCGGCAGGCTGGCGGACCAGCGCGCGCCGGCCTGGGTCTTTCTGACGGGAATGAAATTGAACCTGTCATCGACCGGCCTGCGGAACCCGGACGGCAGCTGGCGGACAAAGAAGTGACAGGACGGGCGCACTGGAATATTGAAACCATTAACCCCACATGCGTAGTATAGTCAGCGGGCTCCGGGATTCGGCGCTCGCGATACAGTGAAAGGAATGGTCCCTGGCCACGTCTGTATTGTCCAAGTCTGTTTTACCCAAGGCACCCAAAACCGCGCGTAAAACATCGACACAAGCTGCGGCCTTGAAGGCGCAACCCGACGCCGACAAGACCCTGAATATGATCCTCTCCCGCCTCGACGATATGAAGGCGGAAGAAACGGTCACCATCGACCTTCGCGGTAAGTCTGCGTTTTCCGACTACATGATCGTCACCTCGGGCCGGGCCAACCGGCACGTCGGCGCGATCGCGGAAAATGTCGCCAAAGGTCTCAAGGAAACCGGAATCAAAAGCATCCACATCGAGGGCTTGCCCAACTGTGACTGGGTGCTGATCGATTCCGGCGACGTGATCGTGCACGTATTCAGACCCGAGGTGCGCGAATTCTACAATCTGGAAAGATTGTGGACGCAGAGCCCGACGGCGCCGAAGGCGATCTGACCTGTCGAGCCGATGTGAATCGGCTGAGCGCATGGTAGCGTGCGCTCATGCGTCTCGTCGTCATTTCAATCGGCCGGCTGAAGCAGGGCCCGGAGCGGGAGCTGGCCGAACGCTATCGCGAGCGATTCGACGACATCGGCCGCAAACTCGGCTTTCGCGGCCTCGAAATTCATGAAATTGCCGAAAGCCGCGCACGCGACGCCGCAACCCGGATTGCCGAGGAAGCTGCGGCCATTTCGGCCGTAATCCCGGCGAAATCCGTCCTGGTGGCGCTCGACGAGCACGGCGACAATATCGACAGCGCCGCGTTTGCCCGGCATCTTGGCCGCTGGCGGGATGAGTCGGTCGCCAACAGTGTTTTCGTGATCGGCGGCGCGGACGGACTTTCGCCCGATTTGCGGCGCAAGGCAAAGCTCAGCATTGCGTTCGGCTCCGCGACCTGGCCGCATCAAATGGTTCGCGTCATGTTCCTGGAACAGGTTTATCGGGCCGCGACGATTTTGGCGGGTCACCCTTATCACCGCGCTTAAGCGCGCTGGCAGAAGCCTAGAAAGCGCCGATCAGATTCGATGCAGCCAACGCGGAACATTTATGCCTACCCTGACACCGCCCGCCGCGGTCAGCTGCATTCAGTCCGTGTTCCGCTTTCCGTCGCTTTGCTGTCCGCCGGCCTTGCCGGCATGAGCCTGTTGCCCGCGGCTGCGCAGATCGCGGCGTCGACGCCGCAGACGACAGCCTCTTCACCCGACGCCATCAAGGCGCGCGAGCAGGAACTCGAAGCCACCCGCGCGCAGCAAAAAAGCGCGGCTGAATTGCAGCAAAAGCTCAAGGCCGATATCGCGGCGATCGGTCAGGATCGCAGCAAGCTCAATCAGCAACTGATCGACATCGCCGCGCAGGTGCGCGGCGTCGAGACCCGAATCGGCGACGCCGAGGCGCGGCTGCGCCCACTCGATTCACGCGAGCAGCAGATCCGCGGTTCGCTCGATTCGCGCCGTTCCGAGATTGTTGAGGTGCTGGCTGCCCTGCAACGCGCGGGACGGCGCACCCCGCCAGCCTTGCTGGTACGGCCGGAAGACGCGCTGCAATCGCTGCGCACCGCCATGCTGCTCGGCTCCGTGGTGCCCGAATTGCGCTCGCGTGCCGAAAAATTGACCCGCGACCTCACTGAGCTGGTTGCGCTTCGCAAGAACATCGCCACGGAGCGGGACCGGCTTGCGCTGGACCGCGACAAACTCAGGGATGACCAAACCCGGCTCGCCGCCCTTGTCGATGAACGGCAGCGACAGCAGAGTTCGATCGAAAAAGACATGGAAACGGAAGGCGCGCGCGCCATCGCGCTGTCCCGGCAGGTCGACAGCCTGCAAGGCCTGATCGCCAAAATGGAGCAGGATTTGAAGAGCGCCGCGAGGGCGGCCGCAACCGCCAGCCTGCAGGGTGCCCCGGCCACCCTCAACGGCAAGCCGAACCTGGGGGCGCTCAAGGACCCGGCCCGGATGAGCCCGGCCATTGCTTTTGCGTCCGCCAAGGGTTTATTCGCGATGCCGGTTAATGGCGTCAAGATTCGCGAATTTGGCGGTTCCGATGGCGCGGGTGGCGTAGAAAAAGGCATTTCTTTGGCAACCCGGGCCGGAGCCCAGGTCACAACACCGTGTGATGGCTGGGTTGTTTACGCCGGGCCGTTCCGCAGCTACGGACAACTCTTGATCCTCAATGCCGGGGGCGGGTATCATGTGCTGATCGCCGGGATGGAACGCATTTCGGTTAACATCGGCCAGTTTGTACTTACGGGGGAGCCGGTCGCGACCATGGGGACGACGTCCCAGGTTGCATCCATCCTCGCGACCAATGCGAGTCAGCCCGTGCTCTATGTCGAGTTCCGTAAGGACGGCACTCCAATCGATCCAGGTCCATGGTGGGCCGCAAATGAAGGCGAAAAGGTTCGCGGATGATGCGCAAGACTTCTGTAATTCTCCTCAGCGCCGCCACCGGCGCGGCATTGACGCTCTTCGTGACACAGCCACGCGCGGTGCTGATGGGATCGAGCGCGCGTGCCGCGACGTCGGACACCTATCGCCAGCTCAATTTGTTTGGCGATGTGTTCGAACGGGTCCGCAGCGACTACGTCGAGAAACCTGACGACAGCAAACTCGTCGAATCCGCCATCAGCGGGATGCTGACCGGCCTCGATCCGCATTCGAGTTACATGGACGCCAAGAGCTTCCGCGACATGCAGGTGCAGACCCGCGGGGAATTCGGCGGGCTCGGCATCGAAGTCACGATGGAAGATGGACTGATCAAGGTCGTCTCGCCGATCGATGACACGCCGGCGTCGAAAGCCGGCATCATGGCCAACGACATCATCACCAATCTCGACGACGAAGCCGTGCAGGGCCTCACCCTTAATCAGGCGGTCGAGAAAATGCGCGGCCCGGTCAATACCAAGATCAAGCTGAAGATCATTCGCAAGGGTCAGGACAACCCGATCGACGTCACGCTGGTGCGCGACAACATCCGCGTCCGCTCGGTGCGCGCCCACGTCGAGGGCGACGATATCGGCTATATCCGCATCACCACTTTCAATGAACAGACCACCGAAGGCCTGAAGCGGGAAATCGGCAACCTGACCACGCAGATCGGCGACAAGCTGAAAGGCTTCGTCATCGACCTGCGCAACAATCCCGGCGGATTGCTGGAAGAAGCGGTTACGGTTTCCGACACCTTCCTCGAACGCGGCGAGATCGTCTCTACCCGCGGCCGCAACGCTGAGGAAACCCAGCGCCGCGCCGCGCATCCGGGCGATCTGACCAAGGGCAAGCCGCTGATCGTTCTCATCAACGGCGGCTCGGCATCGGCATCGGAAATCGTCGCCGGCGCCCTGCAGGACCACAAGCGTGCAACGCTGGTCGGCACCCGCTCGTTCGGCAAGGGCTCGGTGCAAACCATCATTCCGCTTGGCTCCGGCAACGGCGCGCTGCGTCTGACCACCGCGCGCTACTTCACCCCATCGGGCAAATCGATCCAGGCCAAGGGCATTGTTCCCGACATCGAGGTGCTCCAGGACGTGCCCGACGAGCTGAAATCGCGGACCGACACCAAGGGCGAAGCCTCGCTGCGCGGCCATCTGAAGTCCGAGGGCGACGAGAAGACCGGTTCGCAATCCTACGTGCCGCCGGACGCCAAGGACGACAGGGCCTTGAAGATGGCGGACGATCTGCTGCACGGCGTCAAGGTCAATGCCACCGCGCCGGCCACCGGCGACAAGGCTGCGATCGACAAGCCGGCCAACAAGGTCGCGAACTGATCCGGTCCGGCTAACAGCTTTCGCGAAAAGGGCAGCCTTCGGGCCGCCCTTTTTGCTGGATGGTCCGGATTACCTGCGGCGAAGCCCGAAATAGGCGTTTGCGAGACTGCCGCAGCGCTGGATCTGCCGCGGCCTCGCCCGGCCGTGGTATCGTCGGCCGGGTTGATTCGGGGAGGTCCATGGCAGAAACGGCCGACGATCTGAGCACGCCGCTCGGACAGAAAACGGTGCGCCGGAAGCGCCGATTTCGGCTGCCGTTTACCGGAACCCAGGCGCTCGCCGTGCTGCTGGGTCTGTTTCTGGTTGCCTTTATCGGCTTTGCCATCTTCAACGATAATCCGCTGGGCGGCGAGCCGATCGCCTGCATCGCGCTGCGACCGGCAACCCCGGCGGGCGAAAAAACTGCCGCACCCTCAAGCGCTTCCGAGCCGGGTACGAAATCCGCAACCAAGCAAGCCTCGCCGGCCGAGCAAAAGACCGTCACCATTATCGACGGCTCAAGCGGTGCGCGCCACGACGTCGTGATATCCGGCGACGGCCCGGATAAGACCGGGGCTGACGCCGCGCCCGCGCTGATGGCCAGTATCGATCAGCGCCTGCTCGAAAAATCGCGCTACGGCATGATCCCGGTGGTGTCTGACGGACTTAAGCCTTTCACGGTCTACGCCGCCGAAGCCGACCGCGCCAAGGCTGCAAAAATGCCTGTTGTCGCCATCGTCGTCGGCGGCCTTGGCGTCGGCGCGGCCAAGACAACCGACGCCATCATGAAACTACCGGCCGCGGTGACGCTGGCGTTTACGCCCTACGGCTCGGATCCCGGCAAGCTGGCCGAGCGCGCGCGGGCGCAACGCCATGAGATTCTGCTGCAGATTCCGATGGAGCCGTTCGATTATCCCGACAACGACCCCGGCCCGCAGACCTTGCTCACGACGCTGGGCGCCGAGCAGAACCTCGACCGGCTGAACTGGCACCTCAGCCGATTCCAAGGCTATGCCGGGATCGCCAATTTCATGGGCGCGCGATTCACGGTGACCGACGCTGTGATGCAGCCCATCGTCCGCGAGGCCGCCAAACGCGGGTTAGGCTATTTCGACGACGGATCGGCGCCGCGCAGCGTCGCTTCCTCATTGGCGGCAGGCCAGGCGATGCCTTTCGCCAAGGCCGATGTGAGCATCGATGCGGTACCGACAGCCGCGGAAATCGACCGGGCTCTCGCAAAGCTTGAAAGTCTGGCGAAGGAACGCGGAACCGCGGTCGGCGTCGCCTCGGCATTGCCGATTTCGATCGAGCGGCTCGGCGTCTGGATCAAGGCGCTTGAAAGCCATGGCATCATGCTTGTGCCATTGACAACCGCGATGCTGAAATCAAAATCCGGCTGAGGATCAACCGACCGGCGCGACTTCGGACCCTCGGGTCCCGTCCGTTTGACCGCAAGGAGCTTTGACGGAATGGCGCGCTACGAAGACCTGCCCTATCGAACATGCGTCGGCATGATGCTGATCAACGCAGCCGGGCTGGTCTTCATCGGCCGCCGCGCCGGCGGCATCGAACATGTCGACGAATCTCACGTCTGGCAGATGCCGCAAGGCGGCGTCGATCCCGGCGAGGATACCTGGGCGGCGGCGAAGCGCGAACTCTATGAGGAGACCAGCGTCCGCTCGGTGGAGAAGCTCGGCGAGGTCGCGGACTGGCTGATTTATGACATTCCACGGACCGTCGCCGGGCGCACCTGGAAGGGCCGCTACCGTGGCCAGCGGCAGAAATGGTACGCGGTTCGTTTCACCGGCGAGGATGCCGAGATCAACGTCGCCAGCCCCGGCGGTGGCCACAAGGCGGAGTTCGTCAGCTGGCGTTGGGAGCCGATGAAGAATCTTCCCAACCTGATCGTTCCGTTCAAGCGGCCGGTCTACGAGCGGGTGGTGAAGGAATTTTCCAAGCTCGCGGGCAGCTAATGTTCTTTGAATTTGGCGCGTTTTCGTCACGCGAACCGGTACCCACTTCGCTTGAAAACGCTTTGGCCTATGGCCGATAGCAAACCCTATCGCCCAAATGTGGGAATTGCGCTGTTTAACGCTTCCGGCCAGGTCCTGATCGGCCGGCGCTTCAGGGACGACGGACCGGAAATCATTCTTCCAGGCTTTGAGTGGCAGATGCCGCAGGGCGGTATCGACGCCAATGAGGATCCGCGCGAGGCTGTGATGCGCGAACTTTGGGAAGAGACCGGCGTGGTGAACGCCTGGTATCTCGGCGAAACCGATTGGCTGACCTACGAATTTCCGCCGTTCGCCGGGCCGTCATCGCACCGGCTCGCGAAATTCCGCGGCCAGCGCCAGAAATGGTTCGCGCTGCGCTTCACCGGATGCGATGACGAAATCGATCCGCTGACGCCGCGCAACGGTCAGCCGGCGGAATTCGACCGGTGGCGATGGGAGCGGCTCGATCGCGTCGCCGATCTCGTCGTGCCGTTCAGGTGCGATGTATATCGGACGGTGGCGCAGCGTTTTGCGAAATTTGCGGGATGACGAAGCTATTCTACTCCGCTCCATCCGCACATCCTGATCCGCTGATGCCAGAGGGTGGGGGACGACGAAGAAAGCGTCACCCAAAAGCCTTCGCCGCCGCCAATCCGCCAAGCCTGCCGGTGATGGCGAAAAACTGCGCCACGGTTTGCTCGATAATTTGCTGCGCCGACTTCACTTCGTCGATCAGGCCGGCCGATTGTCCCGCCAGCGCCGGGGCGGCTTCCATGTCGCCGTGGAAATAGACGTCGCAAATGCCCTTCAGCGCGTCCGTCGCCATCAGGCCCTCGTCATGGATAGCCCTGGTGCGTTCCGACTTCAGCGCGCGAATACACGGCGTCGATTTCTTGTTGAGCACCAGCGTGCCGGTTTCCCTGGCGTCGACAATCGCGTTCTTGTAATTGGCATGTACCGGGCTCTCGGTGCAGCTCACAAAGCGCGTTCCCATCTAGATACCCTCGGCGCCGAGCGCAAACGCCGCCGCCATGCCGCGCCCGTCGCAGATGCCGCCGGCGGCGATCATCGGCACGTCGGTGCGCGCGCGGATTCCCTGCAGCAGCACCAGCGTCGACACCTCTTCCGGATTCTTGAAACCGCCGCCCTCGGCGCCCTCCACCACCAGGCCGTCGACGCCGGCCTCGACGCATTTCATCGCCGTCTCCACGGTCGGCACCACGTGATAGACCGTGATGCCCGCCCCCTTCAGCGGCGCGATGAATTTCGCCGGACTGCCCGCCGACGTGGTGACGAATTTAACGCTGGAGTTGCAGACGAATTCCAGCATCGCATCGTCGCGCAAAAACCGGATCGGCAGGTTGACGCCGAATGGCAGATTCAAGGCTTTCATCTTGTTGATTTCAGCCTGACAGACTTCGGTTTCGCCCGACGAAGTCTCGATGATGCCGAGGCCGCCGGCACGCGAGACCGCGGAAGCAAGTTGGCTGCGCGCAATCCAGCCCATCGGGGCCTGCAGTATAGGATATCTGGCGCCGGTATGAGCGAGAATGCGGTTCATGACTGTCCATTGCTGTGAGGGTGAAACTGGCGGGAGAATTCCGGGCGACGGTATGTCACGTAAGTCTGCACGACAACCATGCTTCGTCAGCGGTTTTCCGCGATTGCCTTGGCCCTCCCCAGCCCGTAGTTTGGGGCACAGCACCTAAGAACAATAAAGTCCGGAGAGAAACCCATGGCCCGCCTCAAATTCGGAGCCTTCCTCGCCCCGCATCATCCCATCGGCGAGCATCCGATGCTGCAATTCCGCCGCGACCTCGATCTCGTCGAGCAGCTCGACGCGCTCGGCTACGACGAATTCTGGTGCGGCGAGCATCATTCCTCAGGCTGGGAAACCATCGCGTCGCCGGAGATGTTTCTGGCCGCCACCGGCGAGCGCACCAAACGCATCAAGCTCGGCACCGGCGTGGTCTCGCTGCCCTATCACCATCCCTTCAACGTCGCCCAGCGCATGGTGCAACTCGACCACATGACGGGAGGCCGCGCCATCTTCGGCTCCGGACCGGGCGCGCTCGCTTCCGACGCGCATACGCTCGGCATCGATCCGATGACGCAGCGCGACCGTCAGGACGAGGCGATCGCGATCATTCGCAGGCTATTCAAAGGCGAGCGCGTCACGGCGAAGAGCGACTGGTTCACCATGAACGACGCCGCGCTGCAGATACTGCCCTTGCAGGAGGAGATGCCGTTCGTGGTGGCGTCGCAGATCTCGCCGTCGGGCATGACGCTGGCCGGCAAATACGGCATCGGCATCATTTCGCTCGGCTCGATGTCGACGCAAGGCCTAATGGCGCTGCCGACGCAATGGAGTTTTGCCGAGGATGCCGCCAAGAAATACGGCACCACCGTGAGCCGCTCCGACTGGCGCGTGCTGCTCTCCTGGCACGTCGCCGAAACCCGCGAACAGGCGCGTCGGGAGGCCGGCGCCGGACTGATGCGCTGGCACAATGAATATAATGTCCGCACCCTGCAGCGGCCGGGCCTTCAGCCGTTCACCTCGCCCGAGGACGCCGTCGAGCAGACCGCCGGCGGTGAGGGCGCCGCCTCCACCATCGGCACCCCCGATGATCTGGTCAAAACCATCAAGAACCTGATGGCGGTAAGTGGGGGCGTCGGCACCATCATCGGCTTCGTGCACGACTGGGCCAATCCGGAAAACACCCGCCGCAGCTGGGACATGGTGGCGCGCTACGTGGTGCCGGAGATCAACGGCTATATCGACGGCTTGCGCAAGTCGCAGAAATTTGTGGTCGAGAACCGCGCGGTGTTCGAGCGCGCAGTGCAAGCCGTGATGGCGAAGATCATGGAAAACGACAAGGCCGCCGCGGCCCTTTCCCTCACCGGCCCCGGACGCGTCGCGATCCCCACCATCAACGCGCCGGATCTGCAGAAGGAAGCCGCGAAAAGAAAAAGGAAGGCGTGAGGAGCGCGGCGGAATGGCGGTGGCGCATTGCCTCACCTCGAGTCGCAGCCGATGAAAATCCCAGTCTTCGGGAAATCGGGGCCAAGGCTCGTGACAACAGGTTTGGTCTGCGCCAGCGCCGCCGTCGGCCCGACCGCCATCCAGCCCGCCGCCGCCAATGCAATGAAAAGCCTTCCTAAAATTCTCGACATGGCAATTCCCCCTGACCGATCTTGTTTTGCCGGGGCTTATCATGATGCGGGAGTTTGTCGCGCCCCCGGATCGGCATAATTTCGCCGGACCGGATCGTGAGGCTTTGACCGGCGCGGACAACGGGCTATTTAATGGCCTGGGCTATGCCGATGACCGTCCGCGCCGAATCTTCGATCGCAACAAAGGCGCGGTCCAACGGATCCTATGCCAGGACCAACCGGAGCAAACGCCGTGTCGATGCAAAGTGTGGCTTCCCCCGCAATTACCTTCACTCCGCCCAAGCGCAATTCGCTGACGCATATTCCCGGCGACGAGGGCTGGCCCTTGATCGGCAAGACGCTCGAGGTGCTCGCGGATCCCAAAGGACAGGTCGAGCGGCAAGCCGCCAAATACGGACTGGTCTATCGCAGCCATTTATTCGGCGAGACCAGTCTCGTGCTGCTTGGGCCCGAGGCCAATGAACTGGTGCTGTTCGACCAGGCCAAGCTGTTCTCCTCGACGCACGGCTGGGGCCGGATTCTCGGCCTGCTGTTTCCGCGCGGGCTGATGCTGCTCGATTTCGAGGAGCATCGCCTGCATCGGCGCGCCCTCTCCGTCGCCTTCAAATCCGGACCGATGAAATCCTATCTGGCGGCGCTCGATACCGGCATCGCGGCGCGCGTCGCACAGTGGAAGGCGCAGCCGGGGCCAATGCTGCTTTATCCCGCTATGAAACAGCTCACGCTCGATCTCGCCGCAACTTCCTTTCTCGGCGCCGGCATCGGTCCCGAGGTCGATGAGATCACGCGTGCGTTCGTCGACATGGTGGCCGCCTCGGTCGCCGTGATTCGCAAGCCTCTGCCCGGCACGGCGATGGCGCGCGGCGTCAGAGGCCGCGAACGTATCGTCGCCTATTTCTCCGAGCAGATTCCGATCCGTCGCGCCAAAGGCGGCGAAGACCTGTTCTCGCAGCTGTGCCGCGCCACCCATGAAGACGGCGCGCTGCTGTCGACACAGGATATCGTCGACCACATGAGCTTCCTGATGATGGCCGCGCACGACACGCTGACCTCGTCGCTGACATCGTTCGTGGCCGCGCTTGCCGCCAATCCGCAATGGCAGGCGAAACTGCGCGACGAAGTGATGGGGCTGGGTCTCGCCGCCGACGCGCCGACCAGCTTCGATAATCTCGAGGCCATGCCGCTGACCGAGATGGCGTTCAAGGAGGCGATGCGGCTGAAGCCGCCGGTGCCCTCGATGCCGCGGCGCGCGATACGAGATTTCAGCTTCATGGGCTATGCAATCCCGGCAGGCACCATGATCGGTATCAATCCGCTGTTCTCCCATCACATGCCGGAGATCTGGCCCGATCCCGATGCGTTCGATCCGATGCGCTTTACCGACGAGGCGCAGCGCCGCCGCCATCGCTTCGCCTGGGTGCCGTTCGGCGGCGGCGCGCATATGTGCCTCGGGCTGCACTTCGCCTATATGCAGGCGAAATGCTTCGCGCGGCATTTCCTGCAGAATTTGACCGTCTCGCTGGAGCCCGGCTACGCGCCGGATTGGCAGATGTGGCCGATCCCGAAGCCGCGCGACGGATTGCGCGTGACGCTGTCGCCGGGATGAACGCGAGAGTTCACCCCTTACCCTGCTCGAACGCCTTGCGCAGCGCGACATAGCCCTGCTGCTGCGCGGTCCAGTTGCGGCCGCCGGTGATGGCGCCATCGACCACCAGATCGTGACCGTTGATGAAGCTTGATTCGTCGCTGGCGAGAAACACCGCGGCGTAGGCGATGTCTTCGGGCAGCCCGGCGCGCTGGATCGGCTGCGCGGTCTTGTAGACCTCGCGCATCACGTCGGGCGTTTTCTCCGCCGCCTCGACCGAAAGGCCGAGCGCCTTGCCGAAAATGCCGGTGGCGATCGCGCCCGGCGAGATGCTGTTGACGCGGATGCCGGATTCGCCGAGCTCCATCGCCACGCATTTGGTGAGATGAATGACGGCGGCCTTGGCCGCGCCATACACCACCGACGACGAGAAACCGGCGAGCCTGCCTGCGATACTGCCGTTGTTGATGATGCTGCCGGAGCCCTGGCGGCGCATATGGGGCGCGGCGTGCTTCATGCCGAGCATCACGCTGCGCACCAGCGTCGCCATCGCGGCGTCGAAACGCGCAACGTCGAGGCCTTCGATGCCGCCGGTCTGCGCCGGGCCGCCGGCGTTGTTGAACAGGCAGTCGATGCGGCCGAATCTTTCGACCGCCTGGCCGATCAGCGCGCGCATCTGCTCCTCGACCGTAACATCGGTCTGGCGGAAGACGCAGGCGGCGCCGAGCTTTTTGGCCAGCGCCTCGCCCTCCGGCGCGCGGCGTCCGGCGATGACGATCTTCGCGCCTTCCGCAACAAAGATCTCGGCGGTGCGCAGGCCGATGCCGCTCGTCGCCCCGGTAATGACCGCGACCTTGCCGTCCAGCCGTCCCATGTCGTTCTCCTTTTAAGTGAAATTGGGTTCAGTATATCTCCGGCCTGCCGGAACAACGCAAGCCATGCTTTGCTGCACCCTCTGCGTTTAAAGCCGACGCGGTCGTCACCTTTGCTGCTTCAACTTATGGGGACCTCGAATAATTGCCACCGATCATCAGGCGCCCCGAATTTACCCACGAATGATTCGGCTTTGTTCTCGTTTCGATTCTGTGCTGTTCACC
>Ga0208080_1000578_pt1 | contig 18408 bp, 17 predicted proteins | sample NGESurdeep092012_3_FD_184476 | JGI IMG/M metagenome (GOLD analysis project Ga0208080, IMG submission 184476) | Arctic peat soil microbial communities from Barrow, Alaska - NGEE Surface sample 210-3 deep-092012 (SPAdes) | ecosystem: Environmental > Terrestrial > Soil > Wetlands > Peat ...
CACCACCACACGATCAGACAAGGCCATCGCTTCATCCTGATCGTGCGTCACATAAAGGGTGGTGATGCCAAGACGCTTCTGAAGCGACCTGAATTCATCGCCCATTTGCGTGCGCAACCGTGCGTCGAGATTGCTGAGGGGTTCATCGAGCAACAGCACCTCCGGTTCGAACACCAGCGCGCGCGCGATGGCCACACGCTGTTGTTGACCGCCTGACAACGCCGGCGCAGGGCGCTCTGCATAGCGGTCCATTTCCACAAGCTCGAGCGCCTTCACAACCCGCTGCCGGATTTCATCCTCGGGTCTTCGGCGCACCCGCAATGGATAGGCCACGTTATCGAATACGCTCATATGCGGCCAGATCGCATAGGACTGGAACACCATTCCCAGCCGCCGGCGATCGGGGGAGATATGAATCTTCAGGGCCGGGTCGTCGACCACCCGCGATCCGATCGAGATCCGCCCCGCCGTGGATTCTTCGAGCCCGGCGACCATGCGCAGCGTCGTCGTCTTTCCGCATCCGGACGGTCCAAGCAGGGTAACAAACTCGCCCGCTTCGACCCGCAGGTCGATGCCGTCGACCGCGACAAAGCCACCGAACGCACGAGAGACATTTTCGAGAACAAGATCTGACACGACAACGATACCGCTTCTAAAGGTTGCTGATGTAACGCTTGATCAACCGAAGCTGAACCCACCGGAACAGGAACACCAGCAACATCATCATCAAGCCGATGACGCTGACCGTCTCGGCCTGTCCGTTCTCCCACATCCGCAGCAGGACAATGGAAAGCACTTCGGAGCCGACCGAATAGAGCAATACGGAGGCGCTCAGCTCACGCATGATGCCGAAGAACGTCAGCACCCATCCGACGGCGAAGGACGGCCACGCGAGCGCGATCAGGATCCGCCAAAGCGTTTGCCACAACGTCGCGCCGTGAACCCGGGAGCACTCTTCGAGATCGAAGGATAACTGCCGATAGGCTGCCGACATCACCCGTACCGCAATCGGCGTTCCGAGCGCAACGTAGGCTATCAGCAGGGCCCAAATCGTTCCGTAAATCGGGAAGGCCGAAGGCAGAAAGGCAAACCCCCAGAGAAACCCGACGGCGAGGACCATCCCGGGCATCATCCACGGCAGCCACGCCAGCACATCGATCACCTGCCTGCCGCCCCATCGGGTACGCGTCGAGATGTAAGCGACGATACTGCCGAGAACCATTGTCGCCGAGGCGCCGAAAAGGCCAAGCAGGAATGTATTGCGGAACGCCCGCCATACCTCGCTGTTCGACAGCACCGAACGATAATGCTCCAACGTCAGCATATCCCATTGGTAGAAACCGAAGAACTGGAAGAACGATCCTAACAGCAGCTGACCGATCGGCAGCACGACGCTGATCACGAAAAACGCCACACACAGTGCAAACGTCAGCCATCGCCATGGGCCGAGATTGATCAGGCGCGGGGCGTAACCCTTGCCGGTCACGGTCTGAAAGCTTTTGCCGCGCAACAACCGCCACTGCCATAGCACCAGCAGGAACATCATCGCCATGATGGCGAAGCTCAAGGCGCTGGCAAACTGATAATTGGCAATCGATTGATGATTGATGGAGTTGTAAATCGCCGTGGTAATCACCTCGATCTTGGCGGGGGTTCCAAAGAACAGCGGTGATTCGAAATTCTCAAGGCCGCGGATGAAGCTCAGCAGAAAGGCCGTTACCACCGCCGGCATCATCAATGCGAACGTCACGCGTAGAAAGGTCCGCCACTGCGACGCACCGCACATCCGGCTGGCCTCTTCCAGCGCCGGATCCATCGAACGGAACGCCTCGACGATGAACAGGAACAGAAATGGCGTCGAATATTGCAGCATGTGCCAGATGACGCCGCCATAGGAATAGATATTCACCAGCGGATCGGCAGAGCCGCTGATCCAGCGCCAGACCAGATTGACAACGCCAACCTGCGGGTTGCCGAGCATGCCCCACGCCATGGCAGTGAGGATCGGCGGGACAAAGAAAGGCAGGGTGATCAGCACTTCCAGCGCGCCACGCGCCGGCGTATTTGTCCGCGCGATGATCCATCCAAAGAGGACAGCGAGCGCAAGCGCAATAATCGTCTTGATCAGGGAAATGCCGACCGTATTGGCAAACAGCATAGCTGTTTGCCAGGTGAACACTTGCCGGTATCCGGCCAGGTCGAACGTCCCGGCGATACCGGGTGGAGTTGTATGCAGGCTGCCGTAGAGCAGCATCGAAAGTGGATATAGCGACAGGAAGGCGAGAAGCAAAATAAGGGCGGCGACAGCCAATCGCCGAGGCAGTTTGCCGTCGAGCACGCCTGGAAGCCGGGCACTCGGCGAGAGTGCCGGGCGTTCGATCTGATTTGTCGAGAGCGATGTCACTGGACGGACGCTACTGATAGAGCTTTTTCGCAAGCTCCATCATCGCCGGACGCTCCTCTAATAATGCCGGCCCCATCAGTTTTGCGTCGGCGAACGGCTTTGCGTCTTCATTCGCCCTTTCGGCCACGCCCTTGACGACCGGCAGCATCCAGCCGTTGGCGTAGAGCAATTGCGAATCCTGGTCGATGAAGTGATTGACCAGGAGTCGTGCGGCGTTTGGATGTGACGCGTTCTTCAACAGTGCGAGTTCCATCTGGGCGTAAGGCGCGCCCTCTTTTGGAATGATCACCTTGACCGGGAGGCCCTTGAGGTCGGAAGCAAACGCGAAGACCTGCGGCACATAGATCGGATACTCGCCGCGCGCGACGCGTCGCGCGTCATTGCGCATATCGCGACTGAATACCGGCTTCTGCTGCGCCAGTTGTTCATTAAAAGCGGCGCCCATCTTCTTCTGCAGGATGGCGAACATGGTATTGCCGCTGCCGAGCGGGCGCATGTCGTCGGAGAGGATCTTGCCCTTCCATTTTGGATCGTTGAGATCGTTCCAGCTTCTCGGTTCATCTTCGGGCTTGACGAGCCGGGTGTTGATCAGGATTCCCATCGGCTGCACGTAGGCTGGAACGCTGATATCGGTGGCTTTGAAGGGCGGCCGCAGATTTTCGGCATTGGGAATGGCGCCCATGTTCTGAATATAGTCGCCGGTCTTGCGCTGCTCCTCGATCATCGTCGTCGTGATGATCTCGACATCACCGAGAAACCGCCCCGCGGCCTGCTCCGTTCTCACCCGCTCGGCGAGTTCGCTGGCCCGCAGATCGAGGCTTTCCACCTTGATCCCGTACTTCTCTTCGAAGGCCTTCAGAACGGCCAGATAGTAGGGGGCGCCCAAAGCCATGCTGTAGACGACGACCTTGCCTTCCTTTTTTGCGGCGGTGACGACGGAATCCCAGGACGCATCTTGAGCCGACGCCGGGACGGCGAAACCGGCAAACAAGGCGATCAGGGCAGCTCTCTTCAGTTTCACAAACACGTTCGTCCTCCGCGCGGTTTACTGCTTTGCCGATCGACCGCTTCGATCAGGTGTCAGACTTCGATCACGACATACTGCTTTTCGGTCGAAACCGGGAACGTTTCGGCCTGAAGCGCCCCTTCGACCAGCGCCCCGCCCGCTTCCACTTTCAGCTCGAAGCTGCGGACCTTGGTGCGGTCGGGTTCGCACCACGATTTTCCGGTCCTCAGATCGAACTCCCAGCCATGCCAGGGGCAGCGGAGCAGTTCACCCTTCCGGCTGACGTGATAGGATCCGGGTTCGCTGGATTCGACGAGACCGACGATGCGGCCCTTGCACAAGGAAGCCCCTTCATGAGGGCACCGGTTGCTGATGGCGAGATATTCGCCGTCGACGTTGAAAATTCCGATTTCCCGGCCTTTCACGTTCACCAGCATTCGCTTGCCGGGTGGGATGTCATCGACGGTTGCAACGATATGCCGCGCCATCAGCGGATCCCGTAGAACGCCTGCGCGTTTTTATAGAGAAGCTGCTCGCGCTGCGCTTCGCTGAGCGGCGCCTTGAACGCGTAGCGCGGGTCATCGAAATCCCAATGAGGATAGTCGGTCGAGAACAGCAGGCGGTCCCAGCCGATCCGCTCGAACAGGTCGATTAACTGGGAGGCTCGGCCCGGTTCTTCCATCGGCTGGGTGGTGAACCAGACCTGCTCGCGAATGTATTCCGATGGCCGGCGCTTCAAATGAGGCACTTCGCTGCGCAGACGCGACCAGTGCTTGTCCATTCGCGCGCTTAGCGACGGGATCCAGCCAAGCCCGCCTTCCATGATCACGACCCGGAGTTTCGGAAATCGCTCGAACACCCCTTCAAAAACCAGGCTAGTCAAGACCGCCTGCATGGTCTCCGCCACCGCGTGGTGCTCTTCCATATAATAGGACGGCCAACCTCCTCCGGTGGAGGGATGACCGTTGGTGCCGCCGACATGGATGGCGATCGGCAAATTGTTACGTACTGCGGCCTCGAAGATCGGCCAGTAGCGGCGGCGGCCGAAAGGCTCATCGGTCCGCGGCAGAACCAGTATCTGCGTGAAATTCGGATCGGCCCCGCGCGCATCGATTTCCGCGACCGAACCGGCCGTGTCTTCCTGGGCGATGAGAACTGACGCCCTCAACCGCGGTTCGCTTTTCACCCACCGCTCGATTTGCCACGTGTTCATGGCTTGCGTCAGCGCCACGCCGAAATCGAGATTTCTCTGACTGCCGGGATTCCACCGTAGCGGAATAAGCATGCCATATTCGACGCCGTTGGGATCGAGATGCTGCGTCCGCATTAGCGCAAGACTCGAGCCCGGCGGACCGCCTTCGTCGGGGTAGGCATCGACCCGCGCCGCGTCCGGCGACATCCGTGGATGGGTCAAGGCTTCCGAAAACGCGTGGCGCAGGTGGCTGCCATAAACCGAGAGATGTTCGATCCATTGCTTGGCCAGATAGGGATGAACCTCGGTCCACGCCGTCATTGAAGGATGAATATCGCAATCGATCACCCGCAGCTTTGCTTCGGCGGGGCTATTTCGATCGAGCTCGACAATGCTCATACTGCGATCTCCATGGCCCGGTCGGCCTTCGCCAGTCGCGGGTAAGTTGCGAGCGCATTTTCGCTGATGATCTTGCGGAACAGCGCGCCGGAAAGGTTATTCGGCAGCACGCTATCGCCGTCGAACTGCCAGTGCGGATAGTCCGTCGAGAAAAGGAACAACTCGTCCGACTCAAGATGCTCGATCAGCCGAAGGATTGCTTCCATCTCATCCGGCGCATCGACCGGCTGTACCGTAAAGCGGACGTGGTCGCGAATGATCTCTGAGGGCGCACGCGTCACCCAAGGGACCTCGGCACGAACACCTTTCCATGTCTTGTCCGCGCGCCAGATAAATCCGCTCAACCAGGTCAACCCCGACTCGATCGCAACGACCTTGAGCTCCGGAAACTTGGCGAACACACCTTCGGAAATCATGCTTTGTAATTGATTTTCGAAGGCGGCTGACTGGGACACGTAGTCCTCGACATAGTACGATGGCCATCCTACCGCCGTGGGCGCATAACGATACGCGTTGCCGGCATGAACTCCGATCGGCAACCCCAATCGTTCTGCGATCTTGTAGATCGGCCAGAGCTGCCGCCGGCCAAGCGTGACCTCGCCCGATACCAGCATCAGCACTTGCACGAACCGCAGATCGTCGGCTCGGCGTTCGATTTCTGCAACCGCCAGCTCGGTATTATGCGCGGCAATCAAGATGGACGCGCGCAGCCGCGGATCACGGCTGAGCCACTCGTCGCGGATCCAATCGTTGGTCGCTCGGCAAAACGCGGCCGCCATGTCTTCGCTGTGCATGACCTGAGCGCCATACAGGCAGTTAAGAATGCCAAACCGCGGCTGATAGCGATCGAGCACATGGGTTTGCATCGCTTCCAGCGACGACCCCGGCTTGCGGCCATTATCGAGTTTCCAATCGGGGCGACACGACAGCGGTGCATTCTGCGGATAGCTGGTGAGACTGAGGTTCAGACGATCAAGCGCGCGAACCGTGACCATTTCGCGCCAATAATCATCGAGATAGGGGAAAAGCGCGCTCATCCCGGGCAATGCGGAGTGAAGATCACAGTCGATCGCGCCGGCATATCTTCCCGGACGCTCGACATCGGCTGATTGGCGATCTGCCACCATAAACTCTTGTCTGTGTGGCCGGTTTGGGGCCTGTGGGGTGGTCGCCTTATATTGACGCATCAATAAATGATGTGTCAATTAATTTGATCCAGATCAATGCGGTGAAAATCGACCCCGCTGGAACAGTTCCAACCCTGTTAGGGACACTGCCAAATGCGCACGCCCAAAACGTTGGCGATCAATGATGGATCGCCCGGCCAACCGCCCATCGGGGGATTGCTCGCGCAGCACCACATCACGGTTCTTTTGGTCAGCATGGGCATGCGCCTCAATCGGGGCGCCACGGCCTATTACCGTGCTGCCTGGGACCTGGGCATGGCGGAATGGCGCCTCTTGCTCGTGCTCAGCAACACCAAATCTCTCAATGTCGGCGAATTGTCCGAGGTTGCCGATCTGGACAAGGCCGCCGTCAGCCGCAGCCTCACTCTTCTCAAGGAACGCAAACTGGTCTCGGTTGAGCAGACGCGGACACGCGGTCGTGCCGCCATTGCCAAATTGACGGTCGAGGGAAGGAAGCTATCCACCCAGTTGATGCAGGTTTCGCTGCAACGGCAGGCGCGGCTGTTCAAGAACTTTTCCCGGGCCGACAAGGAACGCTTGAACGCTCTTCTTCATCAACTCTCGCAGGCCTTGGCCGACGCCGACTGGGAACACTAGTTAACGCCAACAGCGGCGCTGCAAATAGCCGCACATCGTCGACGCTGCCTTGAGCCTATCATTCACCGGTCGCCTCCACCTTCTCACCGGGTTCATTCATGAAAATCAACGACCTGTTTAAAGTGCATGGGCTATCCGTCCTGATCACCGGCGGGGCCAGCGGCATTGGGCTGGCCTATGCGCAAGCAATGGCGGAGAACGGCGCCCGCATCATGGTGGCCGACATCGATCCTGAGGCGCTGGCCAGAACAGTGACCGCATTGACCGAGCTTGGCGCGGAGGTCGCTGGTGAGGCGGTCGACGTCACAAAGCGGGCCGATCTGGATCGTGTCGTCGCCAATACCGTTGCGCGGTACGGTCGGATCGACGTCGTGTTTGTGAACGCCGGAATCAGCGGCGGACCAGGTTTTCTCAGCGCCGATAAAACACGCAATCCGGAACGTGCGCTGGAGTTCATATCCGACGAGCTATGGACTCGGGTCCTGGAGACCAACCTTACCTCGGTCTTCCGCACCGTCCAGGCGGTCGTGCCGCAAATGAAGCAGCAGGGTGGTGGGCGCATCATAGTGACAAGCTCGATTTCTGCGACCAAGACCGAAATTTATGTCGGCACGGCCTATGTGTCATCCAAGGCCGGCGTCGCGCAATTTGTCAGGCAGGCCGCGATCGAACTGGCTAAATTCAACATTCTCGTCAACGCCATCGCACCGGGACCGGTCATCACGAATATTGGCGGCGGGCGGTTGAAGGAGAGCGAAGCGCGCAAGCCGTTCGAGGCGGCCTGTCCCATGCATGAAGTCGCCTGTCCCGACGATCTGAAAGGCGCAGCAATCTACCTCGCCTCGCCGGCCTCGCGCTTCGTCACAGGTGCGCAGATCGTAGTGGATGGCGGCGTCACGCTGGGAGAGGCCGACTAACACGGAAAGCAGACACCCGCTCCCGCATCGCTAAACCCGGTACTCTCCTGCATGGCAAGAAGCTGCCGCCGTCAGCCCTTCACGAATGGGCAGTGACCTTCGGACAACGGCCGCCAGGCTTCCTCAATCGGAATTGTCTTGACCGGCTTGAAGCAGTCCCACTCGCCGGTCGATTCCTCGGGTGTCTTGGCCGAGAGTAGGTATGTCGGGTGCAATTTTCGCCCGTCTTCACGAATTGAGCCCTTGCCAAAGATCACATCGTAGGTCGGAAGCGCCTTCATCGTATCGACGAGCAGCTTGCCGTCGGCTGCACTTTTGATCTGCGCCATAGCCTTGATGAGATGCTGAACCGCCGAATAATTGCCGGCCTGCTGATCGTTCGGCATCAGCTTGCGCGGATGTGCGGCCTGGTAGCGCCTGGCGAACGCGCGCGTTCCGTCGTTCATGTCCCAATAAAATGAAACCACGATCTTCACGTTCTTGATCGCCTTAATGCCGATCGCCGGAATATTGGTGACGTTGAGGATCAAGCCCGCAAGCCGCTGCTTGTTACCGAGGCCGAACTCGGTCGCCTGCTTCAGGCAATTGCTGGTGTCGTCCCCGGCATTTGCGAGACCGACGACATCGGCGCCGGAAGCCTGCGCCTGAAGCAGGTAAGACGAAAAATCCGACGTGTTGATCGGATGACGCACGGCGCCGAGCACCTTGCCCCCGGCGGCTTCGACGGCTTCTGCGGTATTCTTCTCGAGATCCTTTCCGAAGGCATAATCCGCCGTGATGAAGAACCAAGTCTTGCCGCCTTCCAGCGTCAGCGCGCGGCCGAGGCTATGGCCGAGCGACCAGGTATCGTAGGTCCAGTGAATGAAGTTCGGCGAGCATTGTTCGCCGGTCAGCACCGACGACCCGGCGCCCGATCCAATCAGGACCTTGTTCTTCTCACGGGTTAACCCCGAGACGGCAAGCGCCACGGCGGAATTCGGCACGTCAATGATGACATCGACGCCCTCGTTGTCGTACCAGCGGCGCGCGATGTTAAGGCCGATGTCGGACCTATTCTGATGGTCCGCGAACACGATATCCACCGGCACACCGGCTTTCGCGGCAAAATCGTCGGCAGCCATCTGGGCGCATAAAACCGAGCCAACACCCTGGTGATCGGCATACGGACCGGACATGTCGTTCATGACGCCGATCTTTAGCGGCTTCACTGCTTCCGCCCGCGCAAACCGCGGCAGCGCCGCTACCGCAGTGCCGGTGACCAAAAAGCTCCGTCGATCAAGCATGGCTTCCTCCCCCTAGGCCGTGTCCGACAGCTCTTCTCTGAGCAAACTACGTGCGGACCGCGAAACTGCCGGACTTTCGATGCGAAGGCCCGGCCTATTTGTAGATCTCCTTGGCAAGCGCCAGCATGGCGTCCTGCGTGTCGACATTCGTGGTGCCGAGCAGCTTCGCGTTGGTCAGGACCCTCATCTCCTCCTTGACCGTGCCGTTGATATTGGGGACCACCGGAATGAGTCCGGCCTTGGCATAGATCAGCTGCACTTCGTCGCTGAGATAGTGGTTGATGAACAGCCGCGCGGCGTTCGGATGCGGCGCGTTCCTGAGCAGCGCCATATCGAAGCGGATATACGGCACCCCTTCCACCGGGATCACGAGCTTCACCGGCAGGCCCTTGAGGATGGTCGTGTTCGAGAACAGCTGCGGAATACGCATCGGATACTCGCCGCGCGCGACGCGGCGCTCGTCATTGCCGACATCCCGGCTGAAAACCGGCTGTAGCGCGGCGAGCTTTTCATGGAACTCCCGCCCGAACGCATCCTGCAAGACCGAGAACATCACCTGCCCGCCACCAAGGGCGCGCATGTCGTCCGATAGAATCTTGTCTTTCCATACGGGATTGAGCAGATCCTTCCAGCTTTTGGGCTCATCCTCGCTTTTAACCTTGGCGGTGTTCACCAGAATTCCGTAGGCGAGGATGTAGCTCGGCACGAGCACGTCGGTTGCCGATTGCTCCTTAGAGAGGCGCTTTGCATTGGGGATGCCGCCGTGCGGCTGCAGCTCCCCGTCGCGCTGCGAGCGAATCATTGTCGCCGCGCCATTCTGGATGACGTCGCCGATGAAACGTCCGGCGGCCTGCTCCGTCCGCAGGCGCTCACGCAACTCGCTGGCTCTTACGTCGAGCAGTTCAACGGAGATGCCGTATTTCTTCTCGAAGCTCTTGATCGCAGCAATATGGAACGGCGCGCCGAGAAACGACGTATAGAACGTAACCTTGCCTTCTTTCTTAGCCGCCGCGACCTGCTCGGGATCATCAACCTCTTGTGCCGTCGCACCGAGCGACATCGCACTAAGCACAATGATCGCCGCGATGAGGCGCAAACCGATTCGGATCATCTCGCTCCCTCTTCCCCAGTATTTCCGTCCTTCTTGCCGAGGACAGTTCACGACTTGAATGCGCAGACGCGCAATCGCGTCAGGCATTTCGCTTCGTGATCTCGACGACGCCGCGGTCGCCGTCGACCTTGACCCAGTCTCCAGTTTCGATGATCTCCAGCGGGTCGCGGTCGAAGTCGGTGATGGCGGGTACCCGCATCACCACAGCGCCGAGCGCAACCTTGGTCGTGGTCCGGTTGTACAGAATGGCCTTCGGCGCGGTGCCGGCGAGCCGCGCCAGATGGAAGTATTGCGACCAGCCTGACGAACCTTTTGCGCCCGGGAAAACCAAAATCTTGTCTTTCAAGGAGATGCCGCACAATTCGTGCCGCGTCTCCACCACCTTGCCTGTCCTCGGATCGAAGCCGCCCCAACCCGAGACGGTCTCGCGGGTCACCAGCGCCTCGCCTTCCGAGGTGCCGCCGACCACCTTGCGCCCGTGCAGAACGATCGTCGTCACGCGAGCCTCCCGTTCCAGCGCCCGCTGACCGCTGCCTCGACGCAGTCGGCAACCGAGCCGAACCATGCCTGCACACCAGTGATCGCGGGAAGGTAATGCGCCTGCTTCGCGGAATCCGTGGCGACGACCTTGGTGTCCTTGGGCATAATGCGCGAGATCGCCGGACAGGTGTCGGTGAGGACGTGGCCGCCCGCCGCACGGATGATATCGGTGTAGCCGCTGCGATCGGCGACTTCCTTCAGCGCGCGCGGCGTGAACACCCACAGCGACGTATTGGGGCTGAGGCGCTTGCCTTCCAGCAGGCGGGCGGCGAGCCCGACCTGCTCGATGGAATTGTGCGGGCATCCGAGCATGATGAAATCGACGTCGTTCGAGCGCGCCGTTGAATTCAGCTTCTCGTACGCGATCCGCCGCTCAGCCTGGCCATAGACCCGCGTCGCCCGCGGCGTTCGGCCGCCGAAAGCGTACTCCTCCGAGCGGGTCTCCGGCGTCACGCCAGGGATATGGTACATTTCCACGCCGCCGGAGGATGCTGCCGCCGCGCCGAAGTGCTTCAGCTTGATCATGTTGGGCTGCGCCGACAGGCCGCGGAACGCAGGAATGTCCTCCTCAACCATTTCGCCGATCGCATAGCCCAGCAGACCCCAATCCATCATGTCGTCGACCGGCACCTGCACGTCGATGAGATGGGTTGCGATTCGGTTCTCCGGAATATGCAGGCCGAAATAGGGAATACGGCCGGTGATGCTGGCGGCGCCGGTACTCTCGCGCCCCTCGGTGTTTGTGCGCGCGCCGAGTACGGCGTTGCAGTAGATGACCGCGGAGGATTCCATCCATGCGCAGTGCTCGCCCATGACAGGCACATTGCCGACCTGGTAGGGCGTGCAGGTCGCAAGCATGTTGACGCCCTTGGCCCCGAAGAACTTCTCGCCTTCCTTCTGAATCCGCACCGTGTCTTCCAAGCCCGCATTCATCTCCGGGTGCTTGCTGTCGATGCCCATCACCAGATGACAGGTATAAGCCTTCACCGGCGGCATCTCGACGCGCTCGGAACTGTCGAGATTGAATTCGGAAAAGATCGCGTCGTTGCCTTTGCTGGCAAACTCGCGAATCATCGGGCCGGCGGCAACAAACGTGCCGCAGACGTTGTTGGTCTGCACTAGGCGCTCCGCACCCAGCGCTTCGCCGTAGCGCACCAGCAGGTCCATCGCCTTTTGCACGGCAGGACCGTCGCAGCCGTCCAGCATATTCTGTTCGTCGTCGGTGAGTTTCATGATCAGGCGTTCGCTTCTGCGAAGGGGCGGATAGTGCGGGCGATCTCGTGACCGCTGACATTGCGCTCAAGATTGTCGCGGAGACGGACCTTCAATGCGGCCATGTCGATCTGGTGCACGCTGCCGGTTCCCGCAAGATCGAGGGCATGCGCCGCCGCGGCGCCCATCGCGATGCAGGGCCCCATCACACGAATACTGGAGAGGGCTGCATTGTCCGCATCGACGCAGCGGCCCGCGACCACGATGTTGTCGGCATCCGCAGGAGTGAGGCAGCCGAACGGCACATAATGCATGTGGTCGTCGCCGAACGGGCGCCAGACATGGTCGTTGCCGGAGTCGTGCAGTTCGATCGGCCAGGCCGTGCGCGCGATGGCATCGTCGAACTTGCGCCCGGAGACGACATCGTCGACCGTGAGCTGCTGGCGGCCGCGGATCCAGCGGGTCTGCCGGATGCCAGGAAAGCCGTAGGCCCGAACACGCGCCTTGCCGAACGCCTTGGGAAACTCGCTCTTCAGGAATTTTACGGCGCGATCCGCCTGCTCCCGCCCTTCGAGGGTCTTGTTGGACATTTCGAACGGATCGAGCGGCGTCTCCATATGGGTCATGTTCATGGCGGCAATGCCGCGTCCGGGAATGATGAAGCTCAACCCTTCGCGCCTAACGAGGCCATATGATTCGCCCTTTTCACGCATCCGCACCGGCAACTCTTCGCGGCTCGGCACATGGGCCTCGTCGATGCCTTCAAGCACCACCATTTGGGTGCCGAACACCGGGCCGTCCGCCGCCTCCTGGCAGGGAAATCCGGCCTGCCAGACCAGCGAGGCGTCGCCGCTCGCATCGACGAAGCCGGTCGCACTGACACGGACATCGCCGTAGCGCGTCGACAGTCCGAGCGATCGGATCCGGCGCTCCTTCACCTCGACCTCGCGGACGATGGCGCCGAGCAGTACCTTGACGCCCGCCTCGCGAACGGCGTTCTCGATCCATCTGCCGAGCGCAACCTCGTCATAGATGATGATGTTGTTGACGCCCTGCCGGTAGTGGATCGACCCGGTCTTGGACAGATCGCGGATGATGTCCTCCGCGATGCCATAGGTCACCTGGTATCCATCCTTGCCATTGGAAAACATGCCGCAGATCGTGCCGACGATCGAATTGACCGCCTGTCCGCCCAGCACAGGCAGGCCGTCGATCAGAAGGACATTCTTGCCGAGTCGCGCGGACTCGATGGCAGCCGATACGCCGGAAATGCCGGAGCCGACGACACAAACATCGGCATCCCGGACCAGCGGCTCGTTCCGGGTGCGAACGACCGTGCGGGTTGCGGTCGACGCCTTGGTGCGAAAAGAGAAAGGACTGCTGCTCATAACGGCTCCGCGCGTTCCCTGATCTTAGCCCTGCAAGACGGGTGCACGGGCTGCTTTTGTCGTAGTTTGCTCTTTTGCGACACGGAAATGAACCCCTAGTTTTAGCCGATCAGTTTTCTCATTTAGGAAAAAGAGGTAGCTTGCGCCGTCACCGGGCGGTTTGAGCGCGTGCGAGCTCCAACCGCGATGCGGCCGATGTCAGCGAAGCGCGGCACTGCGAAACAGAGGCGAGCCATGGACACCATTCGAAATATCAAAGCGTTCCTGCTGGTCGCCCGGACCGGCAGCATTTCGATTGCGGCACGGCAAATTGGCGTGGTGCCGTCGGTGGTCACCAAGCGGATCGACCGGCTGGAAGATCAGATGCGTGTGAAGTTGCTGCAGCGCTCGACCCGTCGGATCGCTCTCACGGAGGCAGGCAAGGCTCGGCTGCCGCGCTTGCAGGCCGCGGTCACGGAGCTTGAGACAATCTTTCAGGAATCCCAGGTCTCGACGTCCGAAATGGAAGGACACTTGCGGATCAAGTCGCCGACAACGATCGCCATTCTGAGCCTCGGCGAGATGTTGACCCGCTTCCAGGTCGCTCACCCCAAAATCAGCATCGAGCTCGTAATGCTTGATCGTTCGGTCAATCCAACCGAAGAGGGCTTCGATCTCGCAATCGGCGCGCTGCCTACCTCATATCCCGGGGTCATCGACGAACCCCTCTGCCCCTACCCTCGCGTCATCTGTGCGTCGCCCGCTTATCTGGAACGCTGCGGCGTCCCGAATCATCCGCGCGATCTTGTGCAACACGACTGCCTCACCTTCGCGACCACCGGACAGAGCTGGGCTTTCGAAAGTCGTCGGGGCTTGATCAATGTCGACGTGAAGGCAAAATTGAGCGCCAACGACAGCCAGCTCTTGCTCCGCGCCGCCGTGGCGGGCATGGGCATTGCCCGGATCGCACGTCATGTCGTCAAGCCTAGCCTCGAGCGCGGCGACCTCGTGACTTTGCTGCACGAATTTCCCGTGCCGGAATTTTGGGTGAAGGCGCTGATCCCAAAAAACCGGATTGAAAGACCGGCCGTGCGCCATTTGCTGAGCGTGCTGAAGCAGGGCTTCTCCGACGCTTCAATCGGGCCGGGGGCATGAGATTATGAGATTGGCGGGTCGTACTAACTTTTGATCGGCTCGCTGGCGGCGCGGGCCGCCGACTTGGCTTCCTGGATTCCCCGGTAGATCCGAGTCCGCAGTTCGGCGAATCCGGGTTCGATCCGCGTCGCGGCCTGGCTGCGCGTCCCCGGAATGTCGATGAAGACGTCGTCAAGAATACGTGTTGGAGACGATGAGAGCACCAGCACGCGCTGACCGAGGTAAACCGCCTCGTCGATATCATGGGTCACGAAAATCACCGTGAGATCAAGCTCGGTCCAGAGCCGGAGCATCAAGTCTTCAAGATCGGCACGCGTCTGCGCATCGACCGCGGCGAAGGGCTCGTCGAGCACCATCACCTTAGGCTGGTATGCCACTGCGCGTGCGATCGCCACGCGCTGTTGCATGCCGCCCGACAACTGCCACGGGTAGGAGTCACCCGCACCCGCGAGAGCGACCGCCGCCAGCGCTTCGTCGACCAGCCGCGTCCGCTCCGCCTTCGCTATCTTTTTCTCGCGCAGAGGCAGTTCGATGTTCTCCCGCACGGTCTTCCACGGGAAAAGGCTGCGGCCGTATTCCTGGAATACCACCGCCATCTCTGCCGGCGGTCCGGCCACTGCATGCCCATTGACCAAGATCGCGCCACTGGTCGGAGCTAAGAGCCCCGCGAGGCACTTGAGCAAGGTCGTCTTGCCCGCGCCCGATGGGCCAACGATGCAGGTGAAGTCGCCGGGATCGACGTCGAACGTCAGGTCTCCGATCGCTTCGACCCGGCGATCCCTTGATTGGTAGACCTTGTTGAGGTGTTTGACCGACACCACCGCGTTCGCTGCCATTCAGCTTCGCCTTTCCAGATCCCGCATGCCGTAGTACCACCTCAGCGTTCGCCGATCGAACAAGCCGAACGCGATCGAGAGTGAGAATCCGAACAGACCGAGCATCATCACGCCGCTCCACATCTCGGGAATTTCGAAGCTGCGCTGAAAAACAATGATGGCGGCGCCGAGTCCGTTGGTGGCGGCGAACATTTCGCTGATCACCATCAGGATGATGCCGATCGACAGGCCGATGCGCATACCGACAACGATCTGGGGGCTCGCGCTCGGGAGCACGAAGTTCCACAAGCGGCTCGCTCCCCTGATCTGGTAAATGCGACAGGTTTCGTCGAGCACCAGGTCGACGCTCTTGACGCCCTCCACGGTGTTCAACAAGATCGGCCAGATCGCACCGGTAACGATAACCGCAACCTTCATCGTGTCGCCGAAGCCCGCGAGCATGACCAGCACCGGAATTAGCGCCGGCGGAGGAATTGCGCGAAAGAACTCGAGCACCGGCTCCGCCGCACGACGAAGCGGGCGAAACATTCCGATCGGCACACCGATGACGATGCCTACGAGGCAGGCGATCACGTAACCGCCGATCAGACGCCCGAGGCTCGGCAGCACGTCGCCTAAGAACCTTTGGCCGAGCCACAGCGTATCGAACCGGTCCAATACTTTTGCAAGCGGCGGAAAGTAGAAATTCGACGAGTTGGAACTGACCACGAACAGCAACACAAGGAGCGCGAGCGGAAGCGCCAGCTCGACCGCGGCGCCACGCAAGATCGTTCCGGCAATCCGAAACGCCTTGCGGGCCGTTTGCTCAGAGTGCGACGGCATTGCGTACCGACGGGTGCCAGCGCAGCACACGCTTCTCGATCGCCCGCGCAGCGACGTTGATGCCGACACCCATCAGGCCGGTCACGATCACCAGTGCGTACATCGTCGGGATCGCATCCGAAGTCTGCGCAATGACGATACCTCGCCCGATGCCGAAAGTACCGATCACCATTTCCGCGGTGACGGCGAGCACCAGTGCAATCGACGCCGCCAGGCGAATGCCTGTAAAAAGAAAGGGCAGCAAGGTAGGCCATGCGACATGCACGATGAACCCCGTCGTGCTGAATCGAAACGAGCGCGCGGTGTCTCGCGCCACCGCGTCGACATCGTTAAGGCCATACAGCATTTGCAGCAGTACCTGCCAGAACGCGGCGTAGGTGATCAGCACGACCCCCGACTGATACCTTGAACCGAAGATCAGGATGACGCCAGGGATCAGCGCCACCGAGGGGATCGGGCGCAGGAACTCGATGGTCGAGTGGGTGTACTTCCTGGCGCCGGGCACCAGCCCGATCACCAGGCCGCCGATGACGCCGGCCACCGTCGCGACCACCAGGCCGATGGCCCAAGTGCGCGTAGTGCTCAGCAGGTAGGCCCAGAATTCCTGCGTGCCGACAAGGTTGAACAATTCGATGAGCAGCGTGCTGAACGGCGGAAAGAATCTCGGATCGGCAATTCCGAACCGGGGTGCCACCTCCCAAACAAGGGCGAGAAGCAGAAAGCCGCTGACGCTGTTCAATTGCCGGCCCACCTTACCTGGCCTCGCTCCAGACGATGTCATCGTACACCGTAGGCTTCAAGATCATCCCGAACTCTTTCGCGTAATTCGAGAAGATTTCAATCGAGTCTTTCGGCACCGCCGTGAGGTAGGTCGGAAGAATCAATTTCGCGGCGACGTCGGGGCCGAGCTTAGTAAACTTCGGCAATTGCTTGCGCACGCCGTCCGGGTTCTTCTGCGCATAGTCGAGTGACTCATTGATTGCGGCCCGGATATTCTTGAACAGCTCGGGGTTTTTCTGCAGCTGATCTTCGAAGGTGAAGTAGGCCGACGTCAGCATGCTTTTCGGCGACATGGTGATGTATGGCGAGTTTATCGCCGGGTATCCCGCCGCAATGGCCGCGGTGCCGAAGGGCTCGGCGCCGACCATGGCGTCTATCTTGCCGGACTGCAGCGCGGCCAGCGCATCCGCGAATCCGAGTTCGATGAAGCGCACCTTTTTCGGATCGCCGCCATCCGCCTTCACGGCGATCCTGCCGAGCAATTGCAGCAGGCCGTTGAGCGCGTTGACGCTGACGGTCTTACCTTCCATGTCCTTTGCCGATTTAATACCGCTCTTCGGTCCGGCGTGAATCATGGTCACGTCGGCACCGTTCGTCGCGGTCGAACTCGAGCCCGCCGCGATGATCTTAACCGGCAGCCCCTTGTCGCGCGCCTGAAGCAGTGACACCAGCGAGCTGAAGGCGAAATTGTACTCGCCGCTCATTACCGCCGGCACCAGCGCCGCGCCGGTCGTCCCCATATTAACCTTCAGATCGATGCCGTGTTTCTTGAAGATGCCGACCTCGTCGCCGAGATACAGGGCCGCCACGTCGGTCACCGGAATGAAGCCGGCTTGAACCGTCACCGCCGTCTTCGGTGCATCGGCAGCGGATGCGCTGCCCAAGCCCAGCATACTTGCCACGACAAGACCGAGCGCAATGGTGTGGTTTCTGAATAATGCATTCATACCCGTTTCCTCCTTTTGTTTGTTTGCTTTGGGCGATAGCCGCAATGGTCGCTCGCGGCAAGGGCCGAAATGAGTACAAGTTGAAATCGCACGCAATCCCTCGCAGCTAAATTTTCAATGTCCGACCCTTGATTTGGGCGTTGGCCTCGGGCGGAGGGTAGGCTCAGTACACAAAATTCTGGCCACGCGGGCGTTGTGCCCAGAGCAGCCGAGCCTGCCGGGTTTTGCGACCTTGCCCGTTGCCGATGTTTGATGTGGCCTGGAAGAGCTCGGACGGCCACTCTGACCATCCGCCCCGTCAACGCCAGAACGCAGCCGTGCCTGACCGTATAGGTTTGGCGATTTTCTGGCCAGTTGGGACTGGATAGTCTTCTACTCGTTCCTAATCGGTCGCGAGATGCTCTTTGCTTATGAACGGCCGCTTCGCGCCAATAGCAGTCGTTACGGCATGCCGCGACTCGAAGCGGCGCTCCGGACAAATGGCTTTTCGGTGTCCTTGCTCCGTCGACTTCATATCCTTGATAAGCAAGCGCTCCGACTGGCGCACTTGGTCCAGCTAGTCGCCCGATTCATTCAGTTTGAAGGGTAAAGGTGCTTGAGTTTGATACGTGCATTGGGGGTTGTGAACTGCCAATTTGCCCCGGTGTTATTGG
>Ga0208080_1000580_pt1 | contig 18346 bp, 25 predicted proteins | sample NGESurdeep092012_3_FD_184476 | JGI IMG/M metagenome (GOLD analysis project Ga0208080, IMG submission 184476) | Arctic peat soil microbial communities from Barrow, Alaska - NGEE Surface sample 210-3 deep-092012 (SPAdes) | ecosystem: Environmental > Terrestrial > Soil > Wetlands > Peat ...
GCTGTGTACGACCCGCGTCGGGTCGCGCCGATCCGGGAACACCCGGGCCAACTTGTCAGCCAAGCCGAGACGCCGCTCAGCCATCGCCAGAAGCATCACGCCCCCATTCGAGGTCAGGCGCCCACCATCGAAGGCAGCTGTGACCTTCTTGGTGTGAACGGCTGGAAACGAGAATGGCAGAATCGTATCATCGGTCATGGCGGGTGTGGCGTTCGCGGTTGATGGCGACGGGGTTGGCTTCAGCAACCGAATCCTACGCCGCATCAGCGCTTTACACCACACTCGCCAGCCTCTTATTCGCCCTCTGGCGAATAAGACGGGTTAGCTTCCTAGCCGTAGGTGCGCCTCGGTTAGACGCTCAAGTATTCTGTTTTGGTGATAAAGTTCGGTGCGATTCGGCACTTTTGGCCCATAGCTGGAGCAATCAGAGCCTGTTCTGTCAGAGGTGATCGCATTACAGGCCAGATTCAAAGCAGCGGATGGATTTGTCGTTGCGTCGCCGGAATATAACGGGCACCTGTCCCCCTACCTGAAGAACACGTTGGATTGGGTGTTTCGGCTTCCGAGAATCCAAGCCCGATATGCGGCGGAATGCCCGTTTCGCGGCAAGCCGGTTCTCCTGGCAAGCGCCTCGACGGGCTGGACTGGAGGTCTTCTCGGCCTCCAATCTGCACGATCGGTCTTTCCTTACCTGGGCTGCCTGGTAACGGCAGATCAAATTTGCGTCTCGGACGCCGAGCATTGGGTTGTGAACGACCGCTTTCGTTTTGAAGATGCCTTCGCCGAGCATATCCGTAAGACTCTGGTGGCGTTTCTTCGTGTGGTCGGCGACCTGCGCCCTGCAAAGGCCTTGGGCAATTCCGAGCGCTCTCTCGCATGACAGCACTGCCAAGCGGCTCGGTCGGTTGCGTTGAATCCATCTTGTTTGAAGGGCTTTTGCGCTAACCGCTGCCGCGCTATCATCATTGCTCACGCGCTTGCATCCGTCGGCTCCGGTTCAGTTCAACACGGCAAAAAAATTGAGCAATTGAGACCGCATGGCGCATCTCCTTCTTATCGAAGTACCCGGCGGCAACGACTTCACCATTTTGGAAGATGCCGTCGATTTAGGTCACCAGGTCACGTTTTTGACGGCCGATCTCGCGCACTATCGCAAGCAGGGGGAAGAGACGCAGGCTCGCCTCGCCCTTGCTCGCGAAATTGTCGAGATACATCCGTTTGATTATGCCGAGTTTGAACGACGTGCATGTCTTGTTCACTCGTCGCACCCGTTTGATGCGGTTTTGTGCCTAATCGACATACGCATGATCGAAGCCAGTCTGATCGCCGAAAAATTCGGTCTGCGATTCTTGAATTCCGCGACGACGCGTCTAATGCGCGACAAATTTAGCGTCCGCCAGACGCTGGCCACGCGGGGGGTGCGTCAGCCGGGATTTGCTCTCGCAGAAACGGCCACGGAATTAAGGCAAGCCGTTGCAGAAATCGGATATCCCGTGCTGGTCAAACCTTCGGATGGGTACGGATCCCAGAACGTAAGTGTCGTATTTTCGGAATCCGATCTGGGAAATTTGATGGAATCTCTTGGGGTTCATGCGAGCAATCGGTTTTCGGTCGAAAAATACATTCGTGGTCATATGATCGGATGCGACGTGTTTTCGAGTGAAGACGAACGAATACTCATAGGGATCAATGACAAGTTAATGTTTCCACCGCTAGTTAGTCACACACCTGTACCCGGCGCAGACGCCAACCTTTGCGATGCGCGGCAGTTGTTTTCCGTCGGATCGATATAACATTCCCGCAATTCGGGACTATGCGTTTGAGATATTGGATGCGGTCAATTTTGATTTTGGGGCGTCTCATATTGAAATGATCGTGGCCGAGGACGGGCCATATCTTGTCGAGGTAAATCCTCGGCTTGTCAGTGCGCAGATTCCTCATCAAATGGGATACGCTTTGGAGCGATCCGTTTATGCAGACCTTATCAATTTGCATTTGGGGCTGCCAATAAAGCAGTTACGCGATATCAATCCGCGTTGGTTTAGTGCGATCCGCTGGGTTGTTGCCAGTCGACCGGGAATACTCGAATCAATTCGATTGCCTGAACATGTCGATGAAGCGATTCGGCGAGTGGTCCTGTTCAAGGAAGCGGGTGATGCAGTCCGGCCTCCGATTCACAATGGGGACCGTATTGGATATGTGATTGCGGTCGGCGACACCCAAACGGCAGCGGAAGAGATTGCGGATCGCTACGTCCAAGAGACCTTGGTCATTTTGAAATAGCGCGCTGAGCAAAAACATCCGCCAACCATAGCGGGACAGAGAACCTTCAAATCAGGTATCAGAAAATTGCTTTATCCGCATGATTTCTCTGCCTCAATGGCCGGCAGGATATCGGACGTCTCAATACCAGTCGTCATCATCCGGGCTTGCGTAGTTCCTTCCCCAATCCTTTGTTGACGAAGCGCGTATCGATGGCTCGTCGCCAGTCGGTTGTGGGCTTTTGTACGCCTGCCTCGACCATCTTGCCGAAGAAGTTTTCAACCCTTTCTTCGGTTATGGCCCCGATATCGAGATCGAGAGAGCTGCCCGAATCGACGATCCCGTATTCTTTCATTCGCGCTATGGCAAAGGCTATGCCGGCGTCACTTAACTCCGGATTGTCCTTTTTTATGAGTGCGTTGGCAGCGGCATTGTCGCCGTAGATATAGTTGTACCAGCCGATAATTGATGCCTCGACAAAGCGTTGTGCGGTTTGAGGGCGCTCGATGACAAATTGTTTGCGGGTCTCGATTGTCGATGCATAGGTGTCGTAGCCCTGATCTGTCAGTAAAAATACCTTTGGCCTGAAACCTGCCTTCTGTTCGATGCTCAATGGTTCTGACGTCACATAGCCTTGCATGGCGGAATGCTTGTCCGCGAGGAACGGCTGCGGGTTAAAGTTGTAGAGCTTCACCTGATCATCGCGGAACCCGTAGTCGGCCTTGAGCCATTGAAAATAAGATGCGGCTCCTTCTTTCGAGATAAACAGGGTTGGCAGCTTCTTTAGGTCTTCGAACGTCTCAATACCCTGTCCGGGATGGGCGATCAGAACCTGCGGGTCTTTCTGAAAAATGGCAGCAATGATTACGATCGGAATATCTTGCTCCACGGCCGAGAAGGCTTGGTTCAAATTCGCGCCCATGTAAAAATCTATCCGCCCAAGCATGACTTTCATCCGGTTATTGGCCTGCGGGCCGCCCGGAATGATGGTCACATCCAGCCCGTATTTGGCATAGGTGCCGTCTGCGAATGCCTGATAGTAGCCGCCATGTTCGGCCTGAGCGACCCAGCTCGTGCCGAAGGTTACCTTTTCGAGGCTCTGTCCTAAGGTAAAAGTACTGGGAAGCGCGGCTGCACCAAGTCCAGCCAAAAACGTACGCCGTGAGGCACGAAATGAGGTCATGTCGCTTCTCGTAACGGATCGTGAGGCAAAAAGCTGAAGAAGGAAAAGGGCGTACGAAGTCGCTGGCCTGTTTCGCAGGCAAACTCTTGCTCTTCCCGGTGCCGATCAGGCTCAATAAGCTGACTAGGGATGTCCGCCGCCGCAACGAGGCACAGAGGCGGCGGCAAAAGGCGAGCAAGCGGTGAACCTGAATCGCCCGACAATTTGACAAGACTCTTCCCTGCAACAGGCGCAGATGCCGGATTGCTAACGGGATTGGCTAAAGTCATTGTCTTTTGCTGGGTCCATTGCACCTTTTTCCTCATCACGAAACCTTCATTACTCTTTAGAATCATTCTAAAATACGCTATCCACCCCATTAGATCGAGCGTCAATCGGTCTCCACGCTTGGAGTCCGCGATATGGCCGAAACGTTCATCCGGAATATCGATGTCGCCCCACTCGCAATAAGCGCTTCGAGTGGTCTCCCATTGTTGCTTGACCGCCGATAGAACCTCAGATCACCCATGACCTATTGGCCTCAGCAGTTTGCCGATAACCCGATAAGCACATCCGTTGACTTGGTTTTGTTGGCGATGCTTGCGGCTCTCTTGCTCTACGGTTTCTTAGTCGTTCGAGCGTGGTTCAAGAAGCTCCTTGAACAAGCCTCATTTATGGTTCCTCACCAGGTCGGTATTTCCGCTGCCGGCCGCTCAGCGTCCCCAAGCGTTTATGTCATCGAACTGGGGCGCTCATTGGTCGTGGGTTATTACGCTACGGACGTCCAAGACGCGGAACGCGTGTGCAAAAGGCGTTGGCTTCGCAGAGGCTTGCGAGACTTGGACATTGAGCATGTTCCGGCTTGGAACGGAAAAACCCAAATTGCTGCGCGGAAGGCAAATGCAAGTGAGAGCATTCGGTTCGTGAAAGCTGTGCAGATATACAACGGAACTTTGCGCGATCGAAGTGAAGCGAGCGAGCTGCTTAAGTTCGTCCTCGTCGATCGTCACAACAGGCGAGTCGTAAAGATTGGCTACGCTTAGGGATAGCGTTAGGAGACTCTAGGAGTCTTCGTACTAGTGGACCCGTTTAGGAGAGTTAGGGGACGCCATGCTTCAAACAATGCCTAACGCAACTGTTGGCGAGAGCCTTTACGCGCAGTTCGTCAACCCGCAATGGGTCAGGCTACTCGACGCGTTGCAGATGAATGTCCACTACACGCGCTGCAGCGGAGCTGAGCTTTATACGGCCGATGGCCGCACTATTACCGATTTCAATTCCGGGTATTGCGTTCATAATATTGGACACAATCATCCGCGCGCTATCGCGGCCATCAAGGATGAGCTTGATAAAGAGGGACCTGCGATGCTGCAGAGCCACGTGCCGGTTCTTGCAGGACAACTTGCTGCGAGGCTTTGCAAACTTGCGGGAGGTCGACTTTCAAAGGTGTTCTTTGGTAGTTCAGGCAGCGAGGGGGTTGAAGCCGCCATCAAATTCGCTCGCGCCCACACCGGACGCTCTGGCATTTTGGGAGCGTCGGGCGGCTTTCATGGGCTAACATGCGGCGCGCTCTCTCTAATGACCAACGATTTCTGGAGAAAGGGATTCGGCCTGCTATTGCCGGACACTGAATTTATTCCATACGGTAACGTTCAAGATCTGGAGATCAAGCTCGCGACAAAATCGTTCGCCGCATTTATACTTGAGCCTATTCAGAGCGAGGCCGGAGTTATAATGCCGTCGCGCGATTACCTCGCGAATGTACAGAAGCTGTGTCGAAAATATAAGACACTCTTTGTACTGGACGAGGTTCAAACTGGGTTCTACAGGACGGGTTCGTTTCTTGCTGCCCACCAGTTTGGCGCCGACGCCGATATGGTGGTTTTAGCAAAAGCGATCAGCGGAGGACTTGTTCCGTGCGGTGCGGTGTTGATGTCGGACGACATCTGCAAATCGGTCTATAGCTCCATTCAGCGTTCGCTTGTTCACACCTCGACGTTTAGCGAAAACGGCCTCGCAATGCGCGCGGGCTTGGTGACGCTTGATATTCTCGAAGAGGAGCAACTTGGTCCGCGTGCAGCAATAGCGGGAGAGGGGCTCCGACGAGCGCTCACGGAGCGTCTGGAAAAATACGAAATGTTTGGAGAGGTGCGTGGGGCCGGCCTACTCGATGCAGTCGAGTTCAAACCACCAAGGACGTTGAAGCTGCGGCTCGCCTTTGAGACGTTTCGCAAGATCCATCCAGCACTTTTTGGCCAAATGCTGGTTATGCATCTGTTTAGAGATCATGGAATTCTAAGCCAGGTCTGTGGCAACGATTTCATGGTATTGAAGATTTCGCCCCCACTTACGATTTCGGATGCCCAACTTGAGCGGTTTGTAACTGCCCTCGATCAGACTGTGGATCTGGTTCACAACTCCAGCAGCTTCTGGTCCGAAGCTATCAAGATAGGCCAGCGCCTGTTTCGCTCGATGTAATCCACGCCGCACAAGGCGAGTGGCGAGAATCCTAAACTCAAGGAGAGAATACGACGTGGAAAAGTTTCATATCCGTTCGCGCAGAGAGAAATCGAAGAAGGGTGAACAAGGCGGCCAGAGCGGAAGGCGAGACCGGTGAGGATAGCCAGTGTAGCGAGCGCCGTTCCAGAACATCGGTTTTCTCAGAACGAAATAACTGCGGCAATTAAGAGTTATTGGAAGGACAAACTAAAAGAGCCGGAGAAGCTGGATTGGCTCCATTCGCGCGTCGGGGTCGACTTTCGCCATTTGGCTTTTTCGTTAGAGAGGTATCCATTTGCTACTTGGGGCGAGGCCAATACTGCGTGGCTAAAGGCAGCAGAAGATCTGGGAGCCCGCGCGATTGATGCAGCTCTCGATCGCGCGGGGATGTCGCGGCAAGACTTAAATGCCCTTATTGTGTTGTCGATTACAGGCATTGCAAGTCCTTCCCTGGATGCGCGGTTGATCAATCGAATGACGCTGCGGCCCGATATCAAACGTACGCCAATTTTTGGTATAGGATGCGCCGGCGGCGCGATTGGACTAACACGAGCTGCAGATTATGTTCTTGCATATCCGGATCATGCTGCGGCCATTTTATGCGTTGAGATATGCTCGCTCACCGTGCAGCAGGAAGACTTCTCGACAACCAATTTGATTGCATCCGGCCTTTTTGGTGATGGGGCTGCGGCGGTAATCGTTAGGGGTTCAAGGACTGCGCACCGAAGTTCAAATAATTCGTCCCAATCCTCGCGTGTGGGCCCGCAGATCCTAGGCACCGGTTCGGTGTTCTATCCCAACACGGAAGAAATCATGGGGTGGGATATCTCCGAAGCGGGCTTTAAAATTGTACTGTCGCCGCAGTTGCCAGATCTGATTAAGGGAAGGCTCGCCGGCGATGTCGACGCGTTTTTAGGCCAGTACCAGCTTCGTCGTGCGGACATCGGAAATTGGGTAATACACACGGGCGGCCCAAAAGTATTGGACTCAATTCAAAACACGCTGGGATTGCCGGATAGCGAACTGGAGCGATCGTGGGATTGCCTTAGACAGTTCGGCAATCTTTCGTCTGCCTCGGTTCTGCTAGTGCTTGAGGAGGTGTTAATGAATGCGCCCCCCTCACCAGGAACCTATGGTGTGCTGATGGCTATGGGCCCAGGGTTCTGTCTGGAAATGATCCTGTTGAAATGGTGAGCGCGGGCTCGGTGCCATCTGAGACTGATGTCCTGGTCATTGGTGGCGGGCCAGCTGGGCTTGCTGCTGCGCTTGCTGCTCGCCAAATGGGCTTTGATGTTGTTCTCGCCGATCGCGCTCAGCCACCTATCGACAAAGCTTGCGGTGAAGGTCTCATGCCCGATGCGATTCATGCATTGCGGCGCATTGGTGTGGACCTAAGAAGCGGACACGGTTCTCCGTTTCGCGGCATACGGTTTTTGGACGATAAACTCGAGGCCGAGGCGTCGTTTCCGAATGGCAGCTTTGGCTTGGGAGTTCGCCGAACTGAGCTTCATCAGATCCTGGCAAGTCGCGCTAAGGACGTTGGCGTCGTAGCACTGTGGGGAACGAAAATAGAGGGTCTTGATCCCACAGGAGTCATTATCGGCGGGCGAACGATTCGCTCTCGGTGGATCGTGGGCGCTGACGGCTTTCATTCCAGGGTACGTCAGTGGGCCGGATTTGCGCCGCCGGTGTGGAATGGTGTGCGCCGGATCGGATTGAGTCGGCACTATCGCGTTCGTCCCTGGACCGATTTTGTTGAGGTATACTGGCGCAAGGAATGCCAGGCCTACGTAACTCCCACTGGAGAAAGCGAAGTTTGTGTTGCGATGGTCGGCTCCAAAGAGAGCGGGGCTTCAGATCTGACCGACATGTTTCCGGCGCTCGCAAGCCATCTTATTGGTGCAAAGTTGATCGGCCCAACTCGCGGCGCAATTTCGATGTCAGTTAAACTGAGCTCAGTCATTAGTGGTCGCGTCGCCTTGGTGGGTGATGCGTCTGGCTCGGTCGATGCGGTTACTGGAGAAGGACTCGGTTTGGCGTTTCGACAGGCAAATTGCGTCGCAACGGCTCTCGCCGCCGGAGATCTCAAGAGATATGACATAAGCCATCGTCGGATGGCACGGATGCCACGGCTAATGGCGCGAACTCTGCTGCTCTTGGACGGTAATGACAGTCTGCGCAGAATGGCGTTTCGCAAATTGGCGGCGCACCCTCGCATCTTCTCCGGCTTACTAGCCGTTCATGTGGGGGCCCTCCGCCGTTCTGATTTGGCGACCGGAGTCAAGCTATCGCCGCGCTCGCGTGGGGATATCGGCAGACGTGAAGCCAGTCGCCTGCCGCAAAATAGATTGTCCTGAATACCCCGAGGAAACTGGTGTCAAAGGGACTTGGTGCATTTGTGACCGGAATTGCGACGGTTCTGCTCGTCGCGCTATCCGTATATGCTCAAGCCAGTGAAACTCCCTCTCTCAAATCCGAGCTCTTACGTCTCGCTCACGATTGGGAGCATGTGAAACTCCAGGTCAGTGATCGCGATGACCAGGAAAGACAAATGGCAAGCCTGGCGCAACGTGCTGGCCAAATCGGGAAGCAGTATGAAAATATCCCTGATCCGATTGTTTGGATTGGAATAATCACCAGTGAACAAGCCTCCATTGCGAACGACAATGGCAGCCCCATCAAGGCTCTGGAGTTGGCAAAGCGCGCACGCGACCTCTTGGAGGAGGTCGAAAAGATCAACCCCGAGACAATGGATGCCGGTGCTCCGACGACTCTTGGCGTGCTTTATGATCGAGTCCCCGGATTCCCGATCGGCTTCGGCGACAAAGCTCGAGCCCGCTATTATCTTCAGGAAGCGATCAGGAGTGCGCCGAATGGACTAGATGCCAATTTTTTCTACGGCGACTTCCTCTATAAGCATGGCGAACAGTCTGAAGCCGTGAGAATTCTTGAGCGTGCGCTAACCTTGCCAGAGCTTTCAAACCGGCCAATTTGGGATAAGTCGTTGCGCGCAGCGATTCAGCATATTTTGTCGGAAATACAAATTCGCCATTGAACGGATTGCGAGGCGAACATCCTTCGGTGATGGCTCCAGAGGCTCCCATGCAGCTCGCTCTGCTGCGGGAGTCCAAATACGAAGGATAGATCGGACGCGTTGGCGATCGATTTTGCTGCCATACGCGCCCACTTGCACGGTTCTATGCCAAACTGCTCCCCAAACTGATTCGATAAATGCTTTGCCTGGTTCAACTGGCTAGAAGCATCTCGCGAGTTCAGGAGCAGTTCAAAACGCCGGGTAGGTGGCCGAAAATTTGGATTTCCTAGGTTGATCTAGAAACCCTTCAATTAATTTAGACAGGGTAGTTTTCGGTCATCGGTTTCCGAGATGCGGTTGTTGGAGGAGGTTAGGCTCGCTCGCGAAGTCGCAGGCGGTTCGAAACCGGGCGGTATCGTCGACAGAGCCATCCATGAACCTTCGGGGCATTAGCTGCGAAGGTTACGCGAATTTGTAAAAATAAATCTCCGGGAGACAGGATTGTCTCGACCCGCCCCTATTGTTAGACCCTCGCATCCGAATGCACCTTCGCTGAAACCAATAAATCTACGCGAGGATTAGATGGAATCGATGGCTCCCTGGATTGTTCTCGTAGCGTATTGTCTCGTCACTTGGTTGGTGACGCCGCGAAAGGTGAATCAGGATCAGTTTTTCGACGGGCGCAGCAATGCCGGCTCGGCGCCCGGCGTCTGGCTGGTGGCGATGAGCGCGGCCATCACCTGGATATTCGCAAAATCGATCGCCAACGCGTCCGATCTATCCTTCGCATTTGGACTGACCGGGGGCATCGGTTATACCATCTATTATCTCAGCTTCGTCGTCGCCGGCATCACCATTTATTTTCTGCGGACGCGCGGCGGATATCGCTCATTGCCACACATGCTGGTCGAGAAATATGGGCCGGTGTGCGCGAAACTATTCCTGATAACGATTGGCTTCCGGCTTCTGAACGAAGTCTGGTCGAACACCAAGGTTATGTCGCTGTATTTTGGACCGGAAGGTTCAGGATCCTATTGGATCGCGGCTATTTTGATCACATTGTTGACGCTTTCCTATGCCTGGACCGGCGGAATGCGGGCCAGCCTGCTCACCGACCGGCTCCAGACTTTTATGGCTTTCGGGCTTCTCGGCGTAGTTCTAGCGATTCTGCTTCCAGGTCTCGAAATCAAGGGTGTCGTACCGGTTGACGCAGCTACGCAGAGCGCCGGCCTGACGTTCTGCGGCCTCGCTGCCATACAAATCCTGTCGTATCCCTTCCACGATCCGGTGTTGACGGACCGTGGGTTTCTCTCACCACCGCGAGATCGCGCTGTTTCCCATTCCGACCGGCATTTCCGTCCTTGGTCTGGAGGGGCTGGCCTATGCTCACCTTGCGCAATTCTTCTGGCGCATGGCAAAATCACTGGCGACGGATCCGAAGCCGCCACCAACGCTTCCGATCAAATGGGGCGACAAGAAGTATTCCCGCCGCGCCTATCGCGCGATCTGTGACATTCCTCTCGACATTCCCAAGGATGAGCTCGACCGGCGCCTCCGCGTGTTCGGCGGCAACCATTTTGGCATGTGCCCGACGATCAATCTTCACGGCATCGAGTTTCGCGCCGTGCTGCCGCCGGGTGGGCAAACCGCCGCTTAGTCGATGCGACCAGATGGACCATGAGAATTTCGAGCGGATGCTTTGCGTAACCAGGAGGATGGAGCTAAGGACCTGACTATTCTGAATAGATTCATGAGGCCGTCGCCCGAGGTCAGTTGATGGACCCAACCAGATTGGAGACAACCACTCCCAAATGGCATGAGTCTCAGGACGAAGGGAGCGGCTAACGTTCAGTTGTGCACCTGGGTTACCAATTCCATTCCCGGCGGCGCCTTCACCCAGGAATAGTTGTGGCTTGCGAGAGCATAGCCGCGATCAAAAAGCGCGATCATGTATTTCTGGTCGAACGGCTCGTCGCTGGTGTCGCTGAAATCCGGCGGAATGCTCGCAAGGTTGAAATCAATCCCGTCGCGCCTGGTGACAGAATAGATACGGTAGAGATCTCCGATCCCTTGGTTCTTGATGAGGGTGGAGACTGAACGCTGCGTTATGGACAAGACATTCTCGTTGACGGATTGCCATTCGGGATCGATTTTTCCATTTCTGATAACGAACAAACGCGGCTTCGCTGCAAGTCTTCCTGATTTTTGATCGTGGGAAGCAGACGAAAATATCGACGGAGCAATAAAGACCTGCCTGGTGACGCCGCCATCAACATGTAGCTCGTCATAATTCTGTCCGCTGACGCGCACCTGAATCCGGACCGGCGGGAAAACCCCGGGAAGTGTCGCCGACGCCAGCAATATCTTGCGGAACAGGGCGATCGCGTCGCGATTTTTGCTCATCGCGATCCGGCCCATGTCCCACAATACCGGCCTTTGCGTATCGAGATTGGTGGTTCCGATCAGCAGAATGCGACCCTTGATCCGTTCTCTGGCGATTTTCTGCAGAAATGCGTCGTCGACGTATTTTTCGATCAATCGCGCCAACGGCGCGTCGTCGGCCAACGCGGATCCTTCGAGCAAACCGGGCACATTGTAGGTGAAAATGTCCTTTCGTCCGTACTTGGTAAAAATCTCACGCAGTTGACTATCGTGTTCGCGTCCGAGGAAGGCAAAGGGAGCAATGAGCGCGCCGGAGCTGACGCCCGTGACGAGGTCGAATGCCGGCCGGGTGCCCGCATCGCTCCAGCCGACCAAAAGGCCGGCGCCAAAGGCGCCGTCCTCGGCGCCGCCGGAAATGGCGAGAAGGTTTGAGACCAGCGGATGCCTTTCAGCCCCCAGGGCCATCCGCGTTTCCGCTTTCGGCGCATCCGCCATCATGATCGCCTGGATATCCTGGGCCGACGCGTCACCCCAAAAGCGAATGTTATGAAATCCCGCAAGCTCGATCTGGCCGGCATTGGCTTGCGGCAGGACATTGCGCGGGGCAATTGTTGCGCATCCGGCGGTCAAAAGGATTGTCGAACTGATCAAGGTAAAACGAAGTGCCGGCTGCAGCAGGCGGCGGAAGCGCCGTCTCTGCGCAAGGTTCAAACCACGCATTGCAGACCGATTTCTTTTCACCGTCAGCCGGACAAAGGCTAATACTTTCGGGTGTCGAAAGCGTACGTTCAACGTGGCGATCGCAGCGACATTTCAACACTTCTCGGTATTTGCATTTGGGGCAGCACGTTGCCCCCTCGAGCTTACACTTCAGTTATGAAGCAGCGGCGGATGAGTGTTCAATTTGAGGCATTATCGCGGCCGACGCGCCTGCCACCACTAGCGCACCGCGACATGGACAAGCTTTAATAAACGGCGCTGTTTGCTGCGCCTCGAAAATCAGCCACACTCGCTTTTTTTAGAAAATCAGCACCAGCCTATATTCGGGCGGAGGCGGTCAATGAGCCTGTCGCATTTGAGAGCGGACCACCCACCTGAACACGGCATGAAAACGGCCGTAGTCCTGTGGACGCCTTACCGGTATTTTATTCCCATCGTGGCGGTCGCGACGGCAACCGGTATTACGTGCCTGCTGGATGTAATTGCGCCCGAAAGTCCGAATCTATTTTTGTTCTTTATCGCGATCGTCGTCAGTGCGTGGTTTGCCGGGGCGGGACCCGGCTGGTTATCGGTATTCCTTTCAATCATCGCTGTGGATTATTTTTTCATACCTCCGATCTATGTGCTGGATTTCAGCGTAAAGGATTTGCCGTGGCTTGCCGCCTTTGTCGGCTGTGCGGTGGCCACAAACGGGCTTAGCCTCAAGCGTCGACGCATGGAGGGGAAGCTTCTCGAGGCTCACAATGAGCTCGAGCAACGGGTATTCGAACGAACGCAGGATTTACGAAAAACCAACGAAAGGCTAATCGCCGAAATCGCGGAGCGTACGCGAACGGAAACGGCGTTACGCGAAACTCAGAATGAACTCGCGCGAGCTGCGCGCATCATGACCGTCGGCGAGCTTACGTCATCGATCGCTCACGAAATCAATCAGCCGCTGGCGGCCGTGATGTCCAACGCCGAAGCCGCGCTAAACTGGCTGCAGCGAAATCCGCCAGCTCTTCCCCAGACCAAGGAATCGGTTGCTGCGATTATCGCGGCCGGGGGAAGAGCCGGTGACATAATCGTCCGGATACGCAGCCTGATAAAAAAGGGTTCACCGGAACTGACCAGACTGAACATCAACGATGTCATCGATAGCGTTCTGGCAACCGCTAGGGCTGGGTTCAAGACCCAGGACGTGGTGATCGATCGTCGCCTCGGATCCGATCTGCCGGCGGTATTAGGGGATCGAATACAATTGCAGCAGCTCGTCTCGAATTTGCTCAACAACGCGGTAGAGGCAATGGCAGATGTCTTCGACCGGCCTCGGAAACTGATCGTCTGCACGAAGCGAACTCCGGACAATGGTATTGCGATCGCGATTGAAGATTCCGGCAGCGGCCTCGCTGACAAGGATGCAACCAGGCTTTTCCAGCCGTTTTACTCAACGAAAGCGGAAGGTACCGGAATGGGCCTGTCGATATGCCGTTCAATCGCGGAATCCCACGGCGGCAAGATCGCTGCGGTACCAAGCTCACCGTTCGGTACCGTTTTTCAGGTCGATCTACCGGCGGTGCGACAATGAGCGAAGCGAACTCCCTGGTATTTATCGTTGATGACGACGCCCAGGTCCGTGACAGTCTCGCCAATCTATGCCGTTCCGTCGATTTGCCGGTAGAAACCTTTTCCTCCACGAACGAGTTTCTTCGCAGGGATCGCCTGGCCGTTCCTGCCTGTCTGATTCTTGACATTCGGTTTCCCGGGTCAGCACCGAGCGGCCTTGATTTTCAGCGCGAGTTGGTCGGGATGAATAACCCGCTTCCGATCATTTTCATTACCGGCCATGGCGACGTACCCATGACCGTCCAGGCCATGAAACAGGGGGCCGTCGAATTCCTGATGAAGCCGGTACGGGAGCAGGCGCTGCTTGACGCCATCCGACATGCAATCGAACGGGACCGGAGGCGACGAGAGGAGGAGAGGTTGTTCGCATCCGGTCGCGGCCGGTTCGAATCGCTGACGGAGCGCGAACGGGAAATCATGGTTTTGGTCGCTCGGGGGCTTCTGAACAAGCAGATTGCAGGGGAGTTGGGCCTGAGCGAAGTGACGGTAAAAGTGCATCGCGGCAATGTTATGCGAAAGATGCAGGCTGCTTCGCTCGCGGATCTCGTTCGGATGAGCGACAGACTTAGCAACTCCCTCGCTTTCGGCGTGCCAGCCGATACCAAGGTATAGGTGATCGACCAATCCGCCCGGATTTGATTAGTCGGCCTTACGATCGTGCAATGGAATCTGCTGCCGCGAATTTCTATTAATTCGCCTGCAGAAGGGGTTCCAGATTTGAAATACCGACCCTCCATAGCCATCATCGACGATGACGCATTGGTTCGCGACGGCATTCAACGCCTCGCGACTTCCCTGGACTATTCGGCAAAGGCGTTTTCGTCCACGGATGAATTTCTGGCGTCAGACTCTGCAGCGGATGTTGGATGCGTCATCAGTGATGTCCAAATGGCCGGCAGTGACGCACAGCAGCTTCGGAAGCGCTTGTTTGCGATCGGATGCAAGGCGCCCATCGTCTTTATGACCGCGCTGCTGAACCAGCAGCTTGAAATGCAGCTGATGCACGCAGGCGCGATCTGCGTTCTGGCTAAACCATTCAATCAGTCGCAGTTGAGCCTCCACATCGCATCTGCTTTCGCGCTGCACAAAGCCGAGATGGGTGATGACTGCGGATGTCCCAATCGGGGTTCCGGGCAACATGACGAGTGGTGCGAGGGGAAAACGCGGTGGACTTGATCGAGCGGCGTCAAAAATTGCGGTGGATCTACGGGCACGAAAAACCACCTGTACGCAACCCGATTGGCCGCAGGAAGTTATTCGTTAATTTCGCAAATGAGAGCACCAAAATGAATTCCACGCTGGTCAACGCAGATCGCATCACTCATCTCAGAATCGTCGTGGTGGCGCTTGTGGCCGCCATCGTCGTGGCGGCTGTTGGAACGTTCGCCGCGAGAAATGAAAGCGAAAAGGCGGCCAACTTTCACGCCGGAGAAATGGCTGTGAAACAACATAAATTGTGATCGGTGGCGCAGCTCAAAACAACCAATGGACGCGAATGCAACAGGAGTGATGACCATGAGCAGGATCGAGAATACGCGGACAGGTTCTGCCACCGGCAGAGGTGCGGCGGCCCCGATCGGCTATGCTCAGCGCGTGTTGAAGGCGCGGGATCTGGCCGAAGTGATACGGCTTCACCGCGAATTGGAGTTACAATTGAGAGAGTTTACCGAACAGGCCAACGAATTGCGCCAGATGAGCCGAGTGGTGAGGGGTGCCACGCTCAGCTTAAAAACGTAGACCTGAGAAACCCGGTGTTAAGATCGATGGCCGTTGCAGCCTCCGAATCTCAACTCTTTAAGGTCATGAGAACGGCGTTCGACCAGGTCGTGACGAAAGCGCCACTTGAATACTCCACGTTGGAAATGAAGGCGTATCTCTTTCAATGCATTCTGGAGGCCGCAGCTCAAGGGGAAACCAGACTGGAAGGTTTTATGGCCAGTGCTGCCGAGCAGATGCGAGACATTATCGTGTCGCTGTCTAGTGGATCCGTGTTCGTCGAGCATGCTCGGCGGAATCCTTCGAGCAGGAGAGGAGCCAATAGTGAAGTTTGACGTTGAACTCGTTCAAGTGATGAGAGCCGCGCTTGAAGATGTCATGGCAAAGGTTCCGGCTGAATACTCAACCTGTACGACGAAGGTGCTTCTGGCCGAGTACATTCTCAAGGTCGCGGCTAATGGAGAAACGGGTTACAGCATATTCGTCGCTACGGCTGTGGGCTACATCCCGGAAGTCATCCGCCTGGTGTTCAACTAGCAGCGCCCGATCTGCAACGCCCAAAACGGAGTTCACTCTCATGCCTATCCAGCAGTCAGCTTCGAAAGAATTGAAAGCGTTTCAATCGTCTTCGAGAGAAATCGAAGCGTTTCGATCAAACGCGAGTTTCGATTACGATGAATGTGTCCGCAGACTTTCCACGCTGGTTCAAAGAAAGGACAGCAAAACACTTGAGGAAACGGCCCTTCTTATGAGGCAGCTGACCCCCGCGATTGAATGACAGATAATCCGATCAAGGGTGCGATCATGTATGCGATCGTAAGAACCAGCCAATTTTCGATGGCCGCCGAAAGCATCACCCACAAACCAACCGGAGCCCGGTTTTTGCCGTATGCAGGAGAGCGATATAAAGGCAAGTTCTGTTTGGGCCAATTGGACAACGTGCTCGAAAACGGAGTCAAATACCACGAGAATGAAGTGAGAGAAATGATGTTTGATTTATGGGTGCAGTTTAACTCTGAATCAGTTGAGCGATAGGCATGTGGGAATGGTTAGAGGATATAGATGCCGAGGACATCGAGATGGCGCCGCTAAACTTTCCGCCTTTCGACGAGATGTTTAACTGCTTTGGCCTCGATCGAGCGAGATAAGCGCGACCATGAGAACTGTGACCGTCATTTTCTTTCTAGCGTTGCTCGCCATCGCCGGCGAGATCTATTTGGACGCCCTGCTGAGGAGCGGAGAGGTCTCTCATGCCGCCCCAGATCCTGTGACCATGGCCGTCGCCCATGCAATCAAGCGCTGGTAGGTTTGTCATCAGGGCAACGCGCGATAGCCACCCGCGCGGACTTGGCAATCGGGGTTCGTATCAATCCGAACAGTGAGGTGAGGCCCGGTTCATGCGGGCGCGTTCCGATTCGTCCGTTTCTTGGAGCCATTCAAGTATCTGCGCTGCGGCGATCGCCCGTTTCGGCAAACGCGGGTTGAGCGTACCGGCGCTGACATTTTTCGTGTCTACCAATTTCGCTTTCGCGAATTGCTTGGCGTCGGCCTCGTTCGCAAACGTTTCGGTAGCTCTGGAATGGCAGCGCTTCCCTGGAAGCGGCTTCTTGGGTTTGACTGAAACGTACCAGGTATGCTTCGACCGCTCAGCCATGGAATCTTTCGGTTCAATCGCAAAGGACATAGACGGCGATCCACCATAAATACTCTTAGCGAACCCAGATTCGGTGTCAGGTTAAACTTTTGACAGAATAGACCGTCGTGCGGCTGGCCGCCGGCAAGCGGACAGCTGGCCTTATATGGCGCCTGAAGCCAAAGTGAACGGATAGACCAAATGCCTGCGGGACTTGGCCGATCATTCGTATCGCAGGGCCTCGATCGGATCGAGGCTGGCGGCCTTTCGCGCCGGGTAGTACCCGAAGAAGATGCCGACTGCGGCGGAAAACAGAAACCCGCCCGCGACGGCGGCCAACGAGATCGGAGCGGGCCAGCCGGCGACGATCGAGATCATCTCGGAAAACACGACCCCCACGATGATTCCAGCGATGCCGCCGGTGATACTTAAAATCACAGCCTCGGCAAGAAACTGCAGAAGCACATGCGTCCTTCGGGCGCCAATCGCCATGCGCAGACCAATTTCCCGCGTTCGCTCGGTCACCGACACGAGCAGGATGTTCATGATCCCGATGCCACCCACGATAAGCGATATCGATGCGACAGCAGCGAGCAGGAGCGCCATGATGCGACAGCAGCGAGCAGGAGCGCCATGATGCGGCTGCTGCTTTCGGCGGTCTCCGCGATCTGGCTCAGGTTACGGACCGTGAAATCATTTATGTCGCCCTGCCGGATTCGGTGTCGGCGCGTCAGGATGTCGGTGACCTGGCTGACCGCCGGTTGAACCTGGCTCGCGTCGATTGCCTGAACATAGATCTGGTTCACATATCCCATCAATCGCTGCTGAAGGTTGTAGGGATTGGGCGGTGGAGGATAGACCCAGTTGAGAGGAACCTGCTGCAGGCTTGGCGCTGCGACGCCGAGAACCTTGCGCTCGGCGGTCGTGAACGGAATCATGACCAGGTCGTCCTGGTCCGTCCCGTAGGCTGTCTGTCCTTTGGGGGCGAGGACGCCAATAACGCGCAACGGCATGCTCTTGACCTGGATTACAGCGCCGATCGGGCTCTCGTTGTCACCGAACAGTTGACGAGTAACCGTCTGGCCCAGAACCGCGACGAGAGCTGCGCTGTTGCTGTCCTCCTGGGAAATGCTCCGTCCGGCCAGGATCTGCCAATTGGTGACTGGCGGATAGTTGGCACTGACGCCTTGAATGTTCGTCGTCCAGTTTTGATTGGCGTATTGGACTTGTCCCATGTTAGCGGCGACGAGAATGCGCGTTTAGACGGCGCGTCTTCTGGTCAACCTTCTTCAGGACTGGTCTTGGCGGCGCGAGTGGCGCTCGGCGTTTTTGG
>Ga0208080_1000581_pt1 | contig 18333 bp, 14 predicted proteins | sample NGESurdeep092012_3_FD_184476 | JGI IMG/M metagenome (GOLD analysis project Ga0208080, IMG submission 184476) | Arctic peat soil microbial communities from Barrow, Alaska - NGEE Surface sample 210-3 deep-092012 (SPAdes) | ecosystem: Environmental > Terrestrial > Soil > Wetlands > Peat ...
GAGCAGGTTCAGGACCTGCGACTGGATCGAGACGTCGAGGGCGGAGACCGGCTCGTCGGCGAAGATGAACTCCGGCGAGAGGGCGAGTGCCCGGGCGATGCCGATTCGCTGGCGCTGGCCGCCGGAGAACTCGTGCGGGTAGCGGCGGGAGTAGTCGCGGCGGAGCTTGACCGCCTCCAGGGCGTCGCCCACGCGCTTGTCCCGGACCGCCCGTTTGCCCCACCCGTTCTCGGTGTCAGCCTGGGCCAGGAGTCCTTCGGCGATCAGGTCGCTGACTGGCATGCGCGGGTTGAGGCTGCTCATCGGGTCCTGGAAGATGACCTGCATCCGCCGGCGCAGCCGCTTGAGGTCCTTGCCCTTTGCCGCCAGGACGTCTTCGCCTTCGAAGACCACCGAGCCCGAGGTCGCCGGCACGAGGCGAAGGATCGTCCGGCCCAGGGTCGTCTTCCCACAGCCGGATTCGCCGACGAGGCCGAAGATCTCGCCGCGCCGGATCTCGAAGCTGACGCCGTCGACGGCCTTCACGTGACCGATGACGCGCCGGAGGAGCCCGGCACGGATCGGGAAATACGTCGTAAGGTTCCGGATCTCGAGGATCGTCTCCCCGGCGGCCGGAGCGGGAGCGGGGCTCGGCGTCGCCGAGCCGTCGATCACGGTCATGCACGTTCCTGCTGGCGATGAATGGGCGGAATCGGGGCGGCGGACTGGGCCAGGCCGGTGCCTTCACCGGGAGCGGCCAGGACGGTCGAGCCGGCGGCCCCAGGCTCGTTCAGGTAGCTGTCGAGGCGCGACGTGTAGGCGCGATCCTGGAGCCAGCAGCGCGTGGCGCGACCGTCGCGGATCTCGATGAGCTCGGGTTCCTCGACGCATCGATCGAAGGCGTAGGGGCAGCGCGGCTGGAACTTGCAGCCCGGCGGCATCCGGAGCGGGTTCGGCACCACGCCCTTGATGACGGCGAGGGGCTTGCCCTTCGTCCCGCGCGATGGGATCGACTGCAGCAGGCCCCGGGTGTACGGGTGGCGCGGGTGCAGGAGCACTTCTTCCACCGAGCCGGTCTCGACGATCCGGCCGGCGTACATGACCGCGACGCGCTCGACGGTCTCGGCCACCACGCCCAGATCGTGCGTGATCAGCAGGAGCGCCGTGCCCGTCCTGACCTGGATCTCCTTGATCAGGTCGAGGATCTGGCGCTGGATCGTCACGTCGAGGGCGGTCGTTGGCTCGTCGGCGATCAGGAGCTTCGGCCGGCAGGCGAGCGCCATCGCGATCATCACGCGCTGGCGCATGCCGCCCGAAAGCTCGTGCGGGTAGCCCTTCAGCCGTCGCTCCGGGGAGTTGATGCCCACCTCGCGAAGCGCATCGAGGGCAATCCCCACGGCTTCGGACTTGGTCACCTTGTTGTGCAGGAGGATGGCCTCGGTCAGCTGGTTCTGGATCGTCAGGACCGGGTTGAGGCTGGTCATCGGCTCCTGGAAGATCATCGCGATCTCCCCGCCGCGGACCTTGTGCATCTCCTCGCGACTGAGCTCGAGGAGGTCCCGCCCGTCGAAGACGATCTCGCCCGAGGCGATCTCGCCGGGCGGCGTGTCGATCAGGCGCATGATCGAAAGCGAGGTGACGCTCTTGCCGCAGCCGGATTCGCCGACCAGGGCCAGGCGCCCACCGCGCGGGATCTCGAAATCCACACCATCGACCGCCTTCACCAGCCCATCGAGGGTGTGGAAGTAGGTCCGCAGGTCGGTGACCTTGAGGATCGGGGCCCCGGACCCTGGCTGCGCCGGCACGCCGTTCACATTCGAGACCTCGGGTCGAGGGCGTCCCGGAGGCCGTCGCCCATGAAGTTGATCCCCAGGACCGTCAGGACGATGGCCATGCCGGGGAAGAACGGCCACCACCAGTTGCCCTGGGTGATGAACTCCAGCGAGTTGGAGAGAACGTTGCCCCAGGTCGGCTGGGTCACGTCGACGCCGAAGCCGAGGTAGCTGACGAACGCCTCGCCGACGATGACGCCGGCGATCGACAGGGTCGCCGAGACGATGATCGGAGACAGGGAGTTGGGCAAGATGTGCCGGAAGATGATCCGGAAATCGGAGACGCCCACCGCGCGCGCAGCGTCCACGAACGCCTCCTCCCGCAGGCTCAGGAACTGGCTCCGGACCAGGCGGGCGATCCCGCCCCAGCCAAGCAGTCCGAAGATCATGGTCACCGTCACCCAGCTCCCGGACCCCAGGAACTTCGACGCGACGAGGATCACGAAGAGCAACGGCAGCGAGAGGATCGCGTCGACGATGCGCATCAGGACGGTGTCAAGGAAACCGCCGAAGTACCCGGCCACGCCGCCCCAGGCCGTTCCGATGATCACCGAGATCGTCGTCGCGAGCACGCTGATCACCAGCGATAGGCGCGCCCCGTTGATCACCAGCTGGAAGACGTCGCGCTGGAGGCGGCCCGTCTCGCCCATCAGGAGCAGCGGGCTCCATTCCCCGCTGACCCAGGACGGCGGGCGGCCCGCGTAGACGATCTTGTCGGGCAACCCGATCGACGTCGAGTCGAACGGGTTGAAGATGGGCCCGACGACTGCCACGGCGACAATGGACAGGAAGATCCCGCTTCCCATGACCGCCAGGCGGTGCTTCTTGAACCGTCGCCAGGCAAGCTGCCACTGGTTGAGGGACTCCAGCTGGACCTCGAAGTCCAGCGTGTCCTCGATCGCCTCGAGGTCGGCTGGGGACAGCGACGAGACCGGGGCGCCACTGGTGCGGGGGCGCTTGCCATCAGCCATACGAGATCCTCGGGTCCACCAGGGCATACACGACGTCGGCCAGCAGGTTGGCGAAGACCGTCAGCAGCGCGGCGATCAGGAGGACGCCCATCAGCACCGGGTAGTCATAGGCATTCGTCGCCTCGATGGACAGCCGGCCCATGCCCGGCCACGAGAAGATCGTCTCGGTCACGATCGCGCCGGTGAACAGGAACGGGATCTCCAGGCCGATGTTCGTGACGATCGGCAGCAGGGCATTGCGGAAGGCGTGCTTCATCACGACGCTCCGCTCAGGAACGCCCTTGGCTCTGGCGGTCCGGACGTAGTCCTGGCCGAGCGAGTCCAGCATGGCGGCCCGCACGAAGCGCGAGTCGCCCGCGATGCTGACCACGACCAGCGTGATCACGGGCAGGACCAGGTGCTTGACCAGGTCGACGAACGCGAACACCGGCTGCTGACCGATGAATGCCCAGTAGTCAGGCGTCCCGAAGATGGGCACGTCGCGTGAGCTGAACATCCCGCCGGCGGGGAACCACTTGAGCCCCGAGGCGAAGAGCGTCAGGAGCATGATCCCCAGCCAGAACGTCGGCAGGGCCAGGCCGACGTATGACACGACCGTCATGACCGAGTCGAACAGGCCGTACCTCCGGACGGCGGCGTACATCCCGGCGAGGAGGGCGATGGTCAGCCAGATCACCCAGGCCGTCCCGGCGAGGATGAAGGTCGGGAGGATCCGCTCGCCGATCACGACCGTGACCGGCCGGCCGTCCTTGATCGAGAAGCCCAGGTCACCGTGCAGGATTCCGTTGTCGCCGCCCCCGAGGAACGACGGCAGGAAGTTCGGCCATCCCTGGTCGCTGATGAAGACCGCCAGCCCGGTGTTGTCGGGATTGCACGCGCCCAGCCACCGGCAGTACTGGACCGGGAGCGCTTGGTCGAGGCCCCAGCGCTTGCGGAACGCCTCGATCTGGCCTGCGGTGATCTTGGGGTTCTGGGCGAAGCGCGCCTCCGGCCCGCCCGGAGCGATCAGCAGGATGCCGTAGATCATGAACGAGATCAGGAACAGGACCGGGATCGCCCCGATCACGCGGCGGACGATATAGCGGCTCATAAGGTGCCGGTCTCCGCTCGGGGACGGTACGACTGCGGGGCCCCGCCGGGGCCCCGCAGTCGGTTGCGCGAGCTAGGTGGCGTCCGCCCTAGGGCTGGAGCCACCAGTCCTGGACGTTCCACAGGACGCCCGACGTGGTCGGGTTGCCCGTGACGTTCTGGAGCTTCGGGTTGACGAGGTAGACGTCCTTCCAGAGGAAGAGCGGGATCTCGACGACGTTCTGGTTGTAGTACTGCTGCCACTGGGCCATCGCAGCCCCAACCTTGGCGAAATCGACGTTGTCCTTCACCGCATTCCAGATCGCGTCGACCGCCGGATCGCACGTCCGGGTGTCGTTCTGGCCGTTGTGCGGCGCAGCATCCGGGATCCCGCCGCAGGTGTACACGTTGTAGCTGCCCAGGGGATCGAGCGGGGAGACCCAGGCGAACATGCCCACGTCATAGGTGCCGTGGATGAGGTTGCACGGCGTGTCAGCGGCCTCCGCGTCCCAGCCACCGAAGAGCACGGTGGAGGTGACCGCGCCGTACGGAGCCGAGATGTTGGCCTGGATCCCGATCGCCTTCATGTTGGAGGCGTAGACCGAGAGCGAGTCGGCGCGGTAGGCGCGCGTCGTGGTGCAGAAGTTGAGCGCAAGCTTGACGCCGTTCTTGGCGCGGATGCCGTCAGAGCCAGGAACCCAGCCAGCCGCATCGAGCAGCGAGTTGGCCTTGGCGGGGTCGAACGCATTGGCCGGCACGTCCACGTGGTACCAGTAGAGCGGCGAGACGTTGTTCGCGGCCGGGTCGACGGTGCCGCCGAGCACGCGACCCGTGATGTCGGTCTTGTTGATCGCGAGCGCGATAGCCTGCTTGATCGTGGAGAGGTCGGCCGCGCCGAACTTCTTGGTCAGGGTCGCGTTGTTGATCGAGAGCTGCTCGTAGGTCGTGCCGTCCTTGGCGAGCACGTTGTTCTTGCCCTGGAGGCTCGGGAGGTCGGACATGTTCATGTCCATGCCGAGGTCGTACTCGCCGGCGTCGTAGCCGGCCTTCATGGCGTCGGCGCTGCCATAGATCTTGAAGATCATCCCGGGGAACCCGAGCTTGGCTTCCGGATGGATCGTCGCGTAGGACGGGTTGACCGTGTAGTTCATCTGGGCATCGGCCTTGTACTCAGTCGGCATGTACGGGCCGCTATAGACGCCGCTCGCGAGGTTCGTGAGCGGGTACAGCTTCGTCGGGGCGTCCTTGACCGGGACCGTCGCGATGTAGGCCCCGGGGAGGAGCGGGCTGAACAGGCCGAGGTAGCCCTCGTAGACCGCGTTGAAGGTGACGACGCAATTCGTGTCCGAGGAGGTGTCGACCCCGGTGATGTTCTCGTACCCGATCGTGCCACCGGCAAGGCCCACCTGGTCCTTGTCCATCTGCCACTTCCACGTGGCCTCGACGTCCTTGCACGTGATCGCGGAGCCGTCGGACCACTTCATGCCCGGCTTGAGCTTGTAGTCCACCGTCATGCCGGTCCCGGTGACCACGACGTCGCCGTTCGAGACGAGCGGGACCTCGGTGACCATGTCGCCGAAGTACTTGAGGTCGTCGGCCGTGTTGACCAGGCCGAGGAGCGCCGGCGTCGCCATCTCGATGTCGACGTTGGCCTGCGCGTAGTACGGGTTGAACGTGTCGGGGCTCTGCCACTCGGCAACGACGAGCGGCTTGGTCGCCACGTTTGCCACGGGGACGGCCTGGTACGCGGTCCCAGTGATGCTAGGCCCGGCCGCCGCGGACGGGGATGGCGACGGGGCCGTGGACGCCGGGGCCGTGGACGCCGGGGGCGCCGCGCTGGCTGGCGCTGCGGGCGATGGGGTCGCAGAGCCGCCGCACGCTGCTGCGACGATGGCGAGCGCCCCGAGCAGCGCGAGACCACGAAGTCTCAAGCTCATCGAGATCTGTCCTCCTGTTCCCGGGTCCTCGCGGCGTTCGCCGCGCGGCCCGCTCCTCCTTGTGCAGGCGATCCAGCCGCGCCCCACGCTCGGGCGCTGCCGGCGAAACGCCCGCAGTCGTGCGCGCATTATAGGGTGCGGCCGTTCGCGCCGGTCAAGGAATCCGCCGCTTGGCGCACCGCGGTCCCGCTAGGTCGACGCTTCGGTCACCTCCGATCCGCGCCGGTCGGCGCGTGCTGCTGGCGCGAGTCGGGAGCGTTCCGTAGCCGGACGGCTCACGCGTCCGCCCCGGGCGCGATGGAGGCGGGCCGCCAGCGCAGGTTCGGCTGGCGGGCCGCGGTGGCCTCGTCGAGCCGCCGGACGGGCGCCGAATGCGGGGCGGACGTCACGAGTTCCGGCGTGTCGCGTGCCTCGCGGGCGATCTCGAGCAGCGCGTCCGCGAACGCGTCGAGCGTCTCGAGCCGCTCCGTCTCGGTGGGCTCGATGAGCATCGCTTCGTCCACCGTGTGCGGGAAATAGATCGTGGGCGGGTGGTAGCCCTTGTCGATGAGCCGCTTCGCGACGTCGAGGGTCCGAACGCCGGTCGCCCGCTTGAGGCCGGCCCCGGACGCGATGAACTCGTGGGCGCACGGCCCGGGGTACGGGACCTCGTACGCGCCGTCGGCTGCCAGCCGGCCGCGGAGGTAGTTCGCGGCCAGCACCGCGTCGTCGCTGACCTCCCGGAGCCCGTCCGCGCCGTGGGCCCGGATGTAGGCCCACGCCCGGACCAGGATGCCCACGCTGCCGACGTGGCCCCGGACCCGGCCGATGCTGGCCGGTCGCTCGCCTTCGCGCTCGAGCCGGAAGGTGCCGTCGGGCTCCCGGAGGACGCGCGGCGCCGGCAGGAACGGGATGAGCGGCGCACGCACGCCGACCGGTCCGGCTCCCGGGCCGCCGCCCCCGTGCGGCGTCGAGAACGTCTTGTGGACGTTGAAGTGCATGACGTCGAACCCGGCGTCCCCGGGCCGAAAGCGTCCCAGGATGGCGTTGAGGTTGGCGCCGTCCATGTAGGCGAGCGCGCCGGCCGCGTGGACAAGCTCGATCAGCTCCACGATGCGACGCTCGAAGAGGCCCAGCGTTGACGGGTTCGTGATCATGATCGCGGCCGTGCGCGGCCCGAGGGCCGCCCGGAATGCGTCCAGGTCGATGCCCCCGTCGGGCGCGGACGGGATGTTGACGGTCCGGAAGCCGGCCATGGAAGCGGTCGCGGGATTCGTGCCGTGGGCCGAGTCCGGGACCAGGACCTCTGTCCGCTCCAGGTCTCCCCGCGCCCGGTGATAGGCCCGGACCACGAGGATGCCGGTCAGCTCGCCGTGGGCGCCGGCCGCGGGCTGGAGCGTGACGGCGTCCATCCCGCTGATCGCCGCCAGGTCCCGCTCCAGCTCCCAGAGCAGCTCCAGCGTTCCCTGGGCGGTTTCGTCGGGCGCAAGCGGATGGAGTGCCGCGAACCCATTCAGCCGGGCGGCCCATTCGTTGACCTTCGGGTTGTACTTCATGGTGCACGACCCGAGCGGGTAGAAGCCGGTGTCGACGCCCCAGTTGAGCTGGGAGAGGTTGACGTAGTGGCGGACGAGGGACGCCTCGTCGACCTCGGGGAGCGCGGCCGGGATGACCCGGCGCGCGGCAGCCGGGAGCCGGTCCAGCGCGTCGGCAGGGGGGGCCGGGATCCTCCGTCCTGCGGCCCGGCCGGACCCGGACAGCTCGAAGAGGGTCGGCTGGAGCTTCGGGCCGGTGACGCTCATCGGACCCCCTCCGCGCTCGCGGCGACCGGGACGCCCGGCCGGGCGCCCAGCTCGTCGCGGAGCGCCCAGGCGAACAGCTCGATCTCCTCGGGCGTCGTGCACTCCGTCGCACAGACGAGGAGGCCGTCGACGAGCGACGGGTCGCCCGGCTCCAGCTCCGCGAGCGGGATCCCGGCAAGGATCCCGCGCCGGAGGAGCCGACGGTGGACGGCCACGGCATCGGGGACCCGGACCGCGAACTCGTTGAGGTACGCCCCCGGGTGCAGGCGGGGCGCCCCCGCCTCCTCGAGCGCCGCGGCCAGCTCCGCAGCCCGCGACGCCCCCGTCGCGGCGACGTCGCGGAGGCCCCCGGGCCCGAGGGCCGCCACGTAGACCGCAGCGGCGAGAGCGCACAGCGCCTGGTTCGTGCAGATGTTGCTGGCCGCCTTCTCGCGACGGATGTCCTGCTCGCGCGCCCGCATCGTCATCACGTAGGCGCGACGGCCCTCTTCGTCGCTGGTCATGCCGATCAGGCGCCCGGGAATCTGGCGGACGAGGGAGTCCCGGCAGGCCAGGATCCCGAGGTACGGGCCGCCGTACTGCGGCGGGATGCCCAGCGGCTGGCCCTCCCCCGCCGCGATGTCCGCCCCGTAGGCCGCCGGCGGCGCGAGCACCGCGAGGGAGATCGGCTCCACGGCGGCGACGAACAGCGCGCCGGCCGCGTGCGTGAGCCGGCTGATCTCGGCCATCGGCTCGAGCAAGCCCAGGACGTTGGGCTGCGCCGCGAGGACACCTGCCACCGGCCGCGCAGGATCGGCCAGGAGGCGGCCGAGCGCCGCGAGGTCCGTCGTGCCGGCATCGGGTCCCTCGGTGACGAGCGGCACCTCGTCGAACTCGAGGTCTCCACCCCCGAAATAGGTCTCGAGGGTCCGGCGGGCCTGCGGATGGACGCCCCGCGAGACGAGCACCCGATCGCGCCGGGTCGCCCGGCAGGTCATGAGCGCCGCCTCCGCGGTCGCCGTGGCACCGTCGTAGTGCGAGGCGGAGACCACGTCCAGGCCGGTCAGCTCGGCGAGCAGCGACTGGTACTCGTAGATCGTCTGGAGCGTCCCCTGGCTGATCTCCGGCTGGTACGGCGTGTACGCGGTGTAGAACTCGCCGCGGAGGAGGACCTGGTCGACGACCGGCGGCAGGTGATGGCGATAGACGCCCGCACCGAGGAAGCTGGCCAGGTCCACCCGGTTGTGGCCGGCCAGGGTCCGCAGCCGGGCCATCAGCTCGAGCTCCGTGAGCCCCGGCGGAAGGTCCATCGGGCGGGCACGGACCGCCGGCGGGATGACCTCGAAGAGCTCGTCGACCGAGGCGATCCCGAGCGCAGCGAGCATCCGCGACCGGTCGTCCGGGGTGTGCGGTCCGTACACCATGGGATCAGCCCTCCGCGGTCAGTGCCTCGTATGCGGCCGCGTCGAGGAGCTGCTCCACCTCGCCGGGGTCGGAGAGCCGCATCCGCAGCATCCAGCCGGCCCCGTACGGGTCGCTGTTCACGACCTCCGGCATCGCATTGAGGCCGGCATTTCCCTCGAGGACCTCGCCCGACACGGGCGCGAACAGGTCGCTGACCGCCTTCACCGACTCGACGACGCCGAACGTCGCGAACTGCTCGAGCCGGTGGCCGGGCTCGGGCAGCTCGACGAAGACGATGTCGCCCAGCTGGTCCGCGGCGTGCTGGGTGATCCCGACCGTCGCCTCGTCCCCCGCGACGCGGATCCACTCGTGCTCCTTGGTATAGCGCAGATCGGACGGGATCATCGGCCGGGGAACCTCCGTGCTGGCGCGGTCGCTGCCGCGCGAACGTTGGGTCGCCCTCCGCGGGGAACGGCGGGGCGGGTCATCGGGCCCGGGTGTAGAACGGCAGTGGAACGACCTCCGCGACGGCCCGGGCGTCGCGGATCTCCACGTCGAGCATCGTACCCGCGACGGCATCGCCCGGGGCGACATACGCCATCGCGATCGGCAGGCCCAGGGTGGGCGACTGGGTCCCCGACGTGACCGTGCCGGTCCGTCGATCCCCCGCCCAGACCGGGTATCCATGGCGCGCGATCCCGCGGCCGCGAACGATGAGGCCCACGAGAAGCCGCCGCGGGCCCGCCGCGGCGGCGCGCGCGAGGGCGTCGCGGCCGACGAAGTCCCCTGCCCTCGCGAGCTTCACGACACGCCCCAGACCCGCCTCGAAGGGGGTCGTGCTGCGATCCAGCTCGTTGCCGTAGAGCGGCATGCCGGCTTCCAGCCGGAGCGTGTCACGGGCGCCCAGCCCGACCGGCACGAGGCCCGCGGGCGCGCCGGCCGCCATGAGGATGTCCCAGAGCTCGCCGGCGGCCCCGCCGTCGACGAAGACCTCGAACCCGTCCTCTCCCGTGTAACCCGTCCGCGCGACGAGCGCCGGGATCCCCGCGACCGTGCCCTCGGCGATCGCGTAGTAGCGGAGGGCCGCAAGGCTGACGTCGGTGAGGGGACCGAGGATTCCCCGCGCCGCCGGTCCCTGCACGGCCACGAGCGCGGTCGCCAGAGAACGGTCGTCGAGGACGGAGCGACTCGCGTCGATCCGCTCGGCAAGCGCGTCGGAGACGACGGGAGCGTTCGAGGCGTTCGCGACGACGAGGAACCGGTCATCGGCCAGCCGGTAGACGATCAGGTCGTCGATGACGCCGCCGTCGGGGGCACAGATCATGGAGTAGTGGGCGCGGCCCACCTCCAGCGACGGCGGGTTCGTCACGAGGGCGCCGGCGAGCGCCGCGCCCGCGTCGGGACCCTCCACGAACAGCTCGCCCATGTGGGAGAGGTCGAAGAGGCCCGCCCGTTCGCGAACTGCCCGGTGCTCGGCGAGGATCGAGGTGTACTGGACGGGCATCTGCCAGCCGCCGAAGTCGATCATCCGGGCGCCGAGCGCGACGTGGCGAGACAGGAGGGGCGTGGCGCGCGATCCGCCAGCCGGGGGCACCGTCTGGCTCATGCCCTGGCCTCCGGGGACCCGGCGATCATGCCGGCGGCTCGCTCGACGAGGGCGCGCTCCGTCTCGAACGTGAGCAGCCCGGGCGCCTCCGCGAGCGGCACCCAGCGAACCTCGTCGAATTCGTGGTCGTGGCCGGCAAGGTCGCCGCCGGTCGCCTCCATGAGCCAGTAATGGACCGTCTTGTGGATCCTCGCGCCGCCCGTGACGAAGACGTACTCGATCCGGTCGATCGGGGCCACGATGCGCACCTCCAGCCCGGTCTCCTCGGCGACCTCGCGGAGCGCCGTCTGTTCCAGGGTCTCAGCCGGGTTCGGCGTTCCCTTCGGGAGGGTCCATGAACCGCCATCGCGTTCGCGACGGCGGCGGCCGGCGACGAGATGCGGAACGCCGGCGATGATACGGACGACGACGCCGCCCGCGGAGGTCGCGGTGGCGCGCCTCAGCCGCGCCACGGTGCCGAGGCGGCTCGCACGCGACGACCGGGGCCCCGCACCTCGAGCTTGGCCCAGCGGACGCCCGCCAGCGGGCCCGCGCCAGCGGGCCCGCCGCGTGATCGCACGGCCGTGACCGAGCGCCAGTCGGCCCGCAGGAGGACCACCGGCCCGAGATCCGTCCGGCGAACGATCGTCGGGCGGTCGGTCGATGCCCTGAAGCCGGCCGAGCGGTGGAGGCCGAGCCGGCGCTCCCGGAGCCGCGGCGGGGGCGTCGGGTAGCTGACCGCCGGGCGAACCGCGAACCTCGCGGCGAAACTTCGCTGCATGTGCAGATCGTAGCGCCTCAGCCGCGATCTGCAAGGTCGGCACGCAGGCGGGCGGCCGATTCCGGCGCGAGCGCGCGCCGGGCCTCGGCGATCGCCACCTGCCGACGAACGAGCGCGCGGTACGTCTCGAGCACGGCGGGCGCGCCGCGCTCGAGCGCCCCGAGGTGCGCCTCCAGCGTCCCCGCGTCCCCGCGAACGGCCGGACCGGTGAGAGCGGGCGCGATCCCGAGCGCCCGGGCGTTCCCCAGCGCCTGGGCCGCCAGCGGGCCGTAGACGGCCAGCGTGCCGGCTTCGTCGAGGCCGGCCAGCGCGGCGACCTCCGCGACCACGTCCAGCAGCGCGACGAGCCCGCCCGCCGCGAGCACGGCGGCAGCGTGGTAGGCGGGCTTCGAGCCCGGGGGCAGCCGGACGGGCAGTGCGCCGATCGACTGGGCCATCTCGGCCAGGACGTCGAGGAGGTCCTCGTCGCCCTCGATGGCCACGGTCGCGCCCCGGAGCGCCGCCACGGCGCGATCCACGTCCGCGAACGCCACGAGCGGATGGAAGGACCCGCAGGACGTGCCGGCTGCCCGGGCCTCCACCAGCACCTCGGTGCCGTGCAGGCCGCTCGTGTGGACCAGCGCCTGCCCGGAATAGAGATGCATGCGGGCAGCGACCGCGGCGATCGCGTCGTCCGGGACGGCGATGATCGCGAGATGGCATTCGTCCAGGACCGCGGCAGGCTCACCGAACGCCCGGGCGCCCGGGACCAGCCGGCGGAAGCGCTCTCGGCGCGCCGGGTCACGGCTCGCGACCGCGCCGACCTGCCAGCCGGCCGCGGCGAGGGCCACGCCCAGGCTCAGGCCGACCGGACCGCCTCCCACGATCCCGATGACCGGGCGGCCGTCGTCCGGCGCCGTCACGTGGGGATGCGCGTGCGCCTCGAGGTGCACCGTGTCGCCGTGCCGGTGCGCCCCCGCGGGAAGCGAAGGATCACCGGGCAGCGTGCCGGGATCACCGGGCAGCGTGCCGGGATCCCCGGGTGTCGCCGGGAGAGCCGCCGCCTCCCCCCCGGCGACGGCGTCCGCGGCGACAGAATCCGCCCCGACGGCACGACGCAGCTCCTCGAGCGTCGCCGGGTCGCCCAGCGGAGGCGGGGTGGCGTCGCTCCAGGCTCGCACGCGCGCTTCCTTGCTGGCCGGTTGCTCGCCGGCCTGTCGTGGTCTATCGGCGCGGGGTCGCGCCGCGGCGGGGTACTCTTGGCGCACACAGCGTACCGCCCCTCGCGGCACCCGTGCCGCCCGGGCCATGAGCGAGGAACCCGTGCCGACCAGCGACCCGATCGGCGCCCGCGCCAGCCTCGGCACGGGCCTCCCGGACTACGTGCCCCTCGCCGGGCTGGCGGGCGAGATCGACCTGGACCGCGTGCCGGTGACGGTGAAGATCCTGCTCGAGAATCTCCTGCGCCACGCCGGGCGAGGCATCGTGACCGAGGCGGACGTCCATCGCCTGGCGGCCTGGCGGCCCGGCGGCGGCGGCACCGCAGAGATCCCGTTCCTGCCCGCGCGCGTAATCCTCCAGGACTTCACCGGCGTGCCCGCCGTCGTGGACCTCGCCGCGATGCGCGACGCGATGGCGTCCCTCGGCGGCGACCCGGCCCGGGTCAACCCGCTCGTCCCGGCCGACCTCGTGATCGACCACTCGGTCCAGGTGGATCGGTCCGGCACGGCCGACTCGTTCGCCTTCAACGTCAACCGCGAGTACGAGCGGAATGGTGAGCGCTACCAGCTCCTCCGCTGGGCGCAGCGGGCCTTCACCGGGCTCCGCGTCGTTCCGCCCGGGACCGGCATCGTCCACCAGGTCAACCTCGAGTACCTGGCCACGGTCGTGACGGTCGCCGACGAGGATGGCCGTCGGCTCGCCTTCCCCGACACGCTGGTCGGGACCGACTCCCACACCACGATGATCAACGCGCTGGGCGTGCTTGGGTACGGCGTGGGCGGGATCGAGGCCGAGGCCGTCCTGCTCGGCCAGCCGCTCTACCAGCCGATGCCGCACGTGGTGGGAGTGCGGCTGCACGGCTCGATGCCGCTCGGCACCACCGCCACCGACCTCGTGCTGACCGTGACGCAACGCCTGCGCGCGCAGGGCGTCGTCGGCTCGTTCGTGGAGTTCGCGGGTGACGGGCTGGCCGGCCTTGCGCTCGCGGACCGGGCCACCATCAGCAATATGAGCCCCGAGTTCGGGGCAACTGCGACGATCTTCCCGATCGACGACGAGACCCTCGCCTACCTCCGCCTCACCGGCCGGAGCGCCGCGCTCGTGGACCTCGTGGAGCGCTACGCGAAGGCCCAGGGCCTCTGGCGCCTGCCGGGTGCGGGGCCCGAGTTCGACGTGGCGCTTGAGCTTGACCTCGCGTCGGTCGAGCCGAGCCTTGCGGGCCCGAGACGGCCCCAGGACCGCGTGCCGGTTCCGCAGACGCGGGCGAGCTTCGAGTCCGCGTTCCCGGGCGCGCTGCCCGCGGCCGGGACCCCCGCCGCGGCGCCGGGAGAGGTCCGCAGCGGATCCGTCGTGATCGCGGCGATCACGTCGTGCACGAACACGTCGAACCCGACCGTGATGGTGGGGGCGGGGCTGCTGGCCGCGCGGGCCGTGGCACGGGGGCTCCGCGTCAACCCGGCGGTCAAGACCTCGCTCGCGCCCGGCTCGCGCGCCGTGACCGCCTACCTGGAGCGGGCCGGGCTGACCGAACCGCTCGCCGAGCTCGGGTTCGCGCTGGCCGGCTACGGCTGCACCACCTGCATCGGCAACTCCGGGCCGCTCGACGCAGCCGTTGCGCGCCAGATCGAGGACCAGGGGCTGACCGCGGTCGCAGTCCTGTCCGGCAACCGCAACTTCGAGGGCCGCATCCACCCGCTCGCTCGCGCGAGCTACCTCGCGTCGCCACCCCTCGTCGTGGCGTATGCGCTCGCCGGCAGGATCGACATCGACCTCTCGAGCGAGCCGCTGGGCGTCGGGGCGGACGGCGCGCCGGTCTTCCTGGCGGACCTCTGGCCATCTGCGGATGAGGTCCGGGCGGTGATCGCCGACGCCGTCGACGGCGAGCTCTTCCGGTCCGCGTACGCGTCGGTGTTCGAGGGCGACGCCCGCTGGGGGGCGCTCCCGATCCCGGACGGCGACCGCTACGCCTGGGACGCGCGCTCGACGTACGTCGCCGATCCGCCCTTCTTCGCCGGCATGACCCTCACGCCGGACCCGGTCCGGGACATCGAAGGGGCGCGGGTGCTCGCCTGGCTCGGCGACTCGGTGACCACGGACCACATCTCGCCCGCCGGCTCCATCGCCGCGTGGTCCCCGGCCGGCGCCTGGCTCCAGCAGCACGGCGTCGCGCCGCTCGACTTCAACTCGTACGGGGCCCGCCGCGGCCACCACGAGGTGATGATGCGCGGGACCTTCGGGAACATCCGGCTCCGGAACCGCCTTGTCGACGGGAAGGAGGGGCCGTACACGCTGTGCTTCCCCGCCGGATCGGAGGCGTTCATCTACGACGCCGCCATGGCCTACGAGGCGGAAGGCGTGCCCAGCATCGTGCTCGCGGGCCGCGAGTACGGGTCCGGCTCCTCGCGCGACTGGGCGGCCAAGGGCACCCGGCTCCTCGGGATCCGGGCGGTCATCGCGGAGAGCTTCGAGCGGATCCACCGGTCGAACCTGGTCGGGATGGGCGTGCTCGCGCTGCAGTTCCTGCCGGGCCAGGGCGCCGTGACCCTGGGCCTGACGGGGCGCGAGCGCTACACGATCGCCGGCCTCGGGGAGGGCCTGGCCCCGCGGGCCCGGCTGACCGTCGTCGCCACGGCAGACGGCGCCGACGGAGGGCGCGAGACCCGCTTCGTCGTGGAGTGCCGCCTCGACGGCGCGATCGAGGTCGAGTACTACCGGCAGGGCGGGATCCTCCCGGCCGTGCTCCGGCGGATCGCACGGGAGTCGGGCGCCGCCTGACCGGGCCGGCAAGCGTGCGGCGGGAGACCTCAGGCGCGCCTGGCCGCCCAGCGTCCGTCGCGGCCCTCGACCCGGAGTGGGATCCCGTACGCGGACGACAGCGTCGCGTCCACGAGGACCGTCTCGATCCGGCCGGCGGCCACCACGCGCCCGCCGGCGAGAACCATCGCGTGCGAGAAGCCGGGCGGGATCTCCTCGAGGTGGTGTGTCACGAGCACGATCCCTGCCGGTCTCGACAGGTCCGCCAGCCGCGCGAGCGCATCGACCAGCTCCTCGCGCGCCCGGAGGTCGAGCCCCGCCGCCGGTTCGTCCGCGAGCATGAGCTCCGGGTCCGGCAGGAGGGTCCGCGCGAGCAGCACGCGCTGGCGCTCGCCCGTCGAGAGCGTGCCGAAGGCCCGTTCTGCAAGGCCGCCGACGCCGAGCTCCGAAAGCAGCTCGAGGGCGCGCACCTGGTCCCGGCCCGCGTACACGTCCCACCACGGCGCCAGGGCGCCGGTGCGCGCGGTGACGACCACCTCGCGGGCCGGGAGGCGCAGGTCGAAGCGCTCCGCCAACGCGGCGCTCGTCAGGCCGATCCGCGGGCGGATGGCCCGTGCGTCCACCCGTCCCAGCTCCGCGCCGAGCACGCGGACGCTCCCGACGGTCGGGTAGAGGTTCGTGGCGGCGACGGCCAGGAGCGTCGACTTGCCGGCGCCGTTGGGGCCGACGACGACCCACCGCTCGCCGGGCGCGACCACGAGCGAGGCATCGGCGAGAAGCCAGGCCGTCCCGCGCCGGACGCCCACGCCCGCGAGCTCGAGGACGGGCACGTCGGGTGGCGTGCCCGACACGGGCGCGGGCGCGGGTTCGAGCGGCACCGGGAGATGGTACGTGACAGCCGGCGCCGGCCGGCCGCGCCACCCCGCTCCCCGCGACGAGCGCGTCAGGCGCCGAGCGTGCGCCTGAGCAGGGCCGAGTCGGTCGCCCCGAGCCCCAGCTGGACGCGCTCGCCGTTCATGCCGACCGGGACCACGAGCCGCAGGTCGACGCCCGCGCTGGCCAGCTTCCGCATCACCTCGGCGCCGGTCCCCGGCCGGTTCTCGAGCTCCACGACGACGACCTCGATGGCCGTGGCGGTATGGCCGGCGTCGGCGATCGCCGCCTGCAGCCCCGCCTCATCGTCCGAGCCCAGGACGATCATGCCGGTCGTGCCGTTCGACATCCCGTAGGCCGGCGCGACGTTCACCCCGCGTGCGGCAGCCGCCTCGAACAGTCGTGCGGCCAGGCCGGGTCGGTCGTCCACAGTGATCAGGTACGCGTTCATCGGGGCTCCCCTCCTTGCGCCCGGAAGCCCGGGGGGCGCCAACGATAGCGCCGTCTGCCCACCCTGGCCGCAGGTCGGACGGACCAGACACCTGGCCGGCGCGAAGCGCCCCTTACGTCGCGTTCATCTGGCCACCGCGCCGCCCTTACACAGCCGCTCGATCGTGCCGCAGGACGGCATCCGGCGCACCTGTCGAACGGGGGCGGGACGTCCGTCGGGTAACACGTCGAATGGAGATCAGTCCCATGAAGCTCGCATCTCGAGGAACCCTCGCCGCGGTCGCCGTGGGCGGCCTGCTCGTCATCGGAACGGTCGGGTCCGCATCCGCCGCCCAGTCGGCGTCGCCGCTGCCGCCCGAGGGCAACCAGGCCCCCGGAGCGCGGCAGTGCGCGGCGGAGCTGGCAGCTGCCAGGGACAGTGGCGTCGGCAATCTCCGCAAGCTCGGTGACTGCGAGATCGATCGGCGGCTCGTCACGATCACGGAGTTGCAGGGCCGGGTGGCGGCGGCCGGGGGCCTGACCGATGCCGACCGGGCCGCGCTCCAGTCGCAGCTCGCGGCCGACACCAGCGGGCTCACGACCCTGCGCGCCCAGGTCGATGGCGAGACGGACGTCACGACCCTGCGCGCCGATCTCAAGACGATCGTCACGGACTTCCGGGTCTACGTCCTCATGGTCCCCAAGACCGCCGAGGTGATCACGGCCGACACCGAGCTCGCGGCCGTCACCCGGCTGGGGACGGTGGAGTCGAGGCTCCAGGCTCGCATCGCCGCCGACAGTGCGGCCGGCAAGGACATCGCGCAGGCGCAGTCGGACCTCGACGAGCTGCAGGCGAAGGTGCTCGGGGTGTCGCCGCTGGTCCAGGGAATCCCGGCGTCGGTGCTGCCCCTCACGCCTGCCCAGTACAACGCCGGGACGGCCAGGCCGATCCTGGCCAGCTCACGGACGAGCCTTCGGACGGGCCGAGGATTGCTCGCCGGGGCTCGGGCCGACGCCGCTGCGTGCCGCGCTGCCCTCGTGGCGCTCGGATGACCGCGGCGTAGGCGAGAAGGACACCAACGCCCCCGGAGCGATCCGGGGGCGTTGCCCGTGGAAGCGTCTGGGCGAAGGCTGGTGGAAGAGACCGGCCGGTACAGGGACCGCGCGGTCGGATCAATCCGGCGATCGCTTGCTGTGGCTCGCACGTCTCGAAGCAGCTGATCTGGTCGGGGCGATTGGACTTGAACCTCCAGGTTCCACAGCCCGGATCGTCGTGCCCGACTTGATTACTGTTGCGTTGGCGGCGGTTGCGTAAGCGGATTCAGGGGAGATCACCCTCCGCCAGCTCCGGGTCACGGCCCCCGGCGCTCCGTTCTGCCGCACCTTGAAGCAGGAAGGGACGCGCACGGGGCCACCGAGGCACTTCGCATCCAATGACCCTTGCCGTCGGTCTGAGAGCGCCTCCACAATCACCCGTGACGGGGGGCTTTGACGCGCGGCCCATACTCAGGCCGCCGGGACCGCGCCGAGCCACTGGCGAGACCGACCGCGCCGTGTCGATGGACGCAGGTGACGAAATGTCCGGTTGGTCCGTGACCCGAATGACCACGATGACAGCGCCCGAACGGGGTGCTTTCGGGTCGGCTCATCGGCACATCGCCGACGCCAAGGACGCGCTGTCCAACCTCGAGGGATGCCTATGCCTCGTCGAGCGCGGGCGGTACGTGCCCAACGGGACCGAGTACACGCGCTCGATGTTG
>Ga0208080_1000585_pt1 | contig 18282 bp, 15 predicted proteins | sample NGESurdeep092012_3_FD_184476 | JGI IMG/M metagenome (GOLD analysis project Ga0208080, IMG submission 184476) | Arctic peat soil microbial communities from Barrow, Alaska - NGEE Surface sample 210-3 deep-092012 (SPAdes) | ecosystem: Environmental > Terrestrial > Soil > Wetlands > Peat ...
TCAAATTCAGAAAATCCGACGCGACGACAAAGACGATCGTCTGCCGAATGCGCCCCAGGTCCTGGCCGCTCGCGCGCAGATAGAGCTCGGCCTCTCGGAGCGAGTTGATGTTCTGCCGGCCATTGTAGAGCGTCACGCCGCTGGACAGCCCCACGTTGGTGCCGAAGGTGTTCTGTCCCGCCGAGCGACTGCCGTATCCCTGCGACGACTGCGAGCTCGCGCTGAGATTGGGCAGGAATTGATTCTTGAACTGCCGCACGGTGAGGGAATCGAGCGACGCCGAGTTGCGTGCGAAGCGCACCGTGCTGTTCTGCTCCAGCGCGATACGGATGGCTTCATCAAGTGTGATGACGCGTCCCGGTGCCGTGAGCGAGGTCGTGTCCTGGGCGAACGATGCATGCGACGCGAGAGCGATCGACAGGACAACTGCAAATGGAGCCATGCGAATTTGCGTCATTCGTAGCGGAGCGCCTCGATCGGGTTGAGCGCTGCCGCCTTGCGCGCCGGATAATAGCCAAAGAATACGCCGACTCCCGCGGAGAAGCCGACGGCGATGAGCACGGCCGACGCGGGCACCGTGGTGCTCCATCCAGTGAAGCGAGCGAGGAGGAACGCGCCGGTGTAGCCAACCGCGAGCCCGATGATCCCGCCGAGAATGCTCATCACCACACTCTCGACGAGAAATTGCGTCAGCACATCCGACCCGCGTGCGCCGATCGCCATGCGAATGCCGATCTCGCGCGTTCGCTCGGTGACGGACACGAGCATGATGTTCATGATGCCGATGCCGCCGACGATCAGCGAGATGGACGCGATCGCCGCGAGCAGCCCCGACATCACCGACGTTGTGCTCGTCGCCGCCTTTGCGATTTCGGTTTGATTACGCACCGTGAAGTCGTCGGGGTTGTCCTCGAGCCGGTGCGCTTCACGCATGATCGAGCTGATCTCTTCCTGCGCGGCGGGAATGTCGTTTGCCGAGATGGTGCTCACGAGAATCTGTCCAATGCGAACGTTGCCGCTCAGGCGATTCTGTGCCGTGGTGTATGGCATGAGAATCACGTCGTCCTGATCGGAGCCTGTCGCGTTCTGCCCCTTGGCCACGAGCACGCCGCTCACGGTGAACGGCACGTGGCCGATCTGGATCTGCGCGCCTACTGCGTCAACGCCGGGAAAGAGATTCTTTGCCACCGTGGCGCCGAGGACGGCGATCTTGCGCGCGGCTTTCACGTCGGCGTCAGTGAAGGACTCGCCCGACGTCGCTACCCAATCACGAATGGTGAAGTAGTCGGGCGACACGCCGTTGATGGACGTGCGCCAATTGCCGGCCGGCCCGATCACCACCATTCGCGTCTGTATTACAGGAGAGACGGCCGCCAGGGTCGTGCCTTCGATCTTGAGCTTTTCCGCGTCCGCAATCGAGAGTCGATTGAATGTGCCCGCACCCTGGCTCACACCTCCCTGCGCCGACGAGCCCGGCGAGACAACAATGAGATTGGTGCCGAGGCTGCTGATCGATGCTTCGATCTGCGATTGGGCTCCCTGACCAACGGCGACCATGACGATCACGGCGCCTACTCCGATCACGATGCCGAGCATCGTGAGCAGCGTGCGCATCTTGTTCTTGAGAATGCTCTGCCACGCGAGCTTGAGCAGCGTCTTCTGTTTCATGCGGCCACCGTTTCCACCGCCGGATCGACGGTGCCAAGTGCCAGCAGATCCTCGGCGGCCCGACGTTTTCCCTCGACCAGGTGATCGTGCAGAATCCGGCCGTCGCGCATTTCAACGATGCGTTTCGCGTAGTTAGCGACATCCTGCTCGTGCGTCACGATGAGGAGGGTGATGCCCTGCTCGTTGAGCTCCTGAAAAAGCGCCATCACTTCGATGGTCATATGACTATCGAGATTGCCGGTGGGCTCGTCGGCGAGAAGGATGGTTGGCTGCGTGACGAGCGCGCGTGCAATCGCGACGCGTTGCTGTTGTCCACCGCTCAACTCACTCGGCTGGTGATCGAGTCGATCGCCGAGCCCCACGCGCGTCAGCGCGTCGGCGGCGAGCTTCCGGGTGTCTTTCCATCGATTCTGCCGATCGTAGAGGAGCGGCAGCTCCACGTTTTCTATCGCGGAGGTGCGCGCGAGAAGATTGAATCCCTGAAAGACGAAGCCGAGCTTTTGGTTGCGCAGATCGGCGAGTGCATTGCGGCCGAGCCCATCGACGCGAACGCCGTCGAGCGTGTACTTGCCCTCGGTGGGTACGTCGAGGCAGCCGAGTACGTTCATCAACGTGGACTTGCCGGAGCCCGACGAGCCCATGATTGCAATGAGCTCGCCTGAGGTGACGGTGAGATCCACACCGTGCAGCGCGAACACCTTGTTCGTGCCCATCTGGTAGATCTTCGTCACGCCCACGACCTGGATGACGGGACGTGGTGCCTCAGCCGGTGCGGCGGCGGTGGTCACGGACCGCGTCCGCCGCCCGTACGCTGCGGCGTGAGTGGGTTGGTGCTCGGCGCCGTCGTCGTCGTCGTGGCTGCCGAGGCGGTCGTGGCCGAGCCTACAATCACCTGCATGCCGACCACGAGCGAGTCGCTCGTGACTTGGGTGCGCTGTCCGTCCGACAAGCCGACACGAACGCGAATTTCTTTGAGCTTTCCGGCTTTGTCGAGCGTGTACAGCGTGCCGCTGCTTCCCACGCCACCGGTTGTGCTTCGCCGCGGGCGCTGGGCTGCTGCTGCGCCGCCAGTCGTCGCACCGGCAACCCCGCGAGTGCCGGCTGGCGCGGCGCCCTGCGACGCGGTCGGCGCTGCCAGAGCGGCAGCGGCAGCGGCAGCCGCGCCCCCGGCGGCGGGGGTGCTGGTGGATCCAGTGGCCGCGCGCCGTGGCGTTGTGTCGGTTGCGACAATGCCCGCATCGGCCAACTCCTGCGGCGTTGGCTTGTACCGAAGAGCGAGGTTGGGAACGGTAAAGACCCCCATTGCCGAGCCGGTGATGAACTCGACGGTGGCCGTCATGCCGGGCACCAGCTTCCCGTCCTGGTTGTCGAGACTGACGACCACGGTGTAGTTCACCACGTTGTCCGTGAGCTTCGACTGGAGACGGACCTGATTCACCGTCCCGTTGAAGGTGCGTCCCGTGTACGACTGCACCGTGAACCTCACCAGTTGGCCGTTCTTGATGCCCGAAATGTCGCTCTCATCCACTGCGGCGAGGATCTGCATCTGGGAGAGATCCTGCGCGATGAGAAAGAGCTGCGGCGCGGAGAGGCTCGCGGCGACTGTCTGGCCCACGTCCACGTTGCGCTCGACGACCACGCCGTCGATGGGGGCATAGATGTTCGTGTAGGAGAGGTTCTGTTTCGCACGATCGAGCGTCACCTGCGCGGACTTCACCCCCGCCTGCGCGACGGAGAGGTTCACCTGCACCGTGCTGAACTCGCTCGCGCTGATGAACTTCTGCGTGAAGAGCGGCTGGTTGCGATTGTACTCCTGCTGTGTCTGGCGCTCCTGCGCCTGCGCTTTCTCGAGTTGCGCCTGCGCGTCGCGCACCGTCTGCTGCTGCAGCGTGGGATCGATGCGCGCGAGGAGTTGGCCCTTCTTGACAAGGCTGTTGAAGTCGGCATTGATCTCGGCCACCTGCCCCGAGACCTGCGTGCCGACCTGCACGGTCTTCACCGCGCTCAGTGCGCCGGTGGCCGAGACCGTCTGCTGAATGTTGCCGCGCTCGACCGTGGCAAGACGGTAGGCCGGCATCGCGCTCGCGCGCGAGTGCATGACGAACCAGAGGATGGCGACGAGGGCCAACACCGACCCGGCGCCGATCACGATCCGCTTCCTGTTCATCCGATTACGAGGTCAGAGACGTCATTATTGCTGTGGGGCGGAGCAATAGCGACGATCGTGCCGTCGCGAACATTTTGGCGGCATCGAGCCAGCCCTGCTTGACGCCCGTGATCATCGCGAAGGCGAACATCGCGCTGCCGGAGCGCTCGGTCCACCGCCAGACTGCGGTGTGCGCGCCGCCCGCGCCCTGACCGCATCACATCGGCCTACCGCAACGCGCCAATCTCCCGCGCGACCTGATCGAGCGGCACCGCCCGGATTCGTGCGGCGAGCGGGAACGTCTCACGGCCGCGGTGAATCACGTCAAGACGCTGCAGCTCGAGATCGGCCAGCGCCGTTCGCATTGACGGCGTGATCGTGGGCGCCGACGTCCGCGTGAACGCGAAGCCAAAACGCTACCCGCCCCGAGGGGGGTGCGCCAGTCGCCACGCGGGGCGCGTCACTTGCCGCGCTGCGGGGCCGCTACTCGGTCAGCCGGCGTCCGATCGCCCGCCCGACGAATCGCAGCCGGTCGGGCCAGGGCAGGCGGCCGAGCGTGGTCTTCACCACGCCATTCGTGAAGAAGGTCTTCTCGCCGTAGTCGATGGCGGTGTCCACCACGAAGGGCCGGCCCTCGCCCGTCACCTCCGCGGCGCGGGCCAGCACGGCGCCGATCTGATCGTCCCGGTCCAGCCGGATGCACTCCACGTCGAGGGCGGCGCACAGGGGGCCGACGTCGAAGTCCGGCAGCACGCTTGCGGTCTTCCGGTTCATCGCGACGTTCTGGAACTGCGCGATCTGCGCGAGTTCCCGGTCGCGCAGCACGACGACGAGCAGGGCCGCGCCCTCGTGCGCCGCGGTGAGCAGTTCGAGCCCCGTCATCAGGAACGCGCCGTCGCCGGCCAGCGCCACGACCGGTCGGTCGGGCCGCGCCAGCTTCGCGCCGAGCGCCGCCGGCACCGCGTAGCCCATGCACGAGTAGTCCACCGGCGCGAGGAACCGCCCCGGCCCCTCGAGCTGGAGCATCTCCATCGCGAGGAAGGTGCCGTTGCCGCTGTCACTGGTGAAGATGGTGTCCCGGCCGAAGCGCGCCTGGAGCGCCGATAGGAGCCGCCACGGCGATACCTTCCCGCTGTCCCGCGCTTGCCCCCACGCCGCCCGTACGCCGGCCCGGCCCGCCGCGACCTGCGAGCGGAGCGCCTCGTCGCGCGGCTTGGGGGCGAGGTGCTCGAGGAGCGCGGCCACGATGAGCGCGGCGTCACCGGCCAAGGCAACCGCAGCCGGGAAGTTGCGTCCCGGCACCGTCGGGTCGATGTCCACGTGCAGGAGCGGTCCGGGCGGCGTGAGGCCGTAGCTCCCGGTTGCCACCTCGCCGAAGCGGCAGCCGATGGCCAGCGTGGCGTCGCAGTCGGCCGCTATTTCCCGCGCGAACGGCGGTGCGGCCGCGCCGAAACCGGGCCACACCGCGAGCGGATGCGACTCCGGCAGGACGCCCTTGCCCTGGAACGTCGTGAACACGGGCGCCTCGAGCCGTTCGGCGAGCGCGACCAACGCCTGGCCCGCGCCGGCCGCGCCCAGGCCGAGGTAGAGCAGGGGACGGCGCGCGCCGTTGAGGAGGTCGGCGGCGCGCGAGAGATCCGCGGAGCTCGCGGCGGGCGCAGTCGCCACGTCACCGGCGTTCGGCGCCGGCAACTCCACCTCGTGCTTGAACAGGTAGAGATTCGCGGGGACTTCCAAGAACACCGGGCCGGGCACGCCCTCGCGAGCGATCCGGCAGGCTTGCCGCACGGTGGCGTAGAGGTCCGCACCGCGTGCCGGGAGGAGTTGGGCCTTGGTCACGGGCCGGACGAGCGCCATCTGGTCCACGTCGTGGAGCTGGTACGACCTCCCGGTGTCGCGGCGGATGCCGCAGCCGAGTACCAGCATCGGCACGGTGTCGAGGAACGCCTCCGCGATGCCGGAGAGCGCGTGCGTCAGCCCGGCGCCGGGAACGACGTTCACGCAGCCGAGCTTTCCCGACGCGCGCCACACGGCGTCAGCGGCGAAGGAAGCGCTCTGCTCGTCGGTCACGAGCACCGCGCGCACCGACTTCGACTCGGCGAGCGCGTCGTACAGCTCGATGTTGTGGGTGCCGGGGATGCCGAAGGTGAAGGGGATCCCTTCGTCCTCGAGCGCCCGCACGACGATGGCCCCGCCGCCGAGCTTCATCTCACCGTCCTCCCCGCAGCGCGGGCGTCTCCGTCCGGATGCCCTCGGCGACGCGGTCGGCGAGGCCCATGATCGTGAGGTACGGGTTGATCTCCAGCGAGTCGGGGAAGAGGCTCGCGTCGGCGACGCGCAGCCACGACAGGCCGTGCACGCGTCCCCACGAATCGGTGACGGAATCCTGGGCGGTCCGGCCCATGCCGCAGCCGCCCATCAGGTGGGCCGCGGAGACCGAGACCTTGCCGGGGAGGAAGTGCCGCGCGTCGATGAGTTCGTCGACGCGGTGGCGGTCCTTCCGCTCGATGACCGGCGGGTCGGCGGAGGGGGCGTGGACGCGCACGGCGCCCGCCGCGAAGAAGATCTTCGCCGAGGCGCGGGTGGCGCGGACCATCGCCTCGATCGTCTCGTGGGTGAAGCGGTAGCGGACCACGGGGCGACCGGCCGGGTCCACGGTGATCCGGTTGTGCGGCACCGCCTTGTCGCAGGCGAGCACCAGGATCATCTGCAGCTGCGGGAAGGCCCGCATCAGCGCGCTGTGCGGGGGCCCAAAGCCGGTGAGGTTCTTCGCCGTGGTGAAGGGGAAGTACATGCACGTCTCGAGGACGTAGCCCTCCTCGACGGCGCGGTCCACGAAGAAGCTCTTGGGATGCCCGACGTCATTGGTGATCGGCGCCGGGTGCTCGCCGACCAGGATGTGCGCCGGGTGGCAGGTGAAACCCGCGCCGAGCTTCGGGAGGCGCAGGCCCAGCCCCGAGCGGAGCAGCAGGGCTGTGGAGCCGATGGCGCCGCCCGCCACGACGACTACACGGGCCGTGATGCGGTACGTGCCCGGGGCCCACTCGGACGCGCGGCCTCTGGTCCCGTCGGCCTTGGGCGACACATCCACGACCACCGCGCGGTCCTCGATGCGGCGCACCTCGGCGCGGGTCACCACTTCGACGCCCTGGCGCTCCGCCGAGGGCAGCTGGACGCGATGCGTTCCCTGCTTGGCGGCGTTCGGGCAGCCGAGGTTGCAGAGGCTCGATCCCTGGCAGCCGCGCAGGTTGAGCGGGAACTGCTCGGCGTTGTAGCCCGCCTCGGCGCAGCCCTGCACGAAGAGCCGGTTGTTGTCGTTGAGGAGGTCGGGATCGAGGAGGTGGACGTTGTTCTGCTCGGCGTACACGCGGGAGCGCCGCACGAGGTCGGCGTGGTCGAGACCCGGGACGTCCCAAGCGCGGATGACCCGCTCGGGCGCGGTGAGCGATGTGCCGGTGTAGACGACCGTGGAGCCGCCGTAGGCCCGGCCGAAGGCGAGGGTCATTGTGCCGTCGGCGGTGAGGAACCCGCCGCCATCCTCGTAGAGCACATCGGCCATGTCCTGCTCGCGACCGGTGAACTCGCGGTCGTCGAGGCGGGCGCCCTGTTCGAGCACCAGCACTTTGAGGCCCTCGCGGCAGAGCGGCGCGAGCGCTGACGCCACGGTCCCGCCGCCCGCGCCGGAGCCGACGATGACGATGTCGCAGGTCTTCTCGATCATCGGCGCGCCTCCCATCCTCGCGGGTCGGCGAGATAGCCGATCTCGGCGGCGACGTGGGGCTGCGTGTAGTAGCCAAGCTGGACAAGCACGCGCAGGCCCCAGACGCCGCGGCGCAGCAGCAGGACCGGGGCGTCGCCGACCGCTTCCAGGACGCGAATGCGGCGCGCGGCGTCGAGGCCGGTGAAGGTCCGGCCGAAGCGCAGCAGCGGCAGCCACTGAAGCACGCGGATAAAGAGGCGGACCTGCCGCCGGGTCTTCGCGGGCTGCGTGGTGAGCCGGTGCTCGACCAGCCGCTCGAGTTCCTCCCAACCGCGGTCCGAGAGGCGCACGGCCTCGGGCACGACGGTCAGGGCGATGGCGCGAAAGGCACGTTGCACCGGCGGGAGGACGGGTAGGGGCACGGGTTCGATGTCTCGCGTGAGGGGGACGGCGGTAAGCTGCCGTGAAGTCGGGCGGGGCGCCAGATGCGCGGGCGGACGGGCGACCGCCCCCTCCTGGACCGACGCACGGGTTGCCGCGCTCATGGAATACGTCCTATATATGAGTGCGCACGTACCGCGCCCTCGCGACCTATCTCCCCGGCTCATGATGACCAAGAAGCAGATCGTCCCAGCCGTCGTTCTGGCGCTTTGCGGCGTCGACATCGTGTACGGTTTCATCCGCGCGCTTTCTGGCAACGAAGGAATGCCGATCGCGCTCATCATCGCTGCACCCGCAATTCTCGTGGGGCCATTCGCATGGCGGCGACTGCGCGCCGCGTTCATGGTCGGATTGCTCCTGGCGCCGACGGCGCTCTCGGCCCAGTCCGCGTCTACCTGGGATGTCTTCGCGGTCCGCTACGGTGCCCTGCCGGCCTTCCGCGTGTCGGGGCTCATCGCCGGCGCTGACACCTCGCGGCGCATCGATGCCGCGCTGACCATGTGGCTGTTGCGCGGACCGGGTGGCCGAACCGTGCTGGTGGACGCCGGCTTCAAGCGTGCCGACCTGATCGCACGCTGGAAACCCATCGACTACATGCGCCCCGATTCAGCGATCGCGCGCGCCGGTGTGAAAGCCGGCGACATCACCGACCTCATCATCACGCACATTCACTGGGATCACTTCGACGGCGCCGACCTCTTCCCCAACGCGCGCATCTGGATCCAGCGTGAGGAGGTGGAGCATCACATCGACGCCGCCGGCAAGGTGCTCGACCGGGCCATCGATGCACCGGACGCCGCGATGCTCGCGGCGCTGCGGTCAGCCGGCCGGCTGCAGCTGGTGGACGGCGATGCCCGGGAGATCATCCCCGGCATCACGGTCTACATCGGCGGCAAGCACACCTATCAGTCGCAGTATGCCGGCGTCCGCACGGGGCAGGGCGTGGTCGTGCTGGCCTCCGACAACGTGTATCTCTACGAGAACCTCGATCGCCATGTGCCCATCGCGCAGACGCTCGACCCGGTGTCGAATCTGGCGGCCCAGGATCGCATGCGAACGATTGCCGTGTCACCGCGATTCATCATCCCCGGTCACGATCCGCTGGTGTTCCAGCGATTCCCGGCGGTGATGCCGGGCGTGGTGCAGATCCGGTAACCGGGGAGGCTCACACGCTCGCAACTCGTGCCTGGACTCAGGCCAGGTCGAAGCGATCCAGGTTCATCACCTTGTTCCAGGCCGCCACGAAGGCCCGCACGAACGCCGCCTGCGCGTCCTCGCAGGCGTAGACCTCCGCGAGCGCGCGGAGCTGGGAGTTCGACCCGAAGATGAGATCCACACGGGTGCCGGTCCACTGCACGTCGCCCGTCTCACGATCGCGCTCCTCGAGATCGACACACCCGACCCCGACTTGTTGCGCCCGCAGCCGTTGGCTCAGCCGCGGATCTCGCTGACACTACTCGAGCCCCGCGAACACCTCGCTCAGGTCGACACGTACTTCGAGTTCGACCGTCGGCACGCGCCAGATGATGGCGTCGCGCACTGTGTCGCTCTTGCCTCGCTCGCGTGAGACTTCCACGCTCCGGTCGTCTCTGTCCACCAGCCAAACTTCGCGCACGCCGAGTGCGAGGTAGGCATCACGCTTGAACTCGCGATCGTAGACTCGCGAAGAGCGGCTGAGAACTTCCACAGCCAGCCAGTGCTCGGTGATGTCCTGCCACTTGCTGCTGAGTGGAAACCGGGCGGGAACAACCAGGACGTCAGGCTCGAGTTGCGTACGCGGAGGAAATGAAACGGCGCCGGGCGTGACGACGCTCCAGAGGCCACGTTGCTCCACGACGTCCAGCATCCTCGCGATTCGCCACGCCACGCTCTGATGCGAATAGTTCGGCGCTGGCGTCACGAGCAGCACACCGTCGAGCAGTTCGTACCGGTTCCCGTCGTTCGGGAAGTGCTCGAGATCTTCGACCGTGTAATACGGTATCGTGGCGGCCATGCCCATACTCTATTCCCTCGGCGCTCGGTTTGTCCACTCGGCATGACTGGAACCTGCCGAGCCGAACGGAAGACACGTCACCGATCTGACGCAGCATGAATCGAACATCGATTGAACACGGACCATTCGGCGTTCAGTCTTGGTGTCGCCCACAGGCGCGCGCGAGACAGTCAGCGGCGGGCTGCTGCCGCCGCTTCGGCGCGCCACCACGCATTCACATCGGGACCGATGGGGCCTACGAACTCGGACAAACGCGCAACCAACGACGCGGGCTCTCCGTGAAGCATTGCAAAGCGACGAAGCCCCGCCATTCCCGACCGACGATAGATCGCGTCGATGATCAGGCCGTTGGTTGCATAGAGCGCGGCGGTGGCGCTCGCCCCGCCAGGCGCCTCGCCACCCAGCACGTCCATGAGCGAGATGATCGGATGTGTCGCCTGATACTGCGCGAGCCGTCGGAACATCGTCTGCGGCGTCGTGGCTTGGGAGCCACCAAGCCAGACCGCGACCCCTTCGCTGAACAAGTAGTTCGTGCCGGGGAACATCGGCCCCAGCACGGCATGGACAAATTCATGGAAGTACGCCTCCCCAACACGCGGATCCCCGAGCAAGAGCACGCCGGCGTGGGGGAGGCTCCGGCCGCCCACCCCGGTGCCGGGGCCCGATCCGTCCACGAAGAAATCGAGCCCGAGGAGCCGTTCGCCCTCGTCTGTCGTGTGGGTGATATAGACATCAAGGCGCTCGGGCGCGCGCACAGCAAATAGGCGCGCGACCGAATCGACAAACGCGGACGCGAGGCGGGCGCGTTTGGGGCTCGGCACGACCCCCGGCGCATACCAGAAGGTGACGCGCCCATACGACCGGTGCGCCCACTCGTGGGTGAGACGCGGCAGGGGACTCGCAAGTTGCCAGCCGTACGGCGCGCTTGGTGCACGCACTGCATCGAACCGTTGCAGCGCCAGCGGATGCACGCCCGTGCCATTACTGTCTGCCGAGGCATGCAACACTTTGACGACGTACAGGCTTTCATCCGCTCCGACGCCTGTTATGCCGATGATCGTCGCCGAGAAACCTTGATAGGCTTGCGTCGCTGGGTCGCCGAGGCGCGCTTCAAATGGACTGCGCGCGCTCCAGAGGCCGCGACTCTGGGCCGAGGTATCGGGTCGCAGCAGATACGCCTGCGTCAATCGCGCGATGTCGCGCACGATCGGCAGCGTCGTGTCCACACCGAAGCTCAGATGTACGCACGGGGCGGGCGTTTGCGCGCCGCTAGTGCCACCGAACAGCATCGCAGCAAGAACAGCGAGACATCGCGAGCGGGGCGAGGCGGTCTTGGGCAATTTGTAGATCACGGAGCAGACGTCGTTGGAGGCGTAGGCCAGCGAAAGTGTCGATGGTGAACACGGAATCGATCCGCCTTGATCCGAAGAATCCGCCTGACTCTATTCGAGCCCCGCGAACACCTCGCTCAGGTCGACACGCACCTCGAGATCGAGCGTCGGTACACGCCAGATGATGGCGTCGCGCACGATCTCACACGTGCCGCGCGTATGCGAGATCTCCACGCTCCGGTCGTCCCTGTCCACCAGCCACACCTCGCGCACGCCAAGCGCGAGGTAGGCATCACGCTTGAACTCCCTGTCATAAACGCGCGAAGAACGGCTGAGCACTTCCACCGCCAGCCAGTGCTCGGTGATGTCTTGCCACTTGCTGCTGAGCGGAAACCGGGCAGGAACAATCAGAACGTCAGGCTCGAGCTGCGTACGCGGAGGAAATGAAACGGCGCCAGGCGCGACCACGCGCCCGAGGCCACGGTCTTCCACGATGCCCAGCAGCCTTGCAATCCGCGTCGCCACGGCTTGATGTGAGAAATTCGGAGCCGGCGTCACGAGCAGCACGCCGTCGAGCAGTTCGTACCGGTTCCCGTCGTTCGGGAAGTGCTCGAGATCCTCGACCGTGTAATACGGTATCGTGGCTGCCATGCCCATACTCTATTCCCTCGGCGCTCGGTTTGTCCACTCGGCATGGACGGAACTTGCCGAGCGGAACGGGCGCTACATCACCGTTTCGGTGCGGTCTTCATGACAACGCTGCATGTCATCCGAATGAACCGCGGTCGTTGAGATTGGCGTTACGGCGATACGGCGCGGGAGTAGAGATCGACCCACCCCCTCTCACTCATCATCCGATGCACCTGATTCCAATGCCCTGAGATGGAATGCGGCATCCCCGCATACCTGATCACCTTCGCCGGCACCCCGTTCTTCTTGAGCGCCACATACATCTGTTGCGTCTCCGAATACGGCACCCGCTGATCAACCTCGCCCACAATGAACAGCGTCGCCGCCTTCACGCGATCCGCATAGATCAACGGTGATTGCTTCAGCATCGTCTCCCGCCCCTTCACCGTCCACGGCGCCCCGAAAAACTCCTTCTCCTTCGTGATCGGGATATCCGCATTCCCGTAGTCACTCATCCAGTTCACGATCCCCGCCCCAGGCACAGCAGCCGCGAACCGTGACGGATACTGCGTGATCAACCAGTTCGTCATGAATCCGCCGTACGAATGCCCGATCGCGGCCACACGCCTTGCATCGATGGGATAGTGCGCAATCACGTGATCCACGCCGGCCATCACGTCCTGCCCATCCTTGTTCCCCCACGCGCCCCACGTTGCCCACAGGAACTTCTCGCCGTAGCCGGTTGAGCTGCGGAAGTTGGTGACGAGAACGAAATAACCGTTCGCGGCGAAGTAGTCATTCTTGAAGTTGAAGCCGTAGCCGTCGTTGGCGTGCGGCCCGCCGTGACTGCTCACGATCAATGGATAGGACTTCACATTGGCGTCAGCCCGGTAGCCAATAGGCCACCACAGCCATCCTTCGATGGGCGTGCCGTCCTTGCTCTTGAACTGCACGTGCTCCACTCTGCTCAGCGCCACCTCGTTCGTGAACGCGTCGTGCACGTGCGTGAGCTGCGTCTCGCCGCTCCCATCAGTGTTGGCGACGGAGATCTCCGCCGGCCGTTCCATCACGCCGGTGAGAAACGCCATCTTCGTCCTGCCTTTGTCATAGCTGAACGCCGAGAGACGGCGCTCGCCGCGCGTCACCTGCTGCACGGGACCGCCGGTGGCGGGCACGCGAAAGAGATGCTGCGTTCCGCCAATGCCGCCGGTGAAGTACACGTACTTGCCGTCCTCGCTCCAGAAAGGCTGGGTCGGCAGATAGTCCCAGTCCGTGGTGAGGTTGATTGGGTTGCCGACGCCGTTCGCCGGGACGAGCACGAGATCGTTCGCGCCGCCGTAGGTCAGCTTCTTCGCGATGACGTAGTCGTCGGCAAGACCGCGCGTTGTGAGAATCCACTTCCCGTCCGGAGAGAACTTGGCGCCGGTGTAGTCGTACTTCGCATCCGGCGTCAGTCGCTTCAATGATCCGTCGCTGGTGCCCACGGTCCACAACTCGGCGCGCGCATACTTGCGCTCCGTGCGATAGTTGGAGTCGGCGGTGAAGACGATCGTGGTTCCATCGGGACTCCAATCAACGTTGGTGGGCCTGAGCCCGAACGTCGTCAATTGCCGGCTCGCCGGATTCAGGTCCTTCGATTCCCGCTCGACGACGAAGATCTCCTGCGGCGGATTGAGTTCGGGGTCCATCCGGTTCGGCAGCGGAAACGGTCGCCCATCGCTCGCGAACGGAAGCCAATCGAACTGCACGCCCTTGAAGTGCTCCTCGGCGCGTTTCTCGAACTCGCTCCGCGCGGGACGCGTGCGCTTCTCCACCGGGATGTCGCGCACGATGGCGACCAACTTTCCGTCGCGGTTCGCGTACCTCGCCGGCAGCGGAGGCGCATTCGGTACTCGATGCATCGAGCTCTCGATCGCGCTGTCTGGGTGTGCGAGATCGATCGTGATCTCGCCGCTGCCTTGGGCGAAGTTCAGTCGCCCGTCGGCCGTCCACTTCGGCGACATCGCCTTCGCGCCCGCTGTGCTGATGCGCCGAGCTGGGGAGGATGCGTCTGTGGGCACGACCCAGACTTCGTGATCGGTGCCGTTCGTCGCTTCGATTCGCGTGCCGATGGTGAACGCGACCCAGCGGCCGTCGGGCGACATCTCGGGGTTCCCCACCTCGCGTACTCTGTAATAGTCCTCGAGCTGGAGCGGTCGGCCCTGGGCAGTGGCGACGACCGGGAGGAGGGCGAGGGTCGCGAGGAGGTACGAGCGGAGGCGTGACATCAGGAGGCTCCTGGCCGAGTAGTGGACCTGGTGAGAGCGCCAACATAGCTCTTTCGGGCGAAAGTCGCCTCGGTGACCCCGTGACGCTCGCGCAGGTTGTGCAGAGAGGACCGTCCCGTCGAACACACCTCGAGCCCGCTACTCACCATGCTGTCCTGCCTGGTCCCCTTCTATCGAAGCGTCGTCGTCACCGCCCTGGCTCTGCTAACGGCATGCTCCTCCGCCACCGAGCCCGGCACAGGAACCCAGGCGCCCATCCTCGACGCACTCCCCCGCTCGCTGACGACCGCCGAGCTCAAGCTCGTCTCCTCCGCCAACGACTTCTCCTTCGCGCTCTTCCGCCAGCTCGCGGCCGCGAACAAGGACTCCAACGTCTTCACCTCTCCCCTGAGCGCCTCCATGGCGCTCGGCATGGCGATGAACGGCGCAGCGGGCTCGACGTACGATCAGATGCGCAGTGCACTCGCCTTCGGCACCGCGACCGACGCCGACATCAACGCGAGCTACAAGAGCGTCATCGCGCTGCTGCGAGGACTCGACCCCACCGTTGACGTCCGCATCGCAAACTCCATCTGGTACCGGAACGACTTCCCCTTCAACCAGACCTTCCTCGACGCCGGCAAGACGTGGTTCGACGCACAAGTCAGCGCGCTCGACTTCGCGAAACCGTCCGCCGTGACGACGATCAATGATTGGGTGAGCTCCGCGACGGCGGCGAAGATCCCCACCATCATCGATCGCATCGACCCCGCTCAGGTGATGTTCCTCATCAACGCGATCTACTTCAAGGGCGCCTGGCGCGACAAGTTCGATCCAGCGGAGACGAAGGACACGCTCTTCTTCGGGCTGGCGGGCAACCAGCCCGTGCGGCTCATGCACCGGCACGGCAAGATCAACTTCATGTCGACGTCAGATTTCACCGCCGTGGATCTGCCGTACGGCAACAATGCCTATACGATGACGGTGATCGTCCCGCGCGCCGGCCTGAGCATCGAGACGCTCGCGTCGTCACTCCAGTCCGGAACGTGGAGCTCATGGATGAGCAACTTCCACGAGATCACCACGGACGTCTGGCTCCCCAGGCTCAAGCTCGAGTGGGAGCGCGACCTCAACGACGACCTGATGGCCCTCGGCATGCGCGACGCGTTCACGGCATATGTCGCGGACTTTACGCGCATGTCTCCGCGCGGACATGAGCTCTACATCGACAAGGTCAAGCAGAAGACGTACGTCGACATCAACGAAGAAGGGACCGAGGCAGCCGCGGTCACGAGCGTCGGTATCGGTCTCGTGTCTCTACCGCCATCGTTTCGCGCGGACCGGCCGTTCCTCTTCGTCATCCGGGAACGGCTGTCTGGAACGATCCTCTTCATGGGGAAGATCGTGCGGATGCCGTAGGCGTTCGCCGATGCCTGCACGCACCCATACTCTACGCGATCCCAGCGAACAGCTCACTCAACTCAAGGCCGCGCCCGCGCCGTTCTTGGCGCACTTCCCCTGCTCGGCGCGCCAGTCTGAGCCGGCTGAGTCCGCGGCGCTGAAGTTTCGCGCGGCGCCGACACTGCTTCCGTCCGCGGCGCAGCGGTTCGCGGCGCGGCTGTCCTCGGCACACCTGCCGGCGGTGAAGACCGGCGAGGGTCGGGGGTGTAACCCTCGCCCTTCACCGAACGGCCGCGCGGCTCGGTGCCTGTCGGGTCGTTGTGCAGCACGATCACCGGCGGATAGTAGTACCCGACGCGAGAGCCGGCCGTGCTTCTATACCGAGTGCGGTGCTCGTAGCCAAATCCGTAACCGATGCCGAAGCCATCGCCGAAACGATTGCCGTTGCCGTACCGCATCCCGTAGCCGAACGGCGCAAAACCGAAGCTATATCCGAGCGGCCCGTACCCCCAACCCCACGGATCATATTCATAGATGTTCACGTAGAGGCGGCTTCCCGTGCCCTGATCCCACGCGTCCGCCGAACCTCGGCCATACTGGCCATAGCCCCCATTCCAGCCGTAGGGCGAGTAGAACACCGTGTGCGAAGTGGCCACGTCCGTCGGACGCGACACGGAGATCATTGCGTCAGTGACGAGAGCCGGCACACCGGCATTCGCGAGCTCCGTGAGGGTGCGCGCATCCACGGCAAAGCGCTGGCCGCTCTCCATCACCCACGACTCGATGACTGACGGATCGGTTGCGTGCGACGCTTCGATGATCGCATTCGCCCCGACAGGCGCGCCCGCAGCGAGCCGCGCGTCGTGGAACAGGATCGCGTTACGACGGTCGAACGAATTCGCGATGTCGGCGGGCACGAGGGTCGGCACTCCAACGTCATGATACCTGGCGACGCGAACATCAGACCCGCCACCCGCGGCGACGCGGCGAACATCGAGCCATTCGCCGGACGACGTGATCGCGAGGATCGCCGACATCTCCGTCGGCATCCCGTCGCACGTCACACTGGATTTGAGAAACACTCGCCGCCCATCAGCGGACCATCGCGCGCTCTGCGTGCCCTGACAGCCGGTGGCCTCGATCGGATGCGGCGTGCCGCTCGCATCGATGCGATCGCGAGACACAACCCTGCCCTCGGCGATGGCCGAGATGTCGACGACGTCGCCGTCAGCAGTGGGAGTGATGCAGACGATGTGGGGCGAGTCGGGGCCAGTCTCGCGCAAACGTTCGGTGGGGGCGGCCGACCAGCATCCCACCCAGCCTTGCCAGCGGGGGCCGAGTACACCCTGTTGCGCGCCGCTCGAGGCGGGGGTGGTGAGCGCGAGCGCCGCTACGGCGAGGGCGGCGAGGGTGATGCGCTGGGTGAAGGCTTTCATCGTCTCGATCCTCGAATGTGACGATTTAGTACACGTTCAGTGCTTGAAAGTTACAGTATACAATCTGCCCTACGCAATAGTATACAAATAAGTTTCCGGTGGGCCAGTCAAGCGAAAGGCGTGACTTGAATCATATGAATTGACGGAATCTGATCAAGGGTGCTCGAGCCATTTGTCGCCGGGACGCGAGTTTGGGATGACGCGGGTCGAGAGGCGTGCGCCAAGCTGAGGCATGGGTCACATGGAATTGATCGAGGAGGCGCTTTCCAAGTCGGTCATTGGGGCGTTCTTCGAGGTTTACAACACCCTCGGATATGGTTTTCTCGAGCACTTGTACGTCAAGGCGCTCGAAAGAGAACTGATGGCGCGTGGACACAGCGTCGCGCGAGAGGTTGGTGTTCGCGTCATGTATAAAGGCGAAGAAATCGGGTTTCAGCGGCTTGACCTCGTCGTCGACGAGAAGTTGGTAGTGGAGACTAAAGCGACCCAGGATCTCCACAAGAGCGCCTCTCGCCAGCTCTTCAACTACCTCCATGCCACGAACCTGGAAATCGGCCTGCTCCTGCACTTCGGCCCTGAAGCAAGATTCTACCCGGTGATATGCAAGCATCAATGAAAAAGATCCATTCCATCAATTCACATGATTCAAGTCACGCGTTCGTCAGCATCGAAACTATCGCCGCTGGCAGCGGGCGCTGTTCATAAGTAGAGACGTCGAATGACGGCTCCTTCGCGCTGAACCGCTGGCTCGCGCGCCCCGTCGCCACGACGCCGGCGTTGAGGATGTACGCCCGTTCGCTGTGGGGCATACTGAAACGACATGTCGCCCGGCGCCAGCGTGACGCGCTCCCGTGGCGTGCACGGCCACGAACCGACCGGCCAACACATCAATCACGGCGCATGTGACCCGCCGACCTAATGATGTGGCGGTTCGGCGGTGATCTATAAGTAGAGGGCAACGCACACGCGGCACTCGGCGCACACCCGCGGCGAGCCGGCTGAAGCGAATTGCAACAAATCACCGCGAACTCGACCGGCCGACCTGACCATTTCGCGTTCGGCGGCGAATTACAAGTATGGAACACCCAGAAGCGATTCGTTCGCACACACCAGCGGCGAGTGGGCCGAAGCGAATTGTAACGATCGCCGCGAACTCGACCGGCCGACCTAACCATGTCGCGTTTGGCGGTGATGTATAAGTAGGGACACTCACAAGCGACACTCGGCCGCAGTTCCGCGGCGAGCCGGCTGAGATGACTGCCCATCTGACTCGAACCAGCACCAAGTCCG
>Ga0208080_1000589_pt1 | contig 18221 bp, 21 predicted proteins | sample NGESurdeep092012_3_FD_184476 | JGI IMG/M metagenome (GOLD analysis project Ga0208080, IMG submission 184476) | Arctic peat soil microbial communities from Barrow, Alaska - NGEE Surface sample 210-3 deep-092012 (SPAdes) | ecosystem: Environmental > Terrestrial > Soil > Wetlands > Peat ...
CTTCGAGGTCCACGAGCATTGGGCCAGGAATATCGTGGTGGGGTTCGGACGCATGGACGGCCGCTCCGTCGGCATCGTGGGCAACCAGCCTGCGTTTCTAGCGGGCGTGCTGGATATCAACTCCTCGGTAAAGGGCGCGCGCTTCGTGCGCTTTTGCGACGCATTCAACATACCGATTCTCACCTTCGAGGATGTCCCCGGTTTCCTGCCGGGGACGGAGCAGGAGTTCGGCGGCATTATCCGTCACGGGGCGAAACTGCTTTACGCGTATGCCGAGGCCACGGTCCCCAAGATTACGGTGATCGCGCGCAAGGCCTATGGTGGCGCATATTGCGTGATGGGCTCCAAGCACTTGCGCACGGACATCAATCTGGCATGGCCTACGGCGGAGATCGCGGTGATGGGGCCGGAAGGCGCGGTCAACATCGTCTACCGCCGCGAGCTGGCCGCCGCCAACGATCGGGACGCCGCGCGCCGCCAGAAGGTGGACGAATTCCGCGAGCGCTTCGCCAACCCTTTCATCGCCGCCGAGCGCGGGTACGTGGACGATGTGATCGAGCCGCGCGAGACCCGCCCGCGCGTGATCCGCGCGCTGCGCATGCTGGAGAACAAGGTGGATACGATGCCCCGCAAGAAGCATGGCAATATCCCGCTATGAGGTGGCTCGCCTACGGACTGTTGTGCGCCGCCGCGGCTGGGGCCCAGGATCGCTTGGCGGTGGATTGGCGCACGCTCGAACCTGGTACCTCCTGCGTGTGAAGGCTGTTCAATCGACCGCAAGCGCCGCACGGTTGACAGATTGCGCCCGTTTGCTATGCTACCAGCAGAGGAGAGAAAGATTAAGCATTAACAAGCAAGAACTATGAGAACCACCAAAAATCTGACCGTGTCCCTGCCCCCGGCTCAGCTTCGGGAGATGCAAAAAACGGCCAAAAAGGAAAATCGCACTATGAGCGAACTGGTCAGGGAGACCTTTCGGCGCTACCAGCGGGACGAAGAAGACCGCCGCATGGCGACCGATCCGCTGCGCGCGATGCGCCTGCTTGAGCTCAAAGAGAAGGTCGAAGAACTCCGCAAAGAAACAGTCAAAACCGGCCTGTCCAAACTAACCGATCGTCAGATCAACGCCGAAGTCGAAGCCTATCGCCGGCAGAAGCAGAAGAACAAAATTAAACAACCCGTCCGATGATTCGTGTTGTCTTTGACACCAGCGTCCTCTACTCCGCCATCCTCAAGCCCAAAGGCGTACCAGCCGCCGTTTTTGATTTTGTCGGCAGCGGCCTGCTGATTCCGTGCGTCTCGCCGGCGGTTTTAGCCGAATACCGGGACGTCCTCTTGGATCGTCCGGCGCTACGGCCTTACCCACAGCAAGCCCAGCATGTCTTGGACATCTTAACCAGCGTGGCCGTGGAAGTGACGCCAATCCAGCCACTAAAGATCTCCGGCCACGAGTCTGACAACCGCTTCTACGAATGCGCCGACGCCGCCCGTGCCGACTACATCGTCACCGGCAACCTCAAGCACTTTAGTCAATCCCATAAGAATACCCGGATCGTTAACCCCCGCCAGTTCCTGGAACTGCTGGCAGGGACTCACGGGGAACGCCGAGCGGTTATGGATCGATTCAGCGAAGTAGCTCCCGGGCAGCCGCTGCTGGTGGCGGAGATTTCCGCCGACTACCCGGAGAAGCCCGGCGTGCTCGATCGCGGGAGCTTCACGATACGACACGCCGAGATTCTGGGACTGATCGGGCAGAGCGGGAGCGGCCAGAGCACCATCACGCTGGCCGTGCCGCGGCTCCTCGAGCTGCGCGGCGGCAGCGTCCGCGGCACCATTCATTTTTGTGGACGCGACCTGATGACCTGCAACGCGAGCGCGCTTCGCCGGATTCGCGGCAGGGAAATCGGATTGGTTCCACAGAGCCCCATGTCCGCGCGCAACCCGGCGCTGCGCGTCGAGACCCACCTGCGGGATGCGGCGGACAGGAAGAGCTTCCAAAAAGTTTCGGAGGGAAACCGGCTATATTGAATCGTGGGAGAACCGTGGCGGCGCATGCTGGCTGTTGGGCTCGCCTTTCTGCTGGCGATCGCGGGCACTTTCGTCTTCGCCTACAGGGCCGGCCGGCACGTGCGGCAGATCCGCACGGAAAATGAGCCCATCCATGGCTGGATGTCTGTCCCGTTTATCGCCCATACCCACCACGTCCCCGCGTCCGTGCTGTTTCACTCTATTGGGGTTCATCCGCGGGAGCCACAGGATCGGCGATCCGTTCGCCAAATCGCTCACGACCTGAACCGCCCCGTTCCTGAACTGATAGCCCAACTGCAACGCGCCATCGATGCCGCCGCGCATCCACCCGGCGGCCAACCGCGATGAACGATCAACTCCTCGCGGTGGTTTCACAGTACGGCGCCCCGGCCCTTTTCGGAATCGTGACCATCGCCGCCATCGGAGTGCCGCTGCCCATCACGCTCCTTCTGATTGTCGCGGGCTCGATGATTTCGCAAGGCGCCATGAGCCTCTGGGGGGCTATTGGCGCAGCCGGCGCCGGTTCCGTCCTCGGCGATCAGGCCGGCTACGCCATCGGCCGATGGGGAGGGCCGGCTGTCGTCACCAAGCTTAGCGGTCTGTTCGGCAGGCGCGCCAGCCTGCAGACCATGGAAGCCAAAGCGAAAGCCTGGGGCGGCCCCGGTATCTTTATCACCCGCTGGCTGCTCAGTCCCCTGGGACCCTGGATCAATCTGGTCAGCGGCACGGCCCGCTACCCGTGGCACCGATTCCTCTTCTGGGACATCCTAGGTGAAATCACCGGGGCCGCCGTCTATATCTCTTTGGGGCGGTTCTTCAGCGATCGCGTCATGGCCTTATCCGCGGTTCTGAGTGACCTGACTTGGGCGATTGCGGCACTGCTGGCGGCCGTCATTCTCGGATATCAACTGCTGGCGCATTTGCGCCGGCCGCGGGTCCAGTAAGGCCCAAGTTGCGTGATCCGCGCATTATTTGTCGAAGAACGGGTGGCCCGCGACGGGTGGATTTGGAGACGCGACGCGGAGCATGCGCATGGTGGCATCCTCGAACAACAGCGAGGGAACGACGAGCGAAACCGGCGTCGCGCTATCCTCCGATTCGAACGACATCATCATTCCCGGACCGTTTTGCGCCGGACGGTATTGCACGGTCAGGAAATTCGGCTCCTTCGAAGCAGCGACGATGTCTTTGAACGCCGCGGGGTTCATGCCGACGAATTGCAGGCCGCGGACCAGCTCCTCGTGGCCATCGGGGAAGACTTTGTAGGCGAGCACAACGTTGTTGGCCGTCCTCAGGCGACGCACCACGACGCCGAAGGGGCGGTTGCGCTGCTTGATGAGGTCGATGAATTTGGCGCGGAGGTCGGCGGCGCTCAAGCCGGCGGATGACGCCACAATCACGTTCGAGGGCGCGGCTTGTCCGGCGTGGCGGCTGCCGGTGGTGTGGTCGAAGCCGCGAACGGGGTCGCGCGACATGAGCAGAGTCTTGAGGATTCCGCGGTCGATGAGACGGACTTCGCGCGAAAGCATGCCGTCTTCATCCATTTTCGATTGCGCAGCCACGTGGCGACCCTGATACTCGGCGATCAGCGGGTTGTCGACGACACTCAAGAACTCGGGGAGCACGCGGGCGCCGACCCGGTCGAGAAAGGGATTCTCAGCCTGGTTCGTGTTGTTGATGTTCATCCCCTGCATGCCGTTGATGGTTTGTTTGGCGCCGATCAGATCGTGCAGGAACATGAGCCGGAACATTTGGGGCGCGGCGTCGCCCTCGGCCAGCACGGGGCCGCTGTAGCTCGCCAGAGGTGGAGCGTCGCGGAGATCGGTGAGGTTCTTGCCCAACTCCTGGATGCGCGATGCCAGCTCGTCCTGGGAGGGAAGCTCGGCCACGGAGCGGCCGTGGAACCAGAGGAAATCGTCGAGCATGGTGCCGTCGGCAGCCTGGGTGGCGGCACTCGCGTTGAACGCGATGGAGGGTTCGCGCCGCGCGTAGGAGGTGCCCTCGCTGGTCAGATAGCGGCTGTAGGAATTGCTGGCGTTGAAACTCACCGCGGAAGTGTGAATCGCGGGCATCTTGCGGAAGAGCGCCGAAAGCGCGCGCGCCTCGCTCTCCCATTTGGGAAGGTCGATCTTCGCGGCGGGCAGTTCGTGGCTGGTGGTGACGGGCTCTTCCTTGCTGAAATCGTCGGACTCGTCGGTGCGGGTGCGGTTTTGCAGCGTCGCGCGTTTCTTGGAGATGTCCTCCACGGCCTTCTTATAAACGGAGTCGGTGCCCAGCCAGAGCTGGCGCCGCAACTCCTTATAGTCGTCTTCCAGGGTGAGCATCATGGTGCCGTTGTAGATCTGCGTGGTGGTTCCCTGGTTCATGTTGAAGAAGAAGAAGTGGGAATTGTCGAGCTTGTAATCGCCGACGCGCACCTCGACGTGGAGCCTGCGGGAACGGCTGGAGTTGCTGCGGTTCAGAGCGCCGAAGCTGGCGCCGGCGCCGGCGTTTTCGGAATCGACAACGCGGTAGGCGATGAAGTAGGGCTTTTCGAGATTCTCGATGGTGAGCTGCTTCATGGAACGGGCCATCTCATCGCGCATGGCCTTCATGACGATATCGTCCTGGGCATGCAAGCTTGCCATGCATGCGGCCGCGGTGAGCAGCAGGGAGAGTCTGGCGATTCGCATCTCTATTTCCCTCCTTCAAACGGCGCCGGCAGGATGGGAATGCGTTCCTGCGACTTGGTCTTCTTCTGGACTTCGATCTGAGTTACGAAAATGGCGGGTGAGGATGCCGAAACGGGCACGCCGCCGGATTCGGCTCCGCAGATGCCGTTAAACACCGCCACGTTCTTGTCGGCGGCCGCGATCTTGCTGAAGGTGGTGAGGGGCGTGCCGATGAGGTCGGCGCCGCGCACCAGTTCCTCGTGGCCATCGGGATAGATGCGGTAGACCATGAGGGGCAGCACGTTGAAGGCATTCGGAACGGTGCGGCCGGTGAAGGTGAAGCCGCCCTGGATATCGTCGAATAAGAGGCCGTAGGGCAAGCCCTGTTTCTTGATTTCGGCGATGAGCAATGTCTTGAGATCGGGCTGGACGGCGGATGGCTTCACTTCGACGATGAGGTTGGACTGGCGGGCGACTGGAGCCATGCCCACCTGCTTCCTGCCATGCCCATTGGATTGCGGAATGCCTTCCACGGGCTTGCGCGACATCAGAAACGTCTTGAGGACGCCGTTTTCGACCACGGCCACCCGGCGGGCCTTGACGCCCTGGTTGTCGTAGAGATAAGAACCGGCCAGATCGGTATTGGCGAGGCGGCGCGTGGTGGGGTCGAAGTAAACCGAAAACTCCTTGGCGAGAATCGGCTGGCCGATTTTCTGCTTGAAGGTCTGGGCGTCGTCGGAATTCTTCTGCCGCTGTCCTTCCACGCGATGGCCGAAGATTTCGTGGAAGAAGACGCCGCTGGCGCGGCCGGAGAGAATCGCCGGCCCGGTGTAGGTGTCCACAACGGGCGCCACCCGCAGCGCCTCCATGTCATGGATCATCTTGTCGACGGCTTTGAGTACGGTGGCATCGTCGGGCAGGTCCTTCTCGCTGAATCCGAAGTAAGATTCGTATCGGGGCAACTCCATGCCGTCGGAGGCCTTGGTGTTGGCGACGATGAAAAGGCGGAAGGCGGGCTGCGAGGTCTGGATGACGGCGCCTTCGCTGTTCACATACCAGCGGGTTTCGGCGGCGGCGGAAAATGACGCGGAAGCCTGATAAATGTTCGTGTACCGGGCGAAGGGGGCGGTGTACTTGCGGATCTTATCTTCCCATGCGGCACGGTTTACCTGGACGTCGACGATGGGTTCGGAGTAATGCTCAGGCGCCTCGCGCGAGAAGTCGACCGATTTATCTTCCTGCGCCACCTTCACCTGGACGTTGGTCTTGACCTTGGTCAACTGATCGAGCGCGCGTTTGTAACTGGCGTCGGTCTGGTGCCAGATCATGGCGCGAATCGCATCGGGGTCGTTATCGATGGGCACGACAGTGGTGTTGTACTGGGGGTAGTTCATCTCGCCGCGAACCTCGCGCGTGTTATCGAGGGTGTAGTCGCCCACGCGGAGATCGACATCGAGTTGGCGGTTGCGATAATCGCCGCTGCCTTGGAGTTTTCCGAACGCGCCGGCGACTCCAATAGAGTGCGTTTCGGTGATCTCGTAACTGAGATAGTACGGCGGGACGGGCTGCGACTTGAGCTTCGCCTGAGTGCGGGCGAGTTCGGCGTTCATGGCCACCAGCACGGGTGACGAGGGCGGCTGCGCGTGTAAGAGAAAGAAGGCGCCAGCCAGTAGAGCGGTTCCAAAACCAAGGAGATTGTTAGAAGGACGCCAACCGTGTGGGGGCGAACCAAAGGTGGAATAGCGCATAGTGTGAGTGGGACTAAGTATATCGCGAAGCGGAAAAGGGTATTGGGACGGCCTGGCCTGGGACGAGTTCTGTAACTGCCCATGCGTTTACGAATAGTTGGCGAGAACAACCCACCAGATAACCGGCCCCCGGTCCCCCAACAGCGATTGGGGAAGTGTGTCGGGACGCCTGCCCGCCGTTACGCCTACGTTAAGTGAACCGTATTGGGATTAGCCCGGGTCAGCCCTCGGCCCGCGGCAGAATCAGGAAGCCGCTTTCCACCTGATCGCTCAGAATCCGTGTCCAAACCACGCGCGCGCGTCCTTCCACACTCCCGTAGGCGAACTCCACGATGTGCCCCGAAACCAGCGCGTGGAAGCTGTGCCGGGTGCGAAAACCGCTGCTGTTGATGTCCAGCATCTGGCCGGGGACGCTGACGGTGGCGAACCCTTCCGGCCGTAATTTGACCTGCCCGTTCGCCGGCCGGCGCGGTTCGGTGCTCCGGCCGGAGGGGTTGTCTGCTGGAAAAGAACATTGGGCCGCCGATGAACACCGATGAACACGGATAAGCAGTCCACAGTCTTATCTGTGTTTATCTGCGTTCATCGGCGGCTGAAATAATGTCTTCCTGTTTCTCCGCGTCTCTCTCGTTGAATCGGCTTCCTGTTCAGTGCCGCTCCGCTCACCCCAGGCCGAAGCTGCGCATGGAGAGATTCCCGTGATGAAAGCCGGCGAAGATCGTCTCTAGCGAATCTTCCGGCCACGCCGCGCCCATCACCGCGAACAGCGGGTCGAAATGCTCCGTCGTGGGCACCGACAGGCGCGCGTGCGGAGCCGAACGGCGGTACTCGTACAGCTTCCCGATCTCGCGTTTTTCCACCTGCAGTGCCACCCACGCGTCGAACTCAGCCGCCCATTCGTCCACCGGCGCGTTCTTGTCGGCGAGGCGCACGCGCGACAGGTTGTGCACGATTCCCCCGCTGCCCACCACCAGCACGCCGTCGTCGCGCAGGGGCCGCAGCGCGCGCCCCAGTTGGAACAGTTGCGGCGGATCGAGGAACGGCATGGAAACTTCCAGCACGGGCAGTTTCGCTTCCGGCCAGGCCAGCCGCGCCGGGACCCAGGCGCCGTGATCGAGGCCGCGCACCGTATCGAAGGTGGTGTCCTGATCGCCGGCCAGCAGCACGCCGGCAATCCGCGCCGCGAGGCCCGGGTCTCCCGGCGACGGGTATTGAATGCGGTTGAGCTCGTCCGGAAAGCCGCCGAAGTCATAGAGCAAGGGCATCTGGTCCCACGCCGTTACGCGCAGAGGCCGCGACACCTGCCAGTGCGCCGAAATGATCAGCATGCCACGCGCGTCCACGTGCTTGTCGCCAAATGCGCGCAAAGCCGCCGCGTGGGCGTCGCCCCCCAAGGCCGACATGGGTGACCCGTGAGCCAGAAATACCGCCGGTTTCCGCATGACAGAAACCCGGGGACAGACCCGACGTTCCCCGAGTATCACGCCTTCGAAACTGGGGAACGTCGGGTCTGTCCCCGGGTTACTACTCTTCTTTGGCGACCACCACGGTGATTTCCACCGTGACGTCCTTGTGCAGCCGCACCGGCACCTTGTACTCGCCCAACTGCCGGATGGGGTCGTCCAGTTGAATCTTGCGCCGGTCGATGTTGTAGTCTTGCGCGGACAGAGCTTCAGCGATATCCTTGCTCGTCACCGAGCCGAACAACTGATCGTTCTCGCCGGCCTTTTGCACGATCCGGACGGTCGCCCCGGTCATGATCTTGGCCAGATCTTCGGCCTCACCCTGAACCTTGACTTCCTTGCGGAGGTGCGCCTGACGTTCCTGCTCCACGATCTTCTTGTTGGATTCGGTGGCCGCCACGGCCATGCGCTTGGGCAGCAGGAAATTGCGGGCGTACCCCGATGCGACCTTGATTACCTGCCCCCGGACGCCCAACTTTTCGATGTCTTCTCTGAGAATGACTTCCATATTTCCTCCCGCTTAGAACGCGGCCGCGAACGGCAGCAGCGCGATGTTCCGCGCCTTCTTGATCGCGTCCGTGAGCCGCCGCTGGTGCGGCGCACACACGCCCGAAATACGGCGCGGCACAATCTTGCCCCGCTCCGCCACGAAGGCGTGCAGCATTTTCACGTCCTTGTAGTTGATATCGTCGATCTTCTCGACGCAGAACCGGCATACCTTCTTGCGCCGGAAATACTGCTTCTTCTGGGTGGCAACCGCCTTGTCGCCGCCGGTGGGGCGTTGCGACGCGCTGCCTGGTCTTCCTTTAGATTCCGCCATGACTTATGCCTCCTTCGGCAGGCCCGGAAGGGGCGCGCCCGGTACTGGTCCTGCTGCTGGTGGTTCGGTCATCTGCTGCGCCAGGGAAGGCTGCGCCGGAACCGGCGTGGCCGGGGCATTCAGGGCGCGCTTCGCCGCCCGCTTGTCCCGTTCCTTCTTGCGCTTATCCAACCGCTTCAGCGTCTCGTCGATGCGCACCGTGAGGAACTTCAGAACCACGTCCGAAACTCGCAGACGGCGTTCCAATTCCTTTACCACCGCCGGCTCCCCCGAGAACTGGAAGAGCACGTATGTTCCCTCCCGGTACTTGTCCACGCGGTAAGCCAGCCTGCGCTTGCCCCATTTGTCGACTTTGTCTACCGTAGCGCCTGCCGCGATCAACTGCGTCCGTATGGTTTCTACGAACTGATCGACCTCTTCATCTGGCGCATCCGGCTTTACTATGAACAGCTCTTCGTAAATCCGTGTCATGCTTCCTCTATGTTTAAGCCTGGGGCGCGACGATTGTATCTCGTCATGGCCTTTTCGACGCCTTCGGCAATTATGGAACGAACCGCGTCGGCCGCGAAGCCGACGAATTCGTCCAATTCCTTCATTTGCGAGCGCTTGATGGGCGCCAGCACAAATTCCGCGCCATCCCGAATCGGGTGGCCCGGATGAATTCCTAACCGTACCCGCACGATCTCGTCGGTCTCTAAGCTCCGGATCGCCGATTTCATCCCGTTGTGCCCGGCTGCCGAACCCTTCGGTTTGATCCTCAACGCCCTCCAGGGCAGGTCCAACTCGTCATACACAATCACCAGTTGGCCCAATTCGATTGCGTGCTTTTCGATCAGCGGCGCGAGCGATGTGCCGCTGAGATTCATAAACGTTTGCGGCTTGGCCAGCATCACCTCGCGCCCGTCGATTTCGCCCACACCGACCAGCGCTTTCGAATCCCTGCGGGTGACGCGTATGCCATGCTGCTCCGCCAGCCGGTCCACTGCCAGAAACCCCAGGTTATGCGGCGTGAGCGCATACTCCTCGCCCGGATTTCCCAAACCGGCCACCAGGAACATGACGCCTTACTTCTTCTTGCCCTTTTCCTTTTCCCCTGCCTCTTCTTCCTTCTTGCCCTTCTTGACGACCACTTCGGGCTCGGCGGCAACAACGGCTTCGGCAACCGGCACGGCGCCTTCCACCGGCGCGACCACTTCTTCGGCGCGCATCGCCACAATGTGCGCGATCACGGTCTGCGAATCGCTGACCAGCTTCATCGAACCGCTCAATTCTACATCGCTGGCGCGCTTGCCCTGCCCGATCATGAGTTCGCTCACCTCTACCGTGAAGCTCTCCGGGATTTCGTCCGGCAAGCACTCGATCTCCACCGCACGCGAGATGATTTCCAGCAATCCGCCTTGCACCTTCACGCCGGCCGGCTCGCCGGAAGTGACTACCGGGACGGTGACGCGGATGCGCTTGGTCAAGTCGATGCGCTTGAAATCGGCGTGCAGCAGCAGGCCCTTGATCGGATCCACCTGCCGGTCCACCACCATGACCGGAGCGGTTTCGCCGCCCGCGATCGCCAGCGTGAAGATGGTGTTCAGCCCCGTCGAGGAACGAATGATCTTGCTGAGTTCGCGCGGGTTGACCGCTACAGAGACCGGCTCCTGGTAAGCGCCATACACCACCGCCGGGATGTTCCCCGCGGCCCGTGTCCGGCGCGCTTCATTCTTACCGCGCGAAGTACGCACTTCGGCGGCTACCGTAATGTCTTTTCTCAAGTTCGCTTCTCCTGTATCGGGCCTTCGAAGTCCGATTCGCCGGAGTGACAGGCCGGGAGGCCTGTCCTACTGGCTAACGTGGGTTCGAAGACCCGTAAAACCTGAACTACACAAACAACGTACTCACCGAAGTCTCCTCGTGGATCGACCGTATGGCATCCGCCATCAACTTCGCGATCGACAACGACTTGACCCGGCTCGATTTTTGCCCCGCCTCCGAAAGCGGGATCGAATTCGTAACCACCACTTCTTGCAGCTCGGATTCTTCAATCCGGCTCACCGCGGGTCCCGAAAGCACCGCGTGCGTGGCGCAGGCCGAAACACTGGCCGCCCCTTTTTCGAGCAAAGCCTCCGCGCCTTTCACCAGCGTGCCCGCCGTATCGATCAGGTCGTCCACCAACAGACAGTTCCGCCCACTCACGTTGCCCACAACGTTCATGACTTCGGCGACGTTGGCTTCCTCCCGCCGCTTATCGATAATCGCCAGCGGAGCGCCCAATCTCTTGGCGAACGCCCGCGCGCGCTCCACACCGCCCGCGTCCGGCGATACCACCGTCAAATCGGGAATATCCTGCGAGCGGAAGTACTCGATCATCACCGGCATGGCGAACAAATGATCCACCGGGATATTGAAGAACCCCTGAATCTGCGCGGCGTGCAAATCGAGCGTCAGGACCCGGTCCGCCCCCGCCGTTTCGAGCAGCGCTGCGATCAGCTTCGCCGAAATCGGTACCCGGGGTTTGTCCTTACGGTCCTGCCTGGCGTACCCATAATAGGGTAACACTGCTGTGATGCGCTGTGCGGAACTGCGCTTGAGCGCATCGATCATGAGCAGCAGTTCCATCATGTTGCGATCCACCGGGGTACAGGTGGGCTGGATCACAAAGACGTCCTCTCCGCGCACATTCTCCCGGAGTTGAAGGTAGATTTCCCCGTCGGAAAACTGCTTCACCATGGCAACGCTCTGCTCGAGTTCCAGCGCCTGGCAAATCTCCTTCGCCAACGCTGGATTCGCGTTGCCCGCGAATACTTTAAGGCGGTCGCGGTCGTGAGTCATCCTGAGTACCGGCTTTGAAGCGGCCATAATCCTGGCGTCGTGTGCTCTTTCAGTGCCCGCCGCCACAGCGCGCGATACCGCGCGCGGCCGACCAGCGAAATTGGAAACGTCTGTACTTCTCCCAACAACTCCCTTGCGCGGGAAATCCCGTTACCATCCGGGAACAACCCGAACAGGGCGCTGCCGCTGCCCGTCATTAGGGCCACGGTCGCGCCCGCACGCACCAATCGCTTCTTGAGTGTAGCCAACTTCCGGTGCTGTTCGAAGACCACGCTTTCAAAATCGTTGCGGGCGGAAGCCAGACTACCCGTATCCCACGTAACCGACTGGAAACTAACTATTTTATTTTGTTGCAATTCGGTTGTCAAACGGGGGCTCAGGTCGCGATAGGCCCGCGCCGTGTCCACATGGATGCCCGGAGCCACCAGAATGCCCTGTTGCGCCGGCGCGTCCGGCAGCGGAAACACCTCCGACCCGCGCCCGATTCCGACCGCCGTTCCGCCCAACAAAAAGAACGGAACATCGCTGCCCAATTGTTCGCCGATGGCAGTCAACTTAGGCAGATCCGGGTTGTGCCCAAGTGTCCGCCCCACCAGTGCGGGCAGCGCCAATAGCACCGCCGCCGCATCGCTCGATCCGCCGCCCAAGCCCGCGCCCATGGGGATCCGCTTGGTCAGCCGCATCTCGATTCGCCCGGTGGCGCGCATCGCCTCCATCGCCAGCCGCGCCGCGCGCACCACCAGGTTGTCGGCGATCTTGAGATCGTCCACCAGCGAGATGGCGGTTTTCCGCGCCGGCGTGTAGGCGATCTCCAGCGTGTCCGCCAGCGAGATGGTCTGGAACACGGTGCGCAGTTCGTGGAAACCATCGGACCGTTTGCCGAGCACACGCAGATCGAGGTTGATTTTAGCCAGCGCCCGCACCCGGGCTTGGCGCGGCATACTCACGTGGGGCTCATTTCGGACTCATTTGTCGTATTCGAGCAGCGAGAAGACGTCGTGCCCGCTCAACCGCCCGCGCCCGCCGAGGAAGGTCAACTCCACCACGAAGCCCAGTCCCACCACCACGCCCCCGGCGTCCTCTACCATCCGCGCCGCCGCCGCCGCCGTGCCGCCGGTGGCCAGCAGGTCGTCCACGATCAGCACGCGGTCGCCCTGGCGCACCGCGTCCTTGTGCATCTCCAGCGTGTCCGTGCCGTACTCCAGGTCATAGGTCACCCTCACGCACTCCGCGGGCAATTTCTTGGGCTTGCGCACCGGCACGAAGCCCGCGCCCAGGGCATACGCCAAGGCCGGCGCGAAGATGAATCCGCGCGCCTCGATGCCCAGCACCACATCCACCTGCGTATCGCGGTAGTGGTCCTTGAGTCCGTCGATGACGCCGCGCAAGCCGGCCCTGTCCTTGAGCAGCGTCGTGATGTCGTAGAAGAGGATGCCGGGCTTGGGAAAGTCCGGCACCTCGCGAATCAGTGTTTTGAGATCTGGCATACGGGAACGAACCGTATTGTCACACGCTGGCAGGGAACGGTTCAACCACCGTGCGGAGAAGGGCGCTTCGGTGGAGGCCGTTAATGCAGGTTGTCCAGCCTGTCATCGTGCCGATCGAGTCGCTGCTCGTGGATCTCGGCTACGTGCAGCAGACTCGCGATGCCTTCCATGATTTCGCCCAAGCGCCTGTCGCGCTGTTTGTTCTCCGCCGCCAGTTGTTTGTTCTCCGCCGCCATAGCCGCCAGGTTCTCAGCCGCCTGGCGGTTCTCGGCCACTATCAACTCCACGCTTTGGGTGAGCGCTTCGTGCCGCTCGGTCAGCCGCTCCAATCTCTCGTCCAGGGTCATCGGGACTTCTCCTGTTTCCGCGACTATTTCAGAATAGCAATACTGGGCGAACTCAGAACCCCGCCAGGTTCAACCGCCGTGCAGCGAATTCCACACCATCATCGCCGTCAGAGCGATCATCACCACGCTGGTCGTCACCGCGATCGCGTTGGCCCACATCCCGTTTTTCCAATCGCCCATCAGCCCCCGTTTGTTCACCAGAATCAGCATGAAGATCAGCACGAAGGGGATCAATACCCCGTTGGCGACCTGCGAGAGCAGAATCAGCTTCATCAGCGGCAACCCCGGAATCAGCACGCACCCCGCGCCCACCACGATCAGGAACGTGTAGAGCCCATAGAAAATCGGCGCCTGGGTAAGCCGCTTGTCTACACCCGATTCGAAGCCTAGCCCCTCGCACACGTTGTACGCCGTTGCCAGCGGCAGAATCGCCGCCGAGAGCATCGACGCATTCACCAGTCCGACGGCGAACAGCAGCGTGGCGAACCTCCCCGCGAACGGCTTGAGCGCCAGCGCCGCCTCCGCCGCGTCGCCGATATTCCGATGCCCCGATTGGTAGAGCGTGGCGGCGCACGCCACCACGATGAAAAACGCGATCACGTCGGTCACGACGCAGCCCAGAATCACGTCCCACCGCGAAAGCGAAAAATGTTTCTCCGTGATCCCCTTCTCCACAATCGACGCCTGCAAATAGAACTGCATCCACGGCGTGACCGTTGTGCCGACCAAGCCCACGATCATCACCAGGTAATCCGGATTCGCATTCCACTCCGGGATCACCGTCCGGCGCAGCGCCTCCGGCCAGTCCGGGTGCGCCAGGAAGGCCGAAATCGGGTAGGTGAAGTAGATCAGCGAGAGCAGGATGAAGATCCGCTCCACCGGCTTGTACGACCCGCGCACGATCACAAACCACACCACCGCCGCGCCCACCGGCACCGTGAGGTACTTCGAGATCCCGAAGATCCCCATGCCGCTGGCGATGCCGGCGAACTCCGCCGCGATGTTGCCCAGGTCGGCCAACCCCAACACCACCATGGTGAAGAAGGTGATGCGCAGTCCGAACTCCTCGCGGATCAGGTCCGAGAGCCCCTTCCCGGTCACCGCCCCCATGCGCGCCGCCATCTCCTGCACCACAATCAACGCGACAGTCGTCGGGATCAGCGTCCAGAGCAGGGAGTAGCCGAACTTGGCGCCCGCCTGGGAGTAGGTGAGGATGCCCCCGGGATCGTTATCCACGTTGGCCGTGATGAACCCGGGCCCCATCACCGCGAAAAAGGCCGCCAGCCGGAACCAGACGATTTTCCACCCCGGCCGCCGCGCGCGGTGGGGCCGGGTGGCGGGGGTGTCGTGGGCGGAGTGCATGCAGGCTATGTGTAAAGTGTAGCCTGTGGGCCGCGGCAAACCTGGAAAGAATGCCCCCTCGAAAGGGGGCATGGCAGCCTGAAAGGCTACGCTACCGCTGAATGCGCGCCGATCCGCCCTGGGCGAACGCGCGCACCTGCTCTACCGTCGCCATCGTGGTGTCGCCCGGGAACGTGGTGAGCAGCGCGCCGTGCGCCCAGCCCAGCTTGACCGCGTCCTCCGGCGATTCGCCCGTCAGCAAGCCGTAGAAGAAGCCCGACGCATATCCATCGCCGCCGCCCACCCGATCGTGCACGTGCAACTCCGCCGTCGGCGACATGTAGGTCTGGCCGTTGATCCACGCCACCGCGCCCCAGCTATGGTGGTTGGTGGAGTGTACCTCCCGCAGCGTGGTCGCTACGATCTTCACATGCGGATGCTTCTTCACCACGGTATCGATCATGCCGAAGAACGCGCTCGGGTCCAGCTTCGATTTCGCCGCTACTTCCGGTCCGGGAATACCGAGGCCCTTTTGCAGATCTTCCTCGTTGCCCACCAGGACATCCACGTTCTTCACGATGCGGTCCAGCACCGCCACGGCGCGCTCTTCGCCGCCCGAAATGTTCCACAACTTGGCGCGATAGTTCAAATCGAACGAGGTCACCGCCCCGGCCGCTTTCGCCGCCTGCATGGCCTCGACGATCACTTCCGCCGTGGTCGGCGAGAGCGCCGCGAAGATGCCGCCCGAGTGGAACCAGCGCACCCCGCCCGCGAAAATCGCCTTCCAATCGAAATCGCCCGGCTTCAACTGCGCCGCCGCCTCGTTGCACCGGTTGTAGAACACGATTGGCGCGCGCACGCCCAATCCTTGGTCGCTGTACACCGCAGCCATGTTCGGACCGTTCACGCCATTGTGTTTGAACTGCTTGTAAAACGGCTTCACGCCCATGGCGCGCACGCGCTCGGCAATCAGCGCGCCGATCGGGTAATCCACCATCGCGCTCGCCACGCCCGTGTTCAAGCCGAAACAATCGGCCAGGTTGGCGGCGCAATTGAATTCGCCGCCGCTCACGTGGATCTTGCATTCGGTCGCCTTGCGGAACGGGATGATCCCCGGGTCCAGGCGATGCACCAGCGCGCCCAGCGATAGGAAATCCAGCGCGCCGTCTTGACGAATATTCAGGCCAGTGCTCATCGATTCATTTCTCCAGACAAATCTCGTAATGTCTCAAAATCCCGTCCCACTTGCCCTGCGCTTTCAGCAGCAGTTCCACCACTTCCCGCACTGCTCCCCGACCACCGGGCGCCTGCGTGATGTAGTGCGCGATCGGCAACATCTCCGGCCGCGCGTTGGCGGTCGCGATCGCCAGGCCCACGCGGCGCATCACCACCACGTCGGTGAAATCGTCGCCGATGTAAGCCACCTCTTCGGACGCGAGTTTGGCGTCCGCCAGAATCTCCTCCAGAATCGGAATCTTCTCCGTGTGTCCCTGGTAGACGTACTTGAACTTGCACTGCGCGGCGCGTTCCACCGTGGCCGGGGAAACGCGCCCGCTGATCAGTCCCGTGGCGATCCCCACGCGCGCCAGCCATTGCAGCCCGATGCCGTCCTGCGAATCGAAGCCCTTGGTCTCCGCCATCTTGCCGTCGGGCCCGGGCACGTTGTAAAGCTTCCCGTCGGTGAGGACGCCATCCACGTCCATCAACAGCAGGCGGATCCTGGATGCGAGTTGCGTAACGTCGGCGCTCATGCCCGTCCTATACCGTGTACGTTCCGGCCGAAACGTTGCCGCCCTTGCCCGTCCAGTTGGTGTGGAAGAACTTGCCGCGCGGCTGGTCCACGCGCTCGTAGGTGTGCGCGCCGAAGTAATCGCGCTGCGCCTGTAGCAGGTTCGCCGGCAGCCGCGCGCTGCGATAGCCGTCGAAGAACGCCAGCGCCGTCATGAACGCCGGCACCGGGACTCCCGCCTCCACAGCCTTTCCGACCACCCGCCGCCAGGAAGGCTGGCATCGCTCGATCACGTCCGTGAAATACCCATCCAGCAACAGGTTGCTGAGATCCGGTTTGGTCGCAAACGCAGCCTTGATCTTGCCCAGGAACGCGCTGCGGATGATGCAGCCGGCGCGCCACATCATGGCGATTTCGCCGTAGTGCAGATCCCACTTGTATTCCTTCGCCGCCTCGCGCAGCATCATGAACCCCTGCGCGTAGCTGATGATTTTCGAAGCCAGCAGCGCCTGCCGGATGTCTTCCACAAACGCCTTCTTGTCGCCCGTGAACTGGAACTTCGGCCCCGAGAGAATCTTGCTCGCCGCCACCCGCTCTTCCTTCATCGCGCTCAGGCAGCGCGCATACACGGCCTCGCCGATCAGCGTCACCGGAATCCCCAGGTCCAGCGAACTCTGGCTGGTCCATTTGCCCGTACCCTTCTGCCCGGCGGTGTCCAGAATCTTGTCCACCACCTGCTCGCCCGTCGCCGGATCCTTGAAGCCCAGAATGTCGCGCGTGATTTCGATCAGGTAGCTGTCCAGTTCGCCCTTGTTCCACTCGGTCAAGACATCGTGCATCTCTTCGTTGCTCAGCCCCACCGCTTCTTTCATGAGCTGGTACGCCTCGCAGATCAACTGCATGTCGCCGTACTCGATGCCGTTGTGCGTCATCTTCACGAAGTGCCCGGCGCCATCGCTGCCCACCCACTCGGCGCAGGCTTCGCCTTCCGGAGTCTTGGCGCAGATCGCCTGGAAAATGTCCTTCACCAGCGGCCATGCCGCCACGCTGCCGCCCGGCATCATCGAGGGGCCGAAGCGCGCGCCTTCCTCGCCGCCCGACACGCCCGTGCCGATGAACATCAGGCCCTTGCTCTCCAGGTATTGGGTGCGCCGGATGGTGTCCGGAAAGTGCGAATTCCCGCCGTCGATGATCAGATCGCCCGGCTCCAGCAGCGGCAGCAAGTGCTCGATGAACTCGTCCACCGGTTTGCCCGCCTTGACCATCAGCATGATCTTGCGCGGCCGCTTCAGCAGCTTCACCATCTCTTCGATCGAGTGAGCGCCCAGGATGGTGGTCCGGCCCTTGGCGGCGTCGTTCAGAAAATCATCGACCTTGGAGGTCGTCCGGTTGTACGCGACCACCGTGTATCCGTGGTCGTTCATATTCATAATCAGGTTCTGGCCCATGACTGCCAGACCGATGAGTGCGATATCTGCCGTTTGTTCCATGATCTGCTCCAAACCCGTGGCGGCACGCCAGGAAGCTCGCACTACGATTTGGTAGGAGAGACTCTCGGTGAGTTCCGGCGCGCCAGCCGAAATTAAGGGAAAAGCCCAGCGATTCCAGATGCCAATCTCTCTTATAACATGTGGCGCCGGGGTGGGGCCATGCGCGAGGGCGCTTAACCGTTTTGGGGACACGACGAACGGCGAGCGTATCCCGCGGGGCAAACCCTGGGACAGACAGCGAATTTCCGGCAAACTGCGCCGGAAATTCATGTCAGTCCCGGGTTTGCGGCGTATTTC